>JGI11705J14877_10000139_pt1 | contig 44079 bp, 54 predicted proteins | sample Etolaghawater15m_FD_14877 | JGI IMG/M metagenome (IMG submission 14877) | reverse complement strand
GAAAAATGCTTAAAGAGTCTATCAAAATAGACTTATGTCTCTTATAAGATATCGTGTAAACTATTAGCCTTTTTCATCCATTTTGATAAACCATCATAATCTTCATCTTTAAGCATTTGCTTCATCCTGGTCATATTATCTTCAAAAATTTCTATAGACTCTAGTAAATTCGATCTATTTTGTCTAAAGATATCCTTCCACATATGTGGTGATGATTTAGCAATTCTACTCATATCTCTAAAACCACCAGCAGCTAAAGTTATAATTTCTCTAGGTGTTTCATGATCCATTACCGTATTTGCAAGAGCATAAGATATAGCATGAGGAAGATGAGACATATAACATGCATGAATATCATGCTCTTTTGATCCCATATATATAATCTTCATTTTCATATTTTCAAAAATATTTCTTGCCCGTTTTATATGTAATTCACCATTATCTTCAAGATCACATAATACAACTATTTTATCTATGTATAAACTATCAAATGCTGCCTTTGGTCCATTTTTTTCTGTACCAGTCATTGGGTGAGCAGCTATGAAATTTTTTCGAATAGTATTTGGTATATTTTTAACGATATCCTCTTTTGTACTACCTAGATCAATAATTGTTGTATTTATACTAATATCTTCAAGATCCGTCATAATAGAAATAATTCCATCTACAGGAATAGCTAAAATAATCACATCACATATTTTGATTGTCTCAATATTGACAAGCTCATCAACTAGACCTAATTTTATTGCTTCTTCTTGATGTCTCTTATTGTGATCAAAACCATAAACAGTTCTAGATAAACCATTATGTTTTAAAGACTTAGCAAATGAACCACCCATTAACCCAAGTCCAACAATTCCAAATGTCATCTAAAGCTCCTGCTTTGGTAAATTAAATTTTTTTGTATCAAGCTCACCATCACTATTAAATGACAAGTAATACAATTTATCTTTTACAACACTAAGACCTGCTAAAAACCTAAGTGCTAAATTTGCCTGTAATGATGCGATATGCATAACTATCGGAGCTGTAATACCAGCTGGTGTATGATCACTTATTTGGAATACACTTTCAAAACTAGCATTTTCAAAAAAACATACTTGACCATGGAATTGCTCAACACTACCATATATCCAATTAATATTATTTTGTTTAGCATAACTATTAATCATAGCTCGTACAGTAAGATTATCTGTAGCATCTAAAATAAGATCATACTTCGTTGTAGTTTGTGTAGTGAAAGTATCAAAGTCACTATCAAATGAATTAACCCTTACATATGGACAACGATTTTGTAATAGTTTTTTTAATACATCACACTTTTTTTTACCCTCATCACCTACAACAAATCCTATTTGACGATGAATATTATGCACACCAACCTCATCAAAATCTACTAAATCTATCTGTCCAATTCCACTTGCACCTAATGCAATACCTATAGAACAACCTAATCCACCACAACCAATAATAGCTATCTTTTTATCTTGTAAAGAGTTTTGTGTATCTTCACCCCATAACTGTATCTGACGATTAAAATATGCGTTAAAATCATTCATTTACTGTATGTAACTCTTCATATTGTAGTTTAGCATCATCAAGTAGTTTTTGAGCCTCTTCTAATTCCTTCATACCATCTTTATAAATATCTACACTAGTAGCAAGTGTAATTTCTGGATCAATTAACTTTTCTAAAATTTTTTTAGCCGATTTAATTTTCTCTTCAAATTCCATATTATTCCTCTAATAAGTTGCTTACATACTGGGCAAATTTATCTACTTCTACTAAGAAAGCATCATGCCCATAATTACTGTGAATCTCTTTATATGTCACAAGACTACTACTACCAATACTATTCATAATATCTCTAATCTCTTCCATCTCTGATGGCATAAACAAAGTATCACCACTAAACGATATAAGATGTAATCTTGACTGTATTAATGATAAACTTTGAGCCAATGTATCACTCCCTCTTGCTGCATTAAATATATTCATTGTTTTTACTATATATAAATAACTTAATGGATCAAAATTATGTGGAAAATTATATCCATTATATTCTAGATATCTTTCAACTTCAAATCTACCAAATAACTCATAAAGTCCATCGTCATTAGCATATCTTCTGCCAAATTTATCATTCATACTATGGGGACTTAGATATGAAATATGACCAGCCATTCTACCAACAGCAAGACCCTTTAGTCCGTTCTTTTTAATATCTTCTGGATCATAATATCCATCTTTAAAATCTTCATCATTTCTAATTGCTTCAGTTGTAACCTTATTATAGGCTATTGCCCATGGTCTAGTATATGCTGTAGTAGCAAGTGCTACAATATGCTTTGCAAAAGTTGGATACTCTATTGCATAACATAATGCTTGCATACCACCCATGCTACCACCAACTACAGCATGTACATTTTCAATATCCAAAAACTTTAATAATCTAATCTGTGCTTTAACTATATCTGTAATTGTCAAAACTGGGAATTTGAATCTATAAGCTTCCAAAGTTGCTGGATTTATACTCTGTGGAGATGTCGATCCAAAACATGAGCCAATATTGTTCATACAAATAACAAAATATTTTGTAGTATCGATAGCTTTATGATCACCAATAAAGTCATTCCACCATCCAGGCTTTCTATCACCTTCATAATATCCTGCAGCATGATGCGATCCACTTAATGCATGTGTAACTATAATAACATTTGATCTATCACTATTTAATTGACCATATGTTTCATAAGCTACTTCAAATTCTTGAAGTACCCTACCACTTTCACAATATAGTGGTTCGTTAAATTTTACCTTATCCGTGTTAATTTGCACTTATAATACCTTCTTAAGTGCCTCAATTAAATCATCTGCATTCTCTAAACCAATTGATAGCCTTATTAAGCCTTCACTAATGCCAGCTTGTGTTAACTCTTGGGCACTTAACTGCTGATGAGTTGTAGAAGCCGGATGTGTAATAATTGACTTAGAATCACCAATATTAACTACTACACTAAATATCTCTATATTATCAACAATATTTTTGGCTGTTTCTAAATCTTTAACCTCAAAACTTAGTAATCCACTAGCACCACCTTGTAGATATTTATTGGCTCTTTGATAATTTGTATCTGATTCTAATCCAGGATAATTTACTTTCTTAATACCAGCATGTGATTCTAAAAACTGTGCAACTTTAAGTGCATTTGAACTATGCTCTTTCATTCTTAAAGTTAAAGTCTCTAGCCCTTGAATAAATAGCCAAGAATTAAATGGAGATGGAGCAGCCCCTAAATCTCTTAACACACAAAGTAATATTCTCATAATAAATGGTGGGAATGGTAAATCACTATATACTAAACCATGATAAGAAGCATCCGGTTCATTAAAGTGATTGTATCTACTATTACCCTTAATCTTTTGACCACTTGTTTGGCTATCAACAATTATTCCACCAAGTGCTAATCCTTGCCCAGTTGTATATTTACTCGTACTATGCACTACAATATCACAACCTAGTTTTATTGGATTACACAATATTGGAGTAGCAACAGTATTATCAACTACCGTAATAATATTATGCTTATTAGATACAGATACAATTGTCTCAAAGTCTGCAACTTCTAAATTTGGATTTGATACTGATTCAAATAGTATTAGCTTAGTTTTTTCATCTATTAACTCTTCTAAATTATCAGGATTAGTAACATTAAATTTTCTAGTTTCTATGCCAAACCTTTTAATAGTATGATCTGTTAATGTAGATGTGCCACCATATACTGCATTTGCAACAAGGATATTATCCCCAGCTTCACACAGATTAACAATAGTAGAAAAAATTGCACTCATTCCACTAGCAGTTGCAATAGCAGCAACACCACCTTCAAGTTGTGCAAATCTTTTTTCAAAAACTGCAGATGTTGGATTCATAAGTCTTGTATAGATATTTCCAAGCTCTTTTAATGCAAATAAATTTGCTGCATGTTCTGAATCTCTAAATTCATAAGCTGTACTCATATAAATAGGTACAGCCATTGTCCCTTGAGAATCTTTTTCATATCCAGCATGTAATGCTAATGTTTGTTGGTGCATTGTTTATCCTTGTATTTATCTAATAGATTATAACAATATTAATGTTTATACTTACTAAAAAAATGATTTTAAAAAAATTAATATTATTATTGTATCATACGATTATATTAAAATTAACTATTTAAGGAATAAAATTGAATATTGTTATAATTGGTGCAGGATATGGTGGACTACGTGCAGTAGAAAAACTTATTAACAATCAAAATATTAATATTACGCTAATAGACTCTAATCCATATCATTATATGCAAACAGAAGTGTATGGATATATAGCAGGAAAATATGATATCTGTGATATTACAATTGATATAAAAAATTGGTGTACTGGATTTTCTAAGGATATCAATTTTGTCAACGAAGAAGCTATTGATATAAATACAAAAGATCAAGAAGTTGTAACTGTAAATCAAACAATCAAATATGATGAACTTATAATTGCAACTGGTGCAACAACAAATTTTCCAACATTTATAGATGGTCTTGAAGAAAATACTTATGGTGTTAAAGTTTTAGATAGAGCATATGAGCTAAAGTCAAAATTTGAAAAAATAATATATAAAAAAATACGTCATAGTGGGAATACAGAATTTAATGTAGTTATAGGTGGAGCTGGATTAAGTGGTGTTGAAATTGCGGCAGAAATGGCATATATGTCTAAGAAAATCACTAAAAGTAGTGGTAAAAAATATAGTGATATTTCAATTACACTTATTGAAGCGTATGATTCTATTCTTAATGGGATGGATCAATATATTATTAAACATACAGTAAAAAGACTAAATTCACTTGGTATAAAAGTAATGACTAAATCTTTTATCTCAACAGTAGAAAAAGAAAAAATTATATTAGAAAATGGCTCAGAGATTAATTATGACTTTATGATATTTACCGGTGGAATTAAAGCAACAGGACTTAATGATACACTAGATGTAGATAAAAATCAATTAAATCAATTTATAGTTGACAAGTACCTAAATATAAATGGATATCAAAATATTTATGCTATTGGAGACTGTGCACAAATACTAGATATTGATGGAAATTTTCTTCCTCCTACATCACAGATAGCTGAGCAATGTGCCCAAAATGTTGCAAAAAATATTATTTTAAAAATGAATAATAAAGATTTAGAAGTTTACTCAGGTCATATTGATGGTATGTTTGTTGCTCTAGGTGGTCATTATGCAGTTGGAAATATCTTAGATAAATTTAAAGTAAAAGGTTATTTAGCTTATTTAGTAAAAAAACTAATAACAAAAATGTATCATTATGGATTAATATTTAGATTGAATAATGGATATAAGTTAAGAAAATAGTAATAAGCCTATTTCTAGGCTTATTACTATTATACATGATAATTAGGTGCTTCGTTTGTAATAGTTACATCATGCACATGACTTTCTTTTAGTCCTGCACTTGTAATCTCTACAAACTCTGCTGTTTCTCTAAATACTTTTAAATCTTTACTTCCTAGGTATCCCATAGATGATCTTAGACCACCAATAAATTGATGAATAATCTCTCTCATGTAACCTTTGTAAGGAACCATACCTTCAATACCTTCTGGTACTAGCTTATCAGCTGCTGTACCTTCTTGGAAGTATCTATCTGTACTACCTTTTGTCATAGCGCCAATAGACCCCATACCTCTATATGATTTAAATTTTCTACCATGTGATAAAATAACTTCACCAGGAGATTCTTCAGTACCTGCTAATGCAGATCCCATCATAACAGTACCAGCACCAACTGCTAATGCTTTTGCAACATCACCAGAAAATTTAATACCACCATCTGCCACAATTGGAACACCATATTTAGCACCCATAGCTGCACACTCATCAATTGCTGAAATTTGAGGAACACCTACACCAGCTACAATTCTTGTTGTACAAATTGATCCAGGTCCAATTCCAACTTTTACAGCATCTGCACCATATTTAATTAATTCTTCTGTTGCTTCAGCTGTAGCAACATTTCCAGCAATTACTTGAATATCAAGTTCATCTTTAATTAATTTTACAGTATCTAAAATACCTTTTGAATGTCCATGTGCAGAATCTAATACTAATACATCTACACCAGCTTCAACTAAAGCTTTAGCACGATCTAATTGACCAACTCCAATAGCAGCTCCTACTAGTAATCTACCATGTTCATCTTTTGCAGCATTAGGGTATTCTACTACTTTATTAATATCTTTAATAGTAATAAGACCTTTTAGTTGATTATTAGCATCAACTATTGGTAATTTTTCAATTTTATTTTTATGCATTACTTCAGAAGCATCACTAAGAGTAGTACCTTCAGGTGCAGTAATTAATGGCATTTTTGTCATTACATCACCAGCTAATTGTGAAAAATCTTTAATAAATCTCATATCTCTATTTGTCAAAATACCAAGTAAAATATTTGATTCATCAATTACTGGTACACCAGATATTTTATATTCTTTCATAAGCATTTCAGCATCTTCAAGTGTTTGAGATGGACTAACAGAAATTGGATCAGTAATCATTCCACTAGTACTTTTCTTAACCTTTCTAACCTGTGCCGCTTGAGTTTGTTCATCCATATTTTTATGAATAATTCCAATACCACCTAATCTAGCCATAGCAATAGCCGCTTGATACTCAGTAACAGTATCCATTGCTGCAGATACAAATGGAATATTTAATGATAATTCTTTTGTAAGTTTCGTATTTAAACAAACCTCTTTAGGTAAAACTTCAGATTTTGCTGGTACTAATAATACATCTTCAAATGTTAATGCTCTTTTTCTAATTCTCATAATATATCCTTATTAATTTTTTTATAATTTACTGCAGCTTCTAAACTTAAGCCACCATCAAACAGTGTTTGTTCATCAAATGCTTTAGCAATCAACTGAAGACCAATTGGCATACCATCTTGATCATTTGCTACTGGAAGTGATATTGCTGGTAAGCCAGCAAGATTTACTGAAATAGTATATATATCACTTAAATACATCTCTAATGACGTTTTAAAACTATCAAATTTAGGTGCTGTTGTAGGAGCAACTGGAGAAAGAATTAAATCTGCATCATTAAAAATTGCTTCAAAATCATCTTTAATTAGATGTCTTACTTTTTGAGCTTTAATATAATATGCATCATAGTATCCACTACTCAATACAAATGAACCTAGCATAATTCTTTTTTGAACTTCAGGTCCAAACCCTTCACTTTTGGTTTTAAGATATGTATCCTTTAAATTTGAAGCATCTACTCTATTGCCATACCGAATACCATCATATCTACTTAAGTTTGCACTAGCTTCTGCTGTTGCTACAATATAATAAGATGAAACATGTTTTTTTGTATCCATCATATTTCTATGGATGATTGTATGTCCAGCTTCTTTTAATGATTGTATAGTATCTTCAAAAGCTTTTTTGATTGACTCGCTAGCATCTTCAATAAAATTATCAATTACAGCAATTGTAAGTTTTTTATTTGAATCTAAGTTTGGAGTTACTGGAGTATAGTCAATATTTGCACTTGTGGAATCTTTTGGATCATGTCCAGATATAATATCATATAAAATTGCAGCATCTTCAACATTTTGTGTAATAGGCCCACATTGATCTAATGATGAAGAATATGCTGCTATACCATATCTAGATACACGACCATATGTAGGTTTCATACCAACACAGCCACAAAATGCTGCTGGTTGTCTAATAGATCCACCAGTATCTGTACCTAAAGCCGCAATAGCTTGCCCAGAAGCAACTGCAGCTGCTGAACCACCTGAACTTCCACCAGGTACTTTTGTACTATCAATAGGATTTAATGTTCTACCATAACAACTTGATGCAGATGTACTACCCATAGCAAACTCATCCATATTTGCTCTACCAAATGGTGATAATCCTGCACTCTCAAGCTTATTAATAACGGTTGCATTGTATGGCGAGATATAACCTTTAAGGATATTACTACTACAAGTTATTTCCCAATTCTTTACATTTATATTGTCTTTAATGGCTATAGGTATCCCTACTCCAGAAGATGCTATATCAGAATCTGTCAATTGCTCTACATAAGCACCAAGTTGACTATTTGATTTTATATTATTTTCAAGTTCAGATCTTAAAGAAGAGATCTCATCTGCACTTAGGCTTAGTGCATCTTTTAAGGTGATCAATTATAGCTCCTATTAGGGATGGACCCTATGTTTAAATATAGGGTATTGTATCCAAAAAGATGTATATATTTGCTTATGGGCACCTCTAAAGAGATTTTTCTATATTTAAAATCTCATTTACGTTTAATCTGTGATATGGTTTAAATACAAATTTAAGATATTTTATCTCCGAATAAGTGAAACCTTTGACATCTTTATTGGCAATTGTACACTTATCTCCACTTATTTCAATTCGCTTTAATTTACCTTTTATTTGTTTAGCAAAATACACTAAGACAAATTTTCCACGATGCGTTTTCTCAATTGCTAAATAAAATCGATCATCTTCAAAATCAGATTTTAATAATTCTTTTAATTCTGAGTATTTAGTTTGAGCAAAAAGTTTATCAACGTCTGTCTTATTCATAGTTCCAACAAATATCTTAGAATATATATCAAAATACTTTTCAACTAAATCAGATTTTAAAAAATCAATATCTAGGACGAACTTTCTATTTTCCTTTAACTTTCTAAGAATCCAATTAATAGTTCCAAAATATTTAAAATTAGATGTTGTTAGTTTATAAACTTCAATAAGCTTAGCATGCTTAGGTTTTACAAATGGTTTTTTAGGAATATTTTTATTAGATTTTAATCTTTCTAAAATTGAAGTCACATCTAAAATATCTGTTAGCCATACTGTACAATATGAAGGGAATACACTAACACCCATTGCTTCTTTATTTAATATTACTAGTGCTCGTACTTCTAATTTTGGGAATAATATCTCTAGTAAAGATTTCTTCTTTTTTAATCTTTTTCGCAATCCCATAGTATCTTTTACAATGGTACTTTCAACAAAATATACACTATCTTTGGTAAAAAACAATCCATCAAATTCACTTATATCTTTATATCCAGACTTATATACAATTTGTGATTTTCTATCTATTAAAAATCCATTTTTAATATTTTGTTGATTATCTTGGTGTGGACCTTTGACAATAAATTTAGTGATGTATTTATTGGTAACTGCATATTTGATTAATAACTCATATATTACATTCTCATAAACTTCACCTACAAAGCTACTATATGTACCAATATATTCAGGAGACTCTTGGTCTATATTTTGTTTTTGAAGCTTTAGAAGATGTCTAATATTATAATCATAATAAAATATATTGTCATCTAATATATCTAAATTTAGATGTTCAATATCATCACTGATTAATAGATTTTGGTTTGTAAGATTTTTTTTCATAATGAATAAAAGCTATTGCTTTTATTCCCATTCTATTGTTGCTGGTGGTTTAGATGAAATATCATAAACAACTCTATTAATTCCATCTACTTCATTAATAATTCTTCTACTCATAAGTTCTAGAATATCATGCGGAATATGAGCAAATGTAGCTGTCATACCATCTATTGCATTTACTATTCTAATACATGCTGTATTATCATAAGTTCTATTATCACCCATAACACCAACAGATTTAACATTTAATAATACTGTAAATGCTTGCCATGTTTTATCATACCATCCACTACTTCTTAATACGTCTAGCATAATGGTATCTGCTTTTCGTAAAATTTCTAAATCAGGTCCATTTACATCACCCATAATTCTAATAGCTAATCCAGGTCCAGGGAAAGGATGTCGTCCAATCATCTGAGATGGTAATCCAAGCTCTAATCCAAGTTCTCTTACTTCATCTTTAAATATTTCTCTTAAAGGCTCAATAAGTTCAAATGTCATCCAATCTGGTAATCCACCTACATTGTGGTGAGATTTAATTGTCTTTGATGGTCCTTTAACAGATACAGACTCAATAACATCTGTATAAAGTGTACCTTGTGCAAGGAACTCTATACCATCATGTTTTTTAGCTTCTTGATCAAATACTTCAATAAATGTCTCACCAATAGCTTTTCTTTTTGTTTCAGGATCAGTTACACCTGCAAGCTTATTTAAAAATTGCTCTGATGCGTCTACAGTAATTAAATCAATACCTCTATTAGCAAACATATTCTGTACATCTTCAACTTCATTTCCTCTAAGAAGTCCATTATCTACAAATACTGGTACAAGCTGATCTCCAATAGCTTCTGCTAAAAGTGTAGCTACAACAGAACTATCTACCCCTCCACTTACACCACATAAAACTTTTTTATTACCAACTTGGCTCTTTATTTTAGCAATTTGCTCTTTTGCAAAGTTACCCATATTCCAGTTTTTCTCACATTTACAAATATGCTTTGCAAAATTAACCAACATAGTACCACCCTCAACAGAGTGTGTAACTTCTGGATGATATTGAAATGCATAAATACTTTTTTCTTCATTAGCAATAGCAGCATATGGTGAGTTTTCACTAGTACCAATAACTTTAAAGCCTTCTGGTATAGATTCAACTCTATCACCATGTGACATCCAAACAATCTCATCATTTGTAATATTATTAAAAATTGCACAACTTGTATCTTTAATTGTTAGGTTTGCTTTTCCATATTCATGGTGATCAGCAGGAATTACACTACCACCTAAATAATGTGCAATTGTTTGCATCCCATAACAGATACCTAAAATTGGTAAACCTAAATCAAATACTTCTTTATCTACTTTATATGCATCATCTGCATATATTGATGCAGGGCCACCGCTTAATACAATCCCCTTTGGACTTCTAGCCTTAATATCTTCAATAGATTCATTATAAGGTACAATCTCTGAGTAAAACCCACTATTTCTTAATCTTTTTGATATTAACTGTGTGTATTGACTTCCAAAGTCTAATACTAAAATTGGTACATGTTTCATATTTAAATAATCCTTCTTAATTACTATACAGATTATATCCAAGCTCCAGTATAAATTGGCTTACAAAAAATTTAAGTTGATAAAATTATTTGTAAGCTATTTTTAAGTAGTAAAAGACTATTATTCCACTCACATTTAACCAGGGTCATTAGCTCAGCTGGTTAGAGCACTCGGCTCATAACCGAGTGGTCGAAGGTTCGAGTCCTTCATGACCCACCATTTAGTGATGCGGGAGTAGCTCAGTTGGCTAGAGCCTCTGCCTTCCAAGCAGATTGTCGCCGGTTCGAGTCCGGTCTCCCGCTCCACTTATATATTTTATGCTGATGTAGCTCAGTTGGTAGAGCACCTCACTTGTAATGAGGCGGTCGGTGGTTCAAATCCTCTCATCAGCTCCATATTTTCATACAAATCTACACTATACTTTATAGATATACATAACAAATACAATAACAATTTAAAATAAAATTTGAAGTAAAACTATCCCAATATATTAGGATAGTTTCATAAAGAAGTTAAAATTAGGTAAAAGTAAGTATTTACTTAAATCTATGAGTAATTCTACCCTTATCAAGGCTGTATGGAGTGATCTCTACTGTAACTTTATCATTTAGTAATATCTTAATATAGTGCATTCTCATCTTACCAGATATGTGACACAATACAATATGTCCATTTGCTAATTCTACATTAAATGTTGCATTAGGTAAAACCTCTACAACTTTTCCATCCATTACAATTACATCATCTTTTGCCATTTATTTCCTTTTAGTTAATTAATTTAATTTTGTTAGTATTTCTGCTTTGCCATTAATAATAGCTACTTGATGTTCATAGTGACTAGTTCGTAAACCATCTTCACTTCTAACTGTCCAACCATCATCCTCATCAATAACAGGCTCTTGACCTTTATGACAAATCATTGGTTCAAGACAGAACACCATACCATTTTTTATTTTTGGACCTTGTTTTGGATTTTTTCCATGAAAGTAATTAGGTACCTCAGGATCACAATGTGGTTCTCTCCCAATACCATGTCCACAAAATTTCACCAAAGGTACATATCCCCGAGATCTAATAAATCTTTCCAGTTCAACGGCAAGCTCTTTAAATCTCATACCTTCTTTAATAAAATCAATAGCATGATATAGTGCATCTTTACTACATGCGATAATATCTTCATCTTCTTGTGAAATTTTGCCAATTGGCATTGTAATTGCAGCATCACCATACCAACCATCTTTCTCACTACCTATATCAATACCGAGTATATCGCCATCTTTTAATATAGTATCTGTTGGTACACCATGTATAATCACTTCATTAAGTGAAGTACAAATTGCATTTGGAAATCCATAAAGTCCTTTAAAAGCAGGTCTAAACCCTAGAGAGGTAAGATACTCTTCACCCATTTGATCAACTTCTAAAAGGCTCATACCAGCCTTAACATTGTTTTCAAGATAAGACAATGTCTTCGCAACAGCTTGTCCGCTGTTACGAAGCATATCTATTTCGTTAGATTTTCTAAGAGGAATTCCCACTATAAACCTACCGCTGATAATGTATCATATTTATTCATATATTGCTGAGCTTCAATCTTTCTCATAGTATCAATTGCAACTTGTACAACAATTAGTACTGCAACTCCACCAAAGTAGAATGGTACACCCATTGCTTGAACTACAAGTAATGGAACTGTCGAAATCAATGCTAAATATAGTGAACCAAAGAATGTTAATCTACTTGCTGTTTCATTTAAAAATTCTGATGTACTTCCTCCAGGTCTAACACCTGGTATAAATCCACCTTGTTTTTTTAAGTTTTCAGCAATCTCTTTTGCATTAAATGTAATTGATGCATAAAAATATGCAAAGAATATTACAAATAAAAACATAACTAGATTAAATGATAAGCTAGCTGGATTTAAAAAATCACCTAGCATCACTAAATATTCATTTTGGCTACCTTGCAATATTGTTCCAGGGAACATTAGTATTGCTGAAGCAAAAATAACTGGAATAACACCACTAAGATTTAATTTTATAGGAATATAATTCATAACTCTTTTGTTTTGATTATTCATCATAACTTTTCTAGAGTATGAAACAGGAACTCTTCTTTCCCCTAATTCTACATATATAATTAATCCTACAGTTGCTAAAACAACAACTAGCATTGCTATTACAGTTAAAAAACTTAATTGACCATTGTTTACAAGATCAATAGTACCACCAATTGCACTTGGAAGTGCTGAAACAATACCTGCAAAGATAATTAATGAAATACCATTACCTATACCTTTTTGAGTAATTTGTTCACCAATCCACATTAGCATAAGTGTACCTGCTACCATAGAAACAGCAGCAACAGCTATAAATGTATCCATATCAATAGTAATAGCACTTTGTCCTGCTGAACCAGTAAGAGAATTTAAACCCATTGAAACACCAATAGCTTGAATAAATGTAATCACAATAGTTGCATATCTAATGATTTGCATATACTTTGTCATTCCATCTTTCTCTTTTTTCATTTTACCAATATTGGCAAATGTAGCAGCAAGTAGCTCCATAATAATAGAAGCAGTAATATAAGGCATAATACCTAAAGAGATAATTGATAGTCTTTCAACTGCATTACCACTAAACATATTGATCATACCAAGAGCATTACTTGTATTTGTATCAAAAAATTCTTTTACAACATCTATATTAACACCAGGTACTGGCACGTATGCCAATACCCTATATAAAAAAATAAAACCTAAAGTAATTAATATCTTATTTAATAGGTCCTTATTCATAATTATTTACCAGTAGTTGTAACGTTTTCGTCTTTAATTTTAGCTGCTAAATCTTTTGCAGTAGAACCAACTAGTTTTACTTTTGTAACAGATTTAGAAAGTTTATAAACAGACTTAATAGTCTCTAATGTAATTTCTGAAAGTTGGGCAATTTGCTTAACTTTATCTACATTAATAGAATATGGTTTAGTTACTCTAGAGAAGAATCCAACTTTTGGAAGTCTCTTTGCAAGTGGTTGTTGACCACCCTCAAAGTTTCTCTTGATTTTATAACCAGATCTAGATTTTTGACCTTTTTGACCTCTAGTCGAAGTTTTACCCATTCCTGAACCTTGACCACGACCTACTCTTTTTACATTCTTAGTACTTCCAGCAGCTGGTTGTAAATTATCTAATGCCATAATTTCCCCCTAGCCTTTAATTCTTGATAAAGCTTCAACTGTAGCTCTAACAAGGTTATTAGGATTATTAGATCCTAAAGATTTTGCAATAATATCTGTAACACCTGCTAGTTCAAGTACTGGTCTTGCTGCACCACCTGCAATAAGTCCTGTACCTTCGCTAGCTGGCTTTAAAAGAATTCTACTTGCACTACATTTATGTTCAATATCATGAGCAATTGTAGTACCTTTAATAGATACTTTTACTAAGCTCTTAAATGCATCATCAAGAGCTTTCTTAATTGCATCTGGAACCTCTTTAGCTTTACCAGTACCGAATCCAACTGTACCTTGCTTATCACCAATTACAACTAAAGCAGTAAATCTAAATCTTCTACCACCCTTAACAACTTTTGTAACTCTACCGATATTTACGATAGCTTCTTCGAAATCATCTCTATTGATCGCTGCCATATTAAACCTTTATTCCATTGTCTCTTAATGCATCAGCAAATGCTGCTACTACACCATGATATAAATATCCATTTCTATCAAATACAACAGTATCAATATTAGCTGCTTTTAAGTTCTCAGCAAATTGAGCTGCAATAGCAACTGCATTTGTCTTGTTTGCACTTAAATTCATAGTTTTACTGTTTACTGAAGCTAAAGTTGTACCAGCTACATCATCAATTGCTTGTGCTGAAAGGTACTTATTTGATCTAAAAATAGAAACTCTTGGTATCTCTACAGTTCCTGCAGCGATACTTCCTCTAACTCTTCTTTTTCTTTTGATTCTTAAAGAATTCTTTTTTGCTATATCTTTTGCTCTACTCATTCTTTATACCTTAATTTGCAGTTTTACCGGCTTTTCTAACGATATGCTCGTCAGTATACTTAACACCTTTACCTTTGTATGGTTCTGGTTTTCTGTAGCCTCTAATGATTGCAGCAGTTTGTCCAACCACTTGCTTACTTGCACCTTTAATATCAATAATATTTTTATTAACTGATATTTCAATACCTTCAGGGATCTCAAAATTAATTGGGTGTGAATAACCTAATAGTAGCTCAAGAACTTGACCTTTAACAGCAGCTCTATAACCAACTCCATTGATCTCTAGTGATTTTGTAAATCCTTTATCTAAACCTTCAACAGCATTTGCAGTTAAAGCTCTATAAGTTCCCCAGAAAGCAGAATCTTCAGCAGTATCACCAGCTTTAGTAAATACAACTTTACCATCAGCAATTTCAACTCCAACTCTACTGTGAGTATCTACATCAATTGATTTATTACCTTTTTTAACAGTAATAACACCATTAGCTTCTGTAATTTCTATACCAGATGGTACAGTTATTTCTTTTTTACCAATTCTTGACATAAAACTCTCCTACCAAACCGTACAAAGAACTTCACCACCAACATTAGCAGCAAATGCTTCATCGTTAGCAATTACACCTTTGTTAGTAGAAACGATAATTGTACCGTATCCATTTTTGAAGTTTTTAATCTCTGAAGCGTTTTTATAAACTCTTCTACCTGGCTTAGAAACTCTTGTAATCTCGTTAATTACAGAATTCTCATTATCATCATACTTTAATACAACATTAATTGTTTTTTTGTTGTTATCACCTTCAACAACATTAAAACTCTCTACATATTCTTTTGCTTGTAGTACAGTAACTACACCTTCTACAGTCTTTGAATGAAGTAAAGTTGTAGTATCAAGTTTTCTTGACGCTGCATTTCTAATTCTAGTCAAAGCGTCTGCGATTATATCATTCATCATGGGCTTTTCTCCTATTTAATTAAAGCTGAGGCTACCAGCTTGATTTTCTAACACCAGGTAATAAACCTTCGTTAGCCATTTTTCTAAAACAAACTCTACAAATTCCAAAGTCTCTTAAAACCGAGTGTGGTCTACCACAAATAGAACATCTTGTATATCCTCTAACAGAAAACTTAGGTTTTCTATTAGCTTTTGCAATCATTGATTTCTTTGCCATTAGTTATTTCCTTTAGTAAATGGTACACCGAATAATTCTAATAATCTATAAGCTTCTGTATCACTATCTGTAGTTGTAGCCATAGAAATATTCATACCGTGAGTTTGGATAATATCATCAAAATTAACTTCTGGGAACATTAATTGCTCTTGTAAACCAAAGTTGAAGTTTCCTCTACCATCAAAACCGTTTGCGTTAAGACCTCTAAAATCCTTTACTCTTGGAAGAGCAATAGTTACTAATTTGTCTAAGAATTCATACATTCTATCACCTCTTAAAGTAACTTTAATACCAACTGGCATATTTTCTCTTACTTTAAATCCAGCAACAGATTTTTTAGATTTAATAACTACAGCTTTTTGTCCAGCTAATAAAGAAATTGTATCTTGAATATTTTGGATTAACTTACTATCAGTCATAGCAAATCCAGTACCAACAGAGATAACAATTTTTTCTAATTTAACTGTAAGCATTTTATTTTGCACAAATTCAGTTTCTAATGCTGGTGCAATTTCACTTTTATACTTTTCAAAAAATCTAGCAGCCATCTTATTCACCTTCTACTTTAGCAACATTAGAGATATCAATTGGCATCTCTTTATTTACAAATCCACCATCTGGATTTCTTTCTTGATCTGGTTTAACAGTTTTTTTAGCAACTTTACAATCTTTAACAATTACTTGTCTAGTAGCAGTAAGTACTCTTAGTACTTCACCTGTCTTACCTTTATCATCACCAGCGATAACTTTTACAGTATCACCTTTTTTAATTTTTAACTTATTAGCCATTATAGTACCTCCGGAGCAAGTGAAACGATTTTCATGAAACCTGAGTATCTTACTTCTCTAGCAACTGGTCCAAAAATTCTTGTTCCAATTGGCTCTCTTTTAGCATCTAAGATTACAGCAGCATTATCATCAAATCTAATTAATGAACCATTTTCTCTTTGAACTTCTTTATGAGTTCTAACGATTACTGCTTTAACAACTGCACCTTTTTTAACTTTACCAGTTGGTAAAGCTTTTTTTACAGATGCAACAATAACATCACCAACAGATGCGTATCTTCTCTTAGATCCACCAAGAACTTTGATACACATAATCTCTTTTGCACCAGTATTATCTGCTACATTTAGTCTTGAAAAACTTTGAATCATTAGTTAGCTCCTGTTGATACAATAGAATTTAATCTAAATGACTTTCTTTTTGAAAGTGGTCTACACTCGATTGCTGTTACAACATCACCAACATTTAATTCAGACTTTTCATCATGAATTAAATACTTTTTAAATTTCTTTACAGTTTTATGGTACTTAGGGTGCATAACTTTTCTTTCTACTAAGATAGTTGCTGATTTAGAACCTGCAACAGTTACCACTTTACCTTGAATTACTCTACCTTGAGACATTTATTACCCCTTACTTAGCAGCTGTGATAGCAGTTTGGATTCTTGCGATATCTTTTTTAACTGCTCTTAATTCACTAGTATTTGTTAACTGCATAGTTTTTTGCTTAATTGTTAATTCAAAAAGCAGCACCTTTTTCTCTTTTAATAAAGTGTTTAATTCTTCAACACTTTTTTCTTTAATATTAGTATAAGTCATTTTCACCCTCAACTGTTACAATTTTAGTTTTAAAAGGTAATTTATGTTGTGCTAAAGTTAATGCTGCTCTTGCAAGTTCTTCATTAACACCAGCCATTTCAAAACAAATTCTACCTGGCTTAATATTCATAACCCATCTATCAACAGAACCTTTACCTTTACCCATTCTTGTTTCAAGTGGTTTAGCAGTAAGTGGCTTGTGTGGGAATACCATAATCCAAACTTTACCAGTTCTATTGATCTTTCTCGTCATAGCAATTCTGGCAGCTTCAATTTGTCTTGAATCGATTCTACCATGCTCAGTAGCTTTAATACCAATAGATCCGTATGCTAATGTATTGGCTCTAGAAGATTGACCTCTATTTCGCCCTTTCATCTCTTTTCTATATTTAGTTCTTTTAGGCATTAACATAACTAGTTACCTCTTCTTTTATTATTAGCTCTTTGTGGCTTATCAGAAGTAGTAGATTCAGTAGGAACACCTTTTGCAAGTACCTCACCTCTAAATATCCATACTTTAATACCAATACAACCATAAGTAGTATGACCTTCAGCAAAACCATAATCGATCTTAGCTCTAAATGTATGTAAAGGAACTCTTCCCTCTCTATACCACTCAGTTCTAGCCATTTCAGCTCCACCAAGTCTACCAGAAACAGATACTTTAATACCTTTTGCTCCAGCTTTAATTGCATTTTGCATAACTCTTTTCATAGCTCTTCTGAATGCAACTCTTCTTTCTAATTGTTGTGCAACATTTTCTGCAGCTAATTGTCCAGATAAGAAAGGTTTTCTCTCTTCTTTAATATTAACAGCAACTTCTTTACCAACAAGCTTAGCAAGATTAGCTTTTAGTTTTTCAACATCAGCACCTTTTTTACCAATAATAATTCCTGGTCTAGCAGCAACTATTGTAACTCTTGCTTTTTTAGCAGTTCTTTCAATAATTGTTTGTGCAACACCTGCATAGTATAATTCTTTTTTAACGAATTTTCTAATTTTATCATCTTCAGCAACATTAGCAGGCATTTTAGAGAATGATGGGAACCATCTTGAATCCCAGTTTCTATTGATACCTAATCTTAGTCCTATTGGATTTACTTTTTGACCCATTACTTCTCTCCTTCATTTTTCGCTACTTCAACATATATATGTGAAGTTGGTTTAAGGATAGGTGTAGCACTACCTCTTGCTCTTGGGATAAATCTCTTAAGAACAGGACCTTTGTCTACTCTACAACTTGTAACAATTGCTTCTTCTGGTTCTAAACCAGCATTTGCAACTGCAGAAGCAACTACTTTTGCAATAACTTTTGCAGCTTTATTTGGAGTAAACTCTAAAGATGCGATAGCTAATTCTGCATTCATACCTTGAACTTCTCTAGCAATTAATCTAGCTTTAGTTGGTGATAATCTAATAAATTTTAATGTAGCTTTACTCATTATCCAACCTTTCTTTGTACAGAACCTTTATGTCCCTTAAATGTTCTAGTTGGTGCAAATTCACCAAGCTTATATCCAACATGATTCTCAGTAACAATTACAGGGATGAAATTTCTTCCATTATGTACATTGAAAGTTAATCCAATCATATCAGGTAAAACCATACTTCTTCTTGACCAAGTTTTAATTGGTTTTCTATCTCCAGTTTCTAGTGCCTTAGCAACTTTTTTTGCTAAGTGAGCATCTACAAATGGACCTTTTTTTATACTTCTAGCCATGTTTTACCCTTACTTCTTTCTTCTTGAAATGATTAGTTTATCACTAGCTTTTTTCTTTCTAGTTTTATAACCTTTAGTTGGCATACCCCATGGAGTAACTGGATGTCTTCCTGAGTTAGTCTTACCTTCTCCACCACCATGTGGGTGATCGATTGGGTTCATGGCAGATCCTCTAGTTTGAGGTCTTTTACCCATATGTCTTTGTCTACCAGCTTTACCAATAACAGTATTAGAGAAATCTTCATTTCCAACAATACCAATCGTTGCAATACAAACACCAAGGATTTTTCTCATTTCACCACTTGGAAGTCTCATGATTACATATTTTTCTTCTCTACCCATAACTTGAGCATAACCACCAGCAGATCTAGCGATTTGACCACCTTTACCAGGCTTCATCTCAATATTGTGAACCATAGTACCAACTGGGATGTTTTGTAGTCTCATTGCATTACCTGGTAAAATATCTAATCCAGATTCTGCAGCCTCAACTGTAGCACCAACTTTTAATCCAGAAGGTTGAAGAATATATCTTTTATCACCATCTGCATAAGTTACTAAACAAATTCTACAGTTTCTATATGGATCATATTCAACTGTTGAAATAGTACCAGGAACACCAAATTTATTTCTTTTGAAATCAATAATTCTATATTGTTTTTTTGCACCTGCTTGCTTATGTCTAGATGTAATTCTACCATTATTATTTCTACCTGCAGTTGATGGTACTTTTACTAAAAGTGATCTAACTGTTGGTTTAGAAGTAATATCAGATGAATCCATTACTGCCATAAATCTTCTAGCAGGAGTTATAGGTCTAAATTTTTTAATTGCCATTTCTTACTCCCTTATGCTGATAGGTTCGCAAGTTCTGCGCCCTCTGGTAATGTTACATAGAATTTCTTGAAGTCTGGTCTTTTACCTGGCTTACCTTTAAATTTCTTAACTTTACCACTTTGATTTAAAGAATTTACTTTTGAAGGTGTAACACCAAAGTATTCTTTAAAAACCTCTTTAAGACTATTTTTAGTCATTCTTCTACTTGTCTGAACTACAACAACTCCGCTCTCTTGAAGCTCAATTGTCTTTTCAGTATATAAAATCGATTTAATATCTGTAATATCAGCCATTTTTATACCTCTTTTGTTAAGCTATCAAGTACAGCTGTTTCGATCAGTACAGATCTATATGCAGCTACAACATAAGCATTTAATTCTTGTTTTTCAATCATGTAACAGTTTTTAATATTTCTGAATGCTAAGTAAGTCTTCTCATCCATTGTATTAACAACTACTAATGTATCTCTTTGCTCTAAACCTGCTAATAACGCTTGCGCATCTTTAGTTTTACCAGACTCTACTTTTACTGAATCAGTTACAAATAATGTATTTTTTTCAGCTTGCTCATTTAAAGCATATTGTAAAGCTAATACTTTTTGTTTAGTATTTACTTTAAGATTATAGTTTCTTTTAGTTGGTCCAAATACTTGTCCACCACCTACAAATAAAGGTGATCTTTTTGTACCCCATCTAGCTCCACCAGAACCTTTTTGAGCTTTAGGTTTTTTACCACCACCACTTACTTCTGATCTATTTTTAACTCTAGCAGTATTTGCTCTTAAACCTGCCATGTAAGACTTTACATATAAGTATAAGTTGTGTGAGTTAATACCTTTGAATTTCTCAGGTAATTCATATTTTGTTAATTCTAATTTACTCATATTAAGAAACCTTTACTTTACCTAATGCACCATTTGCACCAGAAACTGAACCTTTAAGAATAAGGATTCCTGTTTGGGCATCAAATGAAATTACAACATTTTTTACACTGTTCGTTACGTTACCGTATTGACCTGGCATTTTCTTACCTGGTTGAACTCTACCTGGCCACTCTGCATTACCAATAGAACCAGTTCTTTTACCCATTCTATGACCATGAGATGCTCTACCACCTGCAAAATTCCATCTTTTAACAGCACCAGAGAAACCTCTACCTTTTGTGTTAAAAGTTGTTTTTAAAGTAGCACCTTCTACTAATGCTGATGTATCTATGTCTCCAGCTTCAGTATTTGCTACATTTAAAGATGCAAATCTATTAAACTCTTTTGATAAGCTATACTTTGATTGCTTACCTTCAATTGTTTTATTATTTTTCTTACCATCTGCGTATGCTACAATAGATTTACCATCTTCTGCTACTTCACAAACTTTTGCTTCTAAAACTTTAAGTAGTGTTACTGGTACACTTGGTACACTAATTGTTCTACTCATTCCAATTTTTTCTACAATAAATTCCATAACTACTCCTACTCTTGACCCATTGATCTTACTTCAACGTCTACTTCTGGAGCTAAATCTAGCTTCATTAGTGAATCTACAGTATCTGGAGTTGAAGAAATAATATCTACTACTCTAGAATGAATTCTAATTTCAAACTGTTCTCTACTGTCTTTATTAACATGTGGAGATTTAAGTACTGTATACTTTCTTCGCTTAGTTGGTAAAGGGATTGGCCCTATTAACTCAGCACCTGTTCGTTTTACAGCTTCTATAATAGAAGCAACAGAACGATCTAAAACTCTGTGATCGTACGCTTGTAATTTAAGTCTAATTTTTTCCATTTTTTTCCTTTAAAGAACACGTTAGCTTTTAATTTTTATCGTGCTAACCAATGTATGGACGCGAATTATACCCAATTAATATTATGATGTCAATGAAACTGTATGTTTATGAAGAAAATATACTAATTCTTTTCCTTTTAAAAAGGACAATAGTAAATGCTTATTATTTCATTAACTAAATATTTAATATTAATTAGATAATATGTGATTAATTACAAATAATAAGGTTATTGAATATTGCAAAAATTTTACTATGAACTAAGAGTAACGCCAAGTGATCATTACTCTTTTTATTTAGATTTAATATCTGAATTGACACATGAAGCCATTGAAGAAGATGATGGGACAATTATTTGTCGTAGTGAATCTTCTCTTGAAAATATAAAAACTGGTATAGATCAATTTACAATACAGCTATCTGATGCATTGCACTCAGATATAAAATGTATAGTCATATATGAAAAGAAAGAAAATGAAGATTGGATTTCTCAATATAAGAATTCTATCACTCCAGTTGAAGCTGGTAAATTTTATATACATCCAAGTTGGGATGAAGATAAGGATAATATGATTAATATTATCATTAATCCAGCGTTAGCTTTTGGTAGTGGTCATCATGAGACAACAAGCTCATGCTTAGAATTAATTAGTGCATATACTAATAAAAAGCATAGTTTATTAGATGTTGGTTGTGGCAGTGGTATTCTAAGTATAGCTGCAGCTAAACTAGGTGCTTGTGTAGATATATGTGATACAGATAGTGTATCTATTGATAATTCAATTGAAAATTTTAATTTGAATAATACTTCAATCAATAATTCTTGGGTTGGATCAGCTTTATTAACAGATAAAAAATACGATATTGTAGTAGCAAATATTGTTGCAGATGTTTTGGTAATGATAGCTAGCGATTTAAAAAAGAGTTTAAATGACAATGGTATATTAATTTTATCAGGAATATTATCAAAGTATAAAGATAAAGTATTAAATAAATTTAAACAATATGAAATAAAAGAGATTATAAATAAGGGTGATTGGGTGACAATTGCTTTAGTAAAAGGTACACATTAAATGAATAACGATAACAAGAACAAACAAGATAATAATAACAATAATAATTTTTTTAATAATAATCCAATTATAGTATTTGTTATATTTTCAATGGTTACTATATTTGCATTCAAAAACTTATTTCCACAAGATGATATGAATGTAAATGGTAATTCAACTGCATATGGACAGTCTAAAAGCAAAAAAATAGCATATTCAGATTTAAAAAACTTACTTAAAAATGGTTCTATAGAATATGTAGGCATTGGTCACACAACTATAAAAGCAACTACCAAAGAATCTCAAGGAACAAAAACAACATATATTACACGAAGAGTTGTTCCAGATGAAACTCTTATAGCAATGCTAGAGCAATACAATATTGCCTATGGTGGAATCAATGAAGAAAATTATTTTACAGATATGCTATTTGGTTGGATTTTACCTGTAATGATTTTTTTAGGTATTTGGATGTTTTTATCTAGAAAAATACAAAGCTCAATGGGAGGCGGTGGTCTTCTTGGCATGGGTAATGCAAAAAAGATGATCAATAGTGAAAAGCCAAATGTAAAATTTGATGATATGGCTGGTAACAAAGAAGCAAAAGAAGAAGTAACAGAGATTGTAGAATTCTTACGAAATCCAGATAGATATGTTAATCTAGGAGCACAAATCCCAAAAGGTGTATTACTTGTAGGACCTCCAGGAACAGGTAAAACACTTTTAGCAAAAGCAGTTGCAGGTGAAGCAGATGTTAATTTTTTAAGTGTAACAGGTTCTTCATTTATTGAAATGTTTGTTGGTGTTGGTGCAAGTAGAGTAAGAGACCTATTTGAACAAGCTAAACAAACAGCTCCCGCAATTATATTTATTGATGAGATTGATGCTATTGGTAAAAGTAGAGCAAGTGCTGGGAACATGGGTGGAAATGATGAAAGAGAACAAACATTAAATCAGCTTCTTGCAGAGATGGATGGATTTTCTAGTGCATCTGCTCCAGTTATTATATTAGCAGCAACAAATAGACCAGAAGTACTTGATCCAGCACTTTTAAGACCAGGAAGATTTGATAGACAAGTACTTGTAGATAAACCAGATTTAGAAGGTAGAATTGAGATACTAAATGTACACATTAAAGATGTAAAAATATCAAAAGATGTTTCAATAAGAGAAGTTGCAGTAATGACAGCTGGACTTGCTGGTGCAGATTTAGCAAATATTATTAATGAAGCTGCACTATTAGCAGGTCGTGCAAATGATACAGAAGTACGATCAAAACATTTTAAAGAAGCAGTTGAAAGACAAATTGCTGGACTTGAAAAGAAAAGTAGAAGAATCTCACCAAAAGAAAGAAAAATTGTAGCATATCACGAATCAGGTCATGCATTAATTGCAGAGATTACTAAAGGCGCAAAAAAAGTTAATAAGGTTTCTATAGTTCCTAGAGGATTAGCAGCACTTGGTTATACATTAAATACGCCAGAAGAAAATAAATATCTAATGCAAAAGCATGAGCTAATTGCTGAAGTTGATACTCTTTTAGGTGGTCGTGCCGCAGAAGAGATATATATTGGTGAAGTAAGTACTGGTGCAGGTAATGACTTAGAGAGAGCTACTGATATAATTAAGTCTATGGCTACAATATACGGTATGAGTGATTTAGATATTGCGGGACTTATGGTGCTTAGCAAACAACAAAACCAATTTCTAGGTGGTGGGCAATCATCAAAAGACTATAGTGATGAGATGGCACATAACTTAGATAAACATATTAAAAACACTCTTGATGCTAGATATAAAGCTGTACTACAAAGCTTAAGAGACAATAATGATGCAATGGAACAAATGACTGCAGAGCTATTAGATCTTGAAGTGATTTCAGGGAAAAGAGTACAAGAGATTATAGAAGAAAATGGTGGTGAAGTTTATAGAGGTGAAGCTATCCATGAAGATAGAGAGGTAAGTGATGATCAATAAAAATATAATTATTAGTTTTATAGTTGCAATTATTGCTTACTTTATAGATGAGACACTTGGAAATCTTGCTCTTATAGTTACAGTAGGTTTATTATTTATTTATAGAGATCCATCAAGAGCTATCAAAAGAGAAGAGAGTGAAATACTATCTATTTGTGATGGTAGAGTAGATGCAATTGATACCAAAGAGAATAACATAGATATCTACTTTAGCGTGAATATGTGTAATACCCATACATTAAGATCACCAATTGATGGTAATATTAAAGTCACTAATCAAGTACATGGATTAAACCTTAATCCAAATAGCTATAAAGCATCAAAATTAAATAGTTCTCTAGATATAAATATCGATAGCCTAAATATAAATTTTTTAAGTGGATTGTGTAATAATAGTCTAGAAATAACTACAGGAAAAGTAGTAAAAGGTGATACAATAGGAACATTTTTAGATGGAATTATTAAAATGACTTTAAATAAAAATGATATAAAACTAAATATAAATATTGGCGATAAAGTAAAAGCTGGTCAAACAGTAATCGCATTTAAAAAGTAGGAATTAAATAATGGAAAATAATATTATAATATTTGACACTACACTAAGGGATGGCGAACAGTCACCTGGTGCATCTATGAATACTCACGAAAAAATTCAAATTGCACAACAACTTGAAAAACTAAAAGTAGATGTAATCGAAGCTGGATTTGCAGCAGCAAGTCCTGGTGACTTTGATGCTATATCACAAATTGCATCAACTATTGAGAATAGTAGAATATGTTCTCTTGCTCGTGCAGTTGACAGAGATATTAAAGCTGCTGGTGAAGCTGTAGCCAAAGCTAAATTAAATAGAATACATACATTTATTGCAACTAGTCCTATTCATATGGAATACAAACTAAAAATGACTCCAGATCAAGTTATCAAAAGAGCAGTTGATGCAGTAACGTATGCTAGAACTTTTATAGATGATGTGGAGTTTTCTCTAGAAGATGCAGGAAGAAGTGAAATATCTTTTATGAAAGAGATTACATCTGCAGTAATTGAAGCTGGTGCATCAACTATTAACCTACCTGATACAGTAGGATATAGATTACCAAATGAGATTGCCAATATGGTTAAGCAAATGGTTGCACATGTTGATAATAAAGCAATAATATCTCTTCATAATCACAATGACCTTGGACTTGCAGTAGCTAATTCTCTTGCAGGGATTACAGCAGGTGCAAGACAAGTTGAATGTACAATTAATGGTCTAGGTGAACGAGCTGGAAATGCTGCAATGGAAGAGATTGTAATGGCTTTAAAAGTAAGACAAGATCAATTTAAAGGATACTATACAAATATCAATACAAAAGAGATCACAAGAGCAAGTAAACTTGTTGCTAATATTACTGGTATTGAACCGCAGCCAAATAAAGCTATCGTAGGTAAAAATGCATTCTCTCATGAAAGTGGTATTCACCAAGATGGCGTACTAAAGCATCAAGAAACATATGAAATTATGAAACCTGAAGATGTTGGTGTAGAAAAAAATAATACAATTGTACTAGGTAAACTTTCTGGAAGTGCTGCATTTAAAGATAAATTAAATTCTCTAGGCTTTGATAATATTAGTGATGAAGAGATAAAAAAAGCATTTGAAAGATTCAAACTTCTATGTGATAAGAAAAAAGATATCTTAGATGATGATATTAGAATGATAGTTGCAGATGAAAAACTAAATTCAAATCAAATGTTTGAACTTATATCTATTCAAGTAAGTGATTGTTCAAATGGTGTACCTAGTGCAGCTGTATGTATTAAACATAATAATGTAGAAAAAACTGATGCTGCTATTGGAGATGGTACTATTGATGCAATATTCAAAACCATAGATAGATTAACAGGATACAATGGTAAACTAAATGATTATAAAGTAACTGCCGTTAGTGAAGGTCAAGATGCACTAGCTAAAGTGGTATGTAAAGTGACATTTAATAATGATGAACCAGCTATGATTGGTCATGGGTTAAATATTGATACAATCCTTGCAAGTGCAAGAGCATATGTAGGAGCACTAAATAGCTATCTGTCTATGAAACATACATTAGAGGATAAAACAACTTCTCATCAAGTATAAGAAATGACCCTATTAGACTATTTTTATGATTTAGATTTTTCTAAGATAGATTTTCAAGAAAGAAAACAATCTATCTCTAATAAAAATACTATTATCTATGGTGGTTCAAAGAGTGGGAAAAGCTATCTGGTATATGACTATTTATCTAGCTTTGATCCTGATGAATACTTATATATTGACTTTAATCATTTAAAAATAAATAGTCTATCATTTTATAATAATATACAATCATTTATAGATGAACATAATATCAAAGTTCTTACATTAGACAACTTTGATATTAATTTAACTCTTCCAAAATGTGATTCTATTATCATCACAACAAATCAACAGTATTATTTAAATAACTTTGAGACTATTAAATTAAGTGCTACAGACTTTGAAGAATTTTTAGTATTTGATAAACATCAGAATATCACTACATCTTTCAATTATTTTTTAAAATACGGCAATCTAATTCAAACAATTATACTAGATGAGCTTCATAAGTCTATACAATTACAAAATCACATTAGATTGTTAGCAAATGATAAAACAGAACTCTTTATATTAAAAAATATTATTAAAAACTGTGGAGAGGTTAAGTCTGCTAATCAACTATATCTACTTTTAAAAAAAGAGATAAAATTATCAAAAGACAGATTTTACAAATACTTTCAAGATTTAGAAGTTCAAGGAATTATAAGCTTTTTACCAAAGTACAATCATAAAAAGGCCGCAAAGAAACTTTTTTGTTATAATCATGCACTAATTGATCAAGTTAATATAAAAAAACAATTTAATAATATATTTACAAATATGATCTATTTGGAACTTATAAATGGCCATGACGAGATATACTATGATGATCATATTGATTTTTATATTCCAAGTCAAAATAAAATAGTACTAGCTATACCATTTTTTATTGGAATGCAAATATCACCAAAAGTATTAGCCTTTATAGAGGAAAATAATATCAAAAAAATAACAATTGTAACTGTTAGTAATGAACAAGATATTTATCTAGATGGTGTAGAGTGTGAAGTAAATCCTTTTTATATATGGGCGGTTGAATAATGGAAGTATTAAGTATGACAAATGGTTTATGTGGAATCGATGAAGCTGGACGTGGACCATTTGCAGGTCCAATGGTTGTCGCTGGAGTTAAGCTACATAAGCAAATTGATGAATTAAATGACTCTAAAAAACTTAGCGAGAAAAAAAGGGAAAAACTTTTTGATATTATAGTTGAAAATAGTGATTATCATATTGTATTTTCAACTGCACAACAAATTGATGAATTTGGTATTAGTATTTGTATAAAAAATTCTATCTTAGAGATCATAAAAAATATAGATACTCAAGATTTTCTAATGGATGGGAATACATCATTTGGAATCGAAAACTTACCATATAAAATAAAAGCAGATGCATCTGTATCAGAAGTAGCTGCAGCATCAATATTAGCAAAAGTAAGTCGTGATAGATATATGGTAGATATTGCTAAACAATATCCACAATATCAGTTTGACAAACACAAAGGCTATGGAACAAAAGCACATACCCAAGCCATAAAAGAACATGGTCTATGTGATATACATAGAAAAAGTTTTAGAATCAAAGCATTAGAAAAATAGAAATATAAAAGTCACTTTTTAGTTTCACAAAGTTCTATTGAAAACTCTTTTAACTCTTCTAAATTTTTTTCTGACCTTTTAATTAAATCATCAAAAGCGACTTAATAGTAAATATGGAAATATTTTAAAAATTTGGGGGGGATTTAACAAAATTTTTAAGAAAGTTTGATTAGCATTGAGCTAAGATTTTAAAAAAATCAAGAAAAGTAAAAGTTGGAAGCTTTAAAAGGTATTTTTAGAGGTTCCCATAAAAATAAAAGCAAGATATTTATATAAAACTATATTTGTTATTTTAAATGCTAGTATTGAAGCAGTCCATCAGCACATTTAGGACTGTTTCAGCTAAAACTAAAACACAAACTTTGATTTAAATCAAACATTATCCAAATAAAGATATAATAATTCATTAAAACATAAAGGACTTCAAAATGTATGCAGTTGAATTTCAAGCACCTATAGAGAATGGTGTTGTTCACATACCAAAGCAATATCAAGATATACAAGATACAAAAAAAGCAACTTTTGTAGTAATGTATGAAAGTGTAAATAATACTAATAAAAAAGATATTGTAAAATCACAACTTGAAGAATTCCACAGATTAAGAGATAAATCAAACAATAAAATACAAGCAACAATGGAATTAGTTACAAATACTGATGAAATTGAAGTTGTTATAAATTAGCAAACCTAACAAAACCTTGAAAAACTACAATCGTAACGGTTAGTAATGAACAAGGTATTTATCTAGATGGTGTAGAGTGTGAAGTAAATCCTTTTTATATATGGGCGGTGGAATGATGGAAATTTTAAGTATGAACTTACAAGTTACCGATATACTAGATATAAATGATGAAAAAATTAAAGAATTTATCTCATTAAAGCAATCATTACATGATGATAAATATGTTGTAGTAGAAAGTAAAAATGTATTTAAAAAGCTTTTTAAAACAGATATTAAAATACATAAAATATTTACTAACAATGAAGGCTTAGAATTTATCAATAACAACTATAATAATATTGATTTTCCAATATATACAGCCTCAAATTCTATTATGAAAAAAATTGTAGGTCATACAATTCATCAAGGGATGATGGCACTTATTGATAAGCCATCTTATATTGACTTTAATAAAATCCAAGGAAATATAGTTGTTTTAAATTCTCTAACTTCTCCTGAAAATGTAGGATCAATTGTAAGATCATGTGCTGCTTTTAATATAGATACAATTATTATTGATGAAAAAACTTGTTCACCATATATAAGAAGATGTATAAGAGTATCAACAGGAAATATATTTAACATACAAGTATATAAATCTTCAAACCTCAAAGATGATTTATTAAAACTACAAAATCAAGATTATAAAGTATTATCTACGGCTAACTCTTCTAATGCAGTTAGTTTACATAGATACTCTTTCCCACAAAAGTCTGCTATTGTTATTGGTAATGAAGGGCATGGTATTCAAAAAGAAATTTTAGATTTATCTGACGATATAATCAAAATTGATATAGATGAGGATGTTACAAGTTTAAATGCAGCAATTGCAACATCATTAGTGTTATATCAAATGCAAACTACATAAACTTATTTATAAATCATTTTAGATATCATATCTTTATCAAAAAAGGAGTTATTTTGAAAAAACTACTACTATTAGTGTTCACATCACTTACATTATTCGCAGCAAATCCTATAGCTGTATTAGAAACTACACAAGGTAAAATTGAAATAGAATTATTACCAAAAGTTGCACCAAAAGCTGTAGAAAACTTTGCTACACATATCAAAGATGGTTACTACAATGGACTAATCTTCCATAGAGTTATTAAACAATTTATGATTCAAGGCGGTGACCCTACAGGAAGTGGTCGAGGTGGAGTTTCCATTTGGAAAAAACCATTTGAAGATGAATTTAGTTCTCAAGCATTATTTGACAAGCCAGGAATATTAGCTATGGCAAATAGAGGACCAAATACAAATGGTAGTCAATTTTTCATAACAACAGCAAAAACACCATGGTTAAATGGTGGACATACAATATTTGGATATGTAATTAATGATACATACTCAACTGTAAGAAAAATTGAAAATGTTAAAACATCAGGTAGAAGATCTGGAGACAGACCACTTCAAGAACAAAAAATCATTAAAGCATATATCAAATAATATTTAGATATAATCGCGATTATAATATATAAAAAGTAAGGTAATAAAATGTCAAATCAAACACCATTAGAGATTGCATTAGCACACTCAATGACTGAAGAAGAGTACAATAACACAGTAAATATTCTGGGTCGAGAACCAAACTATACTGAGATTGGAATCATTTCTGCTATGTGGAGTGAGCACTGTTCATATAAATCATCTACAAAATACTTAAAAGGTTTTCCTACTAAAGCACCATGGGTTATACAAGGTCCAGGTGAAAATGCAGGTGTAATTGATATTGGTGATGGATATGCTGCTGTATTTAAAATGGAATCACATAACCACCCTAGTTTTATTGAACCTTACCAAGGTGCTGCAACTGGTGTTGGTGGAATTATGAGAGATGTATTTACAATGGGAGCAAGACCTATTGCATCTATGAACTTAATTCAATTTGCTGGTATTGACGGAGATAGTGAAGTAGCCAAAAAACATAGACACTTACTAAGAGGTGTTGTTGCTGGTATTGGTGGATATGGTAACTGTATGGGTGTTCCAACTATTGGTGGACAAACAAACTTCGAAGAGTGTTATGCTGGAAATAACCTTGTAAACGCATTTAACCTTGGACTTGCAAAATCAGATGAAATTTTCTTAGGTGTTGCCCAAGGTTTGGGAAATCCAGTAATGTATGTAGGATCAAAAACAGGTCGTGATGGTCTTGGTGGAGCTGTTATGTCAAGTGCTGCATTTGATGATGATAGTGAATCAAAAAGACCAACTGTTCAAGTTGGTGATCCATTTACTGAAAAATTACTTCTTGAAGCTTGTTTAGAATTATTTAAAGAAGATTTAATTATAGGTATTCAAGATATGGGAGCTGCTGGTCTTACTTCATCTTCATTTGAGATGGCTGGTAGATCTGGATCTGGAATGAAAATGGATTTAGATAAAGTTCCTGCAAGAGAAGAAGGTATGACACCTTATGACTTTATGCTTTCAGAATCTCAAGAAAGAATGCTTATCTGTGCTAAAAAAGGTTGTGAGCAAGCTGTAATTGACATCTTTGAAAAATGGGAACTTTCTGTTGCTGTTATTGGTGAAGTAACAGATACAGGAAATATGGAATTATTCTGGCATGGTGAAAAATGTGCTGATATTCCAATTCAACCATTATCAGAAGAAGCACCTGTACTAGATAGACCAGTTGCAAAACCAGCTTATTTAGAAACAATTGAAGATATCACTATGGACAAACAATTAGCTGATCAAACAGTATTTGATAAGCTTTGGGGATCAATAGAAGTTGTTGATAAGTCATGGATATATGATCAATATGATTCTATGGTACAAACAAATACTGTTAAAGGACCAGGGAAACTTGATGGTTCTGTAATTAGAATTAAAGAAAATGGCAAAGCATTAGCAATGTCTGCAGATTGTAATACAAGATTATGTTATATCAATCCAGAACTAGGAGCAGCGGCAGCTGTTATGGAAGCTGGTAGAAATGTTGCAATGACTGGTGCAAGACCATTAGCAGCTACAGATTGTCTAAACTTTGGTAATCCAGAAGATCCAGAAGTTATGTGGCAATTTATGAAAGCTTGTGATGGTATCAAAGCAGCTTGTAAAGAATTAAATACTCCAATTATTGGTGGAAATGTATCACTATACAATGAGACAAATGGTGTAGGTGTATTCCCAACTCCTGCAATAGCAACTGTTGGTGTAAATGATGATATGAATAATGTATTACCATCGCACTTCCAAGATGAAGGAAACTATATTTGTATTTTAGGTGATACATATAGTGAATTTGGTGGATCTTTATATCTAAAAGAATTATACGGACAAGTTGCTGGTAAACATCCAGAAGTTGACTTTGCAAAAGAGTTAAAACTATGGGATACGGTAATTGAAGCAAACAAAGCGGGACTATTAGAATCTGCAAAAGATATTAATGTAGGTGGTATTGCAATTGCTGCTGCTAAAATGTCTGTAATTGGAAATATCGGTTGTGATATGAATATGTCTCTAGATGATGATAGAGATATATTCTCAGAATCACTAAGCCGTGCAATAGTTGAAGTTAAACCTGAAAACATACAAGCATTTGTAAAATTAACTCAAGACTTAGAAATTAGTTATATTTGTGCAGGTAAAACTGGCGGTGATGTACTAAGTGTAAATAGCCTTTACAAAAAACTAGACAATATTAGTGATACTTACTTTAATAAATTTAAAGAAGTAATTGAACAAGATTTATAAGAGGATTATTAGAAAATATGAGAGCATTAATTAGTGTAAGTGATAAAAGTGGTGTAGAAAACTTTGCTAAAGAGTTAGTATCTTTGGGTTATGAAATCATCTCAACTGGTGGTACATATAAGAAACTTCAAGAAGCAGGAATTGCTGTAATTGAAGCAAATGAAGTTACTAAATTTCCAGAGTGTTTTGAGGGAAGAGTTAAAACTCTAAACCCTTATATTCACGGTGGTATATTACACAGAAGAGATAAACAATCTCACCTTGATGAAGCTAAAGAACTAGGTGTTGAAGGTATCGATTTAGTTTGTGTAAATCTATATCCATTTAAAAATGCTATTGAAACAACTAATGACTATGAAGTGATTATTGAGAATATCGATATTGGTGGTCCAGCTATGGTTAGATCTGCAGCTAAAAACCATGATTCTGTAATCATCGTAACAGATGTAGCTGACTATGATTTAGTTCTAAACAATCTTAAAAATGACACTAATAGTTTTGAATTCAGAAGAGATATGATGATCAAAGCTTATGAACATACAGCAGCTTATGATTCAATGATCGCAAACTATATGAATAAAAGATTTAATAACGGTATGGGTGATAAACAATTTATCGTTGGCCAAAAAGTATTTGATACTAGATATGGTGAAAACCCTCATCAAAAAGGTGCATTATACGAGTTTGATAATCACTTATCAAATAAATTTATCACATTAAAAGGTGAAGCATCTTTCAACAACATGGGTGATATCTCTGGAGCTGCTAAAATAGCATCTGCTTTTGGTGATGACAACGCAGTTTGTATTGTAAAGCATGGTAACCCATGTGGATTTGCAATCAAAGATACACTATTAGAATCTTACAATGAAGCACTTAGATGTGATCCTATATCTGCATTTGGTGGCGTAGTTGCTGTTAATGGGGTAGTTGATTTAGACTTAGCTGTTAAAATGAATGAAATCTTCTTAGAAGTTGTATTTGCAGCTGACTTTACTGCCCAAGCAGAAGAAGAATTAAATAGAAAGAAAAGAATCAAACTATTTAAACAAGGTACAGAAAAACTAGAACTATCTAACGATGAGTTTAACTTTAAAATTGTTGATGGTGGATTTGTATATCAAGATGCTGATAAAGTTGAAGATAATGAAGTTGCAAATTCTGAATTAAAGTCAACTAGAACTGCTACAGAACAAGAGAAAAAAGACATGGAGATAGCTTATAAAGTAGCTTCTTTAACAAAATCAAACTGTGTAGTATATGTTAAAAACTCAGCAATGGTAGCTGTTGGTATGGGTATGACTTCTAGAGTTGATGCAGCAAAAGCAGCTTTAAGAAAAGCCGAAGACTTAGGTATCAATGTATCTGGTTCAGTATTAGCTTCTGAAGCATTCTTCCCATTTAGAGATTCTATTGATGCAGCACAAGAAGCTGGTGTAAAATGTGTAATTGAACCAGGTGGATCAATTAGAGATGATGAGATTATAGAAGCAGCAAATGAATTTGGTATGGCTTTATACTTCTCAAATAAAAGACACTTCTTACATTAATATTTATTTTTAAAGGCTAGCTTATATATAAGCTAGCCTTTTTTATTTATTGATTTAAAATAACTATTTTTTAAATAAGTTTAGTTATAATCTCTTACTTTTTATATCATATATATAAAATACATACTTTAACACAAATTTTAATTTCAATCTTAATTGATGGAAAACAAAATGGACAACAAAAGAATGGAAAACGATACAAAGTGAAGTTTCGTTTGCAATTGCACAGCAATGCCAAACAAAACCTTCAGTTAGTTGGAAAACAAAGAAATGGAAAACAAAATGGAAAACAAAAAAAACACTCAATACTTATTTACAAGTGAAGTAGTAAGCCCAGGTCACCCTGATAAATGTGCAGATATAATTGCTGATACAATCGTTGATAAACTTATTATAGGTGATTCAAGATCAAGAGTAGCATCAGAAGTTTTTGTTGCTGGTAAACATGTAGTTATTGGTGGTGAAGTTACATCACATACTCAAGTAACTACTGAAGATTATGAACAAATGGTGCATGATGCTCTAGCAAAAATTGGATACAATGGTAATCCATACTTTACAAAACAAGAGTGTTTACACCCAGAGGATGTAGATGTACAAGTACTTTTAAACTCTCAATCTCCAGATATCAATCAAGGTGTAGATCAAGTAGATGGTGAGACAGGTGCCGGAGATCAAGGAATTATGTTTGGTTATGCAGATTGTGAAACTGAACACTACATGCCATCAGCTCTTACTTATGCAAGAATTTTAATGGAAAAAGTATATGATTATGCATTAAAAAATCCACATGAACTTGGTGTAGATATTAAAACTCAAGTTACTATGGATTATGGATGTAAAGAAAACTTTGAAAACTCAAAGCCACAAAGAATTGATACAATTGTTGTATCTGCTCCATGTGTTTCAAGTATGCATATTGACACTGTAAGAACATTAATTCAAAACTTAATTGATACTGCTGGATTACCAGAAAACCTTTATGATAAAAATAATTGTATTATTCATATTAACCCTACAGGAAAATATGTATCTCACAGTTCACTACATGATAGTGGATTAACTGGTAGAAAACTAATCGTTGATTCATTTGGTGGATACTCACCAATTGGTGGTGGAGCGCAAAGTTCAAAAGATTATACAAAAGTTGATAGATCTGGATTATATGCAGCAAGATATATTGCAAAACATATAGTTGCAGCTGGTCTTGCTACAAAATGTGTTGTACAAATTTCTTATGCTATTGGTGTTGCTAGACCAACTTCAGTAGCAGTAGATACATATGGTACATTTGTCAGCGTAAATGATGATGTACTAGGTGAATTTGTAATGAAACACTTCCCTCTTACTCCAAACTGGATCACTAAGAAATTTGACCTAGATAAACCAAGTGAAAACACATTCCTTTATGCTGATGTAGCTGCACGTGGACAAGTAGGTCAACCAGATTATCCATGGGAAAAACTAGATCAATTAGAACTATTTAAAACAATATAAGGTATTTATTATGACTATTACTAAAAGAGTTACATTTATAGCTAAAGAGGGTTGTGAAGATAAGATGAAAGAATTACTTTGTGCAATGGTAATCCCATCAAAAGCAGAAGATGGTTGTGAGTTTTATGAGATTGTACAATATGAAAACAATAGAAGAAAATTTATGGCAATTGAAACTTGGAGAGATGAAGCTGCTTTAGATGGGCATAAAACTTCAGCACACTACAAAGTATATAAGTCAAGCTATGATCCTTTCTGTGAAGATAAATACACAGATGAACTAGAAGTATTAGGATAAGTTTTGAAAAACTTATGGAACAATGAAGAGGCTAAAAACTACACTAGTGATTTAGCACTTCGTGTTTATACATCTAATCTTCTTGGTCAAAGTGATGAGCTTGTACTTCATGGTGGTGGAAATACATCAGTAAAAACAAAAGTTGATGATGAAGATATCCTTTACGTAAAAGGTAGTGGTTGGGATTTAGTAAGTATCAAAGAGGAAGGCTTTGCCCCTGTAAAACTTGATGTATTACTTAATATGGCCACTCTATCTAAATTAAGTGATAGTGATATGGTTAGTGGACAAAAAGCTGCCATGATTGATAAGTCTGCACCAAACCCTTCAGTAGAAGCTATTTTACATGCACTTATCCCTTATAAGTTTGTAGATCATACTCATGCAGATGCTGTTGTAACTATATCTAATTCTAAAACAGGAATTGAAAATATAAAAAAAGTATTTCCTAATTTTTTAATTATCCCTTATGTTATGCCTGGATTTATTCTAGCACAAACAATTTATAATATGACTAGAGATTTTAATTGGAATAAATGTGAAGGTATCATACTTCATAATCATGGAATTTTTACTTTTGATAATGATGCAAAAACATCATATAATAAAATGATTGATGCAGTTACAAAAGCTGAGAAATTCTTAGATGAAAATGCAAAAATAACTCTAAATGATATAAAATCAAAAGAATTTGATTGTTCTATATTTGATTCTAAATTTATAAATATTAATAAAACATCTTTAGCACAATACTATTCTTCTCAGCTAAATCTTAAGGAATTCGCTACTAGAGGCATACTTACTCCTGAACATATTATAAGAACTAAGCGTGAACCTATCATCATAGATACAAATACAGATATTAATGAGGCTATGAATGAATATACTCATAATTATAAAGACTATTTCAATAAGTTTTCTACAAATGAGATATGTTTAGAACCAAAACCTAAATATGCAGTGATAGAGAACTTTGGTATTGTTAGTTTTGGAAACAGTCAAAAAGAAGCTGATATTATAAATGATATTATAGAACATACAATGTTGGCAGTTCTTCGTGCTGATAAACTTGGTGGATATCAAAGTATTAGCTTACAAGATAGTTTTGATATGGAGTATTGGGAGCTTGAACAAGCCAAACTAAAAAAAGCTTAGGAGTATATATGCAATACTTAATGGCAATAGATGCAGGGACAGGAAGTGTAAGATCTGTGATATTTGACCTAGAAGGAAATCAAATATCACAAAGTTCAAAAGAATGGATACATCTTGAAGAAGATGGTGTTCCTAATAGCATGGGATTTGATTATGAAAATAATTGGAACCTTACTATTGAATGTATCAAAAACTCAATCAAACAAGCAAATATAACTCCAGATGATATTTTAGCTCTTAGTGCTACAAGTATGAGAGAGGGTATAGTTCTATATGATAAAGATGGAAATGAGCTTTGGGGTGTAGCAAATGTTGATGCTAGAGCTAGTGACGAAGTAAAATATTTAAAAAATAATTTTCCAGAAATTGAAGAAGAATTTTATCAATTATCAGGGCAAACTTTTGCACTTGGAGCTTTACCTCGTTTATTATGGTTAAAAAACAACAAACCTGACATCTATAACAAAGTGGTAAAAATATCTATGATTGGTGATTGGATTTTAGCAAAACTAAGTGGTGTGATAGCTACAGATCCTAGTAATGGTGGAACTACAGGAATATTCTCATTGGAAGATCGTAATTGGGTAAGCAATATGGCTTCTAAAGTTGGATTAAAAGATGATATCTTTCCATCTGTATATGAAACGGGAAAAGCCATAGGAAAGGTTACCACAAAAGCCAGTAAAGAAACTACGCTATCTACAAATACAAAAGTAGTTATGGGTGGTGGAGATGTACAGCTTGGTGCTGCTGGTCTTGGTGTAGTTGATATTGGACAAGTAGCAATTTTAGGTGGTTCATTTTGGCAGCAAGTGGTAAATATACCTACTAATATAAAACCACCAAAAGATATGGCTATTCGTGTAAATCCGCATGTAATTACTAATCAATCACAAGCTGAAGGGATTACATTTTTTTCTGGTTTAATTATGCGTTGGTTTAGAGATGCTTTTTGTGATATTGAAAAACTAGAAGCAAAAGAGCGAAATGTTGATGTATACCAAATACTAGAAGAGAAAGCAAAAAATATACCTCTAGGTTCATATGGAATAACTCCAATATTTTCAGATAGCATGAATTACGGTAATTGGTACCACGCTAGTCCTAGTTTTATTAATTTATCAATTGATCCTAATGTATGTAATAAAGCATCTATGTTTAGAAGTTTACAAGAAAATGCTTGTATTGTAAGTGCAATTAATCTAGAAAAAATACAAAAATTTAGTGGTTTTAAATTTGATGAAATTGTTTTTGCAGGTGGAGCAAGTAAAGGCACACTATGGCCTCAAATACTTGCGGATGTAACAGGATGTAGGATAAAAATACCAAAAGTTACAGAAGCTACGGCACATGGAGCTGCAATGGCTGCAGGGGTTGGATCAAATATATACAAAGACTTAGCTAGTTGTGCAAAACATCTTGTACAATGGGATAAAGTATATATACCTAATTTAGAAAATAAACTACTATATGATGCTATAAAATTAAAGTGGGAAAAGATATATAAAGAGCAATTAAAACTAGTGGATAAAAATATATCTACATCTATGTGGAAAGCCCCTGGAGTATAATAAGTATTATTAGTGTATAATGGGGTTATAATAACTAATTATTTTTAAAGGATTTAGAATGGATTTAAAAAACTTATTTAATAAACTTAGAGGTGAAAAAGAAGCTGCAACACCTGCAAAAATTGAAGCACCTAGCCACTGGGTTAAATGTCCTGAGTGTGAATCTTTAATGTTCTTTAAAGAAGTAGAAAACAAACATCACGTATGTCCTAAATGTAATTTTCATATGAGAATTGGTGCAAATAAACGAATAGAACTTATTTGTGATGAGGGTTCATTTGTAGAGTATGATCAAGAGTTACACCCTACAGATCCATTAGAATTTGTTGATAAAAAGAGTTACAAAAAAAGACTTGAAGATGCTTTTAACAAGACAGGTAAAACTTCATCTGTTGTAGCAGGAGAAGCACAAATAAATGGACTTGCTGTTCAATTAGTTGTATTTGATTTTTCATTTATGGGTGGAAGCTTAGGTTCAGTTGAAGGTGAAAAAATTGTTAGAGCTTGCAATAGAGCTTTAGAGAAAAGACAAGGTGTAATTATCGTAAGTGCATCTGGTGGTGCAAGGATGCAAGAAAGTACATTCTCACTTATGCAAATGGCTAAAACTTCTGCAGCACTTAAAAAGCTTGACAATGCTGGCTTACCATTTATCTCAATCTTAACAGATCCAACATTTGGTGGGGTATCTGCATCTTTTGCATTCTTAGGTGATATTATTATGGCTGAGCCAGGTGCAATTATTGGTTTTGCAGGAGCAAGAGTTATAAAACAAACAATTGGTAAAGATCTTCCTGATGGATTCCAAAAATCTGAATTTTTATTAGAGCATGGTTCTATTGATATGGTTGTAGATAGAAATGATATGAAACAAACTCTATATGATCTATTTAAATTATTTTATAAAGAAGAAGTAGCTTAAAAAAATTGATTTATGCACTTTGTGATTTTGAGCTTTTAACAAGTTATAAAATAACTTTAGCTCAATATCTTAATATCCTATCACATTATAATGTTGCGTATATCCAATATAGAGATAAAGTCAATCCTATAGAATCTCAAAGAAATAATATATCCTTTTTAAAAAATAATACTATTATTCCTATTATAATTAATGACAAAATTGAACTGCTAGAATATGCAGATGGATTACATCTTGGTCAAGAGGATATCCAATCACTTAAAGAAAGTTTGAGTATAGAAGACACCAGACTATTATTTAAATTACTACGAAAAAAGTATCCAAATAAACTATTTGGAATATCTACTCATAATGAATTAGAAATATTAGAAGCAAATAAACTAGACTTAACATATATAGGACTAGGGGCATATAGAAAAACATCCACAAAAGATGTTTCTAATATATTAGGTGACAACATCTCATATCTTGCAAAAATATCAAAGCATCCAGTAGGTGCAATTGGTGGAGTTAAGATAGACGACAAAATAGACTATATTACATACAATGTTATTGGAAGCGATTTATTAAAAAATGAAAATTAATATCTATCAAATAGCAAAAAACAATAAAGATAATTTTGAACCAATTATAAATGATCTCATTAAAATGTCTAGCAAATATGCGAAAGTAGAAATACATAATCTATTTAATAAACATATTGCTAAAGCACAAACAATTGGAGAGAAAGAAGCTCAAAATTCGTATAATGATGTTTTTGAACCAAAACTATCTTCAGGGTACAATATTGCATTGGATATGCTAGGCAAAAAGAAAGATAGCTTTCAATTTGCAAAACTATTAGAAAATAAAACAACTATCAATTTTTTTATTGGTGGTGCATATGGCTTTAAACGAGAATTTTTAAAGCAATGTCATACTACAATCTCTCTTAGTGATTTAACAATGGCACATAAAATTGCTAATGTAGTTTTATGTGAACAAATTTTTCGTGGACTATGTATAAATAATAACCACCCATACCACAAATAGAGATCTACAGCTAGTTTCAGTAAAATATTTATAACTTTTAGATATAATACAAAAAATTTATACAAGGTTAAGTAAATTGGCAGCAAATAAAAAGCAAATCATGGAATTAAAAGAGATCTTACTTCAGAGAAAAGAAGATATTATCAGACATGTAAACACTAGTAGAGAAAATATTGATGCATTAAAATCACAAGAGTGCAAAGATGAATTAGACTATGCAGAAATCAGCAGCGATAGCTTTATAGAAGCACAAAGTGCAAATCAACAGTTAGCAGAATTAACTGAAATTGAAGCTGCTTTAGATAGAATAGAAGATGAAAGTTACGGTATTTGTGATATGTGTGATGAAAAAATTGCAATTGGTAGACTAAGAGCAAAACCATTCGCAAAATACTGTACACCATGTAGAGAAATTTACGAAAACGAACAACAATAATAATAAAGGACTTAAAATGGGTTTAAAAAAATATATATTTAGTGCAACTGTACTTATAATTGCTATTGCAGGGTATGTATTCTCTTTAGAATCTGGTGACTATAGAATTGAAATTGCTAATACTGTATTAATTTTACCAATTGCTGTATGGGTAATTGCACCAGCGCTACTTCTATTCTTAGCAACAGTTTTACATATTTTATACTACTCATTTAAAGCCTATCTAAACAAAAGAAGTATCAATAAAGATAGAGACAATTTGTTAGAATTAGTTGTAAATAATTTATCAGGTAGTAATACAAATAAAGAATTTAAAAGTGATACATTTAAAGAGCTTGGAAATATTCTAAACCAATTAAATATATCTATTATTGATACTCAATTCAATACAGATCATAAGACTATAAATAGTCTTGCTCATAAAATTATACAAATTAATAGCGGTGAAAATGTTTCATTAAAAGAATTTAAGTTAGATTCAAATAGTAGCCTTGTATTGCAAAACAACATCAATAGAACTAAAATAGATCCAGATTATTGTATAGATATCATTAATAAAGCATCATCAAATAATGAAGAATTGGTTGAAGCTGCCTTTATTAGTGTAGTAAAATCAAAAAGTTTTACAACTATTAAAAAATTACTAGAAAACCTTACACTAAATAAAACAATGACCATTGAATTATTGTTAGCTGATGCTGCTTATGATAATCAATTTACATTTACAAGTAGTGAAATTATTAAATGTATTAGTAAAGTTAATTTTAATAAGAAAGAGTATTTATTAATTGCTAAAAGATACACTCACAGAATGCCTCCTGAACAACTTATAAAATTATTTGAAGATTTATCATCAAATAATGAATCTGCAAATGAAGCATATTTATATATTCTATTTGAATATGAAATGATTGATGAAATTAGAGAAATCATTAATAATAGTCAAAAAGATGAATTTATCCCATATAAAGCTTTACTTGACTTAAAAGATAGTGGTAAACATTATAATTTTGAGAATATTTGTTATCTTAAATGATTAAAGAAAAAAAGCTAATAGATTTTTCAAATCCATTATTAGTATTAGCACCTTTAGCTGGATATACAGATCTACCTTTTAGATCTGTTGTAAAAAAATTTGGAGCTGATCTTACTATTAGTGAAATGATTAGCTCAAATGCTCTTGTATATAACTCAAAACGAACCTTTAAAATGCTTGAAAAAGCAGATAATGAAACACCATATATTGTACAAATTGCAGGTAATAATCCAGATATAATCAAAGAAGCAGTATTAATTTTAAATGATATACCATATATAGATGGTATAGATCTAAATTGTGGATGCCCTGCTCCAAAAGTATTTAGTCATGGTAGTGGATCAAATCTTTTAGGTGATCTTAATAGACTAGAATCTATCCTATCAACAATTAAACTACACTCAACAAAACAATATACAACAGCTAAAGTTAGAATTGGTGTTAATGATAAAATCCCAGTTGAAATAGCTAAAACTGTTGAAGGATGTGGTGTTGATTTTATGGCAGTACATGGAAGAACAAAAAAAGGTGCTTATAAAGCACCTGTAGACTATGATGCAATAAAAGCTATAAAAGAAAATGTATCCATACCTGTAATAGCTAATGGTGATATTAAGGACTACTGGAAAGCTCAAGAAGTATTAGAACATACAAAAGCTGATGGAATAATGATAGGTCGTGGAGCTATAGGAAAACCATGGATTTTTCATCAAATTAAAGAACAACTAGAAGATGTTGACAATGCAATTAAAAAAGAGATTATTCTAGAACACTTTGATCGTATGATTGAAGTATATGATGAATATGGTACAGTAATGTTCAGAAAACATCTACATACGTATTCTAAAGGCTATGATGGAGCTAATGAGTTCAGGCAAGCAGTTAATATAATAAAAGACCCAAAAGAGATGAGAGAGCTTTTATATAAGTTCTTTTAATCTTCTCCATTTTTTACTTTACTATCAAATCTAAACATAAAAAAAGTACATAAAAAAAGGCTCTTATCTCAACCTTACTCAATGTAAGATAAAGATAAAAGCCTAAGTTAATAAATTCTAAAAAGTTGGCAGCGACCTACGTTTCCACCAGGGAACCCAGCAGTATTATCGGCGATGATGTGCTTAACTTCCAGGTTCGAAATGGAGCTGGGTGGGACCACATCTGTATAGCCACCAACAAATTCAGA
>JGI11705J14877_10000138_pt1 | contig 44811 bp, 30 predicted proteins | sample Etolaghawater15m_FD_14877 | JGI IMG/M metagenome (IMG submission 14877) | reverse complement strand
CGACCGTCATTCCGGCGAAAGCCGGAATCCAGTGTCTTTTTGATAAGTTAAATATCCTGGATGCCGGATCAAGTCCGGCATGACGTGAGAACTTTGGACTCTCAACATGATTAATGATTCGAGAATTTATAGCAAGGGTTAAGCCCCCTACCCTTCCAGACATCCTCCGCACAGAAACATACCATCCTTCGCTTCACACAGTTTGGAGGCCATGGTGGGTTCCCCGCATCGATCGCAAGGTTTTGAAGGTTCAATTTTTGCCTTGGGGGGCAGATCTTCATGGGTTTTCCGCACATCAAAAAGGGCTTCTTCCGTGTTTTCCAAAATATCTCTGCTTCGCTTCAGATGCAATTCCTGAAACCGCCTCTTTTCCGAGTCCGTGGCGCTCCCCTGCCGTATTTTATCCATGAGTTGACGGTGCTCTTCATTCAATTCCAGAGCCCCGGCTTTCAGCGCAACACGCACGCCATCTCCGGATTTTCGGCTGAGTAACGTCAGAACCTGTTTTCCGTGATCTTTGAAGAAGAGATTCCCTTTTCCGAAGGTACAGCCGGTTAACACCTGGACTGCGTCCGCCCCGCAAGCATTGGTCTCAACGATCGCCACAATCTCTTCATCTTCAGCCCGGTTTTCTTTCAGCCATTCCATGGCCCGCAAGCTGGCCCGGTATCCGATTGACAACCCCGGGCAAATATGACCATGAAAGGCAGCGCACTTTTGAAAATCTTCCGCTTGAAACGGATCATTTTGTACCATAATCTATCCTTTCCCTGCATTCAGTTGTAACGACTGTCTGATCAATGTAATGTTTTTTTATATTTTTCCTCATTTTATGTCAATAGATCAGTCAGGAGAAGACGCTTTTTGATCGTGCTCATTCCACACCCAACGCCTTAAACACCGCATCCTGCGGGTCCGCATAGAAACCGGTCTGGAATTTTGCGAACAATTCTCCGGGGATACTGGGAATATCCCCGACGCTGGCCATGGGCAGCAATATGCGCTTTGCTCCGGCGTCAAAGGCCACCTGAAGGGATTCGGCCAGGTTCTGGACCGGGACGATGCTGCCGCCCAGGCTCATGCTGCCCAGGACCACCAATTGGGATTGTACCGGCTTTCCAAGGACCGCTGAACAGAGGGCCACAAATGCCGTGAGTGTCATGTTTTTAGTGGGACCCGTATTGTGAAGCTCAATCATGTGAATGTGATAATTGTGGTCCCCGGCCTTGACCGATGCGCTGACGCCGGTGGCGTTGGCCTTAAAATAGTCAAAGCCTACTTTTACGGCCTCTTTTGCGGCGCTGACAGATCCAAATCCTGAAAGGGTCAGGGAGCCGTTTCCCGGCGTGACCTGAGTTTCAAGGCGATAAAGCCCCAGATGCCCGCTGTTGCCCGTGGCAACGGTATGCAACACTCCGGGATTGAGAGGCCCCTGTGGAATCAGAGAGCCGCCCCCCTGCTCCGGCACGCTTATGAATTTCTCTTCCATGTCTTCCGGGTCGATGTAAGAGAAATGAACATCATAAAACTCCATTCCGCCGATTTTCTTGAGTTGTTCTTTGACGCGACGGCGGGTCTCCAGGGCATATTCCAAACAGCGTCTTACCGCTTCCTTGTCGTAATCCTCACCGGGGTAGAGGAGTTTTAACAGGCCTGAAACCGTGTGTTTTACCGCAATGGTATCCCTCTGGTTCAGATCCCGGCCGAGTTTGAAATAACGGTCAATGGCGTCTGAAAAATTCCGCTTTCGCATCTCCCGGAAGAATTCGGCCAGATAGTCCACGATCAAGCCATACTGGTTCGTAATATATTCCGGTCGCATTTTAGGGATTTCCCATCCGGGAATGTAAGCGTGGAAACGGTCAAAAAAGGCTGAATCAATCATGGCCTCCGGGAAAGGCGCTAAAAGATGACTGGTTTTGACCAAGGTATCCACCGGCTGATTAAGGTTCCCCACAAAGACCATTGAAGCATAGGCGTTGATCAGATCCCGCCCACGGGCAAAGGAGCCTGAAGCCATATAATCCTTCATGATTTGGACACCATCGTTATCCTTGAAGGAGATGCCTGCCACCTCGTCGAAAGCGACCACATCCCACAACCCCACAAGGCCCACCGTTCGGTTAGCCAGATTATAAAAAAGATTGGCCACCGTGGTTCTACCGCCGGAAATCAAAATGCTGTTGGGGCTGATCTCCTTATAGATATGACTTTTCCCGGTTCCTCTGGGACCCAGCTCGCAGACATTGTAGTTGTTTTCAACCAGCGGGACCATGCGCGACAGGAAATGCCATTTTACACGATCCGTAAATTGGGTGGGTTCAAGCCCGGTGGATCTGAGAAGGACATCAATCCATTGGGTTTCGGTGAAATGCGTGCGCCCCTCAAATAACTCCTCCATGTCCATGCCGGGCATCTGGATCGGTTTCAGCTCTTGAACGATAAAAGGCGACCCTTTTTGCCCTTCTTCGTAGAAATACTCCATGGAAATAATGGACCAGATCCCACCGGCCAGAAGTTTTTCATAACGCCGTACCGCTTCCGTGCTGATTTCAACCCCTTTGATACCAAGGTTGGAGAGCCAGGCCTCGTAGACGTCCCGTTTCTCATTGAGCTTGACCGTAGCCTTATCAATGATTTTCAGGGTGCCCCGTTCCCGAATGATGGATTTGACTTTTTCGGCTTCATCGGGCCGGACATAATTTTCAGCGAGAATCCGTTTTACGGTGGCCAGCCCATCCTGAATAATGGCTTCGTCGTTAGAAGCACAGTGTTGCCCCAGCAGGTATTCCAGGACATAAACCGGCACATTGGCGCCTTCTTTCACCAATTTGGTGAGGTCCTTGCGAACCACCCGGCCCGCAAAATGGCGGTTGAGAAGGTCGTCCAGGCTTTTGTCCCCCAAACCTTTAATTATGGTCTCTTTCGTGGTTTCAGAAGTCATCGGTAAATGCCCTGTCTATGATTACATCCACACTTTCCTGTTCCACCCCTGTTTCCGCATCCCGCAAAACAAGTCTGTATGTTGTTTTTTTGTTATACCGGCGGTCCTGAAGCACAAGGGTGACGGATTTTTTCCGCTCATCAAGCTTGTCGGAAGGGCTCTCAAAAGTGACCGATTCCATACTGGTCACGGGGTCATTCCCTTCGAAAACCCCGATCTTGAGGGTTATGGGCTTCACGCGATCGCTGACCGGCTCCATCTGGATCATCTCGAACCGATGGCGTGAAGTGGTAATCTTGTGGCTGGCCCCAAGGACGTGAACCGTAACGGGCTTTATTTTTGTGGCCCCGGCCCCTTTCTCCTTTTTGTGTCGAACCGTCACAACCGGCACAACAATTTCCTGAAGCATGGCTCCACCGTGGACGAACCTGGCCCCTCCCATGAAATGAAATCGATTGGTTCCTTTTGGAATCCAGAATTCCATTGCCGCTTCAGCCTTGGCGGTGTTAGCCGTTGTGCCATGCCAGACACTGTCGTGATCCCCAAGATCAGGCCCAAGGAGAAAGCGTTGCTTGGCCTTTACGGTTTGAGGGGGCTTGTCATTTAGGCTGCTCTTGTGGGGTTCACCCGGGAGCGACTCCGTAAAGAGAAAGCCATGGTCCGCCGTGATCAGGACGTGGTGGCCATTGAGGTTATTGATAATGTAAGCAACAACGGATGCCAGTTCATTAATGGCCCGTCTCACCGCCTCAAAAGTATGGCCTTCGGTGGACGCCGAATCGCCCGTTGAATCGATGGCGTTATGGTAGATATAAATCAGGCGTTGATCCTTGATGAAAGCCCGGCCCTGATCCTTCTTCATTTCAAGCAGGTCGTCTGCTTTGACGGCCAGACCCCCGTGAGACGCCAGTATCCGGCTTCGTTGCTCAAGTGAGGCCATGGGTTTACCATCCACCAGAACATCCCCATTGGGCTTATAGGACAGTTTTTCGTGGGGCAGCAGCGCCGCCATGCCGAGGGCGGTGTAAGACGGCAGGACTCCCAATTGGGCGCTCAAATTCGCCTCAAAACGGTATTTCCCGTTCAATTCCTGGGTCAGTTCCCAAGCGGCTTCATAACGAAAGGCATCGCTGATAATGACAAAGCTTCGGCGTCTTTCCGCTTCCTTGAGACGAGTTGCCACGCGTTTACTGAAAAAATGGTAATGGTTGGGGATATCATCGAGACGCCAGGAATTCAGTAAGGCCGTGCTCCCTTCGGGGTCTAAGAACTTACCCCAGCGGTCCACCAGTGGTTGTAAATAACCATTTACATAACAGGCTTCCACCTTTTCCCGGAGCTTTTTCAGGATATCCCAGATTTTGCATTCGGCAATATCCGCCTGCTCACAGAAGTGGCGATAGAGCAGATCGAAACGAAAGAGTTCTTTTTGATATGCGGTTAGCATGGCTTGAGGGGTATCATAATCAAAGCCTTCACGGTATTCGCTGGTCAGTACAAAAAGCCCGGCTGATGCCGTCAATGCTTCATACACGGCATAATAGGCTTTGCGTGGAACATCCTTCCCAAAAATATATAAAGAGGCCCAGTGCCCGGCCTGCCTTTGGGTGGCCACTCTCTTTACGTCATCCAAACGAATGGTATCACCCCCGGAAATCACTCGATTTCGAAGTCCCCGGGCAATGGCTTTTTCCACGGCCTGGAAGGTCATGACATCCAGCAGGGCCTCGATTTCAAATCCGTATAACTGGTCTTCCATTTGGATGATCCCGGCCACTAAATCAGACAGCCGGTCATAGCTGCTTCCCTTACTGCTGCTGTCCCGCCACTGGGCCAGGCAAACCACCGTGTTGGATTTGCCGGTGGGCGGCAATACCAAATTCGCAAGAGCGTCGGGTACAATCCCTTTGAGGTGATGGGAAAAATCGGTGACCAGAAGACGGATCAAAAGATTTCTTAAGGTGGGATTTTCTTCTTGGTAGCCGAACAGGGATTTGGCCATTCGCCAGAACGGCTCATCCAGATCAAATTTTTCCAGTTGGAGCCATACGTGTGAAGGGTTGTCCAGGTCGATATCATTCCCGTCACCAGCCGAAATAAACCCATGGTAAAGCGTCCGAACAATACTGAACCATTCGGGATGATCCCCTTTCACAACGACCGAGATCATTTTTTTGTCCAGATCCACATCGGTGTCATCGGGTGCTACGATCTCTTTGAGCTTTTGAAGGCGTTGTTTGCTGTCGAAAAACTTTCGGCGGTTCGCGATATGATCTCGGAGATGCTGGTTGGCCAAACCCAGTTCATCGAGTGTAATGGAGGCCCGGTCGGCCCGAAAGCTCTGGCTGTAAAGGCGGATATCCAGAAGCCAATCCGCTTCGTAATCCGGCTCTTCGGTGGGGGCGTAGATGAGATACCGCCCTTCGGGGTCTTCCCGTTCCAGGCGGATTTTGGTTTCCAGGGCACTCATCTGATCCAGTCGAAGAATGTTGACTCCTTCGGGGAGATTCAGCAGGGAGAGGGTAATCGCAAATTCCAGATCCGGATCGTTCCAGAAGATAATGCGGTGGTTTTCATCGTCATAGAGGCGGGCTAGAGCTTTTTCTATTTTTGTGTTTTCCATTTTTTAACCACGAATTACACGAATCGGACGAATGACCAGAGATTCTGACCACATATTAATTTGTGGTTCGGTTATCGTTCTTGTTTAAGCGTACTGAGGCCTACCATGATTCGATTTCCCCTTTTAAATCTTCAATGGAAATGCTGTCTCCCAGTTTGATAGCCGCTTTGCCTTTCCTCACTTTGTCGATGACATAGAGTCGATACATGATGTCATCAATGCTTGCTGAGTCGGGCAATGTTGAAATCACATTTATCGCTTCTTCCCTTAATGTTTCCATTTTAGCATTCTCCTTATCCAAGGTTTTCTCATTCGTTCTATCCCCCTGATTTGGAGTAGCGATTATCCTCAGCTCCATTTTCTCCGATGGAATTTCTTTTATCTGACCATCCTCCCAGATAACCAAAGGCGTACGCGTCTGTTTAGCCCTTTCAAGAATCTTCTTTGCTGCCTGCCGAATCGCCCCGTCCACTTTTTCAATACTGTCATTTTTTCTCCTTGAATCATATTGCATCTCTTCTCTCCTTGCTACTTCTTTCAATCTTCTCAAACAGCGGCATATGAAAGACCTGTAAATTGCCTTCGCTTTCATGGACAACTTTTTTTGGAGGAAACTCCGACCCATCCAGCAACCAGACCTCATGGGCCGACTCCCAGTAGAGTTGAAACAGGTTGTTCAAGCCGTTTTCATACCGCCTTCGAACCACCGGGGCAGGTACGTTGTGTCCTCCCTGCCGGACTCTTGCCTTTACACGGGCAACGGCCATATCTGGGCTCGGAAGCCACAGGAAAAACAGCACAATCTGATAACCGTTCATTCTCAGTTTTTCGAAATGCCGGACATAGCCCCGACCGGACAGGGTGCTTTCAAAGCCAAAGCTTTCTCTTGCCTCGCTGAGTTCTTTGATCCGGGTCAAAAGCAAACGCCCTGCTCTCATATTCTGTGTCTCCGGCGCAAACGGCGAGAGCCCCGCGGCGATCAGGTCGGCATTCAGGAATTGACGGCAGTGTACAAAATCCGGCAGAAATTCGTTGGCAAATGTGGTTTTCCCGGCCCCATTCGGGCCAGCGATCACATAAACCGTCGGACCTTCACCCTGAGTCTTGCTTTCTTCCGGTTTGGCTTCTATTTCTTCCATTCGTTTAATTCGTGTGATTTGTGGTCACTTTTTCCCGTGTCATCCGAGCGTTGCGCATTAATGACGGCTTTGCCCGTCACGGTCAGGCGGTATTTCTGTAAACGGCTGTTGGGTTTGTCGGGGATGGTGTATTCCAGCAACCCGGCTTCTTTGAGGCGGGGTAAGGCTTTCCGCAGATTGCCACTCAATTTTTTGTGCCCCAGTGCTGCTGCGATTTCCGAAGAGGAAAGTGGATGTTCAGCGCAGACTGAAAGGATGTCAAGATCGACTTGTGCCTCGACTTGTGCCTCGACTTGTGCCTCGACTTGGCCGGTGTTGGTTTGAACCGTTATATTGCCCATTAATGGCACAATAAAACGCATCCTCATACCGATTTCCACGATTTGCAGTTCGGGCAGACCGAGTTCTTCGGCCTCTTTGAAAACACGACGGACACCGCTGCCCCACTGTTCTATGAGATCCAGCTCCCGAAACACACGCGCGATCACCGAGTTGCGGATTTTGGAGACGCCCTGTTTCATATCTTCGATGGTCATGCCGGGGAGCAGAATGCCGGGATTTTCAACCTCGATGCGGTCATCGAAGAAAGCGATGCGGGTAGGGGCGCCGCGTTGGGAGTAGTCGGCATGTACCAGGGCGTTGATCACGACCTCGCGCAGAATGCCAAGGGGAATACTCCAGACATCTTTACGCCGGATTTCTGAAAAATCGGCGCCGCGCATGGCGTGCTTCTTGAGAAACAGCATGATACTTTCCACGGCCCGGGGCAGAGGGTCGTGCAGCTCCATATGGTCAAAAATATCGGCCTTATCCTGTCCCACAAACCGACCGCACTGGATCCAGGCATCGGGGAAATAACGAATTCGATCTTTTCCGAACAACAATACGGCGCCTTTGGTAGGCACAAGCCGCCCCTGTTCCTGGGTCAACAGTTTCAAGGTAATCAGCTCCTCTTCGCCCAGTTTTCGACCCGTGTCAAACAGAGACTTCATTGACGCCAGATCCAGATTATCGGTAGACAACTCAGGCATGGGAAGTTCATCAAAAGCGATCCCTTCAGCGGTGCGGCGCAATTCAGCAATCAATTCCCGATCTGCCTGTCGATTGCTTGAACCCAATCTGACATAGACGCCGTTTTCAGGTCCTTCCGCCTTCAGGTAATGGGGGCGCAAGCCGCTGAGAAAGACCTCGACCACCAAAACGGTCTTGCCTTCCACCGTCATCAATTCCACATTCGGCACCAGACGTGGGGCAATGGTATCGGCAATCAGGTTGCATATCCGCTCTTCCTCATCCAGCGGGTCCGCAACACCCACAACCTTCCGGTCATCCGCCACACCGACAATCAAACGGCCGCCCGCCGTATTGGCAAAGGCCAGCAATGTTTTGAGCATGGGCCGGGGGGATGACAGATCCCGCTTAAACTCTAGCGTCTTACCTTCCGGGCTGGAGAGAATTTGCTCAATTTTGACTATCACTTGAGTCCCTGTCATACTGCACTTCCGATTTTAGACCACGAATCACACGAATAGCACGAATGGTTTTTCATTTGTATCTAACCTCTATTATTTATTCGCTTAATTCGTATGATTCGTGGTTCTTTTTAGTAAACGATCCGCTCATATTCCAGTTTGGTATGCTGGCCGAAATTCACCAAAAGCCCGAGCCGATACCCCGTCGCTTTCAGATAGTTGTGAACCTGGGCACGATGTTCATCGGAAAGCGCCTTCAGTGCCTTGATTTCAACGATCACCTTTTCAAAACAGATAAAATCGGGAATATATTTCTGTTCAAGCACCTGCCCTTTGTAAGAGAGTTCCAGAGGAGCTTGGGCCTTGAACGGTATCGTCTGCTTTGAAAACTCGATTTCCAGACACTCCTGATACACTGCTTCAAGAAATCCGCAACCCATGGCGTTGTAAACCTCAAAACAAGCCCCCACAATTTTATAGCTCTCCTCTTTCAAAATAATTTCAACCACACGCCACCTCACTTCTTTTGACCACGAATAGCACGAATAACACGAATGGTTTTTTCATTTTTGCCTAACCCCCTTTTATCTATTCGTTTAATTCGTGTGATTCGTGGTTACTGCTTTTTTTCCGGTGACCGCTTTCACCTCCGCCAGCAAATCTCCGAACTTCCCATAGTTTACCTTCACCCCGTCATCGAGATCAAGGCTGATGCGCTGATCGGCGAAGTGGCGCAGTTTTTCATCAAAGGCCTGAAGTTCAGCCTGTTGCTTGACGAGCTTATCTTTCTCCCTTTCCAGCTTCTTGCGGTGGGCCGTGGAAGTGGCGGCATTGATGTCTCCTGATAACTGCTCAATTCGAGCAACCATCTTACCCTGAAGCGGAATCACGTATTCGGTTCGCATGCGGGATAATGTCCCTTCGTTGATGCGGTGGAGATAGACCAGACACTGGAAGGCCTTCTGCTTGCCGCTGGAAAACAGCCAGTAGATGGGCCGCTTCTTGTAAGTCTGGAGGTGGTCTTTGAAGAAGCTGTCGCAGAGGTAGCGGCGCAGCGTCTCACGACTTGACTCATTCTTTTTGGGTGATAGGTTGTCGGCCAGAAAGGTGAGGTTGTCTTCGAGATGTTCCGCGTCCCAGGCCAGCGAGATGAACTCGATGAGGCGGTGGGCGACATCATCGTCGAACCACTCGGTGTCGGTGATCGGCAGAATGCCGTCTTCATCGGCCGGGAAGGTGGTGTAACGGCCGGGGTCGAAGCCCTCGTTGCCGCTGTGGGCGTAGATGAGGCCCGGCGCGTCCAGACTGTACCGGCCCATCATGCAGCCGATGGCATAGGAGATTAGCTCCTTCATGGTGTCCTGGCGGAAGCGGGTCCACTGTTCCTTTTCGCTGAGCTTACCGCCGTATCGGTAGGCGGGGTTCACAGTGAGGGTGATTTGCTCAATAGGGACGTCGGGGGTGAGTTCGTCCTGCAGACCGTAGGCGTCTATGAAGAGGCGGTTGTTTTCTTCTTCGAGCCGTTTCATCTCGGTAATGGTGTTGCGGTTCTGGGCGATCCAGGCGGTGTAGCTGGATTCGAGGGTTGGGTCGGGGTCGGCGGAGGCCGTCAGGATGAGGAGGGATTGGAAGTCCCAGGAGCGTTCGTAGGCGTTCCAGTCCAACATAGATGCGCTAATTAGATGTTCGACAAAGCGAAAATCACGCAACTCAAACGCCGATTCCAAGAAAGGCAACGATGAGAAGTTACCAATTTGAAAGTGTAGTGTCGGATTAAGTGTCTTGATGAACCAGGTGACAATCGGCGTATTCGCATATGCAAGCACAGACAGCGTTTGGTCTTGATCCTCTGGTTGCGCGGACATCCCCGTCACGTCATAAATGAATCCGGCTGGGAAATAGCGAAATGATGGAATACCAGAGGTTATGTCAGACCAACTTACCGATGCCTGGAAATAGCATTGAGTGTTTTGTGGCCGCGACCGCTGCTTTCCGTTGTCGTCGGTGAAGTTTCGAATCTCAGCGCCATTATTGGCCCAGTTCACCAGATGATCTTGGTTCCCATACCAACGTCGAAACTCACCGCCCTTGTTGTATGGAAACCACTTGACCGAGGACCGCTGAGCCTCGTCCAGCGACCGGCTACAGAAGTCAACTGCGGCCTGACTTACTTCGGACCAATTCCTTACAAAGCGATCGTTGTTGGCTGTCGCGAGCCCCTGTTTGGCCGGCGCTATCACACTAAGTGCTCTGCTTCGTTCGAATGTATTTCGGGCTTTGGCACTTAACCAATAACCAACCGGGCTCCCGGGGATTTTCTTGAAGTCAGAATTAAATGTGCTGAAGCGAGGATTAGCATGAAAGCGGCGTTCCAATTCTTCAACACTGGAAACACTGCCCTGTTTGTCGAAGAGGCGGAGAAACTGCCCGCAGAGCCCCTGGGAAAAAGAACGTCGAAGGACAAATGAGCAACTGCCGAAATCTGACCCCCAAACACCTCTGCCGTTATGAACAAGGCTCGAGATGGGCGCGTCCTGAAAGATGGCATCCCTCAGCGGCTCAAATGAAGAGAGAAACATCCAGTTCGGAATCGTGATCATCCCGACGTGACCGTTGTCCTTTGCCAGTTGGATGTTTTGCAGTATGAAGGCTCCATAGAGGTCAGCTTTTCCTGCCTTGAAGGCCCCGTTCACAAGATTCTTCAGTGCCGAACAATAGAACTTGGCCCCCATATACGGTGGATTAGCCACTACCGCGTCGTACTTGCCCGCCAGCATCTCGGCCTGCTGCACCAGCGGCCCCAAACGCTTGAGTGCATCCGACACGAACAGGCCATGGCTGGCCTCTTCAATCAACTGTTTAAAAGCCGGTAGCTTCTTCGCCAATCCCTCCGGCACCCGGATCAGCGAGCCAAAGGTCGTCGCGTGCTCAAACAGCCGCTTTAGCTCCGTGAGGTCCCCCGGCTTCAGCCCGTAGTCCGCTAACTTCACCCCCTTCGCCAGTCCCTCCGCATCAAACCCCCCGCTATCCCCCAGCGCCATCACATTGAGCTTCGCGCCCCGATCAAACAACCGCCGGTCATCCGCCCGCCCCTTCATCATCAGGCAAAAGCCCGTGAGCTGCGCCGCCCGTTCGTCGATATCCAGGCCAAAAAGGTTCTTTTCAAGAATCAGCTTCGCCAAATCCCGTTGCCGGTAGCCGCGTTCCTGGTAGATCGCCTTGAAGAGCTCATAGGCCTCTACCAGGATGTGCCCGGAGCCGCAAGCCGGATCGATAAGGGTCAGCTCTTCGGGGTCGAGGCTGTCGGGCGTGATGGCCGCGAGCTGGGCCTTCACCTCGTCGGTCTGCTCGGCGGGTTCGATGTAGTACTCCATCTGACCTTTGACCTGCGAGTTTGGATAGGTCGCCAGCCACTGCGCTCCGAGTGAGTTCTGAACCATGTACTTCACGATCCAGTTGGGAGTGAAAAGCTGGGTCGCCGCTGGAATATCCTCCGACTTCACCACCTTGCCGATGACCTGAGCCTTCTTCTCGGAGATGTAGAACTGGTAAAGCCAGCCGATGATCTCGATCTCCTGCCACTCCTCTTCCGGGGTTTCGTTTGCCAGGTTCCGGACCGGAGAATTGGAGTGTAGCAGGTTGTCCGGTATAAGAAGCTCAGTATAACCACCAATCCTTTCAAACAGAAACGGCATGGCTTTGTGGAGGGCATTGCACTGGGCAATCAGGAGCATCCGGTAAAGCTCCTCATCCCTGTTTCCCGCCAACTTTAACTCAACCACCTTCTCCCGATCCAGCCCCGGCAAATCCACATGCTCTGCATGCACCAGAATTTCGGGCAACCCGGAATCAATGAAATTCCCACCACTCTTCTCACCCTTATTCGTATCATTCGTGTTATTCGTGGTTGAAAGCACCCGATACCCATGCTCCAGATATCCATGAAGTTCCATGAACCGGATCGCCACAAATCGGTTGAACCAAGTATAGGCCATGGCCTCCATGACTTGCTCAAAACCTTCTCGGTTTATCCTTTCTCCCAACCACTTCCGCTTCTCCGCCACGTCCTTCGGAAAAGGTTTTCCACCGATAATGGCCACATCCCCCTGCACGGTAACGGGATCGATTTTGTCTTTCGTCAGCCCGTAAAAGGCCGCTCGATCCGTCACCGCCTTGATGAAATCACGGCGTGCCTTGGGAGCGTAGGATTTGATTTTGTTTCGATTCACTTACCCGTCCAATTCTATCTCGTTTTCTTTACACCATTCACGTAGCGCTTGCTCTTCCCGACTATTCTCAATCTCGTACCATTTTTCCAGCAGGCCTCGCAGCTCCAATAGCGCTTTATAGCTGGCATACGCCCCGCTGCGGCGGAACATTTTCCTGACCTGCTCATAATCGTCCGGGAGGTATTCTTCGACGAACTCAAAAACCAGATTCCTCCCGAGGCCAAGATCATTCTTGTGGGGGATTTCAATGCACTGGTCCCAATCAAGATCATCCTCATCTTCTATTTCGTTGATCCCGGCCATGTCAGAACGGTACAGCATCTTCCCGGTATCTTTGCACATCACGACAGAGTTCATCCCGTACATCGCTGAAGCGACATACATGAAGGCATTTTCGATCTCTGAAAACAAAAACTTGGCCATATCTGTCTCCGAGTATATTATCTCAATCTCTTAACAAGTCGATAAACCGTGGACCCATTCCTCCTCGGCCAGTCCTCACAGGGAGGATTATCCTTTTCCTCTGCGCGGCGGATCGCATCGGCTATTCCTAATTGAATCTTTTGAACTTCGAGATGGGCCTTTTCAAAGTTGGGCAGGAAGCGCGATAGCCTCTCTGTACAGTCTCTGGAACCGTTAACACCACGGCCATCCTCAAAATGGAGCAAAAGCCAATACTCGAACTTCGGGTTGCTGACCGCCAGGTTGTAGGCGGCTGCCTTGCAGCCCAAATATACCTTCTCCAACTGTTCTTCAGTCCACTGGTCACGGTCTATTACCAGCCAGACCTCATCATTTTTGCGAAGCCCCTTTTCTTTTACGAACTCTTCCGCTCGTTTCAGAACCTGTGGAGGAGAGGTGTCATGCTTTCTTGCGGGAAGAATCTTGATATGAACTGTTGCCCGGGGACTATTGAAAATCCTAAAATAAATCGGCTCGGTCTTAGCCCCTTCCGTTGCGATGAGAAAAAGTTTACGATAGGAAAGATAAGGCGTTGGTCTCCTGAACTTTCGCCTTTTATTGGCCATCAGCCTACGCTCCCGGCCGCAGAAACATTTTCTGTCTTAAGCGGACCTGAGAGGAGGATGCGGGGTATCCCGCCCAACCGGCCTTGAAGATAGCTTTTTCGGATATCTTTGTCGTACCGCATGTCTTTGTATGAACTGAATGGCAACAGCGAAGTGCAACCCAGACCATCCCGCTCCGTTACCCACATTTCATCCCGGCGAAAGAGCTTCTGGTCCATGAGCAGAACATCATGGGTTGTCAACAGCAATTGGGATCGGGTATCAGGCGTACAGGACTCCAAATATCCGGCCAGCAATTCCCGAGTTAGAAGCGTATGAAGGCTGCGGTCGATTTCATCGATCACAAAGACCCGTTCGGTACCATCAGCAGCAAGTTCCAAAAATGCCGGAATCAGATCGATGATGCGTTGGGTGCCGTCTGATTCCTGTTTAATATCAAACCGGATTTCATTCCCCTCGGAATCACCGTGAAAACTAACCAGCTTTCGAGCCTCCAATTCTCCATTCCGGCGCATGACGGCAAAACGTTCATGGTCCGGTTCAAGCAATAGACGGACCGTCACGCCTTCCGGGATCTCCTCCTGAAGTTTCATCTTGAGATCCTCAGGCAGGGTCAGATTCTCAAATGAGACTTTTTCGCCGCCTAAATGGGAAATACCGGTGTCGAGATGCTCCAGGGCAAGGTTCATGTGCCGGTACAACGGATGTGCCTCCTGGAAGAAGCGTTCAAAGGGTTCAAAGCGGCTGTCAGGTGCGATCATGACCAGGCTGTCCCGAAACCAATCATAGATAGGCTTAAAGCGTTCCACTTTCTGGTTAACGGCATTGGTGAGAAACAGCTGATTGTCGCGGGTTCCCTGAAAGGCAAAGCGAAGGAACTGGTCCTTTTTCAATTCAGCTGAAAAAACAATTTCATCTTCTTTGCGATGGTATAGACTTTTTTCGGTTGTTTTGAGGATCTCCGTAAGCCATTCTTCGATAACATGTTCACGGGTTACACAAAACCCGTATTCATACGACCGATCATCAATGAACAGCTCAAAGACCAGGCGCGTCGGCTTTTTTAGGAAGTCAGGGTCCAATCGGAAGGGCGCCACGGCAATCATGCCTTCGGGTTGCGTACCTTTGAGAACCAAGTGGCGCGCAAAGCTGAGAGCTTTGAACAAATTGGTCTTGCCCGACGCGTTTCCTCCATAAATGGCGGCAATGGGTAACAGTCGCATATTGTATTTCTCAATGCGAGGAACACGTTTCAGATGTTGTTTTTCACGGCTCGCGACCATGGAAAAGGTCGATCGATCGCGAAAGGACAACCAGTTTTCAATGGAAAAAGATATCAACATTTCCTGTCTCCGATAATATTTCTCTTAAAATTACTTCAAAATCAAATATAATACTTTAATATCTTCATTTCAAGAGAAATTTTCTCGCAAAACATTCGCGTCCTTTTCTATTCAATATCCGCTAAAACCGCACCCTATCCACACCATCTATATAATTTGCAGTTTTCTGTCTTCTACCGAATTTTAATCCGTTGACCCGCTTGAATGGCCTTTTCCAGTGTCTCACGCAGTTCTTTCAGGAATGCTTCAATATCATCAGAAGTCTCCAGATATGGTGTCGTAACCAGTTCAGCCGGTTTCAAAATACACCGGGGTTTTACGATAGCCTTCGATTTTTCAACTGGGCGCTCCTTGACGGTCTTTTCAGCTACAGGAGGCTTTTTGACGAACACTTCAATTCTTTCAATGGCGACATCAAGTGCCCGCACAGCTTCCTGTTCAGACTGGTTCAAGTGGGCAATGCTTTCCTGCTTTTGCGTCTGTTCCAAAAGCTGCTCCAGAGGTTTGAGGCATTGCCCCCGGAAATCACCATCCGCGGAAACCGCATCCAGTTCATTTCCAGCCTCATCCAGCAAAGACGAAATCTTAACAATGACTTTTTCCCGCCGCTTTTGAATCAACCCCTCATTCACCTCTCCAACGATCCGAATGAGTCCTTCGGCTTCATACAGCATCCCATAGGGGGCCGGTGCCGCGAGAATTTCCTTCATCCGGTTCAACGAGGACGCGGCAGTTTCATCTTGCGCCAGTTCCAGACGGTTCAGTTGGAATGTCCGGTAAGCATCCCGGAGTTTTTCCCAGGTGGGCCTTTGACTTTCGTAAAACTGATTTAGGTTGCTGAAATCGTCTGAAAGATCCAGGAGGTCATTCTTTGCTTCGTTGAATTTTTCGATAAACTTGTAGCTTTCATCATTGGCCAAAAGTGGCTTGACCACGCCCAGGCTTTCAGAAATCTCCTTTTTGCCGGGATAGTCGCCCGTATCGGCAAGGGGTTTAAAACTATTAAGGGATGACTCCCAAACCCAGAGTTTTTCCTTCAAGAATGCACAGAGGTCATCCTCGTTATCCGGTCCCATCTCTTCAAAAACATCCTTTCCCAATTGGCGAGCCTGCTGAAGCGCTTTGGGGTCTGATGTTTTGCGTTTATGAAGGGTGATCTTTCGCCATCTGGCAGGAATTCTAATGTTTTCATAGACCTTGTTCAGCGGCAAGGTGGCCCCTTCCATCCTGAGACTGATCACGCCCGCCGCCAGCAGACGAACCACCAAAATGAGCACTTCCAGATCAGGCCAGCCATAGGGTCGAACCCCATATCGTTTCATAATGACATCATAGAGCACCATTGAGTGATGTTTGAGCTGACAGAGGTCAATATAGTTGCGTAAATCCTCCATGGCTTGCGGGTTGTTTTCTTCCAGCTTGAGGCCAAGGGTCAACTGGGTCACATCGTTGCTCCGAAGAAGGGTCTGGATTTCCTTTTGAGGGTCCGGGTGAAAATGCTTGAGATAGCCCATCTTGAAAAATGAGTTGGAGATCAAATATTCAAGGGCTTCATAGAGGCAAGCTCCGGGCGCTGACGCCTTTAGTTTGAGCTGTTTTCCAACGGCGAAGTAGGATGCCTCGGTGAGCATGTCGGCCAAGATTTTGATCAAAAGCTCTCGACGTCCACGGTTATCATCGGCATTGTCCCGAAGGATTCTCTTGGTGGAGTCGGGAAGGCCGCTGTCGCTTTTGGTCTTGAGGTATTTATCCGTCTGAGCATAGATTCGGAGTTCCCGGCCCAGCCTAACGTTGTCCCGTAACCATATAATGATTTGACCATTCTCGTTACTGCTTTCAAGGACGCATTTACCATCGTTGTACAAGGGGTATTCATCTGCCATCGGGGAGATAACAGAGACGATCAACCCATCTTCCACACGGCCGCCCACGGGGTGCATGTCGAAGATCCGGTTGAAGGCGAAATCCATTTTGTTCTTGGAATAACGATGTTTACGCTGGCCTTTGAGAACATCCTCAAAAATAAGTTCCCCCAAAACTTTGGCCTCTTCGGCGCTGCTGATATCGACATTCTTGACTTCCCGATTGACATCCCGTTCCTCATTGGTCAGGAAGAAATAGTTTTCACCGCTTCGGTTGATCAAAGTTTCATTTTCAAGCCTTTGAAGGCTATGTTCAATTCGGTGGCGAAGGGCCAGTCGATCCGCATCGACCTCACCCAGGCAGAGGGTCACCAGGTTGTCCACATTGCCCTTGATCTCTTCCACATACCTGATGAGAAACAGGACCTGCAATAATTTGATATCGAAGGGCTCAAGGCTGGGATTTTCATTGGCTTGCTCAATGGTCCGTTTGACGGTGGTATCGAGAAAACTTTCGATGGAAGGATAGAAATCATAAAGGGGGATCAAGACCCCCGCTTCCTTCAAAGCAACCCTTTGGGCGGCCGACTGGAAAGCATCCAGCATGGATCGCTCGCCTTTGGCCAAGTGAAGACCCGTAGCACCCACCCGTCGAATGACCTCGAAAATCTTCTGGAGAAGACGAAATTGATATGGGGCAAAGGGATAATTCCTGACAAAATCATTGCCCTCAGCATAGGGTTTGAGGGTCATGCCGCAATCCCTGAAGGTCAGTTGGTGACGAAGGATATCGCCCTTTTCAGCAAAGACAGTTTTGAGATCCGCTACTACGGCGTCTTCTTTTTCCAGCAGCCGTTTCTGAATGACCTCATCGGCATTGGCGCTGGAGAGCGACAGCCGGGTTTGAAACCGGCCCTGAATCTTGGAGAAATCATTCTTGGTGGCGGTTCTAAGCTCACCCAAAATTTTATCGATTTCCTCCTGGGATGTCACGATCACCCAGGCCCTTCCCTCACAGAGGGTACCTAAGTCTTCGGCGACGGTCTGAAGGTTGAGCATGAGATGGCCGTCGGTGCCGATGAATTGACCGATCTCATCCACAAGGAAGACCAGGCGGTGGTTGGGGCCTTTGGAATCCAGGTATTCCTTGACCCATGTGGAAAAATTCTCCACGGTGAGCGAAAAATTGTTTTCGGCGTTGTCGATCCATTTTTCCGCTGATTCCCGGCTTTGTCCCAGGGTCTGGACAAAAGCCTCGATGACCTCATCCCGGTTAAATTCATAGGCATCACGCTCTTCGGTCCATTCGGTATCGGTGATTTCCCGATAAGCCTCATGGAAGGCTTTTAGCTTCCCCTGGTTGTTCAGATAACGCTCCAGATGGGCAATGTGAGGATGGTCCCCGTCATACCCCTGCATTTCATTAAAAACTTTCATGAATACAGCGAGGATGGCGTCTCGGCCGGATTTGTTGTCGGCCTTGCTATCAATATTAAAAAGGATCACATCGGTGTTGGCGTTGACAGCCCGTTTGACATCGCCAAAAAGCATGGCGTCTTCCACCTTGTCTTCGAAAAACTCAACCGCCCGTTTTGTGTTGTCCTCATAGGTATGGGATTTGTTGTTCAGAAGATAGGCGAGGACTTTTAAAAAGTGGGATTTTCCCGAACCGAAGAAACCGGATATCCATACCCCCATCTTTCCGGTAACCGCGGGGTCCCGAGGGTGGTCGATGACGTTCAAATAGGCGGAGAGGAATTTTCGAAGGTGTTTGTCCAGTTCTTTGGTAATGACAAACTCATCCAGTTCCTGCCATACGGACCGGTCGTCCAACTGGTGAGCCTTGACCACACCGTTGATGGAGCGGAAAATGTCTTTTTTAAACAGATTCTTGATTTGCATAACCACCTCTTTTTGAACCACGAATCACACGAATAGCACTAATAAATAATGGGTTAGGGTGAATATTGTTGTAGACTGGACGACATGGCCTTCGAAAAAGCATGACTCTGGTTCACTTTGATGATCATTCCAAAAATATATTTCTTTTGTATTCGTGCCATTCGTGCGATTCGTGGTTCTAAAGTCTGAAGGCCCTGTAATAGTTATTGCTTTTGACTTTACCGAACAACCTTAATGTCTGACCATCGTATCGGCCCGGATAGAACATCACCAGGGGAGTCCGCCCCATGACCGTTTGAAGGTTGTTGAGGAGGTTATGGGAACGGACCAGGGGCCAGACATTTCCAACCCCGGAAACCAATACCAAATCCTGTTCTTCAGGACGAGCGACTTCCCCGAATATTTGTACCAGCTTCTCGGTTTTGAGAACTCCGGCAAGTGCTTTTTGAAGCGCCGTGTCCCCTTTGGTTTTTTGCATTTGAATGGACTTTTCCAAGAGATCGCGATCTTCCAGATGGCCTATTACCAGGTGGAAAAGGTTGATGTGCTTTACCTTCATTCCGGGCCGCCTTTTTGGAATATGGTCCATGAGAAAGCGAATGTGGTCGCGGATGCGGATTTCCGCTTCGGGTGGGTAGTCAAAAATGTAAAATGCGATTTCATTTCCGAGGCCTTTTCCACCTAAAAATTCGGTAGCGGTGACTTTCGGGAGAATTTCATTTAAGCGTTGTGTCAATGCGTCGGTCATGGTGAAACCTGAATGCAACGGAGGGTATAGTGCTCTTTGTGCGTCTCCAGATATTGAAGCACCTGGGGTGCGATCCGGACTATCTGCAATTTCCTGTTTCGGGTGTTTTCCAAAAAGCCCGCCTGGGCCAGGATCTGGAAGACGGATGATCGAAGGCGTTTTCTGGTGGATTCATTCCAGATGGGCATGTCGGAATCGCGTCCCCGGCAATCATCCAGGTATTCATCCCAAAGCCTGATGGCTAAAGTCGTCTTGAAGATGCGGTACTGCTCCCTGACCACTAAATCAAGAAAGTCTCCCAGGAGTGGACTGTGCTTAACAGCACCAGCCAGTATGGCATGCGTGGCCACTTCTCCGGTTCCATCTCGGACCAGTTTCCAGAGATCGGCTTTCATGGTTTGAAGGCGCTTACGGATGAGTCGGGCGAGACGTCTTGCGGTTTCGGGACTCCGGGCCTGGAGTACGTTTTTGACCAGGACTGCCGCGTTCCAAGCCTCTTTGTTAACATCCTGAAGAAGCAGATCAGCGATGATCCGGCTTTCCGTTACTTTAAGTGAACCCGCGGTGATATCCGCCTTGTATCTCATGGCACATGTACCATTTTAAACGCTCTTTTCAATATTTTTTTTCAGTTCTTCCTTAATGGCCATCCCCAGCTTTTCCATCACATAGGGTTTTTTCAAATATTTTCCGGCTCCCAGGGCCTGGGTGGCTCTCACCTCTTTTGTCCTGGCGTAACCGCTGGCAATGATGGCCTTTTGACCGGGATGGACTTTGAGGATCTCCTCATAGGTCTCACGCCCGTTAAGTCCTCCCGGCATGACCATATCGAGAACAATGAGATCAAAGGGTTCCCTCTTGATATATTCGATGGCAGCTTCACCGCTTGATGCGGTGGCAACGCGATAGTTCAGTTCGGTCAGGAGTCTGAAGGCGATATCTCTCTGCTGTTCCTCATCGTCAACCACGAGAATATTTTCGTTGTTTCCGGTATAGTCTTTGAGGGATATGGTTTCTTTACCTGCCGTTATACGCCTCCTTTCAGCGGGGAAATAAAGCTCAAAAACCGTTCCCCTATCACTGCTTCTCACATCTTTGTACCCCTCATGATCCTGAAGTGTATTCCACACCACCGCCAAACCGAGGCCGCTTCCGCTTCTTCCCATTTTCTTTTTCGTGTAGAAAGGCTCGAATATTCTGTCCAGATCTTCTGAAGCAATCCCGGGACCATCATCCGAAACGCTCAAAACGGTATATTCCCCCCGACGGACCTGCTCGTAACCCTTAAGCGGCTCATCGAGATACTTGTTCATGGTTAAAATGGTCACGGTTCCCGATGCGCCCTTTGTAGACTCTGAAGCGTTGATCACAAGATTCATGAGGGCTTTGGCAACATGTATTTCGGAGCAGTTCACGTTGAGAAGATCGGGATCAAGGTCCTTTCTAAAGTTGATAGACGGATGGGTTTGTTGAATCTGGTGATGTTCAGGAGATGCCAGGTACGCCTCGACAATCGTATTCAGGTTGGAAACTTCCTTGTTAATGGCAACCCCCCTGGCAATGGTCAGAAGATCCGCTACCACTTCGGCCGCCCGCAGCCCCGATTCATGGATGGCTCTGATGGGTTTCCTTAAGGGGCTATCCTCGGGCAAGTGGAGCAGTATCAATTCCGGATAACTGATAATTCCTGAAAGGATGTTGTTCAGATCATGGGCCACACCGCCGGCCAGAACCCCCACCACCTCCATTTTCTGTGCTTTCTGCAACTGGCCCTGTAGCGATTTCTTTTCTTCATCAGCCAGCCGAATTCTCGTAAAATCCCGAATGATGATGAGTTTTCCCAATTCGATACCGTAATCTTCAATTGACGATTGCGATACGGAAAGAAACCGTTTCTCACCTTTCCGTACAATTTTGATTTCTCGGTTCTGATAGGTTTGTGTGCAGTCATGGTCGGCCAGCAAGTCAGAAATCCTGAGATGTTTCATTTCAGCATCCCCCACAAAAAACATGGCTTTTGCCGATTCATTGATCTGAATGACATCCCCTTCGGGACTCACAACAATAATCCCCTCTAAAATGTTTTCGAACAGCTTCTTCGCCGCTTTTTCCACACCCACAGACAGAAAGTTGTATTTGATGACGGCCAGAAATGCGCAGAGGGAGATGACACCGCAACCGGAGGAACCCAAGCGAATGAAGTCGTGGATCTTCAGAAAAGTGGGAAAAACCAAATCACAAACCAATCCAATAGACAATGAAATGGTGACGCCCAGCAGCAGCAGGCTCAATTGCCTTTTCTGATTGGTGTCAGCGGTCTTCAGAACTTCCTTGAAAGTCAGGTAGTAGCCATAAAGCGTCGATGGCGTGATTAGAAATACAATAATCGGATCAAACAGTATCCCGGGAACCACCATTTCCCCCCAATAGGTTCTCTCATGGCCCCCAATGGTCAAGTTAGACACCAGGGATACGAATACGGCGAGAACGCATGCTCCCAGGGTAACTTTATAGAAAGTATCCCTTTCTTTTTCCAGAAAAGCATAGGTGAAATTGAGGAACAGAAATCCACTCGGTACCCAGAAGATGCAGGCGATTCTAAAGATGGGCACCTTCCAGGATGCGGGGGTCGGCATCCACGCAATAAAATCACAGAATACCCATCCCAGTAGGCTGGCCAGGAAAATGAGGCAGGTCTTGTTGACGGCGGTATCCTGTTTTTGGGCATAAATATAGGACCAGGCGAAAACATTGATCAGAACAGAAGCAAACGGCAGAAACAGATAATAATTCATCCCCATCCCCCCACAAGGTCATATATCACCTAAAACATATCCTTATTATAGGGCGTTTTGTATCTTTATAAAAGCATTTTCTTAAAAGATAAAATAGTTATAAATCATAAATGGACCATGATCTCTCAAACAACCTTTTCTGATGTTTTTGTTTCGGTCGGGATACGAACATTCGGGGTGTTGTGGGCTTTGAAGCAAATTTATTGGGGGGCTTCCCATTTTTGTCTGCTGGAAGGCGGAATAATCTTGAAGTCCTCTTTTCGAAAACCGTATTTTTTCATTAATTTGTGCAGTTGACGGGTTGTAATGCCGGCCACTTGGGCCGCTGGTTTCAGTCGTCCGGCCGATTTTGTCAACAACGCCTTCAAATAGACCCTTTCAGCTTCTTCCACAATGATTCGTCGCATATCGGCCAGTGTTTTGGAAGCGTCGATGGGTAAAATTGAGGGGAATTCTTCAAAACCCGAGATTTCATCGGGAAAGTCATCTTCGCAAAGCGCAGGTGCTTTTCCCAGGATATAGGCCCTCTCCATGAGATTTTCAAGCTCCCGGATATTTCCCGGCCACGGGTAGAGTTTAAACCCCTCCATAACCTTTTTTCCAATGGAAAGGATGCCTTTTTGGCCTTTGGCCTCCAGGTTTTTTAGAAACAGCATGGCAAGATGTGGAATATCCTCTGTCCGCGCTCTTAGAGAAGGAATCTCAATGGGAAAGACATTCAAGCGATAGTAAAGGTCTTTTCTGAACTCACCTTTTTGACACATTTCTTCCAGTGCCACATTGGTGGCCGAAATCACGCGAACATCCACGCGAATGGTTTCCTCCCCACCCACACGCTGAAAAGTCCCATCTTGCAAAACCTGAAGCATTTTGATTTGCGCGGCGGCAGTCAGCGTCCCCACTTCATCCAGAAATATGGTGCCGCCATGGGCCATTTCAAATTTGCCCAGCTTCTTTCGAATGGCCCCGGTAAAGGCGCCCTTTTCATGTCCGAACAATTCGCTTTCCAGAAGCGTTTCAGGAATTGCACCGCAGTGAACACTGATGAACTGATTGTCCCTGCGATTGCTGTGGGTATGAAGGATTCTGGCCAGAAGGCCTTTCCCGGTCCCCGTTTCCCCAAAAAGCAAAACCGTGCTTTTGGTCGGGGCCACGGAACGAATCATTTCAAAAACCTTACGCATATTGGCATTACCGGTCCGAATGTTCTCCAAGGATTCGGTTTGCCAAAAGCGATCTCGAAGATAGTCCAGCTCGGATTCCAAACTGATCTGGTCCTTTATGCTTTCAAGGACATGTTGAATCTCAATGGCATCCAGTGGATAGGTAAGGTATTCTGAAGCCCCCGCCTTGACCGCCATGACGGCTTCTCCTGCCAGCTCTTTGGATGACAAAATGATGATTTTGGACGAATCGCCTTCGACTTTCAGCGATTCAAGGATCGATTTATACGATGTGGCCGATTCGGCTGCCACCTCATGAAGGATTGTCAGATCAACAAAAAGATAATGGTATTTGCTTCTGCGAACCGACTGCAGAAGATCCTTTTGGCCTTTTTGAATGCCGGTGACGCGGAATCCCTTTCCGAGCGTCTCCTTGATCTTCCGTATAACCGATGGATCGGTGCCGGCAACAACAACCGATTGCATTGTTTCCTCCAGTATTTTTTTAAACGGTTGAGCTTTAGCAAAAGGGTTTGTGGAAGTCAACAATTCCCATGCGCCTGATGTAAAAGGAAAAGATGATGCAATCTACTTCACAACGAAACCACAATATGATAAAAATTCTTAACTTTATCAAGTCTAACAAAACACCTTTTCTGTTTTGGGGAATTTTTGCCATGGATTTCAAGCATCATTATCGCCTTTTTGCATGTGCTTTTCTTTTCATTCTTCTTCTTCCCCCCCTTTCAACCTTCGCCAATGGGCCTTCTTCGGACAACATTGAAGATCTCCTGGGAATTATAGAAAGCCCAACGAAACGGGAAGCCTTTACCAAGAACCTCAAGAACCTCCTTGAGGCGAAAAGGGCCATGGAAACGGAAACAGGAAAAAAGGCAAAAGACGGCAAACAGATCTTCATTATTCGTCTGATCGTTGAGCAGCTTGACGCAATTTCTCAGGATATTCGAAAAGAAACCATCGGGATGGGACTGATGGTTGAAGAACTGCCCGAAACCTTTTCCCGCATGAAAATCTTCTTTCTGGAGGCCAAAAACAGACCGCAGCTTCGTATTCTGTTTCTGGACTTCGCCGTGGCCCTTCTAGCAATGGTTGTCTTCAGTTTTGCCCTCAGGTACCCAATCCATTCGGCAACAGCGCGAATGAAAACTATTTTCACGAAAATCGGTTGGGGTTTTGTAACCATACTGCTGAAAGCCGTCCCCTTTGCCGCTCTTTTCATCGTGTTTGAGATCATGTTTCGGGCTTTTCCTTCATTTCCAAAGGGCCGAACACTTGTTCTTCTGTTGTTTACACTGTCGTTTTTCTATCAGTTGACCATGGCGGTTTTTCACGCTCTGCTTTCCCCCGATGAGGCGAATGCCCGCTTGATGCCCATCTCCGATGAAAACGCCAACTATTTGTGGATCTGGGTGCGCCGGTTTGCCCTTTATGCCTTTTTTTACTTCATGCTGACCCGGTCCTTTTTGTGGACCCAGGAACCCCAGTCCTACTTTTCTTATCTGCGAGGCCTTCTTTTGATTCCTTTTCCTCTCATGCTCACCGTCTTTGTCTTTCAATTGGCCCGTGAAATCCGCATGAAGCATGGTAAATTCTTTATGCCAGATGATCAGAGTTCTGAAACAGAGGCCAAAACCAAAAATCAAGAAAGAAAAAGCCGGGTCATTACAACTCTCATCCGTTTCTGGCCTATCCTGGCCGCGGCTTATATCTGGGCCATCTTTTTATCCTTCATCGTGAAATACGAAAAAGGCTTTGAATACCTCTTGCGCGCAACTTTGGGGACGGCATTGACCGTCATGTTGCTTCTCGTTCTATTTTATGCTCTGGATCTGGCCTTCAGGCGTTTTTTTCAAATCAAAGACCAAACCAGGAAGCGATTTCCCGGTCTGGAACAAAAGGCCAACCGGTATCTTCTTATCGTTAAGAAGGGTCTGAAAATCGCCATTATTGTAATCGCTCTGGGGGTTATCGGCCAAATCTGGGGGATTCCGGTATCCACTTTCCTGATCTCAGATATGGGCAGCACGATCAGTCTGCGCATTTTGGCCATTGTCTTCACGGTGGCCATCATCGCATTCCTCATTGAGCTTAACAATACCGTCGCCGGATATCTTTTAAAGGAAAAACGCAGGGGAAGAAAAAGAGACATCAGTCAGAAACAGAAAACCTTGATTCCCGTCATACAGACCGCTATCAATATTGCCGCCGGATTTGTAGGGGGGATCATCGTTCTGGAACGCCTCGGGGTCAACACCACCCCCATTCTGGCCGGCGCCGGAATTGTGGGCCTGGCCGTCGGTTTTGGCTCTCAGACCTTGGTCAAGGACATCATCAGCGGTCTTTTTATCCTGTTTGAAGAGAGCATTCGCGTGGGAGACTGGGCCATGGTGGGAGGCAAAGGCGGATCGGTGGAGTCCGTGGGGCTGAGAACGGTTAAACTGAGAGACATGAATGGCACCCTTCACGTTATTTCAAACAGCAGCATCGATTCGCTGAGCAATTTTTCCAAGGTTTTTTCACGAACCGTCATGGATATCGGCGTGGCCTATCGAGAAAACGTGGACGAAGTGATTGAAATTCTCAAGGAACTGGGGGCGACCCTCCAGAACGATCCGGATCACGGACCCAATATCCTGGAACCCCTTGAGGTTTTCGGATTGGACCGCTTTGAAGACTCGGCGGTCATTATTCGTGCGCGGTTCAAAACCAAACCGCTCAAGCAGTGGGGGGTCAAACGGGCGTTTTACCGGCTTTTGAAGCAGGCTTTTGATGAACGCGGCATTGAAATCCCCTTTCCCCATCGGACCGTATACATGGGTGAACCGAAAGAAGGCAAGGCACCGCCGCTCCATGTGGATATTGAACCGACATCCGCCGTACCCGAAGCCCCTTGAAAACAATTAGGAATAGATCATGGCATTTTCAGTTGGGGCCTTATTAAACCCCAGAGATGGAGGTAATCGATTTTGAGAGTGTTCAATAAAAGTTCCAAGAAAGCGGGACTCCCACCCGGCACCCTGGTGCATGTTGGGGAAAAACGGACTGAAGGTGTCCGCATATCCCTGATCGACTACGATGAACATCGTGTTGAAGAAAAATCTGATCTGTCTGTTGAAGGGTGCATCCCTTTCAAAGCCAGTCCCACGGTGACGTGGGTCAATGTTACCGGCATTCATGACATCGCCGTCATTGAAGCATTCGGCAAAACCTTTGACATCCACCCCCTGGTTCTGGAGGATGTGGTCCATGCAGGACAACGTCCTAAGATGGAAGACATGGGAGACTATCTCTTCATCGTGCTCAAGATGCTGTCCCACACCAACGGAGAAAACACGTTTGAGGCTGAGCAGCTCAGTCTGATTGTGGGAAGCAACTTTGTCATCTCTTTTCAGGAGCGGGACGGGGACGTCTTTCAGCCCATACGGGATCGTATCCATACGGGGAAGGGGCGCATTCGAAAATCCGGAAGCGATTACCTGGCCTATACCCTGATGGATGCGATTGTGGACAACTATTTTGTCATTCTTGAGAATATGGGTGAAAAGATCGAAATACTGCAGGAATCGGTTCTGACGGAACCCGATCCTTCAAACCTGCGGGAGATCCAGGAACTCCGGCACGAGATGGCTTTTCTCCGCCGTTCCATCTGGCCTCTTCGGGAAGCCATCAACGGTTTGCAAAGAACGGAATCGTCATTGATCGGAGATTCCGTCGCCCCCTATCTGAGAGACGTTTACGATCATACCATTCAGGTCATCGAGAATATCGAAACCCTGCGAGACGCCATTTCCAGCACCCTGGACATTTATCTGTCAAGCCTCAGCAACAAAATGAACGAGGTTATGAAGGTTTTGACCATTATCGCCACCATCTTTATTCCGCTGACCTTTATTGCGGGCATCTACGGCATGAATTTTAAATATATGCCCGAACTGGAATGGCACTGGGGATACCCGGCCGTTTGGGCACTGATGCTCACTTTGGGGGTCCTCATGCTGCTGGGATTTCGACGGAAAAATTGGCTGTAGTGTGGGAAACGCAGTCTGGAATCCGTCATGTCAAACTCTCTTTTCCAAATCCTTGATCTTCTGCTGAAGATTTCGTAAGCGTGAACTCAAGACCTTGCATATGTGAAGGGCTATCTGAGGATATTCCTGAACGATCTCTATGAAGTCCTTTTTTTGCAGGACCAGAAAACGGGCCGGCGTTACGGTTTGAATGCTGGCCGACCGTGGGGCCTCCTCCAAAATGGCCATCTCGCCGAAATATTCACCGCTGCTGATCCGGCCGATCTCTATCCCTGGATCTATTTCGCCGCTTCTCGCCTTGCACACCGAAACTTCCCCCTCAATCATCAGGTACAGAGCATCCCCGGGTTCCCCTTCCCTGAAGATTCCCACTCCCGCCGAATAGGAAAACTCCTCAACCAAGGAACCGATTGCCGCTAGTTCACTTACGTGAAGCCCTTCAAAAACCATAATCTTTCTTAGCTGAAAGATCCGCTCCGAAAGATCCATTCCCTGAATGGCTTCTGCCTCTGCTTGGATCGCTTCACCGGCCCAGGTACGCCGCACCACAACGGCCATCCGCCGGATATGGGGATTGTCCGATTCGGTAAAGGGGGTCAGAAAATCCGGCGCCAAACCGTCCGGACCCTCTGTTGCCATCAACGCAAGGGTGAGCAGGGTCGTGACCCAGTCCCCTTTGGCGAGAAGACGTGAAAACAATGCTCCGTGGCTTTGGTCCGGATCGGGAAGAGAGAAATGTCGTTTCCCGATCTTGAGCCGGTCTGGCGCCGGCATCTCATCCAGAAGCGGCACCAGGATTTGAACGAGAGCAGAATCTAACACATTGGCCAGTGCCTCGACGCTGTTAGCGCGCTGGCGGGAGTCCAGGGAGGAAAGACCTCTCCAGAGAACCCGCATCTGTCCGGATACATCCTGCAGGGAAAGAACACGGAGGACGCTTTCCACGTTGATCTTTTTCTCTTCCTCCAGGTGATCCATGAGAATATCCCGCTGGGAACTTTTGGGAAGCCGCCCGAGGGCATCCGAGATCGCCAAACATTCATAGCTTTTTTCAACCTGCAACCGTGCGAAACGGAAGACGTCCAAGTCTTTGACGTTCAATTTTTCCAGAATCTGAAAAAGACCCGCGCGCACTTTTTGCATGGGTAAGGTAAGCGATTCCACCAGGACCAGGGGATTTTGATAGTCGCTTTTCTGTATCATTTCCTGGGCCTTTTTGCGGATTTCCGGGTCGGGATCTCCCATGAGGACGATGACTCTTTGAAGGGCCTGATCATCCTGAATAGGGTAAGCTTCCAGGGCCGCGAGCCGAACCGTTTCGGAAGGATGGGACAAATGGGAAAACAGGCCCTCATTACGTTGAGGATCTTTCAACCGCCCCAGGGATCGAATAAGGGCGCAAAGGATATCAATTTCTTTTTCAATGGTGAGCATTTCCCGAAGCCGGGGCACAAACGACCCATTTCCAGACGCCCCGGCCGCGAACACCCCTATGTGCCTCTCCTCAGGAATTTTCGAGCCTAAAAAAAGCCGAATAACGTCCAGGTATTTTTCCGGGTCGCCGTGATACAAACCTGCCAGGGCATAACCTCTTATTTCCGGTGAGGAAACGGATTCGAAATGTGCCATGTTCCACTCACGGCTGACGTGAGGGGGGAATTGATTGGCGGTCTTTGCCATGGCCAGCACCAGTCGGGGACCGGCCGAACCCGCCAATTCTCTGAAAACTGCCATGGCGGGTTCCCCCGCCGAGGGCGAAAGAAAATCCAGCAGGCCGATCCGTGTCACCTCATCCGCCCTTTTGAAAACCGTTAAAACTGCATCGTCAAAATCGGCAACATGCTGGTCCTTCAAAAGCGCCCCATACCACAGGCAATCCTTTCCCCTGGCGGAGAGAAACAGTTCCAGAAGCCGCTTCTGGACTTTTTTATCTTTGAAAACCAGCGCCGTTTCTCCCAACTCCAGAGATTTTAAATCGATCATGTTTTGGGATATAAGGTTCAGAAGGATCCGGGAATAATGTCTCTTGAGGATAAAATCGTACGTCAGCCACACCCCCATGCAGACCAGGGCGATAATGGAAAGATATCGCGGATGAAACAGTCCCCCCAGAAACAAAATGAGCCCTGATCCTATCAGGGTGCCGATCCTGACAACGGTTCCCCTGAGAAAAGGCCTGACAACGGCGCGCTGGGAGGAATGAAACAACCCCATGAGAACGGCCATGGCCGGGGTATTGATGGTGGTTCGGAGCACGTTGGTGGATATCCTGGCATACATGGCGGAATAAATGTCAAACCGGAACAGCAGGGCGAGAAACGCAATGACGTAATTAAAGGGGTGAATCAAAAGGGCCACGGGGATTCCCCATTTTCCATAGAGTTTTCCCACGAAAAGGAGAATCACCAAACTAATGGTGTTGAGAAATCCACGAAAAACCGCAAAGAACTTGATCATACCCCCTTCCGTGGCATAGCTCTGATTTACCGCGAAGTTGAACTGATAATTAATGATGGTGATCACGATATTGGCCATGAGGGATAAGGCGATCAGCACTTGAACGAGGGTGGATGTCTTTATGAGGGGTAGAATTTTCCTGAACTCCTGAACCATGTTGGTTCGCGATCTTCCCTTCCCTTTCTTCTCACCGGTTTGGTCCCGTACGAGCAGCGTCGGGTAGAGATGCCCCATTCGTTGAACCACGACAGCTGCCGCCAGGGAGAGTAAAAAATAGGCCAGCAGGAGGTTGTCCACGGCAATCAGTTTCGCCAGGGGACTTGTGGCAAAACTCCCCAGGATGGCGCCGATTACGCCGCCCGCGGTAATCAACGGGAAAATCCGTTTCGATTGGCGGGTGGTAAAAAGGTCGTTGGCCATGTTCCAGAAGACCAGTGCCAGGAGAACTTCCAATTGGCTTTTCAGCAGAAAAAGGACCGGATAGATGAGATCGTACCCCAGGGGAATGGCAAACCGCAGGGTTCCCACCAGGGTCCCGCTCCCCACCAGCATGTAGGACAAAAGCCGACTGTCCGGCATCCTGGCCATAATCCCGGTGAGCACCCCCATGATGAAAAAAGTGACCACCGCATTGATCATGTACATGATGGGGAGATACTGCACTCCATAGCGCTTAAGGAACGCCGTCTCGGCGGTGTTGGTGAAAAGGACGTTCCCCACATGGATGATGAAAAGCAGTACGGCCGCCCAGAGAAAAAGTGCGGTTTCTTCCTCGTATATATTAAGCCATTTTCGAAGCCACCGAACCCCCATTCCCGTCACCTTATCGGAAAATCGTCTTTGCAACGCTCAGGTTCCCATTTTTGAAAGATCGTCTGCCCCATTATTTTAACAGATGTTTCAGCAGAATTTGTATTTTGGAAGACGCTTGACATAAAGGCTTCATTTCACATGCTTGATAGTATATTGCTTGATAGTATATCTTTTCTTGTATTAATGTCATCAAAGGAAAAGCTAAAGCAGAGGTTCCGTTCAGGAGGCGAACTCGATGAACCCTCAGATGACTATTTCAAACTTTCAAATTCTGGATGGCATTGACATCCTTATTCTCACAAACATGGTTACGGGAAAGATGGAAAGGGGGTGTTTATTATGAAATATCTGTTTGGACAGTTTGCTTATATGCTCAGTGGGACCAGTGAACGAAACATCAGGATGTTATTGAAGTTTTTGCTCCTCCTGGTCACCATGATCACCCTCTACAGTGTCTTGTTTCATTTCCTGATGATCCTGGAAGACAAAAAATTCAGCTGGATCACCGGTTTTTATTGGACCCTTACGGTCATGTCCACCCTGGGGTTCGGGGATATTACCTTCCATTCGGACCTGGGAAAGCTGTTTTCCATGGTGGTACTGCTTTCCGGTATCATACTGCTTCTCATCATGCTCCCCTTCACCTTCATCCAGTTCTTTTACGCGCCATGGCTGGAGGCCCAGACAAAAGCAGGGGCCCCTCGAAAAGTGTCCGAGGAGATGAAGGACCATGTGATCCTCACCAACTACGATCCCATCACCATGAACCTGGTGGACCGGCTGAGACAATATCAGCATGAATATGTCATTATCATGGAGGATGTAAAGAAGGCGCTGGAGCTCATCGACCTGGACTATACAGTCGTGGTGGGTGATCTGGGAGACCCGGATACGTACAGACGCCTCAAGGTCGAGAAAGCCACCATGGTGGTCGCCAATATTAACGACATGATGAATACCAACATCGCCTTTACCGTTCGGGAAGTTTCCAAAGCGGTACCCATTGTCGCCAATGCCGATCTGGATGATTCCGTAGATATCCTGCAGCTGGCCGGTAGCACCCACGTTTTCCAGTTCATGACCCTACTGGGCCGGTCATTGTCAAGACGGGTGCTCAAAACGAGCGCTCGAGCAAATGTCATCGGAAGCATCGATTCCCTCCTCCTGGCCGAGGCCCCCGCCATGAGAACAACGCTTGTGGGCAAGACAGTTCAGGAAAGCAGGCTGCGTGAGACAACGGGCCTTACCATTGTGGGTGTTTGGGAAAGGGGCACCTTTCTAAACCCCACCGCGGCAACACCCATCAATACCACCACCGTTCTACTCATTGCCGGAACAACGGAACAACTTCAGAACTACGATAAGCATTTCGGGGGTTATCAAAAATCCCTGGCCCCGGTTCTTATTCTGGGCGGCGGCAGGGTCGGCCGCGCCGCCGCGGAGGCGCTGGAAGAAGAAGGTACCGATTATCACATCATAGAAAAGAACAAGCGGCGCGTCGAAGACGACCGGTATATCCATGGCAGTGCCGCGGACATCAACACCCTTAACCGGGCGGGGATCAAGGAGGCCCCGTCGGTGATCATCACCACCCATGATGACCCCACCAATATCTACCTGACCCTCTACTGTCGAAGATTGCGGCCCGATATCCAGATCATCAGCCGGGCGACCCTCGACAGAAGTATCTCAAAACTGCACACGGCCGGGGCCGATCTGGTCATGTCTTATGCTTCCCTGGCCGCCAACACGATTCTCAATCTTCTTAAACCCGATAAGATGTTGATGCTCGCGGAGGGGTTGAATGTATTTCGGGTCGGCGTAAATGCATCTCTGATGGGCAAATCCCTGGCGGAGAGCCAGATTCGGCTGCAAACAGGCTGCAACGTCATTGCCACAAGTCAGGACGGGAAGATGGTCATCAACCCGGACCCCTCTGTCTGCCTTCTTGAGAGCAGTGAGCTAATTGTCATCGGCACCGATGAAGCGGAAAAACGATTTTTCAAGATGTACTCAGATGGGGGGTAGGCTCCAATCGGCTTAGGGCTCGCTCAAAAATAAATTCACAGAATTGGCCCTCAGATTTGGTCGTCGCAATTGAGCGAAGCCACAGTAATAAGGCTGCTCCGCCGGTGACCGCTATGTAGCGATCCTTGAAAGAAGCACTGACGCAAAACTCAACACGAAAAAGAAACCGCACATATCGGTGATGGTGGTTAACAAAGGTCCCGAGGCAAGCGCCGGATCAGCACCCACGCGCCGCAGAATCAGCGGAACCAGCCCTCCGAAACTGACCGCAACCAAAGTGTTGGCCGCTAGGGATACGCCGACCACCAGTCCCAGATATGGGTTCCCCTTCCAGAGAAAGGCAACCCCTCCCAGCAGCAGTCCCAGAACCACGCCGTTGATGATACCGATGGAAGACTCTTTCCCTAAAACCCGCAACAACTCTTTGGGCCTGACAAGCCCCAGCGACAATTCGCGGATGCTGACGGCAACGGCCTGATTACCGGAACAGCCGCTCATATCCGATATGATGGGCAGAAACACCGCCAGCACGATGGCTTTTTCAAGAGTGTCCTGATACAGAGCGATCACACTGGCTGCAACGATGTTCAAAACAATATTGATGCTCAACCAGGACAGACGTCTTGAGGAGCGTTTGAACAAGGGCATGGTTCGGAATTCCTCACCGCCCACGATGCCCGAAAACTGAAGGAAAATCTGGTTGCTTCGTTTATTGACCGCATCCCGTACCGCGGCAGCAAGGACCACGCCTGTAAGTCTCTCTTCGGCATCAAGTACCGGTACGCCCAGATAGTTAACCTGCTTGAAAAATTCTTTTAGATCTTTCAAGGGGGTATCCACTCGAACATTTTGGGGGTTTTTGATCATAATATCCGTAAGCGGTTTGCTCTTGGGCGCCAGCAGCAAATCCCTTAAACGGAGTACCCCCAACAACTGGCCTGCTTCCGCGACCACATAGGCATACTGAATCGCATAGTCGGAGTAGACTTCTCCATGATCCCGTAAATCATCCAGCACATCCTTGACCAGCATTCCCTTTGAAAAGGCAAGATACTCGGGAATCATCAGACCTCCGGCCGTATCTTCCGGATAAGCAATCAACGCTCTCAGGTTTTCGGCCCGTGAAGCGGCAAGCGTTCCGATAATTCCCTCTGCATCCTTCTCTTTGAGACGTCGCAAAATGTCCACCTGTTGCCCGCTGGACATTTCTTCAAAAATACCCGTCGCCTGCTCAATCGGCATCTGTTCAATCACAGAAACGACCCCTCTACCGGTTATTTTTTTGAGCACTTGAGCCGACTTTTCGGGACCCAGCAATGCAAACAGGCGCTCCTGCTGTTCTTTGGCTAGCTGCGAAACAGCCCGCGCTTCGTCTCCGGGCAAAAGGTCCGCGAGAAAGGTTTCAACTTCTGATGGATCTTCCCTGCTAAGAAGCACAATAAGTGTTTCGGTCGGATCAATATCTTGAGAGATGTGTGGCATGACAGATTCCTTTCTTGAAGCGATCCTTTTCAAGCCGGCCAGAGGGCTGCTCCTCCAAGTTCCCCAAACAAGGTTCGATTGACGGAACCCACGAGCACCTTATATAATTTTACCACGATGAAAGCCTATATTTGCAGATAAAAAATTTGTCAACGAATGAATATGTTATGAAAATTAATGCTCCTTTGCAAAAAATTATGTTAGCATCACCGAAAAGTTTTTATGCCATTCAGGGTTGGCAAGTGTACCGAAATTAATCGTCCGAGAAAACATAAAATCATGGACCAATACTTTCCTGTGATTAAAATCCAAGGCGGGCCTGAGGATCGCGGCCGACAGCAGGGACAACTGCTAAAAGAGCGAATCCATAAAACGATCGAGTTTTACAGAAAACAATTCCTCATCCCTGAAGAGGAGATCCTCAGAATTGCCAACCAATTCAGGAACGCCACCAAAGCTTTCCGGGAGGATCTGCACCTTGAAATCGAAACAATGGCCCGAGCCGCGGAAGCCGAACCCCTATGGATTTATGCTTTAAATGGCCGCACCGAGCTTTTAAACCTGAACCCCATGGAATGCACCACATTGGCTTTCAGGAAAGCGAAGCTGATCGGCCAGAATTGGGATTGGGACATGGAAGTGGAGGAACTGGCGGTCATTCTGGATATTGAAAAGGAGGATGGCCATCGGATCATCACCATGACCGAACCCGGGATGATCGGCAAAATCGGAATGAATCACCGCGGTATCGGTGTCTGTCTGAATTTCATGAGCATCGAGGAGTATCAGCCATACGGGATTCCGCTGCATGTCATATTAAGGACCATCCTGGACAGCAAGACCATGGAAGAGGCACTCTCTTCGATTGAACCCCATCTGATGGGAAAGGTGGGAAATATCCTGATCGCGGATCAGACCGGAAAAGTTGAAGACATTGAAATCGGGGGTGATGAAGTTTTTTCGATCCCGGTGGAAGACCTCTTTGCTCACACGAACCATTTCCTGACGAAAGTGGATTACGATCTCAAGCTATTCCCCAATACCATGGGTCGGTATCGTCGCGCCAAGGAGTTGTTGCAAATGCTCCATGATCCTTCCATGCAATCCATGAAGGACATCTTGAGGGATCGCGCGGACGAAGAGCATCCCATCTGTCGTAAACGATTTTCTCACCCGTGGCTTACGGATGACACCTCCATGACGGTGACCTCCATCATCATGGATCTGCAGCGCCTCCAATTTCATATCACAAGAGGCAATCCTTTTGATAACCCATTTTCTACTTTTGGTCTATGAGAATTCATGGTCTGAGAGTATCCCATTGGTTTGCTTCCTCAACTCCCGCCGGGTCCATTGGAACATAAAGCAGGTCTTGATAGGGCGAAACCCCAATTCCTTGTTGATCGCCTGCATGGGCCGATTGTTTCTTGCCGTGCTGGTGGTAATGTATTCCACCTCCGGGAACTTGTTTTTGATGACGGCAAGCATTTCAGCTTTCAGGCGTTTGGCGAGTCCCCTTTTACGGTACTTTACCAAAATACCCGTGAAATACTGATCCATCCGATGGGGCTCTTCGGGATGGTACATAATGTCCGTCAACCCGCTGATTTTGCCATCATGCTCACGGCTGATCATTGTATACCATTGAATCCCTCTTTTCTTTAGATTGCGCTCCTCAATCCTCCTCGATTCCGGCGTTGTAATGAGTTCTTCTCCCATATCACCGGTGGGACGCTGGTTGATGATTTCCGTGTAGACCCGGCTGAATTCTTCGATATCTTTCTCAGGGCATTCCCGAAAAAACTCCATTTTCGTGTCCCAGTGTTTCGTCCTGCCTCTTCGAAGCCATTTATCTACCACCTGCCAATTCACATCCTCCATGTCCAGTCTATATTTAACTTCTTCGTGGACCAGATCGCCCCGAAGCTGTTTCCGAAATTCCAGACCCAGGGGGTTGTCCACCTCCGTCATAAGGGTGGTCTTTTCAAGAAATTTCGCTGTTTCCACCAGGTGTTTCAACAGGAGGGTTGCAATCTTTCTCCTCCGATAGGCAGGAGCAACCGAAATATGAATCTGGCAGAGATGAGAATTGCTGTCGTAATCCGGTGATATTTCAGCATCATAGGAAATAGAAGCAAAAGCGGCAGCCCTTTTGGCTTTATCAAAGACCATCCATCTATTGACTGAATAGAGGGGGTTGGGAGAGAGGAAAAGTCGCCTCATTACATCACGATCAGGCAGACGACCTTTTTGTTTAAACTCACGAAAAATTGATTCCGAAAGGGTAAAATAGGCATTCCACAGACCCTCGGAAGCCTCCTTTGGGATAAATTCCATCAGGGAAAATGTTTTTGGCAAACCAGGAAGATGCGGTTCCAAGCCTTTAATCTCCTCTTTGGGTGCTTATTTAAAAATATGATCTCCCTTCACCTCAAAATGGTATTTGCAACTATCCTGCCAAGAATCGAAAAAAGTGACGGGTTTGAAATTATCCTTTAAGAACAAGACATTAGGTCAAATAACGAGAAATCGTTGAAAGGTTGAACCGTTTGCCTCCCCCTCAATATTTGGTGGAACCTCCATATATGGAGGCCAAGCAAGTCTTTCAATATCTTTCCGCTGTTCTCTTATATTAACATAATATACTGTTATTAATAGAATATTCCAGGCTTCCAATATTCTTTGGCGTGTTGGCAAGCTGTTTGCATAACGATAGAAAGACAAAAAAAATAGCCCATTTCAGAGCACCAGCAACGCCTTGCTTCGTAAGGTGTTTCGGAATTGGACTCAATGAACTCTACGCTAAAAGGAAAATGACCATTATGAGTGCATTTATGACTACCATAGAACAGTTGACGACCTCGCTCCCGCAAACAAGTGAGGAGGGAGACGAAGAGCCTCCCGACCCCAGTCCCTGTGAGGCTATCCCTATTGGCGTTTTACCGCCTCAATCCACCGGACGTGTGGTTCAGCTTTCCAAGCACCATACCGGATTTATCGACCCAACCATAAGAACTTTCAGAAAGAAACACTTTCCCGGCACAACCTCCAGCCTCTGGAATGACTGGCGCTGGCAGACCACTCACCGCATTCAAACCCTTTCGCAGCTGGAATCCATGATTTCGCTTTCCGAAGATGAACGCCTCGCATTCACCCGGTCTCCCACCATGCTGCCCCTGGGCATCACCCCCTACTACATGAGCCTGGTATCCCCTGATGATCCGGGCCAGCCGATTCGCCGAAGCGTCATCCCCACCATTTTTGAAACCATGCGCGGAGCGGGAGAAGCTGATGATCCCCTGCATGAGAATGCTCAGAGCCCGGTGCCGGGATTGGTCCACCGATACCCGGACCGCGTGCTCCTGTTGCTTCTCGATTTCTGCTCCACCTATTGCCGGTACTGCACCCGCTCTCGCGTGGTGGGGCACGGCGATATCCATCCCGGCCGAAAACGACTGGAGCGCGCCTTCGAGTACATCAGCAACACACCGTCCATCCGGGACGTGCTGCTATCCGGCGGCGATCCGTTGATGCTTGGAGAAGAAAAGCTGGCGTGGATTCTGTCGCGGCTGCGGCAAATACCCCACGTTGAAATCGTGCGAATCGGGACAAAGGTGCCGGCAGTGCTGCCCCAGCGCATTACCCCGCAACTGGTCCGTATGCTCAGGCGGCATCATCCATTGTTCATGAGCCTGCATTTTACCCATCCGGATGAATGTACCCCAGAAGCCTATCGTGCCTGTACCATGTTGGCCGATGCAGGCATCCCACTGGGGTCGCAGACGGTCCTGCTGAAGGGAATCAACGACGATGTGGAAACCATGCGTCGTCTCATGCACCAACTGCTCAAGATGAGGGTCCGTCCCTACTATCTTTACCAATGTGATCCCATTAGCGGATCGGCTCATTTTCGAACACCCATTGAAAAGGGTCTGGAAATCATTCAAGGTCTTCGCGGGTTTACCAGTGGCTACGCCGTACCCACCTATGTGGTGGACGCCCCCGGCGGCGGTGGAAAAATCCCCTTGATGCCCGATTATGTGGTAGGCACCGAAAAGGACGCACTGTTGCTGCACAATTATGAAGGCGGGCTTTTCCGGTATCCACAATCCTGCTTACCGGATCCGGTTTCTCCTGATCAGGGAGGCGTATACCGATGACCATGAAGATTGGATTGACCTACGACCTGCGTAATGAGTACCTGGCCGAAGGGTTCTCCGAAGAAGAGACAGCCGAATTTGATCGTGAAGACACCGTGACCGCTCTTGAAAACGCCATCCGCTCCCTCGGTTACCACACCGAACGGATCGGCCACGGTCGCCAACTGGCAGCAGCCCTGGTGGCCGGGCGACGCTGGGACCTGGTTTTCAATATCGCCGAAGGGATGAACGGTATCGGCCGCGAAGCCCAGGTTCCGGCGCTCCTGGACATGTACCGGATTCCCTACACTTTCTCCGATCCTCTGGTCCTGAGCCTTACCCTCCACAAAGGCATGACCAAACGGGTGATTCGAGATGCAGGCATTCCCACTGCCGATTTTATGGTGGCGGAATCGCCGGAGGATGCAGAGGCCATTACATTCGCCTCACCTTTCTTTGTAAAACCGGTTGCCGAAGGCACGGGAAAAGGGATCTCGGCCTCATCCATCGTTCGAGAGCGTTCCCATCTCCACCCTATATGTCGCAGGCTGATCGAAACCTATCGACAGCCGGTCATTATCGAGCCCTATTTGCCGGGCCGCGAATTCACGACGGGGATCATCGGTACCGGCGGCGGGGCCTACGTTCTGGGCACCATTGAAATACATCTGCTGGATACGGCGGAAGAGGGGGTTTACTCCTATACCAACAAGGCGGAATATCAATCCCGGGTCCGGTATCGTCTGATCGATTCGGTGGATGATCCGGTGGTGGCCGAAGCAGAGGCCGTGGCCTTGTCGGCCTGGCGTGCTCTAGGATGCCGGGATGCGGGGCGTATCGATTTGCGCTGTAACGCCGAAGGTCGTCCCCTTTTTATGGAGGTCAATCCGTTGCCGGGAATTCACCCGGAGCATTCCGATCTACCCATCATCTGCAATCACCTGGGCGTTACCTATGACGATTTGATCGCGAGAATCATCACCTCCGCCCTCGCCCGTGTTCAAGTATCCCTTTCATGAAAATTGCCGTTGTTCACGATGTTGTCCGAACCTCGAGCGCACCGGATGTTCGGGACGTGGTCGCCCAGGCCGAAGCGGTTGAACAAGCACTCAAAAAGCTGGAACATGAGAACTGCCGTCTGGAGTGTTCTTTGAATCTGGCCGACGTACAAAAGGAATTGATCGCCAGTGGTGCAGACCGAGTGTTCAATCTCGTTGAATCCATCTCCGGGAAAGGACGGCTCATTCACCTTTTTCCTTTCTGCCTCGACGCAATGGCCATGCCCTACACCGGCGCGCGAGCCGAAGCCCTGATGCTCACCTCCAACAAGATCGTGGCAAAGCGATGGATGGATGCCGACGGCATCCCCTCACCGCAATGGATAGGCAAAGGTCCTGAAGAGGGCTGTCGAGGACCCGATAGTTTTCGTGATAATGGGCGGTGGATCATTAAGTCCGTTTGGGAACATGCCTCCATCGGTCTAGACCATAAGAGTCTGGTCGATTCACCATCAAAAGCGCTTCTTTGCGCCATGCTTCAATCGAGAGCGGCGCTGTTGGGTGGCGACTGCTTTGCCGAGCGTTTTGTTGAGGGCCGCGAATTCAATCTGTCGCTATTGGCGGGGCCCGGCGGCCCCCACGTACTGCCGCCGGCGGAAATTCTCTTTGAAGGTTACACGGAAGATATGCCGCGCATCGTCGACTACCGGGCCAAGTGGGATGATACAGCGTATGAATACCACCATACCCCCCGCCGGTTTGATTTCGACGAATCGGATCAGATCCTTCTGAAAACCCTGAGGGCCATTGCCCTCCGATGCTGGAACCATTTCGGGCTGTCCGGCTATGCCCGAGTGGACTTCCGCGTGGACCCCATGGGAAATCCATGGGTTCTGGAGATCAATGCCAATCCGTGCCTCTCCCCGGATGCCGGTTTCGCAGCAGCGCTTGAACGGGCCGGCATCCCCTATACCGATGCCATCGAACGGATTATCGCAGACGCAAATCATCTTCCGGCCGAACCCGTCAGCACCCGGTCCCTTGGCAAGAAGGCGTTTAAGGAGAGGTTGCCCGATGTTGTATTCTTGGCCGAACCCTCGCCTCCTGACGTTGAACGTATCCGTAATCTGGTTGAAATCACCGGCTTCTTTTCGCCCCAAGAAATAGACGTGGCGGGGGAACTGGTTTCTGAGCGAATCGCCAAAGGGCCTGCGAGCGGGTATGAATTCGTCATGGCCGATCATTATGGACGTCTGATCGGATATACCTGCTTCGGGCCGATCCCCTGCACATCATCCAGCTACGACCTGTACTGGATCGCGGTGCATCCCGATTTTCAAGGACAGGGACTGGGCCGGTGGTTGATCACGGAAGCTGAAAACCGAATCAAAGCATCCGGCGGCACTCAGATCTACCTGGATACTTCACAACGGGTGCAATATGGAGGTTCCCGCCTCTTCTACGAAAGTTGCGGCTATCATCCGGAGGCGGTTCTCAAAGACTTTTATGCTGCTGGGGACAGCAAAGCCATCTACTCCAAATCCCTTGTGTGAAGGGAAAAAGCAAAACTGACATCCAGCATCCTGGGAAGGAGCCCCTCATTTGTTCAGTTCAATTCAACTCATGGTTTCCCGCTGGCTTACGGTGTGAAACACCATTTCATAAGGCTCCTGGAGGAGGTTCAAGGTCCCTCGAAGTACAGTAAAGCACGCCGATTTCAAGTGACTGTCAAAGTCTTCCCGAGTGTTCCATTCTTCAAAAAGCAAGAAGCGATTTCCATCCTGCACACTCCGGTAAAAGTCGCACCGCCGGCAGCCCTTCTCGGTCTTTATGGAGCCGATCAGTAACGAAATTGTCTGGGAAAGTTCCTTGCGCTTCTCCGCAAGAACCTTCATTTGCATGGTAACCAGGATCATGCAAGCAGTATCTGCAACTATCCTGCCATGAAGCGAAAAGGTGCGATGATTTTTTAAATTGCCTGAAAAAACAAATCATTAGGTTAAATGGAAAAAAGCGTGGGAAAGTTTGAATAGAAATACTGCCCCTCAATATTTGGTGGAACCTCCATATTTTGAGGGGGGGGCTTGAGGGGGGAATCAGCGTCTTAATCCAGCTTTTTGGTCTGTTTACGGACGATCCCGAGTTTATGCATCCTGGCTCTCAAGGTACTCGGATGGAGGCCCAGGATCTCCGCGGTTCCGTCCTTTCCCTCAATGCGCCATCGGGTTTCCAACAGGGTCTTAAGGATCTGGTCTCGCTCCGTCTCTTCCAGAGTTCGCATGCCGGATGACAGGGAAGAGGATGAGACCGCCAGTTTATCCGCCAGGTGCAAAACCGGCCCTGAGCACAAGATGACGGCCCGTTCAATGATGCTTTCCAGCTCCCGGATGTTCCCTGGCCACGGGTAATCCTGCAGGGCTTTCATGGCCTCTTTCCGTATTGACGTGATCTGTTTCCCCATTTTCCTGGCATATCGCTCTGCGAAGGCCTGGGCCAACAATGGAATATCTTCTTTCCGCTGCCGCAATGAAGGGACCGTGATGGGGAAAATGTTGAGTCGATAGTATAGGTCTTGCCTGAATCGACCCTTTTGGACTTCTTCCTCAAGGCTTCGATTGGTCGTTGCCACGATCCGCACATCGACTTTGATGGTCTGGGACGAACCCAGGCGCTCAAATTCGTTATGTTGGATCACCCGGAGCAGCTTGGCCTGCAGCTCCAGCGGCAGTTCCCCGATCTCGTCCAGGCAAAGAGTGGATCCGTTCGCCACCTCAAACCGCCCTATCTGTCGCCTATCGGCCCCGGTAAAGGCCCCCTTCTCACGGCCAAACAGCTCGCTCTCCATTAAATTGGCAGGCAGAGCGGCACAATTGACGGTAATCATGGGCCGATCCTTACGGGGGCTCATGTTGTGGATGGCGGCGGCAATCAACTCCTTTCCCGTACCGGTTTCCCCAAGGATGAGGACCGTCGTGCTCGTGGGAGCCACCTGCTCCGCCCGAAAGAGAACATGTCTGAGACCATCGCTCTTCCCTAAAATCAGGTCAGCGGATTGTTTCATTTTTCTTTCTTGACGAAAGTAAATATTCTCGGCCTCGAGTTGGTTCTTCAGCTTTTTAATTTCGGAAAAAGCCGTCAAAAGTTCAACCGTCCGTTCTTCAACCCGCTGTTCCAGATCGTCATGGGCTTCCTGAAAGGCCTCAGCGATAAGGTGCCGTTCTGTGATATCACTTACCGCCCCTCTGATGAACCTGGAATTGTCCGTGTTTTTTACAACCATACATTCCAAATTGGCAAAAAACGCATTTCCGTCTTTCTTTACAAGACGCAGCTCGCAGGACTGGGATTCTTCTGTTTCCAGAAGGCGATGTCGAAGTTTGTAGAAAACATCCTGGTCCTCACCAAGAACAAAACGCGTGAAAGGCTTTCCGATCAAAGTGGTCCGCTCTACACCCAGCATGGAAGAAAGGGGCAGATTGCTCTCATCGATGATTCCCTTTTCAGTCAGCGTAACATAGCCGACCGGCGAAAAATCGTACAAATGAAAATATTTGTCCCGCGTCTTTTCCAACTCCCCTTGAACGCGGCGGAGTTCATCGTTCTGCAGTTCCAACTCGATCTGATGAACCCGAAGCTCGTGTATAAGATTCGTCATCCTTTCGGACGGGACTTCGGAGTGATCTGTGCTGCCGCCGGCCGCTTCTTTCAACTTTTCTTCAGCCTTTCGCCTGAATTCGGACTCTTTCTGATTTCCCTTCATCTTTACGTCCTTCGAATTCATGCTAATTTCTAATGCCTCACGCCAACTATGTAAGTTCGCGGTCGTTGACCGCAGTTCCCATCAGTCTAAAATACAATATAAACTGAATGAATTTTAAGTAATGATGATGCTTTTGTTTTAAATAAGGCTACTTTATTCGAGGGGAGTGGTCAAGACTTTCATGCGAAGGGATGCCCCGGCCAGGAACGACCCGCTTTCTTCCCGAGTACCTCAATCTGGAAAGTCCATCGATCCCCTCTCCATTGATGGGGGAGGGTTATGCCGGGGGTTCTTTACCCTGGTTTTTTTTCGGTGGGACCCTTACTCTTATGAGAATCGTGAAAGAGGCCCGTGAATAGGCCGAATGTGGCGCCTGCAATGGGCTTCATATGGCTGATCCGAAAGACGAGTTCACTGTGGCGGATCGGTTCAACGGACCTGACCTCCTTGAATTTTCTCAGAAACACTCCGGCGGCGGTGAGCCGGATAAGGCCTGAAATACCGAAGATGACGGGTAGCGTGAAAGGAGGTTTCCAGGTCCATGGACCCAGGGAGAACTCCGCCGGCAGATGAACGGCTGCGTATCCGCCCACAAGCGCTCCCGTGAGAACGAAAAAACCGTTGACCAATCCCTGGTAGGCGACACAGCGTGCACGCTTCGGCGGAGAGACCGCATCGAAGATAAAATTTGCGGATGCCAGGCTGAAGCCCGCCCACACAAGACCACCGTATACCTGCACCAACGCCAGATAAAGGATGTTGGAGGAAACCAGCCAGAGCATGGGAACGATGGCCACACCCCACCCGCAAAGATTGAGCACCTTCTTGTTGCCGAAACGGTCGCTCAGTTCACCCCAGTAGCGGAATGTGAGGAATTGGGCGGTGGTTGATACACCGGTTATAAGGGTGAACTCGATATAGGAGAATTTCAGGTCTCGGAGCATGTACAGTGCGAAATAGGGGCCTGAAAAGGCCACTCCGAAACTGATCGCCCCGACGAAAAAGACGAATTTGGCAAAGTTGGAATGGGGCGACCTGCGAAGAAACTGGCGGAAGGTGAAGGTCTGCTCCGGAGATATGGTAAACTCGGGATCCTCGTATTTGGAAAGCCATCGTATGGAATTGAGTCGGGCAAAAAAGGCCGCTGACAGGATGATCAGGAATCCCCATTCCCCAAGGCCTGCCCGGAAAAAGAGGTGAAGTAGACCTCCTGCGACAACAAGGGCGACGAAGGTGCTCATCCCGGTCAGCCTGTTCCGGTGACCAAAAAAGCGCCCTCTTATGTCCGGAGGCACCAGATCTCCGATCAGGCTGTTCCATATGGGAACGATGGCGCCGTTGGCCCCATGGTAAAGGGTGATCAAAACCAGGAGCCACATCACTGAGAGGTCTCCCCTGCCGAAAATAAAGGGCAGCAGGGCCATGGGAATAAGCGTCAGCGCCTGCAATACGGCACCCGTAAGCACGGTTCGGCGTCTGCTCTGAAAGCGGCTCATGTTTACCGCGCCGAACCACTGCATGACGGCTCCCAGAAAGTGGGTAGCGTGGCAAGGAGCCCCACCTGGAGCGTACCGGCCAAGAGAAATATTCCAAAAGGCCCGAAATAGGTTTCGCCGCAGCCGAGCATAACCGCATGGGAAGCTCCATCACGAACGGATGCGCGAAGGGTCGGGGACAGACCCCGCTTATCTTTTAATCGAGTACTACCTGACATAGCTGACAAAAGTCCAACATTGATGCATTCGTAAAAAGTCGAAAATGCTCTATTTGCGTCATTCCGGCGAAAGCCGGAATCCAGTGTTATCAGGCACTTAAAAAAGCACTGGACCCCGTTTTT
>JGI11705J14877_10000137_pt1 | contig 44858 bp, 40 predicted proteins | sample Etolaghawater15m_FD_14877 | JGI IMG/M metagenome (IMG submission 14877) | reverse complement strand
TTTATATAATTTTCAGTCAATTCAGTGCAGTACACCTTTCATACACTGAATTTAGGGACTTTTCAAATTAAAAAGTAAAGACTATTTATAAATATTTTCAACGCCCCCGCAGCGCACTCTTGTAGCCGAGACGCAGGATCTTGCCTTCCGTATCACGGATATGTTTCGTAGCGTTACGGCTGTCCACCACCAGGGATGCATGGTCCACCACGAACTGATAGTCCACGGAGCTGTGATCGGTGGCAATGACCACCGCATCGGACTCTTTCAGCAGTTCCGCCGTCAGGGCCCTGCTCTCCACAGTCTGACCGTGTTCATCCCGGAAGTTCGGGCAGTGGGGGTCGTGATAGAGCACATTGGCACCGCGGTATTCCAGCAGTGCATAGATATCCAGTGCGGGGCTCTCCCGCAGATCATCGATATCCTTTTTGTAGGCCATGCCCAGCATGAGGATCGTGGATCCGTTGATGCTCTTGCGGTGGGAGTTGAGACCTTCTATCACCGTCTCCATCACATATTCCGGCATAGAGGTGTTCACCTCCGCCGCCAGATCGATGAACTTGGTCTTGTAATTGAGGGTTTTCATTTTCCAGCTCAGATAATGGGGATCAATGGGAATACAATGCCCCCCCAGGCCCGGGCCGGGATAGAATTTCATGAAGCCGAAGGGTTTGGTCCCCGCAGCATCGATGACCTCCCAGACATTGACACCCAGCCGGTCGCACATCATCGCCATTTCATTGGCCAGACCGATGTTGATCATGCGGAAGGTGTTTTCCAGGAGTTTGGCCAGCTCCGCCGCCTCCGCCGAGGACACCGGGACCATCCGGTCGAAGATCTGTTCATAGACAGCCATTGCATGCGCTGTACAGGCCTCCGTCACGCCGCCCAGAACCTTCGGTGTGTTTTTCGTGTGATAGGTGGGGTTGCCCGGATCCACGCGCTCAGGCGAGAAGGCCAGATAAATATCCTCACCCACCTTGAAGCCGGCCTTTTCCAGCAGCGGCAGCATGTACTCACGGGTCGTGCCCGGATAGGTCGTACTCTCCAGAATGATGACCATATCCCTGTGCAGATAGGGGGTGATGGACTCCAGAGCATCGGAAATGAAGCTCATATCCGGATCCTTCAGCTTGTTCAGCGGCGTCGGTACGCAGATCGAGACCACATCCGCCGTCGACAGCGCTGAAAAATCACTGTAGGCGCGGATCAGTCCCTCATTCACCAGCTGCCGGAGCTCAGCATCCTTCACATCGCCGATATAATTCTGGCCGGCATTGACTTTCTCAACCTTTTTCGTATCCACATCGATGCCGGTGACGCGGATACCGGTTTTCGCAACCTCCACCGCCAGGGGCAGACCCACATAGCCCAGCCCGATGACGGCAAACTCAACATTTTTCGTTTTCAGTTTGTCCTGGAATGTCATTTCAGCCTCGCTCCGTAATGCTGTTCATAATATTCTAAATAGGCCCCGCTCTTCACATCCTCCCACCACTGACGATTGTCCTGATACCATGCGATGGTGGAGGCGATGCCGTCCTCGAAACGGATGGACGGGGTCCAGCCGAGGTCCCCGGCGATCTTGGAGGCGTCTATGGCGTAGCGCCGGTCATGGCCGGGCCTGTCTGTGACGTAGCGGATCAGACTCTCCGGTTTGTTCAGAACCTTCAGAATGGTCTTCACGATCTCAATATTCGGCTTTTCGTTATTGCCGCCGATATTGTAGACTTCACCCTCTCTGCCTTTTTCCAGCACGGTGAGGATCGCCTGACAGTGGTCCTCCACATGCAGCCAGTCCCGGACATTCATCCCGTCACCGTAAACAGGCAGTGCCTGGTCTGTCATGGCATTGGAGATCATCAGGGGTATCAGTTTCTCAGGAAACTGGAAGGGGCCGTAATTGTTGGAACAGCGGGTGGTGAGCACCGGCATTTTAAAGGTCTCAAAGGCTGCCCGGACCATCAGATCCGCCGAGGTCTTGGATGCCGCATAGGGTGAGTTCGGAGACAGAGGTGTATCTTCCCGGAACAGCCCCGTGGCACCGAGTGAGCCGTAGACTTCGTCGGTTGAGATCTGAATAAAACGCTTCACTTTCGTCCGTTTGGATTCGTCCAGCAGGATCTGCGTCCCCATGACATTCGTGGAAATAAAGGGGATCGCACTCTGAATGCTGCGGTCCACATGGCTTTCAGCCGCAAAATTCAGCACGATGTCAGGCTTGAATTCATCAAATAGGGCCTGCATCGCCTCTGCGTCCCGAATATCCGCCCTGACAAAGCGGTAGCGCTCGCCGTAGCTTTCCTCGACACCCTTCAGGTTCTCAAGGTTGCCGGCGTATGTGAGGACGTCCACATTGAGGATCAGGTCCGCAGGACGTTTTTTCAGAATAAGATGTATGAAATTGGAACCGATGAATCCGGCCCCTCCAGTGATCAGTATGCGCTCAGCCATTGAGTGCTCCTTCTTTGATTGTTGCTTGTGCCCGGTCTCTGTCACTGAGCTGAGGCTCTGCGATCTGCCAGTCAATGTTCAGCTGCGGATCGTTCCAGAGGATGCCTCCCTCACTGTCCGGAGCGTAGTAGTCTGTGGTTTTGTAGGAGATCAGAGCCTGCTCGGAAAAGACGGCAAAACCGTGGGCAAAGCCCTCCGGAAGATAGAGCTGCAGGGCATTCTCAGAGCTGAGTCTGAAACTCATCCACTTCAGGAAGGTGGGGCTATCCGGCCGGATATCCACCGCCACATCAAGGATCTCACCCATCAGAACCTGTATCAGCTTTCCCTGCGCCCTGGGTTCACGCTGAAAATGCAGGCCGCGCAGAACATTCTTTGCACTCAAAGAGCGGTTCTCCTGCACAAAATTCCTGTCCATCCCGTTCTCCCTGAACGCGTTCTCACGGTAACTCTCCATAAAATAGCCGCGGTCATCGCCGAATTTTTTCACTTTGACCAGAACCAGTCCTTCCAGAGCCTGGGGCTGAAACTCGAAATTACTCATTCCACCATTGTCCTTCCCATCAGTGCGAAACGAAAGCCCAGAGCCCTGAGCTGAGATCCGCTGTAAATATTTCGGGTGTCTACAAACACCGCTTCATTCATGCTCCCTTTCAGCTTCGCCAGATCCATGCCCCGGAACTCGTTCCACTCCGTAAGCAGCAGCACCGCATCGCTGCCGGCCGCTGTATCATAGGCATCTTTGCAGTACTGCAGGGCCGGATAATCTTTTCTAAACTCCTTCATGGCCACCGGATCATAGCATTTCACCGTGGCCCCCTCCCTGTGAAGACGGTCAATCACTGTTCGTGCCGGGCTCTCCCGGGTATCATCGGTGTTGGGCTTGAAAGCCAGACCCAGGACCGCGACTGTCCTGCCCTTCAGGTCAGGCAGCAGTGTCTTCAGTTTTTCGACCACGCTCTCCTTCTGTGCCTCATTGACCCGGACCACAGCTTCCACGAGCTGCGTATGAATCCCGTGATCCCGGAAGATCTGTGTCAGCGCCAGTGTGTCCTTCGGAAAACAGGAGCCGCCGAAACCCGGACCCGGATGCAGGAACTTCGGGGAGATCCGCCCGTCCAGACCCATGGCCTTGGCCACGACATGCACGTCCGCACCCACAATATCGCAGAGATTGGCCATCTCGTTGATAAAGGTGATCTTTGTCGCCAAAAATGCATTGCTCGCATATTTTATCAGTTCGGCACTCTCTACATTCGTCTGTATTACCGGTGTCTCCCGAATATAGAGGGGCCGGTAAACATCTCTCATGATCTCCGAGGCCCGGGCTGATGTGCTGCCGATCACCACTCTGTCCGGACGCAGAAAATCCCCGACGGCACTGCCCTCNCGCAGAAATTCCGGATTACTTACCACATCGAATTCAGCGGCATCCCCCGCCCTTTCCCTGATCAGGGTCTGAACCTTTCGACCCGTTCCCACCGGAACAGTGCTTTTGTTGACAAAAATCTTATAAGCATTCAGATTGTCTGCAAAAATGCCCCCCACGGCCCACACAGCCTCCAGATCTGCCTCTCCGCCTTTGCCCGGAGGCGTCCCCACAGCTGAGAAGATGACCTCCGAAGACTGAATGCCGCCGGCGACGTCTGTGGAAAACCGCAGCCGCCCTGCAGCGGTATTGCGATCCACAACCTCCTTCAGACCCGGTTCATAGATCGGCAGTTCCCCGCGGTTCAGCATATTTATCTTTTCTTCAACAATGTCCACACAGATCACATCATTTCCGAAATCCGCCAGACCGGTCCCTGTGACCAGTCCCACGTATCCCGTTCCCACAACACAGATCTTCCTCATCCATTCCTCCGGCTTAGCGCTAAATTTACAAAATTTTTAATGCCCGGCTTCCTTTATTCAGACATTTTAAAGCTGTCCGCTGTTTTTTCTCAGGATCCACTCCGTCACCGCCACTGCAAAAATCAGCAGCAGAAACCAAACACTCCTCCGGGGACGGAGGTCTCGACTTTCACTGAAGTGTATGTTGCGAAGCATGGCCTGAACCGATGCCGCATCCAGACTGTCCCCATGCGCATAGATCCCTCCGTGGGCAGAAGCCGCTCTTTTCAGGGCCGTCTCATCCAAACCGGTGTAGAGGGCCTCCGGCTGCACTTTTGCCACATGCAGTCTGCTGCTGTCCAGGCCGATCAGTTCTCCGTCCAGCCTCAGTTCCAGGTGAGCGCTGAAATCCCCCGCCTGTTCAGGACGGTATCGAAAATAGCCCTGCTCCGGGATCGGCGCAGCCTCACTCAGACGCCTCAGTTCCCTGCCCTCTGTATCCCTGATGATCAGCTGCAGAGATGCCATGCCTTCTCCGGCATTCCTCAATCCGCTGTCATAGGGAAACAGAACCTCACTGCCCAGCAGGCCCTGAACTTCCCCTAACTTAAGTGCTGTGCCGCTGCCCTCGCCGCCCCGGCGGGCCAGATCCGCCAGTTTCAGGACAAAATCCCGGTATAGGCCGGCGTATTCCTGCTGAAATCCGCTGCTGTGCCATACCCACAGTCCTCGTCCGTGTATCCAGAGTTCATTTCGCTCCCTGTCAAATTCCATGACCCTGAATCCGCTGTCCCCGCTCAAGAGCAGCGCCTTTCCCCGTCCGGTCTGAAACCCTGTACCGCGCAGCGGCGGGAGTTTAGACCATCGGCTTTTACTTTTTCTGACATCTCCATCCATCACAGTCAGCGCATCGCTCTCGGGAAGCCGGAAAGATCCCAGTGATCCGGCACCTGCATCCTCCTCCCCACTGAAGATCAGTGTCAGCAGCTCCCTCCGGCCGCTGAAGGGATGAGTTTCGCCGGGTCTGACGTCCATCAGCACCGCCATACCGATGCCTTCCTCCTGCGGATCGCTCACGATGTCCACATCGGGGTCAGCTGTCAGCAGCAGATGCAGCATCTTCAGGTCTGTATCATAGACCCCTGCTTCGAAGTACACTTTCAGCGCTCTGTCACGGACGTTGAGAACAAAGGAGCGAAGAAGGATCGTATCCTGATCGCCGATAAACTCCAAGGTACCCATTCTCCGCCCGGCAGACACGTTTTCAATCCTCATTTTACTGACTGTCCGGAAATCGGGAGCCAGCTCCAGGCTGTCCAGCTGCTCAAAGTTCTCCACTGTCCAGCGAAGCTGCCCCTGCACCGCCGCTGTTCCTCAGAAGGGCCTGCACACTCAGGTCCTCACCGCTGATATAGGGCCCCTCCGCTATCAGTTCTTCCAGCTGAGGGATACCGGATCCGCCGGCGGCACCCAGACCCACACAGTGCAACCGGCGCCCAAGGTCCAGATCAGCAGGGTCCGGCCCGTAGTAACTTCTGCCGTCACTGATCAGCACCATGTCCGAAGGGTCGTCCGTGCTGCGGAGTTCAGCATCGACACTGCGCAGCAGTGCCCCCAGATCTGTGTAGGGGCCGCTGAGATCCAGGTTCGGCAGAGCCGGACCGTTAAAATGGGGGTTCTCATCATGACCGGCATAATGCCTGCTGCCTGCCTGCTTCAGAAGATCCGAAAAGCTCCCGCTGCTCCTCAGCACTGCCGCAGGATCTGCATCGCGGACCGCTGATTTCACAGACTGACTGTTGTCCCAGACAAAGACCAGCGGATTCTGCCTTTCCCCCTCCCGTGTCAGCGTCACACTCAGATCGAAGAGCAGGACCAGAAGGAGCAGCAGACTCAGCCCCCTCAGCACAGCAAGCGTCCGTGCAGGGATCTCCGTCCGTCCCAGGGTGTCACGCAGCCAGAACAGATAGACTGAGATCAGGACAGCTGCGGCCGCTGCAGCGAGCAGTGTCAGTTTATATGAAAATGCGAAAGTCAATTCAGATATGTCATTTTTGCCCGGTCAGCCAAGCCTGAGATTCGGGACGGCCTGTACGCTGAGCTCGGCAAAATGCCCTTTTTCATAATAAAGTGATGCTGTGGCAGCGATCATTGCGGCATTGTCCGTNCAGTATTCCAGAGGCGGGTAATACAGCCTCAGTGAGCGGGCATCCGCCAGCGCCTGCATTCTCGCTCTCAGAAGACTGTTGGCCGCCACTCCGCCTGCCAGCACAAGCCGCTCCCGGCCTGTCACGTTCACGGACCGGTCAATTTTCTCAAGCAGCGTATCCACAACCGCCTCCTGAAAGGATGCGGCGATATCGGCCGTCTCTGCCTCCGAAACCGGCCCCGCCTTGCGCACATGGTTGAGAACGGCTGTCTTCAGTCCGCTGAAACTGAAATCCAGACTCTCCGGACCCATCAGAGGTCGGGGAAAACGGACTGCTTTTGCGTTCCCGCTGCGGGCCAGACGNTCGATCACCGGTCCACCGGGATAGCCGATCCCCAGAAGACGGGCGGTCTTGTCAAAACATTCACCGGCTGCATCGTCCAGCGTCGTTCCCAGTATCCTGAATTTGGCAATGTCCTCCACATCAATGATCATCGTATGCCCCCCGCTCACCAGCAGACAGAGAAATGGAGGCTCCAGATCAGGGAACTGTATGAAAGGGGCATAAAGATGACCTTCAATGTGATTAACCGTGATCAGAGGAATGTCCAGAGCCAGACTCAGGCCCTTCGCAAAATTCAGCCCCACCAGCAGCGCTCCCATCAGACCCGGACCGTAAGTAACCGCCACCGCCTGCAGCTCCTCATAAGAGCAGTNCGCCCTGTTCATACTCTCATCACAGACTTCCCGGATCACCCGTTCATGCTCACGGCTGGCGATCTCCGGAACCACACCCCCGTACTTGCTGTGCACAAGCTGCGAATACACCACGTGACTCAGCACATCAAATCCGCGCATCACCGCTGTACTCGTTTCATCACAGGAACTTTCGATGCCCAGGATCAGCGCTTTATTTTCGTACAATGATAACCTCTATCTTATCAGGGCTCAATGTTTTCCACTCCATGACTGTGACAGGAGTCTCGATCTCAGGAAGATAGTAAAAGGTGTTTGGAACCCACTGACCGGCATAGTCGAACTTAACCGTGATCTCCGACGGATCCACCGTCTGAAGGATATCGTTGCCGCCCACCAGTGACAGTGCCACCTTGTCCGGAACCACTTTCACCTCCAGATCCCCCGGCACATTGACAACCTGTACCGGCAGATCTGTGATCCTGCGCTCACCAATGCCCTCCACTTTCACGCTGAACTCCACCTGCTCCCTGTCCANAGTGATAAATCCCGGATTCGGATTCACCAGCCGAACACTCTTCTGCAGGTTCACACTCACATCTGTGAAATTCACGCCCACCGTCTCGATTCCTTTCAAGGGCGCCACAAAGGACCGGGGACCCGTCACCTGAACCACCCGCGGGTCCGCCAGCAGCCCGGATGTCATGATATATCCAGGACGGTTCTGTATCAGCGCGTTGACCTTGACGCTCTTCTCCATCGTCACCTTCTCATCGATGACGACATTCACCGACTCAGGATACACAACCTCCAGATATTCAATACTGTTTCTCGGATAAACCACCCTGTTGTCATACTTCTCAAAATACTCATTCAGATTGATCCTGTATCGACGGGAGATCGAGGAGACATCCAGAATCAGTTTCGGCGGGTCAATATACTTGCTGATCATCAGCTGCCGACCACTGCCCCTGAACATCACCTTGCCGCTGCCGGGCACCTCATTCTTCAAAATCTTGTCAGGCCGCGGTTCATATATCTCGATCGGTGTATCAATGATGATCGTATAGGTTTTGGCACTGACGATCATCAGCCAGATCAGAAAGGCCGCCAGAAAGGGTATGAACCATTGTAGGATGCGTTGTAAAACTGCCATGACCGCTGATTTTAGCAATAAATTTCAGTTAAATAAAGGAATTTCAGCCCGAATAGAAAAAGGGGCGCCGAAAACGCCCCTTCATATCCTTCAACAGATCCGATCCAGCTTGGATCAGAACCGGTCTATTTATCCTCAGCCTTCTCCTCAGCCTCAACCTCAGCCTCAACCTCAGCCTCAGCCTCAGCCTCAACCTCAGCCTCAACCTCAACCTCAGCCTTAGCCTCAACCTCAGCCTCAGCCTCAACCTCAGCCTCAGCCTCAACCTCAACCTCAGCCTTCACCTTCGTCTTTTTGGCCTTGCTGTCTTTCGCCTCCTGGCTTTCAATGGCATCAAGAACTGCCTGCGGGACCTCAAGCTTCTGGCTCGGAACCTCCTGGCTGGCCATCACCTTGGCGATCTCTTTTTCCTCTTCGTTGAGAACAAGGTCGTCTTTGCTCAGGATCAGTTTACGGTCCTCTTTGTCCAGGCCGTTGATCCGGAGTTCCAGACTGTCGCCGACTTTTACATTGTTGGTGTATTTACGACGGTCCCGTTTCGGTACATCAGAAAGGGGAACGATAGCTTCCAGATCATCCTGAACCTGCAGAATAATGCCCTTCTCCAGGATCTTGATCACTTCGCCGCGGGCCATGGAGCCCACTTTGTAGGCGTCTTCCACCAGGTTCCAGGGATCGCTTTCCAGCTGTTTCAGACCCAGAGANATCTTCCGTGTCTCACGGTTCACATCCAGNATCATCACATCTACATTCTGGCCGATCTGTACGATTTCCTTGGGGTGACGGATCTTCTTGGACCAGCTCATATCACTGATATGCACAAGTCCGTCAACACCGTTCTCCAGTTCAACAAAGGCCCCGTACTGTTTCATATTGCGGACAATACCCTTGGCCACTGTTCCCGGACGCAGTTTGTCTTCCATTTCATCCCAGGGATCAGGCTGCAGCTGTTTGATACCCAGCGAGATCTTCCGCTCGGTGATATCCACCGACAGAACCTTTGCTTCCACACCGTCACCGACACTGTAGAGTTCAGAGGGATGCTTGATATTCGTAGTCCAGCTCAGTTCAGAGATGTGAATGAGTCCTTCCACTCCCTTTTCCAGCTCCACGAAAAGTCCGTAATTCGTTATGGAAACCACTTTACCAGTCACAACAGCGTGAACAGGATAGCGGACCTCAATATCATCCCAGGGATTGGCTGTCAGCTGTTTCATACCCAGACTGACCCGCTGTTTCTCTGTGTCGTAGTCAATGACCTTGACATCGATGACATCGTCGATCTTCACCAACTCACTGGGATGGTTGATCTTGCCCCAGCTCATGTCAGTGATATGCAGCAGACCGTCCACTCCGCCCAGGTCTACAAATACGCCGAAGTCGGTGATATTCTTCACACGGCCGGGCAGGATCTGATCCACCTGTATCTGGCTGAGCAGTTCAGTGCGTTTTTCTTTCAGTGTCTCTTCCAGGATTTCCTTATGCGAAACAACTATGTTCTTCCGCGATTCGTTCAGTTTGACGATCTTGAAATCCATGGTTTTTCCGACATAACTGTCGAAATCAGTGATGGGACGAACGTCGATCTGGGATCCGGGGAGAAATCCTTCCACACCCAGAATATCCACAACCATACCGCCTTTGATACGCTTGAGGATGTAACCCTGTATGATCTTCCCTTCTTCATAAACCTCACGGATATTCTTCCAGGCCTTGAGGAAGTCGGCCTTCCGCTTGCTCAGAATAAGGTTTCCGCGTTCATCTTCCATCCGGTCCACATAGACTTCGATGGTTGAACCCACCTCCGGCAGATTTGAACCGAATTCATCGATGCTGATGATACCCTCGGACTTGAATCCGATGTCCACCACCACTTCTTTGTCGGCAACCCGGATAATATGTCCGACCACCAGATCTTCCTGTCCGACCTTGTTCATGCTCTTTTCATACATGACAGCATGACCGGCTTCGTCAAGGCTGGCCTTCTCCTCTGCTTCGAGAGTGGCTGCATCAACGATCCTCAGTTCGGCAAAACGTTCATCTGCAGTGTTTTTATAAGCCTCCGCTACAGATCTCAGAGGGCTTTTGGCGTCTTTGACTTCTTCAGTCATCGAGTCTCCTTTATGGATTTCGCCTGCCGAATTCGTCCCGGCAGACCTGTTTTTAACAATATCAACAATCAGGGACACCTGCTCCTCTATGCTCAGGTCCGAGGTATCCACAAGTCTTGCATCCTCAGCTTTTCTCAAAGGCGATACCGCCCGGCTCATATCTTTCCGGTCCCGCTCGCGTATGCTCTCAATAATCTCTTCCAGACTGATGTCGGGATTCTGAGCCAGGAATTCCCTGCGCCGTCTTTCAGCCCGAATCCGGATATCAGCATCTATGTAGAATTTGAAATCTGCATCTGGAAATACCACCGTGCCGATGTCCCGGCCGTCTATGACACAGTCTGTGCTCTCTCCGATCCGACGCTGTTTTCTCACCATGATCTTTCGGATCTCCGGTACAGCCGCCACTGTGCTCACCTGATCAGTGACCTCCACGCTGCGGATCTCACGGCTCACATCTTCACTGTTCAGCGCAATACGGAAGTTCTTCCCGCTGCCGCTGATGTCGATCGTATAGCTCTCCGCCAGGGCCAGCATCTTCGCTGAATCACCCAGATCCACCCCCTCACGGAGCAGTCCCAGAGTGATCGCCCGGTACATAGCCCCTGTGTCCACATAGGCGTAACCCAGTGTCTCGGCGACCTCCCGGGCCGTTGTACTTTTTCCGGAACCCGCAGGCCCATCCATGGCTATAATCATTGTATTTCTCCCATAGCCGGAAAAATTATCAGTTTCAGCTACAATAAGCAATTATTTTTTAAACTTTTCGAGCACTTGTCAGAGCAGTGCTGAGATGCTTTATTTCAGGAATTCCTCAAGTTCAGCGATGCCCTGTATGAAATGCAGCTCGGGATCTACCTTCATGTTCACCAGCGCCTTTTTGGCCCCCACGGGCAGTACCACCCGGCGAAATCCCATCCGGACAGCCTCCTCAAGTCGCTTCAATGCCAGCGACACTGAACGCAGTTCACCGGTCAGTCCCAACTCACCGAAAAAGACGAAATCTTCAGGAAAAGGACGGTCATGATATGAACTCAGTATGGCTGCCGCCACTGCCAGATCCATCGCCGGTTCAAAAAATTTTAATCCCCCCACAACATTGATGAAGATGTCGTTCTGATACAGCGGGAGTTTAAGTTTTTTCTCCATGACTGCCAGCAGCATGGACAGTCGCCGTGGATCCGTTCCCGTACTGTTCCGCTGCGGAGCTCCGTATGCTGCTTTTGCCGCCAGGGCCTGTATCTCCAGAAGCAGAGGCCGAGTCGCCTCCATGCCTACGCCCACAACAGATCCGGGAATCTGCGCTCGGCGTTCACTGAGAAAAATATCCCCCGGATTTGCAACCGACTGCAGTCCATCGGCCTGCATTTCAAAGATCCCGATCTCATTGGTGCTGCCGAAACGGTTTTTCACACTCCTCAGCACACGGAAAAAATGATTCTGATCCCCTTCCAGATAAAAGACCGAGTCCACCAGATGCTCCAGCATCTTGGGTCCTGCGATCGCGCCCTCCTTGGTGATATGGCCGATGATGATGAGGCTGATGTCCTTCTCCTTGGCCTTGTTCATCAGTTCAGAAGCGCATTCCCGAACCTGACTCACAGAACCGGGTAGACTGTCGCTGTTCAATGAATAGAGGGTCTGAATACTGTCGATCACCAGAATATCCGGCTTTTCCGAATCCATGGCGTGCAGGACCTGCTGCAGCTCCATATCGTTGGACACCTGAAATGAGCTGTCCGGCACCCTCAGACGTCTGGCCCTCAGCGCAATCTGATCCCGGCTTTCCTCTCCGGAAAAATAGAGCGCTTTGATGGAATGGGCTGTCACCACCGATGCCAGCAGCTGAAGCGCCAATGTGCTTTTGCCTATTCCCGGATCACCTCCGAGCAGATTCACTGAACCGGCAAGAAATCCGCCGCCGGACACTCTGTCTAGCTCAGATATTCCGGTTGCATAGCGGCGAGGCTCCTTCAATGTATGAAGGGCATTCAGACGATAGGGTCTGCCTGACGTTTCCTTTCCCCTGCGACCCGCCGTATCCTGTACGGTCTCCTCAAGTGTATTCCAGGCACCACAGCTCCCGCACTGACCCTGCCATTTTGGATGACCGCTCCCGCAGGCACTGCAGATATAGCTCTTTTTCTCTTTTGCCGCCAGCTGAATCCTCCTTCAGATCGATTGATACCTTCCCAGCGTTTCTCTATCCCGCTCAGCCGTCACTGTCCCTTTACGCGGCCAATGCCCGAGCACAGCTCCTATTCCTGTCCCGCTGTGTCAGTAGCCCCGTCACCTGCCAGTACACGGTTGACGGTATTCAGCATTTTACTGCTCGTATAGGGCTTTGTGGCGACTGCCGCGAAACCGAAGGACCGGTGCTCCGCCATCACCGGATCATCTGCATATCCGCTGCTCACAATGGCTCTGACTTTAGGATCGATCTCTCTGAGTTTTTCCAGGGTCGCCTGTCCCCCCATACCACCGGGTATGGTCAGATCGAGTATCACCAGATCGAATGTTTCTCTCTTTTCCAAACTTCTTGCGTACAGATTCACCGCCTCCTGTCCTTCCGATGCGGTGACAACACTGTGTCCGCCGCTTTTCAGTATTTCCGTAGCCAGTCTGCGGATCATAATATCATCGTCCATCACAAGTATTCGCGCACTGCGGGCCTCTCCGATCTCCGAATCTGTATGAACTGACTCGTGATCACCCGCCGTGCCCGCCGGAAGATGAATCAAAAACGTTGTCCCTCTGCCCGCCTTACTATCCACGCGGATCGTACCGCGGTGTCGGTTGATTATGGAGTAGGCTGTGGCCAGCCCCAGCCCGCTGCCGCTCTTCTTTGTGCTGAAATAGGGATCGAATATCCTGTCAATATGGGAAGGATCGATTCCCTCTCCCTCGTCCCTGAAAAATATCTCCAGAAAACGCCCCCTGCCAAGACCTGCATGCATCCCGAGACGGTTGTCCAGATTTCTTATACGAAGGTAAATCGAGCCGCCCTTAGGCATGGCCTGTTTTGCATTGATCACCAGATTGCTGAACACCTGCTGTATCTGTCCCTTATCCACCCGGGCGATCCACAGGTCTTCAGGAATGTCAAACTCCGCTTTGACATTCGAACCCGACAGATCAAAATGAACAACCTCCCTCAGCAACTGACCCAGCGGCACGTCTCCAATAACCGGTGCCCCGCCTTTTGCAAAGGTCAGCAGCTGTCCCGAAAGCGCCGTTGCGCGGTTGATCGATTTTTCCGCATCATCCAGCAGCGAATAGGTCATCCTGTCAGACTCCCTGTCCATATTCATCTTGGCAAGAGAGATATTACCGTAGACGCCCGTCAGGATATTGTTGAAATCATGGGCAATGCCTCCGGCCAGAGTCCCGATACTCTCCAACTTTTCTATCTTCTGCATCTCCTCTTCGCGCTGCTTACGGGCGGTGATATCATGGTTGATGCTCAGCCCCGCTTCCTGCCCCAGAAAATCAATCGTGGTCACAACGATCTCGGTCCAGTACTCACTGCCGTCTTTTCGCCGCTTTTTCTCCTGAAAACTGACCCGCTCCCCTGCCAGAAGCCGCTCGCTGTAATCCTCCGGCAGATTCTCCATACTGCCCGTCACTGTAATGTCCCTGAGTATGTTCATTTTCAGAAGTTCATCCCTGCTGTAACCGGTCTGCAGCTCAGCTGCCGGATTCACCTCCAGAATATCCCCGGCTCCCTCTCCGCTGATCCTGGTGACAAAGACCGCATCCCCCAGATCTGTGAAAAATTTCCTGAAACGCTCTTCACTTTCCTTCATCGCCGTCTGTGCTGCCAGTTTCTCCGTATTTATGATCAGCTGGCTCATCACGGATGTCATGGTGGACATGAAATCCACCTCATCCTCGTACCAGGCCTGCTTCTCATCGTCCAGCACAAGGATCACAGCCCGCAGCGAACCGTCCACCATCACAGAGGACAAGGCAAGACTGCCCTCCGGTGCACCTTCCATCCAAAGACCCCGCACAGCCTCAAAAACAGGATCTGAAAAAGGATCCGCAGTATGCAGTGTCATTTCAGTTTTCAGATTCTCAAAAAATGGCGCAAAGGCATCCAGCTCAAGATCAGGCATGGAAAAATGCCTGTCCACTCCCCCGTCATAGAGATCAGGCTGCTTCCAGTGATCCTGCCTCTCCCGGATATATATGCCTACCAGTCGTTTGTTCAACGTCGAAGAAACTGTCTCCGTGATAACCTGATAGGCCTGCAGCGCGTCCTCCCCTTTCAATTCCTCCCGCTGTATCAACCGGGACACCGCTTCCTTCTGACGCTCTAAACGCTGGTTTCTTTTCTGTTTTTCATCCTCAATCCTCAGTTCCTCCGTCACCCAGTGACTGCGTACCGCCATGCCTGTCACACGGCCCTCCTGAAGGATAGGCTGCATGTGGACATCATAGAAATCCTCTCCGCTCTCCTCACTGAGTGTGTACTGGAAATGCTGAGAATGCCCTTTCAGCACTTCCGCCCCCTTCTCCTTCCACTGCCGTCTCGAATTTTCATCCAAATATTCCAGAGCACTCATTCCAGGCTGCAGCTCAACCCCGAAATGTTCCTTGTAGGAACGGATAAACTCCCTGTTTGCCACGGTGACTCTGAACTCCGGGTCCATGGACCACATGCTGTTCTTTTCATTGTCTATCAGGGTTTTCAGCTTCGCTTCAGAGGATTTTAGGTCCCTGACTGTCTCCTCCAGAGAATCCCTCAGTTTCTTCAGGCGCTCGAAAAGCGGACCGATGGCGGCCACTCCCACCAGCATGAGGACTGAGATCAGCAGCGCTACACTTTCGGCAACAGGATCCCACTTCCCCACCAGTCCCTCAGCCGTGATACGGAACAGGGTGATGATCCTCCGCACCGCCATAAGCATAATGGCAGAAGACAGAAATACCCAGGCGGAACGAAGTCCGGTCCTGCGGATATAGGACAGAGCAATAAAAGCCGCTCCAATCTGCAGCATGATCGAAAAACTCAGGATCCAGACTCTCATAGCGTCATTCTACCCCTTCTCTGGCACATCTGCAGGTCCTCTATCATCCATTTGTCACTGACAGCAGGCAGCGGCATGAGAGAAAATAGGAATGCCCTGCCGATTATTCAAGGCATCATCACTAAATACCGCGCACCGCTCCCCCGTCCACCAGAATATCTGTCCCGGTGATATAGGAGGCCGCATCACTGCAGAGAAATGCAGCCACCCGTCCCAGCTCCCTGGGAGAAGCAACCCGCTTCAATGCCGTATTTCCTGCGATCCTCTCCAAAGCAGCGTCCTTATCTCCACCGTCCTCCAGAAGACTCTTCAATCTGTCAGTAAGAACATATCCGGGAAGAATATTATTGATACAGATTCCGTGGGGACCCAATTCCCCTGCCATGGTCTTGGTGAAAGCAGTCAGACCGGCACGGTACACATTTGACAGCATCAGATCCGGAATGGGCTGCCGTGCACTGAGGCTGCTCACGATCAGTATCCGTCCCCCCTTTCCTCTCTTTATCATCCGTTCCGAGGCCCAGCGGACACCCCGGACCGCCGGCATCAGGGTGTCGTTCCAGCCGTCCTTCCATGCTTTGTCCCTCAGACTCTCAAATCCACCTTTCTGAGGTCCGCCGCTGTTCACAACAAAAATATCCAGTCCTTTCAAATGGTCACAGGCCCACTGAAGATCCTCCGTATAGGCCCTGCTGACATCTGTGACAAAGCCAACCACGTCCCCGCTTTTCTTCAGCCTCTCTGTCGCATCATGAATATTGTCAACATCCCGGCTGCCCACAGCAACAATGGCGCCCTCTTCCAGCAATGCCTCCGCTATCGCATATCCGATGCCGCGGCTGCCGCCCAGCACAATTGCACGTTTTCCTTTCAAACCCAGATCCATGTGCTCTCCTTTCTGCCAGATAACTGTCTATTTCTTCAATGTGTCAAATCCCTGCTTTTTCATATCAAAATAGATATATGCCGCACTGCCCGCCCCGAGTGCAATGAACAGCAGTGCTGAACCCCACTCGTGGAAAAGCAGCTTGCCGATGCCGAACAGCGCTGAATACACCAGTATCACACCGGCGATCCAGTCACCGAACAGTCGCAGATATCCGCTGTCGCCCTGCACCTCCGGAACTTCGCTCGCAACCTTTGACCAGCCGGGGCCGCCAGGGTGAACACGTCGGTAAAATGCATGCAGACGCTCTTTTGTCACAGGCTCTGTGATGAAGGTGGCTATAAGCCAGATGATCGTCGTCCCCAGAACAATAGGATACAGTGTGATCGGACTCTCCAAACCGAATCCGTATCGTGCGATCGGATAGATGATCAGCGGTGCGATCATGGCGCTGATCTCCGACCAGGCATTGATGCGCCACCAGAACCATCGGAGAATCAGTACCAGACCCATGCCGGCACTTGCGTTGATAATGAATTCCCATGCCCCTGATATGGTGGTCAGTACATATTTTGTGATCAGAAGACTCACAATGATCATGCCCAGCATCGTGAACCGTGAGACAAGGACATAGTGCTTCTCCTCTCCGTCCCTTCGGAAAAATCTGCGGTAGAAATCATTGATGAGATATGAGGTTCCCCAGTTGAGCTGTGAGGCGATCGTACTCATATAGGCAGCCAGAAAGACCGCGATCAACATGCCGAGCAGACCGCTGGGAAGAAAACGGACCATCAGCTTCGGATACATCCGCCCCGGATCGACTGTATTCTCATACCGTTCATAAAAGGCCGCAAGATCCCGGTTCTCCTCTGCATTCCAGTCCGGTGCTTCTGCCTGACCGCCGAAGATCTGCACCGCCTGCTCATAATAGACCGGGTTCTCCGCCTGCAACAGAGCCGGATCACTTTCCCGGGGAAGAATGATCAGGGCAGCAAGTGCCACCAGTATCCAGGGCCAGGGCCTGAGTGTGTAATGAGCGATGGTAAACCAGAGGGTTGCGAACAGACTGTGCTTCTCATCTTTTGCACTCATCATCCTCTGGGCTATGTAACCGCCGCCGCCGGGATCAGCACCCGGATACCAGGACGACCACCACTGCAGCCCGATATGGGCAATGAAGGCTCCCAGACTCAGAGCCAGTATACCGTTGGCCGCCTCCCCGATCCCGATGGAGGGTCTGAACTGAAGCAGCTGCTCTGGGAGCTGAAGTTTCATGTTCGCCAGGCCTCCGACCTGAGGAAGACGCACGACGATCACAGCCAGAATGATGGTCCCGGCCATGGCAAAGACAAATTGAAAACTGTCTGTCCGCGCCGTCCCCACAAGTCCGCTGACCGAAGCATACAGCGCAATGATCACAGCCACCGCACTCACCAGCAGAAAGCCGTTATAGGCCGGCACGGTCACCTCAAAGATCTTTTCCATCGCCTTGTGAACCCAGCCCATGACGATCGCATTCATAAACAGACCCAGATATACAGCCCTGAAGCCGCGCAGAACCGAAGCCGCTTTCCCGCTGTAGCGGAATTCCACGAACTCCACATCGGTCATGATGCCGCTCCTGCGCCACAGCCTCGAAAAGAAGAACACTGTCAGCATAGCGCCGATAGCCATGTTCCACCAGAGCCAGTTGCCCCCGATCCCGTTTTTTGCCACAAGTTCCGTCACTGCCAGCGGTGTATCCGCCGCAAATGTCGTCGCCACCATCGCCGTTCCCGCCAGATACCAGGGCAGATTTCTCCCAGATAGAAAAAATTCACCGGTATTCTCCCCGGCACGCCGGCTGTAATACCAGGTGATGGCAATGATCACCGCAAAGAACAGTAGGATCACCAGGTAGTCCAGTGTCACCAAATGATTCATGTGCTCCCCTTTCTGCTTATTCAGACAGGTCAGCAGCCGCCGGACCGAATGCCGCCCGCCGCCGCCCTTCGTTTAAAGTGTAGGAATGATCTCGTCCAGAAGCGCCAGCAGCTCCTTCATCTCTTCCATTGTCCGGTCAGCCATGTGCGCAATCCTGAATGTCTTCTGTTTCAGATCACCGTAGCCGTTGCTGATCTGATATCCCCGCTCAGCCAGCCGCTTGTTCAGCTCCCCGACCGGGATATCATGGATGTTGTCCACAGCCGTCACTGTCCTGCTCTCATAACCCTTCGCTGCAAACTGACGGAAATGCCGGTTCGCCCAGTCCAGGGTCAGCGCCTGCATCTCTTCATGTCGGCGAAAACGGTTTTCAAGTCCCTCGCTGTTCAGTATGTATTCCAGCTGCACATCCAGAGCGAACATGTGGCTCAATGAAGGCGTTGAAGGATACTGAAAGGGTTTTTTCACAACATATTTGTAGAGTTCCACCAGGTCCAGATATGACCCTCTGTTCTTCACCTGCTTCCCGTACTCCAGCGCCCGCTCAGAGGCCGAAACGATACTCAGCCCCGGAGGCAGTCCCAAGGCTTTCTGTGTCGAAGTGATACAGACATCGATGCCCAGATCATCCACCGGTATGCTCGTACCGCCCATGGAACTCACGGTATCCACCAGCCACAGAACATCCGGATATCTGCGCCGAACCTCCGCCAGCGCCTCCATATCATTCTGCAGTCCGGTGCTCGTCTCATTCTGCGTCACCGTGAACACATCGTAATTCCCCGTGCTCAAAGCCTCGTCCACCATCTCCGGAGTGGTCGGCTGACCCCATTCCGATCGTATATGATCACTTGGAATGCCGTTGCTCTGCGCCAGCTGATACCAGCGGTCCCCGAAGGCACCCACACTGAAGACCACCGCCCGCTTCGCCGTCAGACTCCGAAGGCTTCCCTCCATCATGCCTGTCCCGCTGCTCGTACTCAAAAGGATCGGATTCCGGGTCTGAAATACGATCTGCATCCTCTCCGATATCCTCTGCTGCAGCGCCGTCGCTTCTTTCGAACGATGCCCGATCATCGGGCTTGCCATGGCTTCCAGTACTTCCGGCCGACAGTCCACCGGTCCCGGTATAAAGAGTTTTTTGTGCATCATGCCTCCTTTTTCAAATATGTCATCCTGAATGTATCTCTGTTCTCTGATCGCTTTTCTCTGTTTACTGTCCGCTGATCGCTTTTCTCTGATCCTTTTTCCAAAATACCCGATTCCCAGCCTGCAGCGTAAATTGCTCTCGCCCTCATTTCCTTGAATTCTTCAGCACCCGGCGAACAATCTCCTCCGTCGGCAGGTCCTCACCCTCCGACATGACAGCCTCCACCGAGCCCTGTACCTCCGCCCGCCGAAATCCCAGACTCTCCAGAGCTGACAGCGCATCCTGCACCGGCCGGCTCACAGACAGTTCCTGCCTGGAATCCCCCAGAACCGTGCTCAACTCCTCATCACTCATTTTCTCCTTCAATTCCAGCAGCAGCCTCTTCGCGGTCTTCGGACCGATCCCCGGCAGACTCTTCAGACGATTCACATCCCCGTTCAGGATCACTTTCCTGAATTCCTCCACCCGGATGGCCGTCAGAATATTCATCGCGTTCTTAGGCCCGATCCCGTTCAGACTGATCAGCTTCAGAAACACCGATTTCTCATCCTCCTCGGCAAATCCGTAGAGCATCATCAGGTCCTCACGCACGTACAGATAGGTGTAAAGCAGGCATTCCTGCCCCGGCTCCGGCAGACGACTGTGTGTGCTCCCGCTGATATGCAGCTCCCAGGCCAGCCCGCCCTGCTCGATCACCGCCCTGTCCGCCATCCGCTTGAGCAGCGTGCCACGTAAACTGTAATACATCTCAGACCCTTCCTGTCATCTGTTCAAAGCGTATATGATTATGATGCGTCAGAGCCACCGCCAGAGCGTCACTCATGTCAAATTTCCCCTCCGGCAAACCCTGATAGTTCAGCACACGCTCAACCATGTATTTCACCTGCTCTTTACCGGCATTCCCGTTCCCCGTCAGACTGCGTTTCACAACCTTCGCCGCATACTCCACCACCGGTATCCCCCGGGCCGCCGCCGCCAGCATCAGCACTCCCCGGGCATGCCCCAGGATCAGTGAGGTCCTGGCATTCGTGTTGTAAAAGGTCTGCTCGATCACAAACACCTCCGGCCGATACTGCTCAAGCACCTCGTTCACTCCTGTCCAGAGACTGTTCAGCCTCACCGCCAGCGCTGCCTTCGCCTCACTGCGTATCTCCCCCGCGGCGATAAACTGCGTCCGATGCTCCCCCCGTGAGATCAGGCCGTAACCCGTGCACTGAAGACCCGGATCTATCCCTATGATGATCAAGACCCCATCCTCCCTGAGACTGTCTCAACCCCCGAAGAGTCCCGGATCTCTGCCAAGGAACCTGCGATAAAGCCTCTCCCCTCACTCTTCCAGCTGAGCCATGACCTCATCACTGATCTCAAAATTCGACCAGACTTTCTGAATGTCATCGTGATCTTCCAGCAGATCATAGAGTTTCATGAATTTTCTCGCCGTGTCCAGGTCCAGTTCCACCGTGGTCCCCGGCACCTGCTCGATCCCGGCATCCTCTATGGTATAAGCAGCTCCCAGCGCCTCATGCACATCATTGAAGCTCGACGGCTCAGTCGTCACGACAAAGATCCCGTCCTCCGCCGAAAAATCCTCCGCGCCCGCCTCCAGTGCCTCCAGCATGACCTCCTCCTCGTCCAGCTCACCGGCGTTGATCCGGATCATGCCCCTGCGCGTAAAATTCCAGCTCACCGACCCGTTCTCACCCAGATTGCCTCCGTGCTTCGACAGCAGATGCCGCACCTCGCTCACCGTCCGTACCTTATTGTCCGTAAGTACCTCCAGCAGCAGCGCCACACCCCCGGGACCGTATCCCTCATAACTGAGCTCCTCGTAACTGACACTCTCCAGCTCTCCTGTACCCTTTTTCACCGCCCTCGTGATGGTGTCGTTGGGAACATTCTTCGACCTGGCGTCAATAATCGCCGTCCTTAAACGCGGATTGGCATTCTCATCCCCCCCGCCGGACCTGGCCGCCACAGTGATCTCCTTGAGGATCTTCGTCCACAGTTTGGCCCGTTTCGCATCCTGAGCACCCTTGCGGTGCTTGATGTTTGCCCACTTAGAATGACCAGCCATAAACCTCCTTATTCATCCTGAATTCTCTCTTTTATTTCAAGCCAAAATTAATACTTTTTCTCCTCACCTCGCAGAATTTTTATCCTGCCCCGGCCGATTTATGACTCCCCTGCCCCCTCTGCAGCAGGAAGAAGGGTCTCAACTCCCACGCTGAACTCCCGCGGAAGCCTAAGACCATCCTCCCCCGCAGCCTGATCGGGCCGCTCTGAATACAGAACTCTGAACTGCCCGGTCTCAATTCCCTCTGCAGTACTTCCGAGGCCCAGAAGCGGACCGCCCTCTCCATATACAGCATAGTCCAGTACCGGGACCTCCCGCAGCGCATCTATCGTCTTTACCTCCGCCGAATCCGACTGCCGCGGGCTCAGAATATACTGCAGCCTGGGCGGCACTTCAAAAGCAGCAGACACGCCGGACCGGAAATATGCCCTCACTCTCTTCAGAAGACCGGCTTCCGCCCTCCGTCCGTCCCCTTCCGGTCCGGTCCTCTCTATAAAATCTTTCTGCGTTTCCCGCTCACCCAGGCCGTTCCGCTCCCCGTCCCGGATCAGAATCGTCGCATCCAGCGCCGCCGCCTCCCGAATCCAGTCATCACCGCTTAGATGAGCCTGCGCCGCCCCGCAGTACAGAGGCAGATAACTGCACAAGACCCGCTGTCCCAGACCTGCAGGGTGCAGCTGCGATGCAAAGATATTGCCCCGTTTGAAAGGTGCCGCAGCAAAGGCTTTCTCCACCTGCCCCTTCAGGGTCTCCGCGTCCACCGCGATCCATTCAGTCTGTCCGTCCCTCTGTCCTGCCTTCTGTATCTGCACAAGTCCCGTCACCGCGGTCTCAGTCATTTTTTCCAGATACTCCAGACGGCTTTCCAAGGTGCTTTTTGCCTGCCTCAGCCACTGACAGTGGGGAATCTCATCACGGATCCTGTTCAGACTCAGAAGCTGCAGCCCCTCAGCCCGATCCCCCAGCCTCTCCAGATCTTCTCTACCCCGGATCCACAGATGTGTCGGCCGGAAAAGTCTCCGGATGTCTGCCAGATCCTCCGCCAGCTCCTCAGCCCGCAGCGGAATCATCACAGCCCCCGTTCCCAGAAGGGAGAGGTCCGCCGCTAAAGCGTCAAAGCCTCCGTCACGAAGCAGTACAACCCTGCTTCCGGCAGTGATACCCTGCTCCTCCAGAAAACTCTGCAGCCGAACCAGCATGCTGCCCAGCTGCTCATAGGAAATATAGGGCAGCTCCCCTGCCGGCGGATACTCCATCAGCGCCGGCGCCAGCCGCCTCTCCTGTATTTTCATCCAGATCAGTTCAAACAGACTGAGTGCACTGTCCGGTATGTCATGATTCAGCTCAGCCCCCATCTCTATCTCGGCCTCAACTCACCGAAAAACCGGACGCCGTTGCCGGGACGGTCAGGGAAAAGAGGCCGTCCCCTGACCACTTCCACACCCTCAGCCAGGTCCGCCGCCAGCAGCAGCGGGCCGTCCATGTCCACATAGTCCAGAAGGGGCAGCAGCTGAGCGATCCCGCTGATGCCCACCGTGCTCTCTGTCATGCATCCCGCCATGACCTGCATGCCCAGCTCACGGGCCTCCAGCGCCATCCGCCTCGCAGGCGTCAGACCGCCGCATTTGAATACTTTGATGTTCACACCGTGAAAACGCCCTGCACAGGCTTTGACATCCTCCTCACGGATACAGCTTTCATCCGCGATCACCGGCAGTCTGCTGTGTCTGTAAACCTTTTCCATGCCCTCCCGGTCTTCGGCCGGCAGCGGCTGTTCTATAAACTCCACACCCAGTTCCGCCAGCTCCTCAGAATATCGGATGCACTGCTCCGCCGTCCAGGCACAGTTCGCATCCACCCGCAGTGCCGCGTCTGTCTCCGCCCGCAGCGCTCTCATGATCTCCATGTCACGGTCTGTACCCAGTTTGATCTTGTAAACCGGAAAATCACTGAACTCCCTCAGTTTCCGGACCATCTCATCGGTACTGTCNATGCCTATCGTATAGTTGCTGTCAGGAATTTTGTCCCTGTTCAGGCCCCATAGAACATGGGTGGCTACGCCGCTCAGCTTCCCCTTCAGATCCCAGACAGCCATGTCCAGAGCACAGAGGGCAAAAAGGTTCCCTTCCATAAGCGGCCCAAGTTCAGCGTGTATCTGCTCCGGGTCAGCCTGCCTCAGGTCCCTTAAAGCCAGAATGTCTGCAGCCCTGAGTATCAGCGGCTCCATGATTTCCAGCCGGCTGCCAGTGTAGTATTTGTGGTTTGCCACCGCTTCACCGTATCCGCGGATCCCGTCCTGTATCAGTTCCACAATCAGGGTTTTCTGTACGGTCCGTGTCTCCCGGCTGATGCCGAAAGCATATTTCAGCGGCAGATCAAATGTGTGTATCCTNGTTTCAGGCATGCTTCTCCCTATCCTGTCTGTCGTCCTGCCCGGGATACGGCTCCTCTGCAGGGAATCCGATCCCCCTCCGCTTTATTCCATCTTTCTGCTTTTATTTCCTGCGCTGGGCAAAGAGCCAGGGCAGCAGTTCCTTTTCTGCATAGGCCGGCACCCAGGAGTCGTGTCCCACACCTTCATAGACTGTGAAACGTACATCCGCTCCTGCAGCCTTCAGGGCCTCGACCATGGCACTGCTCGCCTCCAGCGGCACCACCGGATCCTCGGCGCCGTGAAAGACCCATTGCGGAATGCCTGCAATGCTCTCGGCATATCGGATGTCCCCCCCGCCGCAGACCGGCGCCCCCGCTGCAAAAATCTCAGGAAAACGGATCATCAGATCCCAGCTTCCGTAGCCTCCCATGCTCAGGCCGCTAATATAGATCCTGCTTCTGTCCACCGCATGCTCAGCTGCAAAGCTCTCCAGCAGTTCCATGACCGCCGCCCCGGACTTGCTGATGTCTTCGCTCATGCGCGGCACGGCTCGGGACCAGTCCACATCCGCCCAGCGCTCCTCAGCCGGACACTGCGGCGCAATGACCCAGGCAGGAAAAGCTCTGCGATTTGAACGCTCCTCGAAAACCCATGTCCCGTGAACCAGCTGGGCCCTGTTGTCGTCTCCCCGCTCTCCTGCACCATGCAGGAAGATCACAAGCGGATAGCTCTCCCCGGCCTTCACCTTCAGAGGACTCAGAAGCCGGTAGGGCAGCAGGTATCCGTCCCCTGTTTCAAATGTCTCCGCCCGGTACTCTGTCTTCCTCTCCATATCATCCCTCATAAAGGTCCCGCAGGACTGAATCAGCAGCATGGATATCAGAAGCGCTGAAAACCGTCCCCAATTCTGTTTCTGTCTCATTTTTTCATCCCTCCGATCTCCCAGGGCAGGATGATCCGNTTCTCCGTATTCAGATCCTCCCTGACTCTCATGACCGCAATTCCGGCATAGCGGTCCCAGTTGCCCTTGCCCGATGACCAGTCCCCGTAGGAACTCTCGAAAGTCGACCAGCGGCTGTTGCTGCTTTCCCGGATAAACATGTCCCCGTCCCTGACGATCACCATCATCATGTGAGCAGAAAAGATATCATCCCGATTGGCAAACAAAAGCGCCAGTATATCACCGTTCCGAAGCTTTTTCTGTATATCTTTCAGTCTGTTTTTAGGAATATAGTCCAGGGTAATTGTCCGATCTTTCTCAACATATCTCATATCCTCGATACCCTTGCCTTTGAAAAAGGCTTCGTGACTGATGGTCCGGGTCATTGTGCGACTGAACTCTCCGCCCACCCGGGCACTGACATCCTCCAGCAGCCAGGCATTCTGCGGCAGCCAGTCCGCCATGGTGTAGTGATTTCTGCTGCGCATTCCGATGATCCCGTCGCGGTAGCGGATCTGCTGCAGATTGTTATAAAAATTGTCCCAGGAGTCTGAAATGCTCAGGGCCAGGACATGCTCACAGTAGACCATGCAGTTGCTGCTGTCCAGACTCATCAGAGGCCAGGTCTCATACATGGCATCGGGCCCGTCTCCGGTCGCCGTCCAGCTGTAGGGCATTCCCAGAAAGAGTTCGCTCCACAGCGCGATCCTCCCGTCAATACTCAGCCCGGAGCGGCCGTTCTCCTGAAGCAGGGCATCGATCTGCCCCTTCGTCATGTTGCTTATCGGCGCCCCATTCGGTTCACCCGCCATCACTGTGATCAGTCCCGCCGCCAGCAGAATCAGCAGTCTAGTCAGCATCGTCTCTCCTTGTCAGATTCCTGTCCCCGGTCGGGGAAGGCTCCAGTCTATCCGTTAATTACTCTCATCCCTGTGCACCGTGTCCGCCGAAAAGGCCGGCAGACAGATCGCGATATATTCTGCACCCTCCGCTTCCGGTGTGCTGTAACGGATCCACTCCCCGGGATGACAGATGATCGCCTCTCCCGCACGGACCCTGTATCGCTTTTCCTGGGTCTCCACATGAAGACAACCCTTCAGGACCAGTGTGTATTCAGTGAATTCCGGTCGCTGTCCCGGCTCCTCCCAGCCCCCAGGACTCTTCATCCGGGCCACACTGAGCTCCTCCGTCCCGGTTCTCACACGCCCGGCATATTCCTCTATGATCTTGCCGCCGCTGCCCGCAGCCTCTATCTTCATCGGTTGTTTTATGACCTTGACCATGAAAATTCCTCACAGACTGATTGTTTATTTTTCCGAATATAGAGTGTTTATCCGGCAGTGGAAAGCAGAAATTATGCTTTGTCCCGCAGCACTGACGCCCCTGCTGAAGCGACAGTCCACCCTTCCGCTCAGCTCTCCAGAACCTTTCGAAGCGCACCCGCCGCTTGATGCAGCTGCTTTTTGGCTGTCTCGTAACTGCAGCTCTTCAATATCATCACAAGTGCCGTCTTCACTTCACCGCGGGCCTCCTTCAGCCTGCTCAGCGCCTCATCATAGTTCAGATCGGTCAGATGGGTCAGAATCCTCGTCCCCCGATCCCATAACTTACTGTTCAGCGCCATCATATCCACCATCAGGTTCCCGTAGGTCTTGTTCAGCTTCACCATCGCCGCCGTGGTGATCATATTCAATATCAGCTTCGTCGCCGTCCCCGCCTTCAGACGCGTACTGCCTGTGATGATCTCCGGGCCCACCACCGCTGAGATAAGAACATCCACATTGTCATAATCCTTCGGAGCATTGCAGATCAGCAGCCCCGTAAATGCCCCGATCTCCTTCGCCCGCTTCAGCGCCCCATGAACATAGGGGGCATAGCCGCTGGTGGTGATCCCCAGTACACAGTCATTCTCAGTCACCAGAAATTCATCAATGATGTCCACACCATTCTCATAGTGGTCCTCCGCTCCCTCCACCGCAGAGGTCAGGGCCTGAGGACCTCCGGCAATGATGCCCTGAACCAGCGAGGTCGGCGCACTGAAGGTCGGCGGGATCTCACTGGCATCCAGAACCCCCAGACGACCGCTGGTCCCCGCTCCGACATAAAATAATCGGCCCTCACTGCGAAAACTCCTCACCACCGCCTCCACAAAAAGCTCAATGTCAGGAAGTGCCTTCTCCACCGCAAAGGGAACAGCCTTGTCATCCTCATTCATGACCTGCAGAATCTCACCCACCGATAAACTGTCAATGTTCATCGAACGCTCATTCTGCTGCTCCGTACTCCTGTCATCAATCTGCTTCTTCATCCCTGTCCCCGCTTCTTTTTTCCGAGTTTAAGTAAATTCTCTCCCAATGTAAACAGCGGATAGTACGGCAACCTTACTTTTTGACCGGACCTTTTTATTTCTGTCTTCAGGTGCATTTACCTAAATTACAGCACAAATAAGGAAGCGCTGCAATGAAACCCTCTTTCCTCACCCGTCTGAAATACTCCCTGTACTTTATGACAAAGATCCCGATGATCTTCCGGGCCCGCCCCCGTATCCAGCGGCTTGACCGGGAGGAGATACAGATTCTCATCCCCTTCCGGCGTCGCAACAGAAATCATGTGAACAGCATGTATCTCGGGGCGCTGGTAGTGGGCGCAGATCTGGCCGCCGGCCTCCTGGCAGTGGAGGTCACCCGGGGGGGCAGAGGCCGCGTGACCCCCATCTTCAAGGATATTAAAGGAGAATTTTTCCGGCGCACCGAGGACGATGCAGTCTTCATCTGCCGGGAAGGCGCTGCAATCCGCAGCATGGCGGAAGAAGCCATCAGAAGCGGAGAAAGGGTCACGGCCCCCATCACCGTCTCTGTCTATGAATCAAAGCGGCTTCAGGATGAACCCTCCGCCCGTTTCGAACTGTCTCTCTCGCTGAAGAAAAAAGAATAAATGATCTGATATAAAGCCTGCTCAGGGCAGATCGTCATCCATCGGAGCGCCTGCCCCCTCTGACTCCGGTGCTGCGGCCGCTGTCGCCGTACGCTGACCTTCCTTTTTAAACTGCATATACAGGAAGAGGATGACACCGAAGGTGATATACATATCGGCAATGTTCAGGATACCTGTCCGCAGAGGCCCCCAGAGGCTGAAGTGAAGAAAATCGGTGACCCAGCCTTCAAAGAGGATGCGGTCCACGATATTGCTGAGCCCGCCGCTGATGATCACCGTCAGGGTGATGCGCTCCGCCTTTTTCAGATCCGCTGAAAAAAGGGTGTATGCGATGAAGTAGATCAGCACAAGGACGGGTATGGCTGTCAGAAGAATCCACTTCCAGGGTTCAGGCAGACCGCTGCCCAGACTCAGAAAGGAACCGTTGTTCTCCGCATAGTGAATGACAAAAAAATCTCCCAGAACACGGATCGTCCCGGCATCCTGAAAATGGGCCCGTGCGTAAATCTTGCTCAGCTGGTCCACAGCCATGGTCAGCAGCAGGATCAGACCCAGCAGCGCCGTCATCCCGCGTTCGGGCCGGGCACTGTGTTTCAGGATCTGTTCACGCAGCGTTTTCAGTTCCGCTCCTGCATTTTTCCGCTCAGTTGCTGTAAGCCGGGCTGATGAGGTTTCCGTTCACCTCTTCATCCGTTTCCCGGGGCGCTTTGTCCTTGAATGAATTGATGAGACGAATCGTACCGTAGCCCCGGCTGATCGCGTTGCCCATCCCTATGAAATTAGGCAGCTTCACATTCACCTGAAAATCCCCGGTGAACAGCCCCGCATTGAGACTCTCATCGATCATGGGCTTGAGTCCGTTCATACGGATCTTGTTGATGACCTTGTATTCCGGCAGTTTCTGGAATTCCTTGATGATGAAGATGATGTTCTTGTTCAGGATCTTGTTCAAATAACCCACCCGCTCGCTGCCGTAGTAATACTTGTAGCGTCCCAGATGCTGATCCGTCAGAGCCACCCAGGGATTCAGAAATTCATAGTTGTGAATATGCTCCAGATCATCAAAATTGGCGACACTGTAGTTTTCCTCAACCTCCTCCACAACCCAGTTGATAAAGGACACGGAAATAATCTCCAGATTCTGCAGTGCGGCACGGACGACCTCTATTCCCTCATTGATACCTACGATGATCGGCTGCTGCTTCACCACTGTGAACTGTATCCTGGGATAGTTGAAACGGTTCCGGGCACCGCCGGCGACCATATCTGCCAGCTTGCCCCGGGGATCCACCTCTATAAAGAAGTTGCGCAGACTCAGGGCGTTGACTGTAAAAGGACGTTCTGTATGGAGTACAAAGGCCACCGTTTCCAAGGCCGAGTTCCCCCTATGAGTTCATGGTTCGCAGAAATTCTTTGTTATTCTTGGAATTACTCATCTTTTCAAGCAGAAATTCCATCGCCTCCACCGGGCTCATCTCGTTGAGCAGCTTGCGCAGGATCCAGACCCGGGCCAGTTCGCCCCGGCTCATCAGGATCTCCTCCTTACGGGTTCCGCTGCGGTTGATGTCAATGGACGGGAAGATTCTCCGGTCGCTGAGACGGCGGTCCAGAACCAGCTCCATATTACCCGTGCCCTTGAATTCCTCGAAGATCACATCGTCCATCCTCGAACCCGTCTCTGTAAGGGCCGTCGCCAGAATGGTCAGAGATCCGCCGCCTTCAATATTCCTGGCGCTTCCGAAAAATCGTTTGGGCCGGTGCAGAGCATTGGAATCAATACCTCCGGAAAGGATTTTGCCCGAATGCGGCACCACAGAGTTGTGGGCCCGGGCCAGACGCGTGATACTGTCCAGCAGAATGACCACGTCACTGCCGAACTCCACGATGCGTTTGGCCTTCTCCAGCACCATATCCGCCACCTGAACATGCCTCTCCGGCGGTTCGTCAAATGTGGAGGAGACAACCTCCGCATCCACGTTCCGCTGCATGTCCGTCACTTCCTCAGGCCGCTCGTCGATCAGCAGCACGATCACCGTCACCTCCGGGTGATTGGCAATGATGCTGTTGGCCATTTTCTGGAGCAGGACCGTCTTTCCTGTCTTCGGCTGAGCCACGATCAGTCCGCGCTGCCCCTTGCCGATAGGCGTCAGCAGATCCATGATCCGCATACTGTAATCCTTGGGATTGTGCTCCAGCTGCAGCCTCTGCTCCGGATTCAGCGGTGTCAGCGTGTCAAAGGGCATGGGCACCTTCGCCAGCTCCGGACGCTGATCGTTCACACTCTCAATGCTCACCAGACTGAAAAAACGCTCATTGTGCTTCGGAGGCCTCACCTGTCCCGCAATAATGTGCCCCGTCTTCAGTCCCAACTTCTTGATCTGAGAGGGACTGACGTATAAATCTGTACTGTTGTTCACGTAATTGTTACTCGGAGATCTTAAAAATCCATAACCGTCAGGCATGATCTCCAGCACGCCCCTTTCGAATAAATTGCCAACGCTCTCCGCCTGACTCTGCAGTATATGAAAAATGATCTCGTGTTTCTTCTGCGTCAGGATACCTGGGATCTCAAACTCTGTCGCCAACTTCTGCAAGTCTTTGATTTTCAAAGCTTTAAGATCGCCTATAGAGTATTCTCCAACATGGGGGGCGGTCGTTGTTTCCTTTACTTTTACCAATGTACGCCTCTTGTTATTGCCGTGATAAATCGGGTCGTCTTTCTCAAACACACGCTCATGTTATGTAAGAAGAACCCCGGATGCCGAAGATTAAGGAATTCAGCGATATATGTCAACAGATTAATTCAATTGATTCAGTGACCGTACTAATTTCCGGGACAACCCTGTAATGCGCCCTCCCACACTCACATTTCAGGCCTTCACTGCCTGCGTCGGGAGTTGAGGACGAAATGCATCTTGAAGAGGAAGCGGGAAATCCCTAAATTCCCCAAACCGAAAGGGCAGGACGATTCCAAACAAAAGGACAGGGGCTATATGACGCGTGAAGGACGATTCAGGGGCCGGACGATTGCTGTGGTCAATGATCTGAGCCGTGATGAACAGCTCTATCTCTATCGGAAGACCCGGGAGCTCAAGGAAGGGCTGAAGCGCGGAGAGAATATGGATCATTTCCGCATCAGCGACCGGGGAACCGGAGCCTATCTCATTTTTGTGGAACCTTCCACCCGCACCCGGGAGAGTTTTCTCAACGCCGTGAAATTCCACGGGATCAAGACCAATGTCTTTGACACGGCCAACAGCAGTTTCACCAAGAGCGAAAGTTACGCCGACACTCTGAAAATGCTCAGCGGCTACAGCGACTACAGTATATTCATTCTGCGCACACGTCTCGAGGGGGTCTGCAGCTGGCTGGAATCCTCTCTCCAGACTTACGCCGACACTCTGGGTCTGCCTATGCCCGGCCTCATCAATGCCGGCGACGGCAAGCACGAGCACCCTACTCAGGAGTTTCTCGACGAATACACTTTTCTGGAAAAGAACGGCTTCAGCACCGACGCCATACACATCGCCCTGGTCGGCGACCTCTACCACGGCCGCACCGTCCACAGCAAGGCCGAGGGACTGAAGATCTTTCGCGATGTGACTGTGGACCTGGTGGCCCCGGAGGCCATTGCCCTGCCCCCCTACTATGAGGAGAAGATGCGGAAAAGCGGTTTCAAAGTCAATATCTACCCCGACATCGAAAGCTATCTCGCCGCAGGCAGGACCGCGAAGATCTGGTACTTCACCCGTCTTCAGCTGGAGCGTATGGGCGAGGATGTCCTGGATCAGGCGGAAAAGCTGCGCAATGCCGTCACTTTCAGGCGGGAGAATATGCAGGCCCTCCGCCCCGGTACCAAGTTCTACCACCCCCTGCCCCGGCATAAGGAATATCCCACCATCCCCACCTTTCTGGACCGCACTGAACTCAACGGCTGGGAGGAGCAGGCCGTCAACGGCTACTATACCCGCATCGTGGAACTGAGTATGCTCGGAGGCGCCATCGGCGAAGATTTTGACGGGGAACCCTGCGTCCGTCCGGACTACAGAGACGATTTCATTGAGGAGATCAAGGCCTTCCGGACCCTCAAACCCGAGTACAAGATCGGCACCCGGCCCGTGCAGAACGGCACCGTCATCGACCATATCGGGAAAGGCGAGGATATTGAGGCCATCTGGGACCAGATCAACAAGGTACGCAAGATCCTCGGTCTCAATATGGTCAGCAGTCACGGCGTCTACAAAAGCCACAAGGACGGAAAATTCAAAGGCGTTCTCTCCATCCCCGATCTCATGAGTTTCAACGAGGTCTGGATGAAAAAACTCTCCGCTATCGCCCCCGAATGCACCCTCAATATCATCGATGACCACATGGTGAAGGCCAAATACCGCATCCACATGCCTCCCCGGGTCTACGATTTTGAAGAGATCCGCTGCAGCAATCCCGACTGCATCAGCAACCCCGCCCACCACGAAAATGCCGTCACAGAATTCTACCGAAGCGGACGTAAATTTATCTGCAAATACTGCCACCGGAGCCACAGCTACGATGAGATCTGGACGATCTGAACAACGCAGACAAGCGAAGACAGACCCTGACGGGCCGGTCTCAAAGGCGGTCAATGTCCCCCTGTCCCGCCTTCGGGAGTTGGAAGCCGGGTTCAGTGCTTCAGATGCCGGAACGGATCCGCTCAAGCGGTCTTTTCCAAAGCCCTTTCAGTTAAAATCAGAGGAGTAGCATGTCAGAACGTCCTTCGTCGAAATCCGCCTTTGCCTCAGCCCTCGCTGCCGCCGCTCTGGAGATCGGCGCCCTTCGCCTGCAGCCCGACAATCCCTTCACCTGGGCCTCGGGTTACCGCATGCCCATTTATAACGACAACCGCCTTTTTCTCTTCCATCCCCGTCACAGGGATCTGATCCTCAATGCCTTTGTGCATATCCTCGAGGAAGAGGGCATCGATCCGGATATCGTCTCCGGCATTCCCACCGCCGGTATCCCCTGGGGCATGAGTCTGGCAGATCGGCTGAACAAACCCTTTATCTATGTGCGCAGCGAAAGCAAGGATCACGGGAAAAAGAAAAAAGTCGAAGGTCTCGACGATCTGCAGCGTCTCAAAGGCGCCCGGGTCCTGGTCACTGAGGATCTGGTCAGCACCGGGAAATCCTCCATGGAAAGCATTCAGCAGCTGCTGGATCTCGGGGCCGATGTCCCGGCCTGCCTGTCCATTTTCTCCTACGCCCTCCCCAAAGCCGCCGCACTCTTTGCAGACGCCGGCATCCCTCAGCTGAATATACTCGATTTCCCTTCTCTGCTCGACAGTCTGCGCAAAAACGGCCCCTTCTCCCAGGATCAGCTGAACATGCTCGCCAGCTGGAATGCAGATCCCTTCGCCTGGGGTGAAAATAACGGCTTCCCCAAAGTCTGATCAGAACACAGCGCCGATTGTGAATATGCAGCTGAAATGNCCGCTTTTCCCCCCAACCCCTGCATCCGCAGGGATCACAGTCTTAAAGGTCCGCCCCGAAAGGAGTTAATATGTATAAAGATCTGCTTGCCGAAAGTGCCGCCGCTGCCAAAACCCTTCTCTGTATCGGCCTCGATCCCGTTCTGAAGCACTTGCCCGCCGAACTTCAGGGCATGGGACCCGCCGGCATTCCCGTCTTCTTCGAGATCATTTTCCGGGAAATGCAGGAACGCGGACTGAAAGCCGCAGCATTCAAACCCAATCAGGGCTTCTATCTCATCCATGACCGGCCCTTCGAAGGTCGTTTTGACGGCTCCCTCGCCCTGGCCAGGACCATTGAGCTCGTCCGCAGCTATTTCCCGGGCATCCCCCTCATCCTCGATTTCAAACGCGGCGATATCGCCGGCTCCTCCGCTAATTACGCCGAAGAAGGTTTCGATCAGTGGAAAGCCGATGCCGTTACCGTTTCCCCCTACATGGGCGCAGACTCCGTCGGTCCCTTCCTCGATCACCCGAAAAAGGGCGGAACCTATATTCTCAACCGTACAAGTAATCCCGGATCCGCCGATCTGCAGGCCTCCGAACTCGCCTGCGGTCACCGTCTCTTTCAGAAAACGGCCAAAAAGATCCTGGCCTGGGCGGACGGCCGCCCCGGGACCGGCGCTGTGGTCGGAGCCACCTCCCTGGAGGAACTGTCCCTCCTCGCCGGAATCTACGCCGAATCCGCACTGCCCCTGCTCATCCCCGGTGTCGGTTCTCAGGGCGGCTCCGCCGAAGAGGTCTGCTCTGTACTGAAGGACGCCGGCTACCCCCTGCCCATGGCCCGTATCAACAGCAGCAGCGGCATCACCCACCCCTGGGCAAAAAAGAAGGAAGCTGTCCCGGCAGACTGGAACCACAGGGTCTGTGACGAGATCGAAAAACTTAATTCCGCCATGGAAGCCTTCCTGTGAACCGTTCACAGCAGCTGTTGGAACTCTGGAAAGGGCCCCGTGTCGGCCTCGCCACTGTCTCCGGGATCTGGAGCACCAAACCCGCTATTATCCGCTGGATCGATGAACATATTCCCGCGTTTGATATCATCACCACGAAGTCCTTTCAGCTGCACCCCAATCCGGGTAACCGCGAACCCATTATCGCCGAAAAATCCGAAGGCAATTACACCAACGCCGTCGGCCTCCGCAATCCCGGCATGGTCAAGGTCCGGCAGGAACTGCAGGAGCTCCTCAGCCGGCCCCTGCGCAGTTTCCTCAATGTCAGCATCAGTGGCAGCAGTCCCGAGGAATTCATTCAGCTCATCGAAGCCTTCGAGCCCTTTGCCGACTGCTTTGAACTGAATTTCTCCTGTCCCCATGCCAAACCCGGTTACGGCAGCACCATCGGCAGCAGTCCCGAACTGGTGGAACTTTATATGAATCAGATCCGCCGCGCAACAGACAGTATCCTCTTTCCCAAACTCACGCCCAATGTTCCCGATGTCGGCCTGATCGCAGAGATCGCCGCCCGCTCAGGGGCAGACGGCATCGCCGCTGTCAATACCTTCGAACCGGAGCAGACCATCGAACCCCATAGCGGCCAGCCCGTTCTCTATAATCCCAACGGCCGCAAAGGCGGTGTCTCCGGCAGCGATATCTTTGCCCCTGCCCTGAAACAGATCGCCCGCATCCGCGAAGCCGTCGGCCCCGATCTGCCCATCCTCGGTATGGGCGGCGTCAGCAGCCCTGAGGATGCCCGCAAAATGGCCGACGCAGGCGCTCAGGTCATCGGTCTCGGCTCCGTCTTCGCCAGGGTCCGCTTTCAGGACCGCATCCGCTTTATGCAGGAATTCTCAGACGCCCTCGCCGACAGACGACCCGCCGTCTCCGTCCCCCTCATCCCCGGCCGGCAGGCCCAATACCATGCCTACCGCATCCACAGGATGACAGAGATCTCAGATACCATGCGCATCTTCTCCCTCGAAGGTGACCATGACATGAACTTCAAACCCAGTCAGTATGCTTTTCTCTGGATTCCGGATGCCGGTGAGAAACCCTTCAGTATTGTGAAGTCCAGCCCCCTGGAGTTTATTGTCCGCAAACGCCACCGCGATCTCGTCCGAAAAAGCGGTATTTTCACAGAAGCCCTCTTCAGACTCAGAGAAGGCGATGAACTCTACGCCCGCGGACCCTACGGCGCCGGACCGGCCCTCCCGTCACAGAAGAACATTCTTCTCGTCAGCGGCGGAACCGGCATCGCCGCCCTGCCCTCCTTCGCCCGGGAACTCCACAGCGCCGACCGCTCACTGCAGTTCTGGCATGGTATGAGTTCACCCGGTGAAGAGGTCTACTCCGATGAACTCTCCGCCTTCGGTCCCGTTCATCAGATCGCCGACCAGGGACAGCCCGGCCGCGTCCTGCACAAGCTTCAGGAGTCACTTCAGACCCTCAGCCCTCAGCAGGCAGCCGACACCGCCTTCTATATCATCGGCCCTGAAATCTTCATGAAAAAAGGACTGCAGATCGCCCGCCGCGCCGGCATTCCGGGTTCCGCCGCCTTCGCCTCACTGGAAACCAACAATATGTGCGGTATCGGCATCTGCGGCGAATGCGAATGCGGCGGTGAACTCTCCTGCCACCGCGGCACCTTTTACGACTCCGACTATCTCTTCCTGAATTATTTTAAGTAGCGGCACCTGACCGCAGAGCTTTCACTGCCCCGCAGACCCACACGCGGAGCAGCCCAGCAGTCATAGTCCCAGAGCAGTATTCTCAGTCATCATCCCAGTCATCTTCCTCATCGTCCAGGATGTCGTCCCAGTCATCGGCATCTTCCCAGTCCAGATCCTCACTGATATCCTCGCCCCAGTCATCCTCGATTTCCATGGAAGCTCCCTCGCGGAAAACCTCATTGACAAAATCCAGATCAAAGTCCGCCGGATCAAAGTCCGCGCCCACTTTCTCAAGCGCCCGCCTGTACTCCGCGGTCCCCTTCTCCTTCAGCGCCGAAACGATCTCCTGATAGGCAGCGATCCCGCCGATCCGCTCCGGAGGGCAGTTCCTTTCTCCGCTCAGACAGAGAGGATGCATCGGCAGCTCACGCTCCGTGCCTGCCAGCTCCAGCTCGTGCACCCAGCGGTCCTCATCATCATAGATATACTCCAGACGATCCCCGACCGCCACCAGTAATTCGTCCAGCAGCACCCGCTCCGCAGACACAGCTTTGGACGCCCCCTCCTGCAGTGTACCCCAGCTCTTTTCCCCGCTGACAAATACATAAGGATACTTGTTCTCCCAGCCCATCACGATCTGCAGCACTTCATGCAGGTCCGCCAGAATAAAATCAGAAGCTATTCTGAAACTGCGGCGCACCACCGGCTCCGAATCCCGCAGCTGTACATTGATAACATAACTTTTCATCTGTCACTTTCCCCAGAATTTGGAGGAAATTACGCAAGCTCTAATATTTATCAAACAGTCAAATTCATGTCCTGATTATTTTTCAGACTCGCTGAGACCCGCAGGCATTATTGGGATGAAATACTTGCACTTCTCACATTTTTAATGCAATTTTCGCAGAAGTAAAGTTAACGAATGCGGAGGTTTTATGCGCTTGATCTTATTGGGTGCCCCCGGCAGCGGCAAAGGGACACAGGCAGATCTCATGAAAGAATTCTATAAAGTGGAAAAACTCAGCACCGGTGACCTGCTGCGCAATGAGATAAAAATGGGTACAGACCTGGGCCAGGAAGCGCAGACTTATATGAATGCAGGTGAACTGGTCCCGGATAAGATCATGCTCGGTATCATCGAACATAAGGCAGAAATGTTTAAGGAAAAAGATACCGGCTTCATTCTCGACGGTTTTCCCCGTACCCTCGCCCAGGCCCGGGGTCTGAAAGACAGTCTCCACCGAATCGGCATGGATCTCGATGCCGCCCTGCATATCGATGTCCCCGAACCGGAACTGATCCGCAGACTCAGCAGCCGCTGGACCTGCCGCAGCTGTCAGGGCATTTTCTCCTATCCCGACGATCGGCCCGAAAATACGCCCTGCTCCCAATGCGGAGGACAACTCTATCAGCGGGATGATGATAAAAAGGATACCGTCCTCCGAAGAATGAATGTCTATATCGACAAAACCCTCCCTCTCCTGACCTTTTACCGTCAGGAAGGCCTCTACAGGGCAGTGGATGGACAGGGTCAGATACAGGAGATCTTCTCCCGCATCAAGTCCGCTCTGAATGATGCGCTCTGATAGATATTCCCTATAAGAAATGCCCTGAAAACACTGTCCTGAAAGCACTGAACTGAAAGCACTGTCCTGAAAGCACTGAACTGAAAGCACTGCCCTGAAAGCACTGACCGCCGACTCTCTGTATTCACTCAAAAGCAAGACCCGACCATGATCCGTCTGGGCATCACCGGCGGCCTCGGCTCCGGTAAAAGTCTGGCCCTGAAGGTCCTCCGTGAACAGGGAATTCCCGTCGAAGATGCCGACCGCATCGCAAAAGAACTGATCTCCCGGCAGGAGGATCTCAAAAAGAAGATCTCATTCCAGTTCGGTGAGGATATCTACAGCAAGGGTGAACTCAACCGTGCTCTGCTGGCGGAACGGGCCTTCAGCTGCCGTGTCAATCAGGAAACTCTCAACAGCCTCGTGCATCCGGCTGTCCGGGACGCCGTACAGAATTTTTTCAGAAAAACAGAAGAGCTCGGACACCCTCTCGCCGCCGTGGAAGCCTCTGTCCTCCTCGAGGCAGGTCATGCCGATGCCTATGACCGCATCCTGCTCATTACTGCCGATGAGCCGGTCCGCCTCGCCCGCGCCCTCCTTCGCAGCGGACTCTCAGAAGAGCAGATCCGCGCCAGAATGGCTCTGCAGATGCCCGAAGAACAGAAGCGAAAACTCTGTCACAGCGTCATTGAAAACAACGGCTCCCCCGATCAGCTGAAAATGGCACTGCTTGACCTGCTCGAACGTCTGCTGAACCCGGACCGGTAATCCCCTCTCGCAGCACGGCTCTGTCACCACCTCTGCGACTCGAAATAAATACATCTTTCTTTTGCCAAAGGACTGCAAATTCCTTAGCATACCCCAATGAAAAATTCTCACCCCTCCTCCCCCGACCCCGCTCAGCCTGACTCACTCCCTGCACCCCTGCGCTGGCTCCTGCTCATCGCCGGCTTTTTCTTCACCGCCCTCGCCTTCCTCGGCGTCTTCCTGCCCCTGCTTCCCACCACCCCCTTCCTGCTCATCGCCGCCGCCGCCTTCCTGCGCTCCTCTCCCCCTTTTTATAATTGGCTCAACGACCACCCCCAACTCGGCCCCTACCTTCGCAATTACCGTGAACACAAAGCGATGACCCGCGGACACAAGATCTTTGTCCTCGCCCTGCTCTGGCTGACAATGGGCCTGTCCATCATCTTTTTCATCAACAGTCTTATACTGAAATTATTACTCATTGCCATCGGCAGCGCAGTCACTCTCCACCTGCTGCTGCTGAAAACAATGTCCGACACAGAGACGCAGCCTGTCCCGACTCCCCGGGAAAGCAAGGACAACCCGGAGACCTGAACGCTCTCTCCCCCTACTCCTCCGGCCCTTCTGCCCCTTCCTTCGCCTTCTTCTCCATCAGCTCAGGATACAATGCCTCAACGCATACAGGACAGAGACCGTGCGTGAACTGTGCGTCTGTATGCTTCTCAATATAATGCTCAACAAAATTCCAGTAGCCGCTGTCATCACGGATCTTTTTACAGTTGGCGCAGATCGGCAGCAGTCCTTTCAACTCCTTGACGTTGTCCAGAGCCGTCCTCAACTCCCTGTTGATACGGTCGATCCTGTCATTCGACTCCTGCAGCACCCTGTTGTGACGGCGATTTATCCTGACTCTGCGGATCAATCCTGCACTGAATAGAATAAACAGCAGCACAAGCGAATAGGAAAAACGCCGCTGCTCCCTCAACTGACTCAACTCCAGTTCCTGTATCTGCGCATCCCTGCGCAGCAGCTCATTTTCACTGCGGATATCCAGAACTTCCTCACGGAATGCCATGATCTGTTCATAATTCCTCTCCCTGTATTCCAGTACTTGATCCTGCCAATACAGAGCTGACTCAAGCGAATGCCCTCTCTGAATCCATTCTCCCACACTCTCAAAATACCGGGCCCTGATCCTGTGAATACGGGCCTTCAGCTCTGGCATCTCCGCCCCGTCCGTCAGTTCAGATGCCCTGTCCAGAAGCTTCCCGGCCTCCTCGCTATCCCCCTTCAGGAGTTTTACTTCCGCCAGCGCGATCAATGCCTCCGACAGCTTGGGCAGCTCCCCGAATGTCTCCAGAAACCTGATCGCATCCCCCAGCTGTGTCTCTGCACTGTCCGGCTGTCCCATCCCGAGATAAAGCACCCCAAGCCCCAGTCTGCTCTGACCCATGCCGTCCCGGCTCCCCGTCAGTTCATAATGCAGGAAGGCGTCCTTGAAGTACTGAACCGCAGCAGCATGATCCCCGACAGCGTGGCGAACCCAGCCCTCCACAAGAGAAATCCAGGCCCTCCCCCTGTCCGTGCCGTGCACCTGCTCCAGACTGTCCGCCCTCCGAAGGGCATCCAGTGCCCTCACAAAATCTCCCGCCTCATAGAATAAATGAGCTCTGTTCCCCAGTACATAGACTGCCGATTCGTAACTTCCTAAACCCAGATTCAGATCCAGTGCTTCCTGATACATGTCCAGTGCCCGCTCCAGATCACCGAACTCAGTGTAGGACGCACCGATATTATTTAAAACCCTGGCCCGACTGACAGGCCGTGTATACAGATTCAGAGCCTTCGAATACGCTGTGATCGCTTCCCGATACCGCCCCCTGCTGTGATAGAACAGACCCCGGTCATTATGTATTCGGGGCAGTTCATCTTTATCCCCGTACACCTCAGCCACCGTCAGCGCCCGACCCAGATAGGCCTCGGCTGAATCCGGCAGGCTGCCGTACTTGTATGCATCCGCAAGACTCCTCAGAAGCAGCGACATGCTGGAGCTGTCCCTCAAAGCAGAAAATACCTCAAAGGACTGATGATACCATCGCAGAGCCTCTCCGTATTCCTTTATCAGATAATTGGAGCGCCCTGCAAGGTAAAGAGCCTCTGCATATATGACGGAGACCTCCTCAGCCTCCATCACTTCGATCAGCTGCAGCGCATACACCCGCGCACTGTCCGCATCCACCCGGATGTAATAACGTGCCAGATCCCGCAGGGCCTCCTCTTCCGCAGCCCCCGAAACAGCGTCATGATATATTGCACGCAGCGAATCCGCTGTCCCATCCACCACCGCAGATGCTCCTGAAAACATCAGGATGAATCCAAGTATGATTTTCAAAGCACTGATCTGCCGCCTCCTTCACTGTATTCAGATACCATGAATATAGAATCTGTTTGCATCCTATACAATGAAAATAAGCCCCCCGAACCCTTCCATACACTCTCTGATCCATTCCCCAACGTGAGTCCCTGCACAAAGACACGAGCTGCAGCACAAAGTCTGAAGCAAAACACACATCCCCTGCCAGAATATAAACTCTCTCAACTTTTAATTGATATTTACACTGTTTCAAAGTAAATTTCCCAGCTTTTTGAAGGATGCGCACGTAGCTCAGTTGGATAGAGCGACGGATTCCGGTTCCGTAGGCCGAGGGTTCGAATCCTTCCGTGCGTACTCAGGAATCCCGGCATGAAGGGCCCGGTCCCTCGGACACACTATCCGACGGAGCCCTGCCGGCGATCCGCTTGCGTCTGTAGCTCAGTTGGTAGAGCAGGTGACTCTTAATCACTCGGTCCGGGGTTCGAATCCCTGCAGGCGTACAAAGCATAAGCCCCTAAGAGACAAACACTTAGGGGCTTTTTAGTTGCCATCATAAATACTGATTACTATACTGATTGTTGCTTAATATTAACCAATATCTATCGATTTTAATCACGGAAAGGGTTAACATAGGGTTAACTTTTTGATGCTTCATCGGGCGTCGTACACTCCCGGAATTTGATAACCTCCTCGAGATATGAACTCGGTATATTTGCGTACTTTTCCGTCACGTTCACTGTTGAGTGGCCCAGAAACTCCTTAGTCAGGTAAATATCCTTATACTTTACCCAATGCCTAACAGCGTATGTATGCCGCAAACTATGAAACTTGAGTTCTTCGGGTAATCCTGCGATCCGTGCAAATCGACGAAACTCCTTGGACAGGTAATCCATATTCCATTGCCGCTTGAGCGCCTCTATATATGAAGCTTTAAGTTCAGAAGGCAGAGGAACAATCCTTTCCGAATGTCCCTTCGTTCTTGTAAGAATGATATGGGACCCATCTGGAGTTATCTTGCTGTTATTTAGTTCACCCAGGCGAATTCCTGTGGCCAAATAGATCATGAAGACTTCCCTGATATGCGGTTTGGATTCCATCGCCTTAAAGAGACCATCGACTTGGTCATCCGTCATGAACTTAGGCGATGCCTTTTCTACTTTCAGCTGTTTAACCTTAAAAGGCAGTTTATCCAGATAGTCATTTTCAACGCACCAGTTCAGAAAGCGTTTAATACTGCGAAGCATAATGTTAATTGAAACCGGGGAGTATTTACGCTTAATGGAATCTGTACGTTTTTCATAGACTTCCTCGTTTTCAAGGAACTCTATGAATACCGAAAGGTCAGCACTATTCAGCGTACTCAATGGTCTATCAACACCCAATACTGACCCCAGTTTATCGATCGCACGCCTATAACTTTCGTATGTCGACGGCTCCAGATGAGGTCTTTGATCCTTCAGAAATACTGTCTGTATTTTCCCTATCGTATCGAGGTTCTTTCTTTGGGTTTGGTGAGGATCCTCAGTCATTAGACCGATGGAAATCTCGTACTCAAGTCGCTCAACATCTTTCAAGCGCCTCTTTGCAATAGTGGGATTGGATGTATTAAGAGATTTGGACTCCCTTTTGCCGCCAATTCCTTTGTAATAGGCATAATACCGCCCCTTTATTTTCTTTACATGTGCCATAATGTTCCTTTCAGTTGAGTTCCAGTTTACCAGAGTGAAGTCGGTTATCCAGTTCTATAACATCTATCCGATGACTACCTCCCACTTTATACGTGGGAATAATTCCTTCAGCGATGTGACGTCTTAGGGTGCTTTCTCCGATTGAAAGATAGAGGGCGGCTTCCTTGATAGTAATGTATCTGGGAGTTAATGCGGAATAGTGATTTTGTTGTTTCATTTCTTCACCTGTGTCATAGTTTTAGCTTTGTTGTGCTGAACAAATTCATCCGCATAATACAGGATCAGATCTTTTCCGTAACCCATGATATAGGCATCGAGCCAGTCTGTGGCAAACAGCAGTTTACCTTCCTTTTCTGGATTCAGACGCTTGTACATGATACGGTCGTTGCTTACCAGTTCTCTCAGCGTTCGCGTGCTACACCGCAGATATTCCGCAGCTTCGTCAATTAACAGCCAGGGGGTTCCACCAAAATCGGTGGAGTGTGCATTGTGATGTGTTGGCATTACAGCCTCCTGCAATTTGCAATTCAGAGAAGGTGAACATCCTGTGTAATGATCTGTTGTTGGACTGATATGTCTCATCGTTACCTTCAGTTGATTGATGTTCAATCCTTCCTCCCATACCTTAATTATGTCACTGCATATCTGCAGAAAATGCTGATTTAGGCACATTTTGTGTGATCTGACGCACATTGGTGCAATTAATTCCATGTTTATGCAGAAAAACCGACCCCAAGTAGCTTCCCGGGGCCGGTTTGGTGGTCCTCGACAGTAAAATGCTGCCATCATTCAAAAGGGCAGGGCCTTATCGCCGGGATCGCTGAAGTCACGCTGTCCGATCTGTTCTGTGAAGAACCGGAGCTCTTCCCGAGCCTGTTTTGCCAGCATGAGGAGTTCGCGATCGGCAATACCATCAGCTGAAACAGTCACTTCAGCCCATTTGTAGCCGTTCTTCTCGACACCTTCGAGTGTGAATACGGTATTCAGGGCGACAAGGGGCACATTGGTTCTGTGTGTGCGGTTCTTGTGCCGGATCCAGTGCTTGATGCTGGTCGGGGGCAGATTGAAGCCGACAGCACGGATGTCTCCATTGATGCGGGTCAGGATGAGCAGGCGAACCTTGGGTTTGCAGTTTCCCTGGCCGATGACGGATTCCCGGCAGCCGATGCAGCTGAAGTTCACAGGATTCTCCACATTCGGCTGATTGTTAATCCCGCTGCAGACGGGACGGGCTTCTCCCTCGGCCCAAAGGCTGCGGATGAATTGCTCCGAGATGACGATAGCTTCGAGGCGATTGCCTGGCAGATCTAGCTCCTGGTGATCCTGATCCAGGTATGATTCCCCCAGATCAAGATACAACCTGTGGCGGCCGTTCTTGCGGTGTTCAATCATGACTCTGGGAATGTCGGGACGGTCGGTGTCCGCTTCCTGCATGAGTTCGGTTTCGGCGTTGATGCCGGCCATGGCTAGCAGGGACATCAGATCCGTACCGACGGTGGTGAGTGCATTGGTCATTGGATGACTCCTTTCTATAGGGGGAAAACTCCCGGGCACGGCGGTGCCTTCCGCGGATTGCTCCACGCAGGATCTTCCCCCAACTTGGTTATTTGTTTGGTGTTATAAGTCTAAGAAATCCTGAGGGTTCAAACGGTCTCAAGTTCGTGAACCAGCTGTTTCAGTTCGGCAGGAAGCACGGGTGCGTCGGGCTGGTGCCGAGAGAGACAGGCCGTGCTGTAGTCGCAGAGCTGGCAATGGTTGGGATTCGGGAAGTGCCAGTCCCGGAGCATGGCGTTCAGGAGCTTCTTGAGCTCGACCTTGAAGGTCTTAAGTTCAGCGTCGCCTTTCATCGTACGGATGACGGGGTCATTCATCTTTTCCATGCCCTTGAGCTTATCGGGTCCGGTGGTTCTTTTCCGGATCTCGTGACCGCGAAGGAAATACCAGCTCGCAAAATCCGGTTCCAGACATAGTTTGGTCCAGATGCCGTTGATGAGCAGTTCACCGAACTTCAAAGCGTACAGGTACATGTTCAATTGCCAATCATTCATCAGGAAGGCCAGTGTGGGTTGTTGCTGGTTGGATTTGAGGTCCAGGAGTTCCAGAGTGCCATCGGGGTTTCTGCGGACCTGGTCTATAGTCCCTGTGAACAGAAGTCCGTGGATCTTGACACGGAAAGGTATCTCAGACAGGATGACTTCACAGTCCCGGTTCTCATCACGGCTGTAATAACCGAAGAGGATCTCCGTTGCATTTTGCAGGTACTTCTCCCGATCCAGCTTCCATACAATGGGAATCAGAAACTCCCTTTCTGCTTCATCCAGTGCATCAAGGTAGGAAGTTTCCAAGTCCAGATCGAAGGATTCAGTGTGCAACCGATGGATGACTCTGTGAAGTGCGATGCCGTGCAGGGCAGCGCTGTTGCGGGTTGCCGGCGGGATCTTGTCAATGTGTTTCAGACGGAACATNATGGGACAGGCAAGCCAGTCCTTGATGGTGGACTGCCTGAGCTGAATCATACTGAGAATGTCGTTGCGGTTCATCGTGATCCTCCTATCCTGCATATCCAGTGAACAGAGTGTGTAGTTTCGTGTGTCGTTCCATGATGGACTGAGGCGGCGAGGATTTCAAAGCTTCGGTAGCGGCATTGTAGAGGCTCCATA
>JGI11705J14877_10000136_pt1 | contig 45101 bp, 39 predicted proteins | sample Etolaghawater15m_FD_14877 | JGI IMG/M metagenome (IMG submission 14877) | reverse complement strand
GCCGCCGCTACGGCTCCGGAGCGCCGCCCGGATAAGCGGGCGCGGCGGCACATTGTCCGTTTTAGTGGCAAGGGGTAGCGCGATTTTCTAAAGAAAGGGGTTGCTGCGCCGTTCGCGGCCGAAGGTAGACTCTGGCCCGTGGCCAGCGACAAAGCGCACCTCATCGCCGAGTGGCAGTAGCCGTTCATGAATCGAGCGTAGGAGCGTCGCCTGATCACCGCGCGGAAAGTCGCTACGTCCGATCGAACCGCGAAACAGCACATCGCCGACAAATGCAATCTGCTGGGGTCGATGGTAGAAAACGACATGGCCTGGGGTGTGGCCTGGGGTGTGGATCACCTCCAGCGACTGCTGGCCGATCTGAATTGTCTCACCATCAGTGAGCCAGCGGTCGGGCTGGAATGGGGTCAGTGGCGGAAAACCGAACATCTGCGCCTGCTGATCGAGCGCCTCAAACCAGAACGCATCCTCCTGCTGCGGTCCAATAATCGGCACCCCGAGCCGATCGGCCAGATCGCGAGCAGCGCCGACATGATCGAGATGACCGTGGGTTAGTAGTACCGCATCGATACCCACCTCATGCTCCATCGCTAGCGACAGTAGTCGCTGCGGCTCACCGCCCGGATCGACAAACGCGCCCCGACCGCTCTCGCGACAGTGCAGCAGTGAGCAGTTCTGGGCGAAACTCGTAACAGCTATCGTGTAGTATTCCATGGCGCCAGTATACTACGAGCTGTCGCCGACAACACCAGCCATAAAGGTAACTGCCGATGTCTGCCACCATCACCACCGCCGCCGATAGTGCGGCACTCCACGCCCTGTGTGCCGATCACATTGTGCGACAACTCGGCAGCGCTATCGCCACGCGTGGTGCTGCCCACTGGGCACTTGCCGGGGGAGCCACGCCGCGTGGACTCTATCAGCTACTGGCCACCGTACCGTGGCGGCAGCGGATCGACTGGTCGCGGGTTCACCTCTGGTTTGGCGATGAGCGCTGCGTTGCCGCGGACCACCCTGAGAGTAACTACCGGATGGTAGAGCAGGCGCTCATCACACCGCTCGATCTTGCGCCGACCCAACTCCATCGCATTGCCGGTGAACTGTCGCCACCATCGGCCGCCGCTCACTACGCGGCACAGCTCCAGCAGCTACTCCCTCGGCGTGAAGATGGACGCCCACAACTCGATCTCGCCCTGTTGGGCATGGGTGAGGATGGCCACACGGCATCACTCTTCCCAGCCAGCGATGTGCTCGATAATCAGCAAGATGTAGCTGCTGCTGTCTGGCAGCCGCAACAGCGCATGTGGCGTATTACGCTCACCTACCCGCTACTCAACGCTGCCCGGGAACTGCTGCTGCTAGTTACCGGTAGCGGCAAAGCAGCGATGGTGCGACGGGTAGTCGTTGATGGCGATGTCGAGCTTCCGGTCGCCCGTCTCAACCCGGCTGCACCGGTGCGCTGGTATCTGGACGCGGCCGCGGCCGCTGAGCTACCGGCCGAGTTGATCACCACACTGAACGGACGGTCGCCGTGATGGATCAACCACGCACTATCATCGCTGGCGATATTGGTGGCACTAAGACGCTACTGCAACTGATCACCTTTAGCAGCGCCTCTGATCGACAGGGTATGTTACGACTGCAGCACCGCTACAGTAGCGCCGATTACGCCGATCTAGTGCCGATGGTGCGCGATTTTATCGCTGCCGCTGGCACCATACCGGCGATCGACAGTGCCTGTTTCGGGGTCGCTGGCCCGGTAGAGCAGCAGCCAGATGGTACTCAACAAGCGCGTCTGACTAACCTAGCGTGGCAGCTTGATAGCCGTGATCTGGCCGCTCAACTCAACCTCCCCACCATCCAACTGATCAACGACTTTCAAGCGGTCGGTTACGGTATCGACGCGTTAGCATCTGAAGCACTGCTACCGATCCAGCGCGCCACACCGCGACCACAAGCGCCGCGAGTGATTCTAGGTGCCGGTACCGGCTTGGGGATAGCACTCGGGATCTGGTGTGGTGATCACTACGTCATCTACCCCACCGAAGGGGGACATGGTCACTTTGCGCCGGTCGATGCTGAGCAGGATGCGCTACTTCAAGCGCTGCGCCCCGATTTTGGTCGCCTCTCCTATGAGCGCCTCCTCTCAGGTGCGGGTATTGCTGCCATCTACCGCTTTGTACTACAGCGCAGTGGCGCTAATCTCGATAGCGATCCGCTGCTTCAACAGCCCGATCCCGCGGCGGCGATTGCCACCGCCCGTGCGGATAACCCACAAGCGGCGGCAGCACTCCGACTGTTTGCGGCTATCTATGGAGCGAAGGCGGGCGATCTTGCCCTCACCACGCTCGCTTATGGTGGTGTCTACATCGCTGGCGGGATCGCACCAAAACTGCGCGATATCATCACCGAAGGGGGATTACTGCAAGCGTTTCTAGACAAGGGGCGGATGACCCCCCTCGTCGCAGCGATGCCGCTCTACCTGATCCTCGATCCGGCAGTAGGACTGCGTGGTGCCGCACTGCTTGCTAACCGGCAGAGGTAGCCGCTGGCGTTGTATTCGCTAGCGGTTGCCACCATAACCTGCGCAACAGACCGAAAATCGAAGCGCGGTACCACCGCGCACCGCCACTGCTAGGAGTTCAGCTATTGTGAGTCGTTATCAGATCGATGTCACCACCGACCCCCGCTATCTGCCAGAGCAGTCCGATCCGACCGCGAACCGCTATGTTTTTGCCTACCACATCACCCTCTACAACAGCGGTGAACAGGCGGCACAGCTACTGAACCGGCACTGGATCATTACAGATGGTAATGGGCGCGTTGAGGAGGTGCGGGGAAGCGGCGTGGTGGGTGAGCAGCCGCTACTCCGACCGGGTGAGGATTACAGCTACACCAGCGGCGTGATGCTACAGACCCCGGTCGGTACCATGCAGGGGCGCTATCAGATGCAAGCCGATGATGATCAACTCTTCGACGCGGAGATTCCGATCTTTACCCTCTCAGCCCCCCACTCGCTCAACTGAGACGCCGCGCGCTCAGCCGCTCCCATTAGCTACCATACATCGCGGCTACTGCTGCCGCTTGGTGCGCTAATATTGGCCCGCGCTTCAACTTCATCGTCGGTGTCATCATGCCGTTATCAATGCTCCAAGGCGTGGTGAGTAGGGTGATGCGGCGCACTTTGGCGTAGCTAGGGAAGGCGGCGAGCGCGGCCGCTACCCGCTGCAGCGCGATCCGTTCGACCCGTCGATCGTGCAGGGTGGTCGGATCGGTTGCATTAAGCCCTAACTCGGTCGCTAATGCTTGCCAAGGTGCTTCAGCTACCACCGCGAGCAGCGTCAGATAGGAGCGACCCTCACCCACCACCAACGCCTGTTCAAATAGCGGATCGAGCGTGATCGCCAACTCCATATCAGCCGGTGGCACCTTCTCACCATTCGACAGCACCAGAATATCCTTCAACCGACCGGTGATGCGGATAAAGCCATCCTCTAGCACCGCTTGATCGCCACTATGGAGCCACCCCGACCGATCGATCAGCGCCGCTGACGCCTCCGGCAGATGCCAATAGCCGAGACAGACACTCGCCCCCCGAATCAGCAGCTCCCCCTCCTCACCGAGTTGTACCGAGACGCCAGGCAGTGGTCGTCCGACGGTCGCTGGACGATTATCCATCGGCGTGTTAACGCTCACCACCGGACTCGTCTCAGTCAATCCATACCCTTGATAGATGGGAATACCAAGCGCGATAAATTGTCGCGCCAGCGCCGCCGATAGGGGAGCACCGCCACTAATCGCGTAGCGCACTCTCCCCCCTAAACGCGCCTGTACCGGTGCGGCAACGAGCCGTTTTAAGAGCGGCCACGCGAGCAGTTGCCACGACCAACCGGCGCGCCGCTGCTGCCGTTCAAAGCGGCGCCAGCCAACGCTAACGGTAGCGGCAAAGAGCCAGCGGGCGAGCCGCCCCTTAGTCGCCAACCCCTGTTCGATCCGAGCGTGTACACTCTCAAAGATACGCGGTACAGCCACCAGTAGGGTCGGACGCAGTGTTTGTAGATCTTCTGCTAACTGCTGAACTGAGCGGGCATAACTGACACACAGCCCAGCCATCATCGGCAGATAGTAGCCGGCGGTACGCTCTAAGGTGTGCGCTAACGGTAGAAATGACAGCATCGAATCATCCTCTTCGAGCGGAAAGCGACTCAGTCCTGCATGCGCATTCTCCAGCAGGTTGCGATGTGAGAGCATCACCCCCTTTGATCGGCCGGTGGTACCGGAGGTGTAGACGAGAGTCGCCAGATCATCACCGCTAGCGGCACTCACCGCCAGCTCGCCGCCACCCTCCGGTAGCCACTCTGCTACCGCCCGCAGGCGTCCATCGCTCGCCGCACTGCCGTTGCCATCCTCTAGCAGCAGCACCCGCTGCAGCGAGGGGGCGTCGCTGAGTGCGGCTTCCAGTCGCCGCCACCGCCCATCATCCTGTAGCAGCAGCAGCCGCACGGCCGCATCATCCACGATATGGCGCAGATTATCGGGACGATCATCGACATACAGCGGCACGGTCACCAACCCTAAACCTGCCGCTGCCTGATCGAAACAGACCCAGTCACGCCCATTGCGTAGCGCCACTGCCACCCGATCGCCAGGATTGAGCCCCTCGCTCGCTAAAGCGCGCTGCCAGCGCGCCACACGATGCCCCATCTCCGCCCAGCTGCTACGCTGCCAACGCGCGCTGCGGCGATCATACTCACAATAGGCGATGGCAGTGGGTGTCGCAGCGACGCGTGCCCGAAATAGTCCATCTAACGTCTCTGCCTGCTGTGGTGTAATGGCGGTAATGGCTGTTGCGCTCATCTTGCTCCCCTCTCTCCGATGCGTTTTCGTTATTGGGGGAGGCGACGCTCAAGAGCACACTCCCCACGCTTAGATGGTATGATGATCAGCCGATTCTCTGATCATAAATGACTTAAGTTGGCACGCATGGCGACCTACGCAATTGGTGATATTCAAGGCTGTTACGATGAGCTGTGTCAACTACTGAGCGCACTCTCATTTGATCCAACCACTGATCGTCTCTGGTTGGTTGGTGATCTGGTTAATCGTGGCCCACAATCGTTAGCGGTGTTGCGGTTTCTCTCACAACTAGGCGATCGGGTGCGCTGCGTGCTCGGTAACCACGATCTCCACCTATTGGCGGTCGCGCGCGGACACCAGCGACTGAAACGGAGCGACACCCTACAGCCGATTTTAGAGGCACCTGATCGTGATCGACTACTGCAGTGGCTACAACAGCAACCGCTGCTATACCACGACCCCAACTTAGGTTACACCATGGTGCATGCGGGACTACCGCCGCAGTGGGATCTGGCCACCGCTCAGCAGCTTGCCGATGAGGTGAGCGAGGTGTTACAGAGCGATGGCTGTGATCCCTTTCTGGCGGCGATGTATGGTGACCAACCGACCCGTTGGCATGATCAGTTAAGGGGGCATGATCGACTCCGGTTCGCGGTCAACTGCTTTACCCGTCTGCGCTATCTACAGGCGAATGGGGAGCCGGAGTATCGCAATAAGCTCGGTTTAGAGAGCGCTGGAGCACTACTGCCTTGGTTTCAGGCACCTCATCGCCAAAATCGTGAGCTCAAAATCCTATTTGGCCACTGGTCAACGCTCGGTATCTATCAGGGTAATGGCGTCATCGGACTCGATAGCGGCTGTCTCTGGGGCGGTGCGCTAAGCGCCTATGAACTAGAGCGGCAGCGGTTAGTCTCGCTACCGTGTCAGGCCTATCAGCGACCGCGGTAGCGATCCGGCCGGTCGCCTGACGCCATCCGATTGAATTACCTTCCGTTGTTGCATTGCAAGCGCGGCTCGGCGACACTAGCGTTTGGGAGTTGGCTGGGCAGCCGCTGTGTCGTCAACGGCATAGAGGAAAGTCCGGGCTCCATAGGACAGAGTGCCAGGTAACCCCTGGGCGGCGCGAGCCGACGGAGAGTGCCACAGAGAATAGACCGCCTCAGCGCTGTATAGCGCCGGCAAGGGTGAAAAGGTGCGGTAAGAGCGCACCGCGCGGGTGGTAACACGCCGCGGCACGGTAAACCCCACTCGGAGCAAGACCAAATAGGGGAGCTGATAGCATGCTGCTATCACGTGTGGTCCGCACGGTTCCCGGGTAGGTCGCTTCAGGCAGCTGGTGACGGCTGTCGCAGATGAATGGTTGCCCTCGACAGAACCCGGCTTATAGGCCGACTCCCAACCCTATTAACGGTACGATCGAGCGTGCAGTGGCTGACGCTGCCATTTAAGTGGCGTGTGGTATTAAATCAATTGTATTGGAGTTGAATGGCGGCGGTAGTGCATCAGCCGGTTCTACTGTCGGAGGCGATTAACGCGCTGGCAGTCGTTCCCGACGGTATCTATCTTGATGGTACCTTTGGTCGTGGTGGTCACGCAGCGGCGCTATTAGCGCAACTCGGTCCACAAGGGCGGCTATTGGCGACCGATCGCGATCCAGATGCGATCGCCGCTCTGCCGCCGGCGCTCGCCGCCGATCCCCGCTTCACGCTTCTCTATGGCCCCTTCTCGATACTACCGACAGCGGTTGCTGAGCGGGGTTGGCAGGGAGAGGTTAGCGGTCTACTACTCGATCTTGGTGTCTCTTCGCCGCAGCTTGACGACGCCGGGCGCGGTTTTAGCTTTCTGCGTGATGGACCGCTCGATATGCGGATGGACTCCGCCCAGCCTATCACTGCCGCTAGTTGGTTGGCGACGGTCGATGAAGCGGAGTTGGCGCATATCTTGCGCAGCTATGGCGAAGAGCGCTTTGCCGGCCGGATTGCGCGGGTTGTGTGTGAAACACGCCAGCGCCAGCCACTCACAACTACCGCCCAGTTAGCGGCACTCGTTGCAGCGGCGGTACCCCGTCGCGAGCGTGATCGTCATCCCGCTACACGCACCTTTCAGGCGCTTCGCATCGCCGTTAATCGCGAGTTAGAGGAGCTCGATCAGCTACTCGCTGACGCGGCGCAGATGTTGACGGTTGGTGGACGATTGGCGGTGATATCATTCCATTCGCTAGAGGATCGCCGCGTTAAGCAGGCGATTCGTGGCCCACAACCCGATGCGTCGCTGCCGCCTGATCTGCCATTGACCGAAGCGCAGCGACAGAGGGTCACCTCGCCATGGCGGGCGATCGGAAAACCGATCGCACCAACCGTAGCGGAGTGTCGTGAGAACCCGCGGGCGCGCAGTGCACGCCTGCGGGTGGCGGAGCGACGGGTGTGATTCGCTGGTTACCCCTACTGCTACTGGCACTCTTTATCTCTGCGCTGGCGGTGGTATTTACCCAGCATGAGAGCCGCAAGCGTTTTGTTGCGCTCCAAGAGCTCTACCGCATACGTGATACGATGAGTGTCGAGTGGGGGCGATTGCAGCTAGAGCAGAGCACCTACGCGAATGATGCGCGCGTGGAGCGGGTGGCACGCAAACAGCTCGATATGGGGCGACCGCCGGCCGATGCGGTGCAGGTGATTCGGCCATGAGTCGCGCCACCACAACGCAACGTTCGGCGACCACTCAACGCGCTGCGACTGCCGGTGGTGAGCGACTCACCGTCGTGGTGGTGATTCTGCTTCTAGGTGTCGCAGCGCTGCTATGGCGGGCGCTGGATCTGCATGTATTAGATAGTGAGTTTCTACAGGATCAGGCGGATGCGCGCCATCTGCGCGATGTGCCGATTCCGGCGCACCGCGGTATGATTACTGACCGCCACGGTGAACCACTCGCTATTAGCACACCCGTTGCATCGGTGTGGGCTCACCCCGGCAAATTGATGACAGCGCGGGATCGCTGGCCGCAACTAGCTACCGCGCTAGAGATGGATCTGGAGCGGCTAGTCGCGATTGTGACAACCCGCCAAGAGCGAGAGTTTGTCTATCTGCGGCGCCATCTTGATCCTGATCAGGCGCGCCAGGTGGTGGCGCTAGAGCTGCCTGGTGTCGCCCTCCAGCATGAGTATCGTCGCTACTATCCAGCCGCTGAGGTGGCGGCGCATCTGATCGGTTTTACCAACATTGACGATGTCGGCATTGAGGGGCTGGAGCTAGCATACGATAGCGAACTACGCGGTTCTCCAGGGGTTAAGCGGGTGCTGCGTGACCGTCCCGGTCGTATCATTGCCGATGTTGCGAGTGTTAAGGAGCCGCGCCCGGGGCGGGATCTGACACTCAGTCTTGATCGCCGAGTCCAGTATCTCGCTTATCGTGAGTTGAAAGCGGCGGTGACCCGCAACGGTGCTGAAGGGGGATCGGCGGTCCTGCTTGATGTCGCTAGCGGTGAGGTGTTGGCGATGGTCAATCAACCGGCATTTAACCCTAATAGCCGTAACGATCGGAGTGGTGGTTCGTTCCGTAACCGGGCGGTGACCGATCTGTTTGAGCCCGGCTCAACGGTCAAACCGTTCACCATCGCCGCCGCCCTCACCAGTGGTCGCTACCAACCTAACTCCCGTATCGATACATCTCCGGGCTGGTACTCCATGTCGGGTTATACCATCCGCGACCACCGCGACTACGGCACCATCGATCTCGGAACCGTGCTACAGAAGTCGAGTAATGTGGGTGTCAGTCGGATCGCTCACCAACTCCCAGCCGAACTACTGTGGCAGCGGTTCTACGATTTCGGTTTTGGACGGATCGCCGATAGTGGCTTTCCGGGTGAGGAGAGTGGCCGGATGAAGGATTTTCATGATTGGTATCCGGTCGAGCAGGCGACGCTCTCGTATGGTTACGGCCTCTCGACAACACTGTTACAACTCGCCCGTGCCTATGCAGTACTTGCGGCAGATGGGGAGCGGCGACCAATCCACTTTCTGCGCCATGATCAGCGCGGTAGCGGCGAGCCGGTGCTCTCAGCAGAGGTGGCAACGGCCGTGCGTGAGATGCTCGTTAAGGTGACGACATCGGGTGGTACCGGTACCAAAGCTCAAGTGCACGGCTACCGGATCGCCGGTAAGACCGGTACCGTTCGGCAGCTAGTCGATGGCGGCTATACAGGGGAGGCCTACACCTCACTCTTTGTTGGTATGGCACCGGCCACCCGACCTCGGTTGGTGATGGCGGTGCGCATCGACAATCCGCAGGCTGGTGAGTACTACGGCGGTAGTGTTGCCGCACCAATTTTTGCGCGGGTGATGGATGGTGCGCTGCGGCTGCTCGATATCAAACCCGACGATCTCCCCCCCTCGCAGTTGGCACATGTAGGGGAGGGGCAGGGTTGATCACACTAACGGCACTATTAGCGGGTCTAGTTCAACCGCAGGCGATACTAACCGATGGTGTGGTTAGTGGTCTGTGTAGCGATAGTCGCCGTTGTCAACCGGGCGATCTCTATCTTTTAACAACCACTGATGCAGCGGCGCGTGAGCACTATAGCGCGATGGCACTGGCGCAGGGGGTTAGGTGGCTGCTGATCGATGCCGATAGTCCACTGCCCGCAGTAGCAGACTCAGCGGCAGTGACAACCGTGCGGGTCACTGCGCTAGCGCAGCGGGTAGGTCGGATCGCCAGCCGCTTCTATGGTGATCCCTCAGCACGGCAGCGGCTGATGGGTGTGACCGGTACCAACGGTAAAAGCTCGGTGAGTCACTATATCGCCACCGCATTAGCGATTGGTGGTGAAGCGGTGGGGCTGATGGGCACCTTAGGCGCTGGGCTGATCGGTTCTGCACTACAACCGACCGGCTATACCACCCCCGATCCGCTACAACTGCAGCAGCAGCTATCCACGCTGGCCGCCGCCGGTGCGGTGGATGTGGTGCTGGAGGTCTCATCGCACGCGCTTGATCAGGGGCGCCTTGATGGGACTCAGATTGAGACAGCGGTATTTACCAATCTAAGTCACGATCACCTCGACTACCACCACACGCTTGCTGCCTATGCGGCCGCTAAGCGCCGCCTCTTTGAGTGGCCAGAACTGCGCAATGCGGTACTTAACCGCGACGATGCGACCGCAGCGGCTTGGTTACCCACCCTGCCAGCGACCCTCAACTGGCTCGACTATAGCCTACTGCAGCCGGCAGCACTGCAGGGGCGCGATCTACGGCTCGATCGAGATGGGTTATCGCTGCAGTTACACTATCGCGGGGCGCAAGCCCCTCTCCGCTCATCACTACTGGGGCGTTTTAACGCCAGTAATCTACTAGCGGCAGCGGGGGTGCTACTCCTACGCGGGATGGCGCTTTCGACGGTGGCCGAACGACTGGCACAGGTGCCGCCGGTGGCGGGGCGGATGGAGCGCTTTGGCGGCGGTGCAGCGCCACGGGTAGTGGTCGATTACGCGCATACGCCCGATGCGCTAGCTGAAGCACTCCAAGCGTTACGTGGCCACACCAGCGGCCGCCTGATCTGCCTATTTGGGTGTGGCGGTGATCGCGATCAGCACAAACGGCCACTGATGGGGGCGATTGCTGAACGGTTCGCTGATCACCTCATCTTGACCGATGATAACCCCCGCCACGAGTCAGGGGATGCGATTATTGCGGCGATTCAGCGCGGCATGACGCAGCCACAGCGGGCAGTGGTCGAACGTGATCGGGCAGCGGCAATTGCTACTGCTGTGGCAACCGCCGGTGGCGACGATCTGATCCTCATCGCCGGAAAGGGGCATGAGCAGTGGCAGCAGGTGGGGGATACGCTGCGTCCCCACTCAGATCGTGAACAGGTAGAGGCGTTAGTCGGGTTAGCCATACAGGAGCGCATCGCGTGAGCACGCATGGCATTGCTGGTCGCGGTATCACCACCCAACTCGGCTGCATCGCCGACTGGCTCGGTGTTACCACCACCACCCCGACAGTGACCATTAGCGGCGTCGGTAGCGATAGTCGGCAGTTAGCACCTGGGATGCTCTTTGTTGCCCTCTCCGGCCCGCGCTTTGATGGCCATCACTATCTACCGCAAGCGATCGCAGCGGGGGCAACGGCAGCCCTAGTTGAACGGTTACAGCCGCTGCCGCTACCGCAGTTGGTGGTTGCCGACCCACTGACCGCACTCGGTGATCTGGCCGCTGCGTGGCGTCACCACTGTGCTACCCCCCTCGTGGCGCTAACCGGTAGTAATGGTAAAACCAGCGTTAAGAGCATGTTAGCGGCAATTTTAGCGGCAACCGGCCAGCCGGGGATCGCGACGCCGGGAAACCTAAACAATCTGATTGGTGTACCACTGACACTACTAGCACTCACCCCAGAGGCAGCATGGGGCGTGATTGAGATGGGGGCGAATGCCCCGGGAGAGATTGCGACCCTCAGTCGCTATGCTGCTCCCCAAGTCGCCCTGATCAACAACGCCGCCGCCGCCCACTTAGCCGGATTTGGTTCACTTGATGGGGTGGCGCAGGCGAAGGGTGAGATCTTTGGTTCACTCGCCGCCGATGGGATCGCGATCTATCCGAGCGATGATGCCGCCGCACCCTATTGGCAGCAGTTGACGCGTCGCCATCGACGGCTCCGGTTTGGATCGAGTAGGGCAGCAGAAGTGCAGTTAGCGTGGCAGCCACTCCCGGCGGCCGCCGGAAGTGAGGTGGAACTGACCACCCCGCAGGGGGTGATTGCTTTCACCCTTGCGCAGCCGGGTGAACACAACGTTCGCAACGCAGCGGCCGCCGCGACGGCGGCGTTAGCGCTCGCTGTCGCACCAGCGACCATTGCGACCGCGTTAAGTGAGTTTAGCGGGGTAGCGGGGCGGTTGCGACCCGTGGTGGGACGTGGTGGGGCGCGTCTGATTGATGATAGTTACAACGCTAATCCCGGCTCCTGTCGTGCCGCTATCGCGGTGTTGGCGGCGGCACCGGGACGGCGCATTTTGGTATTGGGTGATATGGCAGAATTGGGATCGGCGGCGTTGTCGCTACATCATGAGGTTGGGGTCGCGGCCCGCACAGCGGGTATTGATCAGCTGTTTGGGTATGGTCCCTTAAGTGCGGCTGCAGTGAGTGGATTTGGTAGCGGCGGTACGCACTTTAACGAGTTTGTTGCACTTCAGGCGGCGTGTGAGCCGCTGCTTAATAGCGACAGCGTGCTGCTGATTAAGGGATCGCGATCGATGCGGATGGAGCGGCTGGTGACGGCACTCCAGCAGGAGGGGATCGATGCTACTGCTACTAGCTGACTACTTGAGTCAATATGATAGCGGCTTTGCGGTACTCCACTATCTCACCCTGCGAGCGGTACTAGCGATCTTGACGGCGCTCCTGATCGCGCTGCTGCTAGGGCCATCAATGATTCGCCGCCTACAGCGGCTACAGGTGGGGCAGCAGGTGCGTGATGATGGGCCACAGAGCCATCTGAGCAAAGCCGGCACGCCTACCATGGGGGGGGCGCTGATCCTCGCTGCGATCGCCATCACAACCCTGCTGCTGGCTGATCTAAGTAGCCGCCACGTCTGGGTTGTGCTGATAGTCACCCTCCTATTTGGTGCCATCGGTTGGATCGATGATTATCTGAAACTGGTTAAGCGGCAATCGGAGGGGTTACGGGCGCGTGATAAGTTTCTGCTCCAAATACTCGCCGGTGGTGGGGCGGCTACCTACCTCTGGTGGAGTGCGGTACTGCCATTTGAGACGCAGCTGCTGATCCCATTCTTCAAAGATCTCCTGCTACCGCTCGGTTGGGGATTTATCCTCCTCTCGTTTGTGGTCATCGTCGGTACCAGTAACGCGGTCAACTTAACCGATGGTCTGGATGGATTGGCGATCATGCCAACGGTGTTGGTAGCCGGCGGCCTCGCCGTCTTTGCCTACGCGACCGGCCATGCCAACTTTGCCGCCTATCTTGATATCCCCTATCTACCGGGGGTCGGTGAGATGGTGGTGATTTGCGGTGCGATTGTTGGTGCCGGCCTCGGCTTTCTCTGGTTTAACACCTATCCGGCCCAAGTTTTTATGGGCGATGTGGGTGCATTGGGGTTAGGGGCAGCGCTCGGTACCATTGCGGTGGTGGTGCGCCAAGAGCTGGTGCTGATAGTGATGGGTGGGGTGTTTGTGATGGAGACGATATCCGTCATTTTGCAGGTCGCCTCATTTAAGTTAACCGGTCGCCGTATCTTCCGCATGGCACCGCTACACCACCACTATGAGCTCAAGGGGTGGCCAGAGCCGCGAGTGATTGTACGCTTCTGGATCGTGACCGTGGTGCTGGTATTGGTTGGGCTAGCAACGCTGAAGATTCGCTGATGATAGAGCGGAGTACAACCCCCGAGCAGAGGGGTGATGGTGAGCTACCGGCGACGCTGGTGGTGGGTCTGGGCGCGACCGGATTATCGCTAGCGTGCTGGTTAGCGGGACGTGGCGAGCGGTTTGCGGTGGTCGATAGTCGGCCACAACCACCGGCACTCACCGCCCTACGGCAGCGTCTGCCGACGCTGCCGGTGATCACCGGACCGTTTGATCCTGAACTACTAGCGAGTCGCCAGCGGCTGCTGCTCAGTCCCGGTATTGCACTTGATGAGCCGGCACTACAGGCCGCCGCAGCTGCTGGGGTTGAGATAGTGGGTGACATTGAGCTATTTGCGCGCCACGTCAACGCGCCGGTGGTCGCGATCACCGGTTCGAATGGCAAGAGTAGTGTCACCACCCTAGTCGCAGCGATGGCAGCTGCTGCCGGACGCGTGGTACGGGTTGGTGGGAACTTAGCCCCGCCGGCACTCGATCTGCTCGATCCGGCCGCCGATCTCTATGTGTTAGAGCTCTCCAGTTTTCAGTTGGAGTTACAGCATTCGCTCGCACCAACCGCGGCCGTGGTGCTGAATCTGAGTGCCGATCACCTCGATCGCCATCACGATATGGCGCACTACGCGGCGCTAAAGGGGCGAATCTATCAGCAGGCTGCGCAGCAGGTGGTCAATCGTGATGACCCGGCCGCCCGAGCGTTAGCCACCGCTGCGGTCACCGCACAATACTCATTTGGCGCATCACCACCTACCGATGCGCGTGCATTGGGTCTCGTATCGCTTGATGGCCGCTGCTGGTTGCAACGGGGCAAGCAGCCGCTACTAGCCGCCGATGAACTGCGCATCGCTGGTCGCCATAATCTGCTCAACGCGCTGGCCGCGTTAGCACTAGGTAGTGCGATCGGATTACCTGACGCGGCGATGCTGCAGGCGCTGCGCCACTTTCCGGGATTGCCCCACCGCTGTCAGTGGGTTGCCGAGCGCAATCAGGTGGTGTGGTATGACGATTCGAAGGGAACCAATGTCGGTGCCACCGTAGCCGCTCTTGCTGGGATACCGGCAGAGCGGGTGGTACTGATTGCTGGCGGTGAGGGGAAGGGACAGTCGTTTACCCCACTGCGCGCGGCACTCCAGCAGCGCGGACGGGCGGTGGTGCTGATTGGGCGTGATGCCGGGCAGATTGCAGCGGTACTCGATGATCAGATGGTGCGCCACTACGCCGATAGTATGGAGGCGGCGGTTGCCGCCGCCGCCGCCGCGGCGCAGCCGGGTGATGCGGTACTCCTATCGCCCGCCTGTGCCAGTTTTGATATGTTTCGTGACTATGTTGATCGCGGTGAGCGCTTTGCCGCTGCGGTGAAAGCGTTACCGGTGGCGCTGTCATGAGTCGTCGTCAGATGCTAGCGGCTGAATCAACCGAACGCCCATTTGATGGTGTACTGCTGCTCACCGCCCTGCTACTGCTCGGTTTAGGTATTGTGATGATCGCCTCCGCCTCGGCGGGCATTGCTGAGCGCGATTTCGGTACGCCATTTGCCTACTTCTGGCGGCAGCTCGGTTACGCGATCTTTGCGCTGCTACTCGGTGCGCTATTAGCGCGACTGCTGCCACTCGATTTTTGGCTCCGCCACGGGCCGCTGCTACTGGCGTTCGGTACGCTACTGCTGCTGCTACTGCCGCTGATTGGCCATTCGGTAAATGGTAGCACTCGCTGGCTCCGCATTGCCGGTATCAATCTGCAGGTGTCGGAGCTGGTAAAACTGGCGCTGGTGATCTACCTCAGTGGCTATCTGCTGCGCCGTGGTGAGGCGGTAACGAATACGTGGCGCGGCTATTTTCTCCCATTAGGGATTGTCTCTATATTAGCTCTGCTCTGTCTGCTGCAACCCGATTTTGGCGCTGCAACCGTGCTACTAGCGACAACGTTCGGTATGCTATTCCTCGCTGGGGTGCGCTTCTGGATATTTGTTACGCCACTACTACTGGCAGTAGTGGCGATGGGACTATTAGCGGTTTCAGAGAGTTACCGTTTAAAACGGCTGACCGCTTTTCTCGATCCATGGGCCGATCCGTTTGACACCGGTTTTCAGCTCACCCAAGCGCTAATCGCGTTTGGGCGGGGCGATTGGTTTGGTGTCGGATTGGGCGCGAGTGTGCAGAAGCTCTTCTATCTACCCGAGGCGCACACCGACTTTGTGTTTGCGGTACTGGGCGAGGAGCTAGGACTCATCGGCGTGGTGACGGTGATACTGCTCTATGTGCTGATGATTAGCCGAGTATTCGCGATTGGGTGGCGAGCGCAGCAAGCGCAGCAGCTATTTGGGAGTTATCTGGCGTATGGAGTAGGGCTCTGGCTTGGCATGCAGGTGTTGATCAATATCGGTGTCAATATGGGCGTACTTCCGACTAAGGGGTTAACACTACCCCTGTTAAGTTATGGTGGTAGTAGTATGTTGGCTAACTGTATCGCCCTTGCACTGGTATTGCGGGTCGATCATGAGCTGCGAATCGGCAGTGAGCGGAGTGAACAGGGGAGACGACGGCGGTGAGCGCACGTATTCTAATTGCAACCGGCGGGACCGGTGGCCATGTGATTCCTGGTCTTGCGGTCGCCCGCGCCCTGCGGGAGCGTGGGGCGACGGTAGTGTGGCTCGGTACGCGCCGTGGTTTAGAGTCGGATCTGGTACCGTCCGCCGGTTTTCCGCTCGCCTGTATCGATGTCGAAGGGTTGCGCGGGCGCGGTGTTGGCAACTGGCTGCAGGCACCGTTTCGGGTCGGTATGGCGATCCTACAGGCGCTACTGGCGGTGCGGCGACTCCGCCCCGATGTGGTGCTAGGCATGGGGGGGTTTGTCTCTGGGCCGGGTGGCGTGGCGGCAAAACTGCTCTGGCGGCCGCTGCTGATCCATGAGCAAAATGCGATTGCCGGTATGACCAACCGCCTACTATCGCGTGTTGCGACCACAACCTTAGAGGCCTTTCCTGGTTCGCTACCGGGGGCGCTGACCGTTGGCAATCCGGTCCGGCCCGAGATTGCTGCTGTCGCCCCACCCGCCCAGCGCTACGTCGATCGCGGGCGGCAACTGCGTCTCCTAGTGGTCGGTGGCAGTCGCGGTGCGCAGGCGCTCAATGAGTTGCTACCGCAGGCGTTAGCGCTACTACCTGAACGGCAGCGACCTAAAGTGCTACATCAGACCGGTCGTGATCACTTTGAGCGTACTGAACAGGCGTATGGTAATGCGCGAGCACAGGGTGAATTAAAGCCGTTTCTCGACGATATGGCGAAGGCGTATGAGTGGGCCGATCTGGTGGTGTGTCGTGCCGGTGCGTTGACCATCACCGAGTTAGCCACGGTAGGCGTGCCCGCACTGCTCGTGCCGTTCCCCTTCGCAGTTGATGATCATCAGCGCGCTAATGCCCGCTATCTGAGCGATGCGGGTGCGGCGCGGCTGCTGCCACAATCGGAATTGACAGCCGAACGCTTGGCGGCACAGCTCGGTGAGTTTGCCGATGATGCTGCAAATGGTCGATCGCAGCTACTGACGATGGCAGAGGCGGCACATAAGCTAGCGCGTAACGATGCGGTCGCGGAGGTGGTGGCAGCCTGTCTGCAGGCAGCGGGAGTAGCACCACCATGACGCTGTTGCCGGCTCAAGAGTTGGCGATGGGGCGGATCCGCACTATCCACATGATTGGTATCGGCGGCTCCGGTATGGGGGGCATTGCCGAGGTGTTGGTCAATCTTGGTTACCGAGTGCAGGGCTCCGATCAGCGCCGTAATAGTGTCACCGATCGATTGCAGCAGTTGGGGGTTAAGCTCTTTCTCGGTCACGCCGCCAACCATATCGCCGATAGCGATGTGGTGGTGATCTCGTCGGCGATAGCAGCTGATAATCCAGAGCTGCAGGCGGCTCATGCCGCCTGTCTGCCGGTGGTGCCACGGGCGCAGATGTTGGCTGAACTGATGCGCTTTCGGCACGGTATCGCTGTTGCTGGCACCCACGGCAAAACCACCACCACTTCGTTGATCGCCAGTCTGCTGGCCGAAGGGGGACTCGATCCCACCTTTGTGATTGGTGGGCGACTCAACAGCGCAGGTAGCCACGCCCGCTTGGGGGCAAGTCGCTATCTGGTAGCGGAGGCCGATGAGAGTGATGCGTCATTCCTCTGTCTGCAACCGGTGATGGCGGTGGTGACCAATATCGATTGCGATCATATGGCCACCTATGGTGGAGATTTCGGCCGTTTGCGCGAAAGCTTTATCACTTTTCTACACCATCTCCCATTCTGGGGGTTGGCGGTGGTCTGCATTGATGATCCGGTGGTGCGCGAACTGCTACCGGAGATTGGACGGCCGCTGTTGCGCTACGGTTTTGCCACCGATGCCGATTTCCGCGCAGTTAACTTCACGCAGCATGGGTTAGAGAGTCGCTTTGAGCTCCTGCGCCCGGAGCATGACCCTTTGACGGTACGCCTCTCACTACCCGGCCAGCACAATGTACTTAATGCGCTAGCGGCGCTGGCGATCGCAAGTGAAGTGGGCGTTAGTGATGAGGCGCTACTGCGCGGGTTGGCGCAGTTTGAGGGGATTGGGCGGCGTTTCCAGTTACTCGGTGAGGTGACAATTACCGGCGGTACGGTGCTGCTTGTTGACGATTATGGCCACCATCCGCGCGAAGTGGCCGCGGTGTTAGCTGCGTGTCGTGGTGCATGGCCGCAGCGCCGTTTAGTGGTTGCCTATCAGCCGCACCGCTATAGTCGAACCCGCGATCTATTTGAGGATTTTAGTGTCGTACTGAGCGAACCTGACCAACTTCTGTTATTAGAGGTGTATAGTGCCGGTGAGACCCCGATTGCTGGAGCGGGGAGTCGCGATCTCTGCCGCGCAATTCGGACACGTGGACAGGTCAATCCAATCTTTGTTGCGACCCCAGCGCAGTTGGCTGAGACCCTACAGGGTGTTCTACAGGCGGGGGATGTGGTGTTGACGCTCGGCGCCGGTGATATTGGCGCGGCAGCGGCACAACTGCCACAGCAGTTGCAAGGGGCGGTGGCGTGAGTCACTGGCGCGGTGAGTTACGCCATCAAGTGAGTCTCGCTAACCACACGAGCTGGCGGGTTGGTGGGCCTGCCGATCACCTGTTTCGCCCCGCAGATCGTGAGGATTTGGCCACATTTTTGGCGCAGTGTGAACCGGATGAGCCGCTCTTTTGGCTCGGGCTCGGAAGTAACTTACTGGTGCGAGATGGTGGGATCCGGGGCACGGTTATCGCTACTCACGGCACGCTCAATCAGATTGAGCCACTACCCGGCGGGCGACTGCGGGTCGGTGTCGGTGTTGCTAGCCCGAAACTAGCACGGGTCGCCGCGCGCTACCACCTCGGTGGATTGGCTTTTCTCGCCGGTATCCCGGGTAGTTTTGGTGGTGCGCTAGCGATGAATGCGGGCTGCTATGGCAGTACCACTTGGCAGTGGGTAACGCGGGTGGAGACCATCGACCGAGCGGGGAGACGGCGCTGGCGGGCGGGCGGTGAGTATCAGATTGGCTATCGCCAAGTAGTAGCACCGGTGAGCAATGAGTGGTTCATCGCCGCCGAGTTGGCACTACCTGAGGCCGTGGCCGATGAGCAGCAGCAGATACAGCAGTTACTGGCACGGCGGCGGGCGACCCAGCCACTACAGCAGCCGAATGCGGGATCGGTATTTCGTAATCCCGAGGGTGATCATGCCGCACGACTGATTGAGAGTGCACAGATGAAGGGGCGGCGGCGCGGTGGCGCGATGGTCTCTGACCGCCATGCCAACTTTATTGTTAACGTCGGTGGGGCGACCGCTGCTGATATTGAGGCGCTGATTGATGAGGTGCGAGAGCAGGTGTTGCGACGACATGGGGTGGTGCTACAGCCAGAGGTGCGGGTAGTAGGGGAGGCGATGGGTGATGCCAGCGCCGCCGCGTAACCGCTACCGCAGTCGCCGCCGTAGCGCATCGGAGCAGCCGCTAGGGGGGCTACTGCAGCGCTGGTATCAGCAGCTGGCGGTATACCGTTTTGAGCGCCGCTGGCTGCTACTGTTACTACCGCTACTGCTGCTATTGGCTGCTGGTTGGTGGCTTGCCGATCCACACCATCTGCCGCTGCGACAGGTGGTGGTGGAGGGTTCGTTAGAGCGGGTTGATCGGCAGCAACTACAGCAGCAGCTACTGCCGCTGCTTAATGTCGGGTTTCTCTTCCTCGATATGGCGGCACTCCAGCAGCAGGTGGCGGCACAGCGCTGGGTGCGACGTGCGTTACTACGGCGCATCTGGCCCGATACGCTGGTGGTGCAGATTGAGGAGCAGCAACCGATCGCGCAATGGTACGATGGCGATCTATTGAACGATAGTGGTGAGCGATTTGATGGGCGTGGTGTTGAGCTAACAACAACACTGCCGCTGCTAACCGGGCCGGATGCGAGTGAACGGCTAATACTAGAGCGTTACCGTGAGCTACAGCGACTGCTAGTGCCACTCAATAGCCGGATCACGGCGCTGACGCTCAGTGCCCGCGGGGCGTGGTCGCTGCAGCTTGATAATGGTATTGAAGTGGTGCTAGGTCGTGAGAGTTTAGAGGAGCGGTTGCTACGTTTAGTACGTGTGTGGCAGCACCATTTACGATCACGCGTAGCGATGATTGAACGGCTTGACCTGCGTTATACCAACGGTTTTGCGGTGCGCTGGCGAGCGGGGGTGTCACCATCGGGAAGTGGTGCCTGAAGGGGTGATGGCGGAGTTTTTATGGCAAAAAAATCGGACAAAAATCTGATCGTAGCGCTCGATATCGGCACTTCAAAAGTGGTGGCGATTGTTGGCGAGATGAGTGGTGATGATAGTATTGAGATCATTGGTATCGGTTCTCACCCTTCGCGTGGATTAAAGAAGGGGGTCGTCGTCAATATCGAATCGACGGTGCAGTCGATCCAACGGGCCGTGGAGGAGGCGGAGCTGATGGCCGGCTGCGAGATCCACTCAGTCTATGCCGGTATTGCGGGAAACCATATTCAGAGTCTCAATTCACATGGGGTGGTAGCGATTCGTGACAAGGAGGTGTTAACTACCGATGTCGATCGGGTGATTGATGCGGCGAAGGCGGTGGCAATCTCTGCCGATCAGAAGGTGATCCATGTGCTGCCACAAGAGTTTATTATTGATAGCCAAGAGGGGATCCGTGAACCGATTGGCATGTCTGGAGTACGGCTGGAAGCGAAGGTGCATCTGGTCACCGGATCGGTGAGTGCTGCCCAGAATATTGTGAAGTGTGTCCGACGCTGTGGTTTGGAGGTGGATGACATTATCCTAGAGCAGCTCGCCTCCAGCTATGCGGTGCTCTCTGAAGATGAGAAGGAGCTGGGCGTCTGTTTAGTCGATATCGGTGGTGGCACAACCGATATTGCGGTGTTTACTGATGGTGCGATTCGCCACACTGCGGTCATTCCACTGGCTGGCGATCAGGTGACCAATGATATTGCGGTCGCGCTGCGTACACCAACGCAACATGCCGAAGCGATTAAGATCCGCTACGCTTGTGCCTTAACTCAGTTGGCGTTAGCCGATGAGATGATTGAGGTACCGAGTGTCGGCGAGCGCCCAGCGCGACGGTTAGCGCGACAGACACTCGCTGAAGTGGTTGAACCGCGGTATGAGGAGCTCTTCTCTTTTGTCCAAGCTGAGCTGCGGCGCAGCGGTTATGAGGAGCTGTGCGCGGCGGGTATTGTGCTAACAGGAGGGACTGCAAAGATGGAGGGGGCGGTCGAGTTGGCGGAGGAGATATTCCATATGCCGGTACGGCTCGGTTTTCCGCGCGGTGTGCGCGGACTCATCGATCAGGTGAGCAATCCGATCTATGCCACCGGTGTTGGGCTGCTGCTATTTGGCCTGCACCATCGCGGTGTCGGCTTTGCTGAACAGCTACCAGTCAGCAGCGGTGGAGGTAGCGGTAATTATCGTACCGTTTGGCAGCGTATGAGCGAATGGTTTCACGGCAATTTTTAATCGCAGCGTGACAACATGAGGCGCCAGCCGGTTGCTGCGCTGGCAGATGATAACGTAACAATCTAATCACCAACTGATAACAGAGGAGATGCAACAATGCCTTTTGAAGCGATGGATGACACCCTAGAGCAGCACCCAAAGATCAAAGTTATTGGCGTTGGGGGAGGCGGTGGTAACGCCGTCGATCATATGGTCAACTCCAGTGTTGAGGGGGTGGATTTTATCAGCGCTAACACCGATGCTCAGGCGCTGAAACGGAGTCTCAGCCGCACCGTCCTACAGCTTGGCAACGGCATCACTCGTGGTCTCGGTGCGGGGGCTAACCCTGAGGTGGGGCGACAATCAGCGATTGAGGATCGGGAGCGTATTCAGTCGGCCCTAGAGGGGACCGATATGCTCTTTATCACCGTCGGTATGGGTGGCGGTACCGGTACCGGTGCGGCACCGATTGTGGCACAAATTGCCCGAGATCTGGAGATCTTGACGGTGGCGGTGGTAACTAAGCCATTCCCGTTTGAAGGGAAGCTACGGATGAAGATCGCAGAGGAGGGGATCAACGAACTAAAACAGTATGTTGACTCACTCATCATTATTCCGAATGAGAAGTTGGCGAAGGTGCTAGGGCGCGATATGAGCATCATGAACGCGTTTGCGGCGGCGAACAATGTGCTGCTCGGTGCGGTGCAAGGGATCGCTGAACTGATCACCCAGCCCGGCTACATCAACGTCGATTTTGCCGACGTACGCGCGGTGATGAAGGAGATGGGGATGGGTATGATGGGTACCGGTGTGGCCAGTGGTGAGAATCGGGCGCCGGCGGCAGCTGAAGCGGCTATCTCCAGCCCACTCCTAGAGGATGTCAGTCTGCAAGGGGCGCGCGGCATTCTGGTCAGTATCACTCACGGTCCCGATATGGGGATTGGTGAGTTAGAGGATATCGGTGATTTGATTCGCGAACGCGCCGCAGAGGGTGGCGGTTCCGATAATGCTCGGGTCGTCGTGGGTACCGTCTACGATACGGAGATGAGTGATGAGGTGCGGGTCACCGTCGTCGCGACCGGTCTTGATGCGAGTGAGGTGAAGAAGGATCCGCCGAAACTGGAGGTGGTCAAGCCGCAGCCACGGGTGGTCAATGGCGATGTCAACTACGATGACTACGAGCGGCGGCCGGCGATTGCTCGCAATCCAGTAGCCGAGTCGGTGGAGAAGGGGCGTGTCTCTACCGGTTCGGGGCGTGGCGAGGGGCGTGGTAGTGACACCGCCGGCAGTGCTGGAGGTAACAATATGGATTACCTCGATATCCCAGCATTTCTGCGTCGACAGGCCGATTAAGCACTAATCAAGTGGTGGTGGTGGTGGCGAGCGCATCGTACACATAGGTGTTGAGCGTCGCCACCACGATGCATCGCCCTCTAAATCGGGCTTCCGATGGGTGGTCACCGCGTTGACATGATGCTATTATTGACCACAATTTTTTCGTCACTTTGTCAATTAATAGACTCAACACCATCGGGGAGAATCGGTGATGATTCTGCAACGAACCTTAAGAAATGCGATCCGCGCCACGGGTGTTGGTCTACATACTGGTGAAAAGGTCTATCTGACCCTGCGACCCGCGCCGGTAGATAGTGGTATCACATTTCGTCGTATCGATCTGCCTGAGCCAGTCGATGTGCCCGCGCGTGCTGAGTATGTGGGTGATACCACGCTATCTTCAACGCTTGTGCATGGCGATGTGCGTATCTCTACCGTAGAGCATCTGTTATCGGCGCTAGCAGGATTAGGGATCGATAATGCGGTGATCGAACTGAGTGCTGCTGAAGTACCGATCATGGATGGCAGTGCCGGCCCCTTTGTCTTTCTGATCCAGTCGGCAGGGATCCAAGAGCAGAGTGCACCAAAGCGCTTTATCCGTATTTTGCGACCCGTTGAGCTGCGTGATGGTGATAAGTGGGTGCGATTCGAGCCGTTTGAAGGGTTCAAGGTCGCGCTTTCAATCGACTTTAACCATCCGGTGTTTGACAATCGAACCCAGTGGGCGGAGATCGACTTCTCCACCACTTCGTTTGTGCGTGAGGTGAGTCGGGCACGCACTTTCGGATTCATGAGTCAGATTGAGGCGCTACGTTCGCGTAACCTCGCGCTCGGGGGTAGTCTTGATAACGCCATTGTAGTCGATGACTACCGGATCCTAAATGAGGATGGATTGCGCTATGAGGATGAGTTTGTGAAGCACAAAATCCTCGATGCGATTGGCGATCTCTATCTGTTAGGACACACCCTTATCGGAGCCTTTCAGGGGCACAAATCGGGACATGCGCTTAACAATCAGCTGCTACGTCAGTTGATCGCTGAACGCTCGGCGTGGGAGGTGGTGACCTTCGATGAGCCGCAACAGCTACCTATCTCCTATGCACGCCCCGTCGCGGTGGGCTGAAGCTGTTAGTACCGATGTGTGTTAACAAGTAGGTTAGCGGCTACGATTTGGGATCATCATCGGCGTGTGCAGCAAGCCGCTGTAGCGCTTGATAGAGTGCTGGATCGTCGCACTTTTCAGCAATAATCTTCCGGATATCGGCGGCGGCGCGTTGACTGATCCGCAGTGGGCGCGGCGGCGGCGGCGAGCGGACGGGAGCGGGTGGCCGTACCCGCAAGGTGACGTGATCAATCGTATCGTAGCCGGCCGCGTGGAGTGCGCTCACTATCGTCCGACTCTGATACCGTATTAATCCCGCGCGCGTTTGATTATCGCAGTGTAGGAGCAGCGATCCCTCGTCGACACCGGCGACTCGACAGTGGGGGCGTAGCGCCTCCGGCAGTGTTCGCTCGACGATCCGCTGTAGTCGCTGTAACTGCTGTACCCGTCGCAGCAGTTGACCGCTCCCCTCATCTGATCGCAGTAGGGTGGTGATATGGCTTGCCATACCGGGTTATACTCCGCTAGCCAGTTGCTACCAGTCTACCCTGATAATCAAAATAACAACAGGTTGCAGCGGCCAACTTTTCCATTTCATCGACTCAGGTAGTCACGACTAATGAATATTATGCGGGTCAATCGACGCGGGGTCTGCTGCTCCCATGTCATATCGCGACGACAATTGTTACTGCTACTCCTGCTATTAATTGGGGGAGGATTTGGCGGCGGACTCTATATTGCAGAGCGCTTCGCTCCGGTCGTACCGCTACCTAGCGAACTGCTCGCAGAGTTAGATGAGCAGCGACAGGCGGTGGCGTCTGCTCGCCAAGTAGCCGCAGCACAAGTGACAACGCTGACCCAGCGGTTAGCCGAGTTGGATGCGCGGATAGTGCGACTTGATGCGCTTGGAAGTCGTCTGGTCGCGCGCGCCGGCTTAGATGATGGTGAGTTTCGGTTTGGCGAATTACCCGCCCAAGGGGGGCCCGACTACGATGGGGAGCGGCGTCTACCGGTAACCACGACGCTACTACAGCAGTTAGATGCGCTAGCACAACGGATTGAACAGCGCGATCAACAGCTGCGCCTGCTCGATCAGATGGTGCGATATCGTGAATTACAGCAGTCGCTACAACCGGCCGGCTGGCCACTCTTGTCGGGCTGGATCTCCTCACCGTTTGGCGAGCGTACCGATCCTTTCGATGGTGAATTGGAGCAGCATGATGGGATCGATCTGGCGGCTAGTGAGGGCGCTGAAGTGTTGGCGGTCGCCGCCGGAGTCGTGGTGTTTGCCGGTATCCGTAAAGGTTATGGCAACTTAGTTGAGATCGACCACGGTAATGGCTACCGCTCCCGCTACGCTCATAATAAGAGCAACTTGGTGATCGAGGGGGATCGGGTCGAACCGGGCGAGGTGATCGCGACGGTCGGTAGTACAGGTCGCTCTACCGGTCCCCACCTCCACTTCGAGGTGGTACACAATGGTAAGCCGGTTGATCCGAATCGCTACTTGCAGGCGCAGCGCTGATTCGATACCGGCGCTTCCGTATTATCGAGCCATTCGGTTACCACCGTCGAGTCGGTTACAATAGACAGTTTCAGCGCGCCATGAGTGCCGCTCCACTCCTCCTAGTACAGGTTTCCGCAACATCATGAAGATTTTCAGCAAACTGTTTGGCAGCCGCAACGATCGTGAAATCAAGCGGATGCGCAAGGTGGTCGCACAGATCAACGATCTAGAACCGCAACTCCAGCGCCTCTCTGACACCGAACTGCAGCAGCAGACAGCGCAGTTTCGTGATCGGTTAGCGCGTGGTGAGCATCTCGATCAACTGCTACCCGAAGCGTTTGCGACCGTGCGTGAGGCAGGACGAAGAGTGCTCCAGATGCGCCACTACGATGTGCAGCTGATCGGCGGTATGGTGCTGCATCAAGGACGGATCGCTGAGATGCGTACCGGTGAAGGTAAGACACTGGTAGCGACCCTAGCGGTCTATCTCAATGCGCTGCCAGGGGAGGGGGTTCACGTGGTGACGGTCAATGATTACCTTGCCCGCCGTGACGCTGAGTGGATGGGTGAGCTCTATCAGTTTCTGGGACTGACCACCGGTGTGGTCGTCGCCGGTCAATCACCCGACGAGAAGCGTGCCGCTTACGCTGCCGATATCACCTACGGCACCAATAATGAGTTTGGCTTCGACTATCTGCGCGACAATATGGCTTTCACAAGTGCCGATCGAGTGCAGCGCCGTCTCACCTTTGCGGTGGTCGATGAGGTCGATTCGATCTTGATCGATGAGGCGCGGACGCCGCTCATCATCTCCGGTCCAGCTGAAGATAGCTCGCAGCTCTATGCGCAGATCAATGAGTTGGTGCCGGCGCTGACCCGCCAGCAAGAGGAGGAGGGGGCGGGTGACTACAGCGTTGATGAGAAGAGTCGTCAGATATTCCTAACCGAGGAGGGGCATCAGCACATTGAGGAGATGCTCGCAGAAGCGCAGCTATTAGCTGAGGGGGATAGCCTCTACGATGCCGCTCATATCAGCCTGATGCACCATGTCAACGCGGCACTGCGGGCACACGCGTTATTCCAGCGCGATGTCGATTATATTGTCCGCGATCGCCAGATTGTGATTGTCGATGAGTTTACCGGGCGAACCATGCCCGGCCGCCGCTGGTCGGATGGTCTCCACCAAGCGATTGAGGCGAAGGAGGGGGTACCGATTCAGCATGAGAATCAGACCCTCGCGTCGATTACATTCCAGAACTACTTTCGCATCTACGACAAACTGGCCGGCATGACCGGCACCGCCGACACCGAAGCGTATGAGTTTCAGACTATCTATGCGCTTGAAGTGGTGGTGATCCCGACCCACCGGCCAATGATCCGCAACGATATGGGGGATCTGGTCTATCTGACTAAAGCGGAGAAGTTTGAGGCGATTGTTGAGGATATTAAAGCGGCCTATCAGCGGCAGCAGCCGGTGCTGGTTGGTACGACCTCGATTGAAAACTCTGAACTGCTCGCTGGCTTGCTACGGCAAGCGCAGATTCCGCATGAGGTGCTCAATGCTAAGCAGCATGAGCGGGAGGCACAGATTGTCGCTCAAGCGGGACGACCGGGGGCCGTCACCATTGCCACCAACATGGCCGGTCGCGGTACCGATATTGTGCTTGGCGGTAGCCTTAAGAGCGAACTTGCAGAGCTGGGGAGTGATTGTGATGAGGCGACCATCCATCAACTGCGCGAGGCGTGGCAGCAGCGGCAGCAGCAGGTGTTAGCGGCCGGTGGTCTGCATATTATCGGCACCGAGCGGCATGAGTCGCGACGGGTCGATAACCAGCTCCGGGGCCGTTCTGGACGGCAGGGGGATGCTGGTTCATCGCGCTTCTTTCTATCGCTGGAAGATAACTTAATGCGCATCTTCGCCTCGCCGAAGGTGGCAGCGATTATGCAGAAGCTCGGTATGGAGCATGGTGAGGCGATTGAGCATCCGTGGGTAACGCGTGGGATTGAGAATGCCCAGCGCAAGGTTGAGGGGCACAACTTCGATATCCGTAAGCAGCTGCTGGAGTATGATGATGTTGCCAATGATCAGCGTAAAGTGATCTATGAGCAGCGCAGCGATCTGATGGCGCAGGATGATATCTCTGAGACTATCAAGGCGATTCGTGAAGATGTGATCAACCGTCTGATTGATGGTTATATTCCGCCGCAGAGTCTGGAGGAGCAGTGGGATGTGCCGAGTTTAGAAGAGGCGCTACAGCAGCAGTTTGGATTAACGCTACCGATCGCCGACTGGCTAGCGCAGGAGAGTGATCTACATGAGGAGCCGCTGCGCGCGCGCATTTTAGAGGCACTGATGCAGCGGGCGACTGAGCAGGAGGCGATGGTCGGTCATGCGGCGATGCGCCACCTTGAGAAGGGGGTGATGCTACAGGTGCTCGATACACTCTGGAAGGAGCATCTAGCGGCGATGGATTATCTACGGCAGGGGATCCACCTACGCGGTTATGCGCAGAAAAACCCGAAGCAGGAGTATAAACGCGAGGCGTTTGAGCTCTTCTCGCAGCTGCTCGATCGGGTGAAACATGATGTTGTTGCGATCTTAAGCACCCTGAAACTACAGCCAGAGACACCTCTTGATACCTTTGATACACCGCGGCAGTCACCCGAAAAGTTGCAGTTTCAGCACGCTGCAGCAGCGACCTTAGATGAGGCAAGTGCCGCCCAGCAGGCGGCCGCAACGCCCACGCCATCGCTACAACCGCCCCCCCCACCTGCGGCCCCCTTTATTCGCGATGGGCGCAAAGTGGGGCGCAATGAGCCCTGTCCCTGCGGTTCGGGTAAGAAGTTTAAACAGTGTTGCGGGCGCCTCAGCTGAGGCTATTGGCGATCGATCCCGCTCTTCAACAAACAGTGAGGTGATGTGTGGCAGTCGGTTATCAGAGGCTGCCGGCGTTGATGCCGGTAGCAGGAGTCCGTATTGGTGTCGCTTGTGCGGGTATTAAGCGTCCCGACCGGCGTGATCTGGTGCTGTTTGAGTTGGCGGCAGAGAGTCAAGTAGCCGCCACTTTTACCCGTAACGCCTTCTGCGCAGCACCCGTGACAGTCGCACGCGAACATCTAGCGTCTGCTGCACCGCGCTGGCTGCTGATCAATACCGGTAATGCCAATGCAGGTACCGGTGCGAGTGGTTTGGCCGACGCGCAGGCGAGCTGTCAAGCGGTGGCCGCCGTGACGGGTGATGATGCGACAACGGTACTCCCCTTCTCCACCGGCGTGATTGGTGAACCGCTGCCGCTAGAGAAGATTAGGGCGGCGATACCGACCGCCTACCAAGCCCTCGCTGCCGATCAGTGGGCCGCTGCAGCGCACGGCATTATGACCACCGACACAGTGGCAAAGGGGGCTAGTCGCACCCTCACCTTAGGTGATCAAACGGTGACGATAACCGGTATTGCGAAGGGCTCTGGCATGATTCACCCCAACATGGCCACCATGTTGGCCTTTATCGCCACCGATGCGGTGATCGCCAAACCGCTACTGCAGCAGTGGCTAAATGAGGCGGTGGCGCGCTCGTTCAATCGGGTGACAGTCGATGGTGACACCTCTACTAATGATGCCTGTGTGCTGGTATCGACCGGTGCTAGTGGCCTTGCCATCACGGCCGAGAGTGATGCGGCAGCGCACTTCTGTGAGGCGCTCAATCAACTCACACTCGCGCTTGCTCAGCTCTTGGTGCGCGATGGTGAAGGGGCGAGTAAACTGCTCACTCTCACGGTTGCGGGGGGGGTTGATGAGGCGGAGTGTGAACAGGTCGCTTTTACTATTGCCCACTCACCGTTGGTGAAGACCGCCTGCTTTGCTAGCGATCCGAACTGGGGACGAATCCTTGCGGCGGTGGGTCGAGCCGGCGTCGTTGATCTCGATTTGAGCGCAGTGACCATCGATCTCGGCCCGGTACGCATTGTCACTGCCGGGGGACGCGATCCGAACTACACCGAAGCAGCGGGACAGGCGGTGATGGATCAGGAGGAGATCACGATTACCGTCGATCTGGGCCGTGGCCGTGCAACGGCGACTGTCTGGAGCTGCGATCTCTCACACGACTATGTGCGAATTAACGCTGAGTATCGTACCTAGACGCCGTTTATGGTTGAACTAACAACCCGTTTAGCGGTAGCCGTCGCAGCGATTCAGCGTGCCGATGGGCGACTACTACTCGCACGACGGGCACCCCATCAACATCAGGGTGGGCGGTGGGAGTTTCCCGGTGGTAAGGTAGAACCGGGCGAATCGTATGGTGCGGCACTGCGACGTGAACTGGTTGAGGAGTTGGGTATTGAGGTACAGCAGTGGCGACCGCTACTGCACATCGACTACGACTACCCAGATCGTCAAGTAGGGTTAGCCGTGGCGCTAGTTAGCGCATTCGATGGCGATCCGCAGGGGCGTGAGGGGCAGCCGCTCGCATGGGTCGCACCGCAACAGCTACACCACTGGTCACTCCCTGCTGCAAATCGCCCCATCGTCACCGCGCTGCAGCTCCCAGACACCTATCTGATCACACCTGAGCCGACCGAGCCGCCGCCGTGGCACCACTTTCTGGCCCAGTTAGCGCAGCGACTAGCGCAGGGGATCACGCTGTTTCAGTTGCGGGCGAAGTCACTACCGCCCGCTGCGCTTGCCGAACTGTGCGTAGCGGTTGCCGCCCTAGCACGGCGCTATCGCGTGCGCTGGCTGCTCAATGGACCGGCTGAAATGGCGCGCCAGTTTGGAGCTAGCGGTCTTCACCTCTCTAGTACCGCCCTGACTGCCGCCGTAGAGCAGCGGGAGCGGCCACTACCGAAACCGCTATGGGTTGCCGCTTCGTGCCATAATCAGCAGCAGCTCGAACAGGCAGTCGCCATTGGCGCCGATTTTGCCGTACTCTCACCGATCCTCCCAACCGCATCGCATCCAGATGCGATCCCACTCGGCTGGTCTCAGTTTGCCGCCCTTACCGTTCAGTGCCCGATACCGATCTACGCGCTCGGCGGCATGCAACGCCGCGATCTGCCTCATGTGTGGCAGCGGGGTGGACAGGGAGTAGCGGCGATTCGAGGGTTGTGGTCGTAGCGATTGAATGTGGCGCCGCTAGCAATGGTTATTGGCGGTTAGTATGATGCAGCTATCTTGCAATCAATCGGCTCAACCTTGGAGATCACCGCATGACCATGCCCCCACTAGCGCCTGCGCTACTGCTGCTTCCACTACTGCTACTAGTCGGTAGCTGCGCTACCGTTGAGGAGACGACAAAACGGCTGTTACCAGAGCAGCAGGTGGCAACTATGAGTAGCGATCAACTAGAGCAGGAGTTTCGTCGAGTAAAAGAGTCGCTAGCAAAAGGGGGGGGACTGTTTAGTGCCGCTGATCAGCGCTACTTAGCAGCGGTTGGCGCTGAATTAGGGTCGCGCAAGCTAGCAATTTATCGTGACGGTATCAAGGGTGCCCGCATCGGTGAGGTAGTACCGATCACCGCGCTCGAACCGATCGTGCAGGCAGCCGGCGAGCTTGCAACGTGGCATCAGCCGAGTCATGAAGCGCTACAGAGGGAGTTAACGACCGAACGACAGCGGACGCTTGATCGTATCGGTCATCTACAGCAGGAGGCGGATCGTCAACGTGCTACCGATCCTATAGCCGCAGTGAAATTACATAAACAGGCGCTCTTGCTATCGGAGCGTACTGCAGAGCGAGAGACGGCACATGAGCGGTTTGTTGATCGTATTGTCGAACAGCATCAGCAGGCGTTAGCGCAAGCGATCGAAACCGCTGATTGGGAGCAGGCGCAGCAACGAATCGATCAACTACAGCAGCTCCGGCCTAACCATCCGCAACTCGCTCAGCAGTTAGCGATCGTGACTGTGATGCGGCACGATACCGCAATTGAGCGAGCTATCGCAGCAGGCGATCACCTTGCGGCACGTCAGCACTACGCTGCAGTGCGACTATTGGAGCCGCGTCAATTATCACTCCAGCGGGTTGAACAAAATGCCCTGAGACTCGCCGAGGCGCTCGATCATCTAGCAGCGGAGGAGGCGCAACGTGGTGAGCTGTTAGCGGCCAGTGAGCTATTTCAAGCATCACAGCAGATCTTCAGTGACTATCACCCCGATCAGGGAAGAAGCCGACAGCAACTGGGGTTTATCGATCGACTCCTCGCTTCAGCGCGGCGCGAGATGCGGCAAGAGGCGTGGGGAAAGGCGCTCGGTCTACTTTTGATTGCCAACGATCTCAACCCAGCATTTCCCCGACTCGCTTCAACCATTCGTGAGGTGGAGCAGCACTTGACCGAACGGGCGGTGCGGCGAATGAGTACGGTACCATTTGCCAGCCCAAGCAGTGATAACGATACGATTGGCCGTTCGGTAGCCTCGAAGGTAACCCAATATCTGTTCAAACAGAAGCAGGCTGATCTACGAATCGTTGAGCGAGACACGATTGAGCAGATATTGCGAGAGCAGGAGATCAGAGCATTGCAGGGGAAGGGGAGTGCTATCCAACTATCTGCTGCCGATCTCCTGTTACAAGGGAGTGTAGTCGAAGCACGGGTAGAAGTAGAGCAAGTTCAGGGACGTAAGACGCAGCGGGTTGAGACCGGTAAGCGAGAAGTTAACAATCCACAGTATGAGGCGTGGATGCAACTGGGCGAAGGGGCGAGAGAGAAGCTAGTAGCCCCCCCGCGGTCACTATCTGAGGCCGTCACCGAGGATGTCACCTATGGTGTCACCATCCATCGTAAAGTGGGTATCATCTCGGTTACCGTTCGACTCGTCTCGGCTGCTTCAACCAAAGTGGTGTTTGCCGATACGGTGAATGTCAAACAGGTCTATCAAGATGAGAGTACCGAAGGGGTGAGTCTTGGCGAGTTTGAGATCCCGTTTAAAATCGCTTCACTCCCTTCTAATGTTGAGATTATGGAGAGTCTGACGAACGAGAGTTCACGCCAGATCGGTGACAAAATCCTACAAGCACTCGCTGATCCGGAGCTGCAGTTAGCGGAGCAGGCGGCGGTGATGGCCAGTGAAGCCGATTTCACACAGGCAAGCAATCTGATTGCTGATGCGCTGATGTTAGCGAAGATCAAACAGCGTAATCACGATCATCTCCGTACCGAACTGCTGCAGTACGCTGCACAAGCCTACGCTACCCCGTAAAAGGATTGTGTGATGCGATTAAACCGGTTTAACCGCCGTGCCGCCGTGCTACTGCTCTGCTCGACGCCGCTGGCGGTAGTAGCGAGTGATACTTCGTTGGGAGAGTCGGTATCACAGCTTGCTGATAGTGTCAGCCGCCTCTTAAGCAGTTCAAAGGCGAGTGTCGTTGGCGATCAGATAGCCGTACCGAAACAGATTGCAGTACTTCCCGCCTTTGGTGAAGGGGATGCGCAGACGCTCGCCGATATTAGCATTGCGGTCCATAACCAACTCAGCGCTAAACCATTCCAACTCCTCAAACCCTTTCGGGTTGAGGATGGCATCGCCCGTATCGAGTCCCAGCATGGGGCGGGCGCGGTTGCAGAGCTACCGCCACAGCAGTTAGCTGAGGCGTTAGATGTCGATGGTGTGGTACTGGTGCGGGTCGATACCTTCGAGAAGCTCTACGCGGCCGCCTACGCACACTTTAAGATCGGCATCACGGTACTGCTTTATGATCGCCAACAGCAGCAGGTAGTGTGGCACAACCGTGATGAGGTGATTGAACGGGAGGGTGGGGTCTCACTCAATCCACTCGGCATGATCGCTACCGCGATTACCTCGGCACAGGCACTGACCGATAGCGTTCGGCTCAGCCTGATCGATACCCTAGCACGTCAGATCACCACATCGATACCGCTACCTGAGGGTGATCAAGTTGAGCGACCCCAACTTGAGAGCGCCTTTTCTAACGCGGTTGAGGGACCATTTCGCAGTGGTCAAGAGATTCAGATCGCTGTCACCGCGGAAGCGGGGCTAATCGCCAGCTTCGATCTACTACCAATTCGCCACAACCTTCCGCTACAGGAGATTGAGCAGGGGCGCTATGTAGGGCGTTATGTGGTCGGCCCAGAGGATGGTGAGCAGACCCTACTCGCTCGCCTCCATCTGCGCCACCCACGCAGTCGCGCTGAACTCGACTGGCGAGTACCGGGTACGCTTCAGATCGATACCGTCGCTCCCCCCTCACTCGATCAAATTGCAGCGACACCGGTAGCCGATGGGGTACGCCTCAGCTGGAGCTATCCACAGCAGAGCGGTGGTGAACGCTTTTTGGTGAGTCGTGGCGATCCACAGCAGGGTGATTTTCAACCACTTGATGAGGTGGCAATCACTGAGTATCTGGATCGCAGTGTTGAGCGTGATCAGCGCTACTTCTATCGCGTCCAGCCGATCGATAGTGCTGGAAACCGTGGGGGGATGGCGACAGCGCGAGTGATCACCGTCCGACCCGGCCCGACACGGATTGAGAGTTCACCGCAAGAGGATATTACCCTCTATCCACACGGTAGCCCCTACATTATTGCCGGTCAGTTATCGCTCCCACGGGGGGTAACGATGCGGGCACTACCAGGTAGTGTGATTCAGTTTGCCGAGGGCGCCTCATTGAGACTCTTAGGCTCGCTCCAGTGGCTCGGCGATGAGCGTGCACCGATTGTGGTGGAGGGGCGAGATTGGAAAATTGAACTACAGCATGGTGGTAAACAGGAGAGCCTACTACAGCACTGTCGTATCAGTGCCGATAAGCGCGGTACCCTTATCGTTAATGACTCTACACTGGTGGTGCGTCACTGCCAGTTTCAGGGAATGTCACCCGCCCTTGATCTGATAGGGAGCAGTGAGCTGCGGGTTGAGCAGAGTCGCTTCAGCAACAATGCAATCGCGATTCGTAGCCGTGATAGCCAACTAGCGCTACAACAGGTGGTGCTAAGTGGAAATCGGCTTGCCATCGAATTGCAGGGGAGTCAGCAGTTTCAGGGGCATGAGTTGACACTGCGTGATAACCAGCATCATCTGACCACAGAGCGACCGATCAGCTTAAGCGGCCGCTTCTTCGAAGCGGATAGCTATCCGCAACTGATCGAGAAGCTAACCGGACCGGTGACCCTCACTTGGCCCTCAGATACTGCAGATAATCTACAGCAGCAGTGGCTACTTGATCAGTTACAGCAGTGGCAACCATTAGCAACACGCGGCGATTGGCGAGCATTAGCGACAGCGGTGCAGCGGGCGCGAGAGGCCGCTGGTGGCGTAATAGCGCTACAGGATATCGCCATTATGGCAGCGCTATTTGCTGGTGAGCCATTGCCATCATCCCCCCTCAGTGCGCGATTGCGGCCGCTCTATGAGCGCTACCGTCAAGCCCCTAAGCGCTATCAACCCTGGTTGCAGCAACTACAGCTCCCCTATCGCAAAGCTTATAGTGACTCGGAATTCTTGCTACAACAGGAGGTGCTACGTCAAGCCTATCCTGCCTATCAGCAGCAACAGGGTAAAGCGAAGATAGTCGATGAGCGACAGGCCGAGCGGTTTCGCGACGCGATTAGTGAATCGGCCACACTCTACAGTGGCCGCAGCGGATTTCAGCTACAGGGGTGGATGTTACATCTGTTAGATCGTGATCTACTCAAGTCACTCACCACCGATCAGCAGTCGGCGGCTAACAGTTACCGGGTCGGTATTATCAACCCTCATGTACGCCACCTTGATCTCTCTGCAGAGCTAGTTAACGATGGCATGCAACCGGTACCACTAGGTGAGGGCGCAATCGATAAAGCGCTACTACAGCGAGCAGAGAAGCTACAGCTCAACGCGCTGCTGCTATTGAGCGCGGAGTTTAGCAGCACACCCTCGCGACTCAGTGACAATCTCCATATCACGGCGGTCACGCTAAAGCTCCAACTATTAAATCCGCTTGATGGTGTTGTGCTCGACAGTGTCAGCAGCTACTTCACCCAGCCAGCTTTCTCTAGTCGCGGCGATCGAGAGAAGTTATTGCAGGGGGCATTTTCTAAAGTGCAGCCGGATTTGATTGATGCACTGCGCTACACCCTCGGTAACCGATAAAAGCATAAAAAAGGCCTGAAACGGCGCGCGTTTCAGGCCTTTCCGGTCAGCGATAGTCGGTCGGTCAATACCGCCTATATCGGAGATTAGTCAGCGACCACCTCTTTAGCGACTAGTGGTTGCATCACCTCATCACTCAGACTCTCAGGTAACAGCCGCAGTGCGGCCATACTGATACTCACCAACATCAGCCCAATTGCAACGCCACCGATACCGAGTATTAATTCGGGTAGACTCGGTGCATAGTCCGCTATAATGCCGTCATCAAAACTGCTACTGACGGTATAACCGGTGAAAATATCAATAGGGAACGACTGTCCGCCAATGATAATGACATACAGCGTTGCAAAGGCGCCGACTATCACCAACCCGGCCGCAGTAGCGATCCAGAGCGGTACCCGTTGGGTCGATGGATGGAACAGCAGACCTAGCGGTAGCAGCGTACCGAGTACAATCTGACCGAGCCAGAACATCGCCGTATAAACCCCGCCATCGCGCAGCACAAAAGCCTCGAAGCTATGGTGCTCTGTGGCATAGAGGTTGGTTACATGATAGACCAGCGAAAAGTAGAGCGTTGCTGCAACGAAGATCGCCAATAGCGATCGAAGCCGCAGGATGACTAGATTACCGAGTTCACGATCGTGAATACGGCAACTGATCATCAACACCAGCATATAAACGGCCAATCCCCATGCGAACGACAGTATCACAAACATCGGTGCTAGTAACGCCGCATCATACCCCTCACGGGCGACCAGAAAACCAAAGATGGAACCGGTACCGGTGGTCAGGATCAAACGCCATAAAAACGCAACCAGACCTGCCCGCTGGCTATAGCGATTCATCCGCTTCTCTAGCATCGTCCAGAGATATATCAAGACAATGGCAGCAAAACCACTATAGAGGAAGATGTTCCAAGTAAATATCGACTTGAAGTTAAAGTGGGTCATCGCGACGATGAGACGATCGGGGCGCCCAAGATCGAGTACCAACACCACCAACCCACCGATTAGTAGTGCAACTGCCAATATCGCCGAGAGCGGGGCGAGCGGCTTGTACATCGTCTTGTTAAACACCGACGCAATCGATGCGACGTTGAGCGCACCCGATGCAGCAACAATCAGAAAGATGGCAAACAGGTGTGGCGTTCCCCAGATCACCTGATTACTCATGCCGGTGACCCAGTGACCACTATGCTCCATATAGTAGACTGCACCCAACGCAGCAGCGATAAACCCAGCGAGAAGGATGATCCAAGCGTAGAAACCGGCACCGGCCGGGATCTGTGAAAATCGTGGTTGACTCATGCCGTGAATCCTCAGATACCGCGATACCGGACACCTGGATTGAGATCCAGATCGTCACGCAGAGCGGTGGTGTTATAGGTGGCAACGGTACGACTAATTTCACTATTGGGATCCTTCAGATCACCAAATAGGATCGCCTTGTGACCGGCTGCACTACAGGCATCGGCACACGCTGTCGTCCCATCACCGGCATCGACCTTGTGGACACAGAGGGTGCAAGACTCTACCGTTCCCTTACCACGCGGTGCATGCTCTCTCTGTCCGTAGAGCGCTTCGTGAACGAATGAGCGCGCCTTATAGGGGCAGGCCATCATGCAGTAACGGCAGCCGATGCAGATATGCTTATCGACTAACACAATGCCGTCTGCGCGCTTCATGGATGCACCTGTCGGGCAAACATCGACACAGGGCGGATGTTCGCAGTGCTGACACATCAGCGGCAGCGAGTGACTAGCGCCGGTACTATTGTTGCGAAGATCGACTTTACGAATCCACTGCTCGATTTGAGCCGGTGAAGATTGCTTAGTTTGGCCGTGATCGCCCCAGCCATTCTCCTGCTGACACGCGGTGACGCAGGCATCACAACCATTCGCACACTTGCTGGTATCGATCAACAGACCCCAGCGATTGGCGCTACTCGCGCCGCTATCGGTTGTGGCATTGGCGGGGGTGACACCATAGAGCATAACGCCTGGTGCCAGCGCGAGGCTGGCTGCCGCCTTTGCACTCTGGCCGAGAAACTGGCGGCGGCCCTGATCTGGTTGTTGGTTTTCGCTCATGAAACAGATCCGTGACTAGTGAGTGGGGTAGCGGGTCAGGCATCGTCTAGCCAATGCCAGACGATGCCCGCGCTACGATCAATCAGTGCTGTGCCGCGCCAGTGGCGCTCAACAGTGCTGTCGGATCGAGCAGGGTCGGTGCCAGCGCTGCCGACTCATCACGCTCCGGCTGCGTTGCATGGCAGTCGAAGCAGTCGATGGTGACGGCGGCATAGCGGTGGCAGTTGAGACAGAAGTGATCACTCAGACTCTGCGGTGATGCCGCTGTTGGTGCCGGTGGAACATGGCAGTCAAGACACGCCTTAAGGCTATGCTTGACGCCACGTATCCCTTCACGCATTGTCAAATTACGATCATGCTTCAGATAGGCCATGTGGTTGCGACGCATATCATCCACTGGCTCGACACACTGCTCGCCCTTTAGCGGTTTCGGTACCACCGGCTGCGGCACCTCGGCGCTAACAGCCGCTGATAGTGTCAGCAGCAGTAGCGACGGCAGCAGCCAGCGGCGCGGATTGGCTCGATTCATCAGGCCGCCCCTACTCGCCCATGCCCATATCGATGTAACCGGTCGGGCAGACATCCGCACAGATGTGGCAACCGATGCAGCGATCGTAGTCAGTATAGACATAACGCCCGGTGGTCTTCTGCTTCGCCGGTGTCTTTTTCACTGCATCCTGCGGGCAGAAGACGACGCAGTTGTCGCACTCAAAGCACATACCGCAGCTCATGCAGCGCTTCGCTTCACTCACCGCCTGCTCGGCACTTAGGGGAACCAGCCGCTCCTCAAAGTGACCTAGCACCTCTTCAGCACCAACCGCGATGTGATCACGCTTGTTGCGCGGGGTGTAGGCGAAGTGGCCAAGGAAGAGCTCATCGGCCGGGATCACCTCATAAGCGGCCCGATCTTCGTAGTTATGCACCGCGTAGTTAGCATCGGAGGTACCACGCAGACCGCCGTTGATATCGTTCGCTTCGGCTTGGAAGTTCTCCGGCTGCAGACCGGTCTCCATCAGCTTGCCCATCAGGTTGAAGTGGTGCACATCGACCTTCGGACGCTTCACCAACTGCTCTGACTTCAGATAGTGATCGATGCTCTCAACCGCGATCGAAGCCTGGCCAATAGCGGTGGTCAGCAAGTGCGGACGCACAATATCACCACAGACGAAGTAGCCCTTCTTATTCGGTACTTGGAAGTGCTTATCGGCATCGATTAGACCACGACCGTTGTCGAAACCCTCCATCCCCTCAAGGCTTCCGGTCTGACCAATCGCGGCGACAATCAGCGACGCCTCGATATCTTCAAACTCACCATCGAGTGGCGTCTTGCCGTCATCGGCGAGCTTCTGCACCCGCAGCGCGGTGGCACGGCCATCGGCACCACGAATCACCTCAACCGGATTGAGCTGGCCCTGAATGTTGACACCCTCACGCAGCGCATCATCGATCTCATGCTTTGCCGCATTCATCTTATCGATCGGCGAGCGGGAGATGAGCAGCACATCAGCCCCACTACGATTGGCAATCATCGCCGCATCGTGTGCTGTCTGGTTGATGATAATGTGCTCTGGACGATCCTTCTCATTCTCAACCGTAATATGGCCGAGACGCCGTGCTACCGAGGCGACGTCGATTGAGGTGTCACCACCGCCGACGACCACCACACGACCTGAAACCGCTTTCAGGCGACCCTCGTTGAAGGCGGAGAGGAAAGCGACACCGCTGATGCAGTTGGTAGCATCCGAACCGGGGATCGGTAGTGGCCGCCCCGACTGAGCACCTATCGCGAACAGGATCGCATCGTAATCACGCTCCATATCCTCTAGCTTAACGTCCACCCCAACTTTGGTTTTGGTACGCACCTCAACACCCATATTGATGATGCGGTTAATCTCACCATCAAGTACATCGCGTGGAGTACGGTAGCCAGGGATACCGTAGCGCATCATACCGCCAAGGTGCTCATAGGACTCAAACACAGTGACCGCGTGCCCTTTACGGCGCAGTTGATAGGCGGCAGCCAGACCCGCCGGCCCCCCACCGATAACAGCCACTTTTTTACCGCTATCTTCACCGGCAGCGAAGGTGTAACCCTCCTGCAGCGCGGTGTCACCGATATACTGCTCAACTGAGTTGATACCAACATGATCTTCGACCATGTTGCGGTTACAACCATCCTCACACGGTGCCGGGCAGACCCGACCCATGATCGAAGGGAAGGGGTTAGCATCGGTGTTACGACGGAACGCATACTCCTGCATCGTCATGCCATCGCTCGGCTTCTCAATGCCGCGCACGATATCGAGCCAACCACGAATGTCGTGACCGGAGGGGCAACTCCCTTGGCACGGCGGCGTACGGTGGACATAGGTTGGACACTTGTGGGTCCAGCTCGCCTGCCAAATCTCTTGGTTCCACGGCAGGTGCTTATCGTCGCCATCCTCATAGCGGCGGAAAGTGAGGCTCTGTTTCATCTCATCGCGGGAAGTCGCCATTTTCGATTGGTCTCCTGTGCGGGTATTATTGGGGGCCGCTTACGTAAGTTAGCGCGGCGCCGGATCGATTGTCTGTTACTCTGCTGCCTCGGCTTCGCCCTGCAGCGCCTGCTCCTGATTGGAACCCGTCAGCACCAGCGCATCGCCGATAACCTGATGGGTACTCACAATCATATCCATGCCGAACTTGTAGTAGGGCAGCACCTTTGCAAACTGCGCCTTACAGATGGCGCAGATGGCGGCAAGGTTCGTGACGCCATGGTTCTCTACCACCTCCTGTAACGCCTCCATTCGGGGTAGCGCTCCTTTCACCCGAATCTCCATCAGATCATCGGTGAGCAGGCCGCCACCACCACCGCAGCAGAAGGTCTTTTCGCGGATAGTGTCGGGATCCATATCAACAAAGTTATTGCAGGCGGCCCGCAGTAGTGCCCGCGGAATATCGAACTGGCCACCCGGCTTATCACCCATCCGAGACGCACGCGCTACGTTGCAGGAGTCATGGAAGGTGAGTACCCGATGATCATTCGCCGATTTATCGAATCGCAGTTTGCCGCGCTGCATCAGATCGTGTGTGAACTCACAGATATGTTGCGGGATTGGGTAGCTATGATCGAGCTGCTGCTGTAGCTGCTTAGCATAGGGATCATCACCGCCTGAACCGATACCTGCGAGGGTGTTCCAGAAGCTGTAAGCGACACGCCACGCATGGCCACACTCACCGACGATGATCCGTTTCACCTTGAGATCGATCGCAGCCTTACGGATCCGTTCCGCTACTACCTTCATGTTCTCGTAAGAGCCGATGAACATGGAGAAGTTAGCCGCTTCTGCCGCATAGGAGGAGAGGGTCCAAGAGACACCCGCCTCATGAAACACTTTAGCGTAGCCCATCAAACCATCAATATGGGGCTCAGCGAAGAAGTCAGCAGAGGGGGTGATCAGAAGGATATCGGCGCCCTCTTGATCGATCGGCAATTTGATATCGAGGCCGGTATCATCCTGCATCTCCTCCTCGAACTCCTCTAAGGTCGCTTTCAGCGCCGGGCCTGGGAGACCGAGGTTATTGCCGATGGTCTGCACCTTACCGAGGATCTCGTTGCAGTACTTCTGACCGTGACCGACGCTATCCATAATCTCACGCGCCGCCATCGAGATTTCGGCGGTGTCGATACCGTAGGGGCAGAATACCGAGCAGCGACGACACTGCGAGCACTGATGGTAGTAGCTATACCACTCATCCAGCACCTCGCGACTCATGTCGCGCGCACCCACTAACTGCGGGAAGTATTTGCCAGCGACGGTGTAGTAGCGACGGTAGACGCTGCGTAGCAGATCTTGGCGTGCTACCGGCATATTCTTCGGATCGGAAGTGCCTTGGTAGTAGTGGCACTTATCGGTGCAGGAGCCGCACTTCACACAGGCGTCGAGAAACACCCGCAATCCACGCGATTTGCTCACCAACTCACCGAGCTTAGCCACCGCCTTCTGCTCCCAGTTCTCCACTAACTCACCGGGAAAGCCGAGCTGCTGATTATGGTTCGGCTTAGCAATAAAGGGCGAGAGGTGTTCGGTAGCCCCCGCCACTAAGGTGTTGGGGGCTGCCGGGAACTCCCGAAACAGGGGGGTTTGAAAATCGGCCACGCGACTCTCCTCGTGTCTGATAACCGGTTACGACTTGTCGAGCTGTGCCGCCCAGCGCGCCAGATGGCGCCGCTCACGCGGGTTATCGACCTGGTTGCGAGTTGGACTGAAGAAGACTCCCGGCGCGTGTAGCAGTTTGCTAAACGGGAAGATAATCATCAGGCCAGCGACCAACAGCAGGTGGATCAGCAGCAGCGGATCGAGTGGCAGCGGCTGTAGATCAAACCGCAGAAGGCCGAGGAAAAATAGCTTTACCGCCACGATGTCTGTATGGGCGACAAAACTCATGCCAGCGCCGCTCATACCAATCAGGATCAGCAGGCCCAGCATTAGATGATCAGAGGGGTTGGTGATGTAGCGGATCCGATCGACAAGCAGCCGCCGTGCCCAGAGACCGGCAAGACCGAGTAGCATCGCAAACGCTGCATACTTACCAAACGGCTGGATAAAGACCAACCAGCTAGGCATCTCGGCAACGAAGTAGCGCAAGTGGCGAATCAGCACCAGTAGCAGACCGAAATGGAACGCCCAGCCAAAGAGCCAGATCCATTTGTTGGACTTAAACAGACTCTCAAACAGCACAACCTCACGAGTCATGCGCAACGCCACACCGCCACGGGTCGTAGGGGCGGGGGTTGTCGGGATCTTGAGCGGTGCTGGCGTGGTGGCATACTGCCAGATGCGCCAAGCAAGACCGCCAACCAATGTGATGGTGGCGACATAGAACAAGAGTGCATAGAGCACCGTCATCTATCGACCCTCCGGGGGAAGCGGATTCGGTTTGAAGTGGGGAGTGCCGGACGGCACCCCCCCAAGGCAGAACCGGGTATTAGATACAGCCGGTCGGCTTCGGCAGGCCGGCGATCTTGCACGCCTGCTTTGCCGGGCCATACGGGAACAGCTCATAGAGGTACTTGCTGTTGCCCTTCTCAGGCCCAAGCTTCTTCCCAATCGCCTTGGTCAGTACCCGCACCGCCGGAGCGATCTGGTACTCGTTGTAGTAGTCGCGCAGGAAGTCGACCACTTCCCAGTGGTTCTCGGTCATCTCGATCTTCTCGGACTGAGCCAGCACTTCAGCGGCATCTTTGTCCCAATCGTTGATGTTGGTCAGGTAGCCTTCCTCGTCAACTTCCAGCGAGCGACCAGCGACGTCAATAGTTGCCATACTTCTCTCTCCTAACGGGTTAGAGTGTTAATCGGTAAGGTTGTGATTACAACCAGGATTGAACCTTGTCGTTGTCACAGGCGAGGTCAACGAAACCGGCATAATCGACCAGTTTAACGCCATCCATCACCTTATCGGCGACGCCACGCAGCTTCAGATCTGGCTCTAGTGCACAGATAGTGAAGCGGCTCATCGCCTCTCGCAGCATGGCCGACACTTTCGTGTCCTTCATGGCCGCGTAGACACCATCCTCGATCAGCAGCACGGTACTGCCCTCTTTTGCATGGGCAATGCAGCTCTCCAGGCTGTTGGTCTGGAATGGTGATTTATTAATGGTGTGCAGCATCGGGATCTCCGTTAAAAGCTCAGGACAACGTCCTGCTCTTCCATCAGGTCACGGATCTCGTCGGCGCTCTTAAGCTCGACATCAACAATCAGATCCGCCTCGGTGAGGCCGCGTGCCTCCAGCGACTCGCGCGCAACATAGAGCTTCTCGACATCGTACATCTCCAGCGCCCGATAGGTCGGGGAGAAGTTTTTCATGTCGGAGGCGCTGCTATCTTGCCCCTTCGCCAGCTGATAGACGCCATCATCCATAAACACCAGACTGACATCCTGCTCAAAGGCGGCACCAATCAGCACCACCTCCAGCGACTCCAGCGCATAGACGGTGCCGTAGGGGGCTTTGCGGTTCACATACATGAACTTTTTAATATCGCTCATCAGGATCTCCCGTTAGTCGCCAAACACCACCAGCCGATCGGACTGGATACCGCCCTCGATCAGCTGGCCGAGACCGGAGATGCGGAAGCCCGGTGCGATGTTATCTGCATCCTTGCCGTTACGCTTCGCCTCGTCAGCATCAGCGATACCGCGGCGCTGAGCCGCAGCAACGCAGAGCACGAGATCGAGGTTGTGCTGCTCGGCCAGTTCGCTCCACCGCTTAACGATATTACGATCGTCCTGCGGCGGGGTGGTCAACCGGGTGCCGTTGTTGACACCGTCGTGATAGAAGAAGACACGGAAGATCTCATGCCCCTTCTCCAGCGCCGCCTTAGCGAACTGATAGGCGGTGTCCGACGCCTGGTGCTGGTAGGGTCCTTCGTTGATTTGCAGAGTGAACTTCATCAGCTCAACCTTTTATCCCGTTTGGACGTTTAAATCAGAAGCGGATGTGGGCGGATGCGTTCAGGTTCACGCGGCCACCACGCCAGTTATCAATGTGGTACTTAGTGAACGGCAGCCCGGTCTTCTCGAAGAAGCGCGGCCAACCGATCCGCTCAGCCCACTCACCCATGCGCTCCCAATCCTTCGCATCCTCTTTGTAAGCCTGGAGGATGTTCTTGACCACTTCAGCCACTTCCGGCCAGCGCGGTGGATTGTTTGGTAGGCCAGCGGCGACCAGCTTATGGAAGGTCGGCTTACTACGGGCATTGGAGTTCTTACCACCCACCCAGATCGCCAGCTTCGAGTGCTCTGGATCGTTGATCTGCATCGGCGGGCAAGGGGGGAAGCAGGCGCCGCAAGCGACACACTTCTTCTCATCCACCTCAAGCGAAGGCTTGCCATTAACCATTGCCGGACGAATTGCGGCAACCGGGCAGCGAGCAACTACCGACGGGCGCTCACAGACGTTAGCGACCAGATCATGGTTGATCTTCGGCGGCTTGGTGTGCTGAATGTTGATAGCGATGTCACCCTGGCCACCACAGTTGATCTGGCAGCAAGAGGTGGTCATCCGCACCCGGTTTGGCATCTCTTCGTGGGTGAACTCATGGTAGAGCTCATCCATCAGCGCCTTCACCACGCCAGAGGCATCGGTGCCGGGGATGTCACAGTGGAGCCAGCCTTGGGTGTGGGAGATCATCGATACCGAGTTACCGGTACCACCGATCGGGAAACCTTCTGACTCCAGCTTCTCAATCAGCGGGGCCACACGTGCTTCATCGGTGACCATATATTCGATGTTGGAACGAATAGTGAAACGGACGTAGCCGTCAGCATACTCGTCAGCGATGTCCATCAGCTTGCGGATGGTATAGACATCCATCTGCCGCTGGGTACCAGCGCGCACGGTCCACACCTGATCGCCACTCTTAGCGACGTGGTGCAGGACACCGGGACGCGGCCGATCGTGCCATGACCACTTGCCGAAGTTTGCCTTCAGAGCCGGGTGCATGTATGGAAACGGATCAGGTACACCGCTTTCAACGGGCATACGGGGAGCAGACATGAGTACCTCCTGGGTAGTGTGTTCTGTTGCAACTTGGGGGTGCGATTACCGCACCCCCGTGCGATCGGATAGGTCGGCGATTGAGGCGGCGCTTAGCCCGCCTTACGCTCGAACCACTTCTTCGCTTCCTCGTCCCAACCATCGGTACGGATGTAGGGGTTCATGCGCGGCTGGGTGATCATGTTCGGGTCGATATCCAGACCGATCCCCTCAAGGAAGTTGACCAGACNG
>JGI11705J14877_10000134_pt1 | contig 45736 bp, 51 predicted proteins | sample Etolaghawater15m_FD_14877 | JGI IMG/M metagenome (IMG submission 14877) | reverse complement strand
CTGTGATGGTAGAGGAAAAGTCAGAACCTTGGTCAATGACAATGTTTGCTTTTGCGCCCATTTGATTTCCTTATGCAAACAACTGACGACCGTTTGTAGGACTGTTGATTGCTATAGCAATAGTTCCTATGTTGCTTCGATTCTCATGGAAACTGTGAGTTACATTATCAACGTTACCAAATGCCCCTGCCGTTCCATCTTCAGAAATACTAATCCATGCAGTGTATGCTGATGCTGCATGGACTGCACCTGTTGCGTGAACGGTTCTATTTGCTCTCCAACTTCCTCGTGTGCTCACTGCTCCTTGATACTGTATAGCACTTTCGTCAACGTACATCATTCTATCTGCCATTGCCATTGCTATTTGAGCATCGGTTGTTGAACCAAAACTATTTCCTCCCCAACCTGCTGCGTTACGAGCACTGTTGTCGCCTTCACCGATGTTTACTTTGGTTCTTCCTTCTTCATCGATTGCCATGATACCACCATAATCACCAGTGTTGTAAGAACCACCCCATGGTAAGACCCATTCAACTCTACCATTTAATGAAGTCATGTCAACCATGGGCGGGAAATAATTTTCTCCAACGCTAAAGACTTGAGAAGAACTGGTATCATATCCACTCATCAGGCGGTGCCGTGGCACACCTATTTTTCCGTTACCGAACTCTCTCAAGTATCCATCAGAATCCTTAAATATGCCACCACCGTCATTGGTAGCAGTATGATAACCGTGATTGTAAACCCAAAGGTCTTGCACACCAGTGAATCCGTCTATGGCATAATCTGTGCGTTCACCTCGATGCCCTGTTCGATGAGAATTGTACCAAAACTGACGCATGTCCGTAAATGTCACGTTATAATGTCCATCTGCACGTGACGTATAAGTATGATTTACAAAGTCTGTATGCCCTGTAATATGCATTGTACCATCGTTAGTTAAAATCACACAGAAAGGGTGGTGACCTGAGTGAGGAGCAATTCGCCTAATTCCTCCGTATTTGTTACTATCAAACACGGGTTGTGGTCTTCTGACTACACCATGTCTAGACGTACCTGTACCTGCTTGTCCGAATTCATTCGCACCCCATGAATAAACAAGTCCATTGTCTGTTATTGCGTACCATGTATAATATGCCGCGTTTGGATGATAAAGACAACCATAGATGTCAATAACATCATTTCCACCAAACATGTCTTTTCTCAGTCTGACTGGTATACCACGATCCACACTGAGAGCGGCACTTGCTCCATCACCAATACCCAAGATTCCTCGATTGGTATCACCCCAAACCCAAATATATCCTTCGCTGTCTAAAGCAATAGCATGTGAACCAAATGTTGCTGCTTGATCACCGTGTGTGCCACCTGCAAGTTTGACAATAAATGCGTCGCGGAATGTTCCTGTGATCGAGTCACTCCAATTGTTATTTACATGGTCATGACCAACACGCATTGGTGTATAGTTTGTTGTGTTATTTACTCCAGTACCATGACAATATCCTGTTTGGTATCCTTGTGAATACACTTCGCCATTATTCAACAAGAATTTACAGTGATCATTACCCGGCAACAACTGAACACATTCAATCGAACTGTCTGTAAGTGGGAATTTGTCGTTTCTCAAGAAGTCAACCATTTGGAACGCACGACTCCATCCTTGCTTGAATTCTTCGTCAGTACCGATATTCAGATGTTTGTGATAACTCACGCCATGAGTTAAAGTTCTGCCGTACCATTTCGGTAATCCGTCCCAATCGACCAACCAAGTTCCTTCAGAACCACCACTGCCCCAACCAATACCAAATCCATTACCTGCACCTCTGAACTTATTCCATCCAAGTGGATTTTCATTCGGACCCATTGGAATGAATTTACTTGGATTAGATAATTGAGGTGATGCAATAACTTTAGTCCATTTATTGGTAAGAGAACCATTGTCATAGACTGGGTGAATGCCGTATCCCGCAATTTTACACAGATACCAACTGCCTTTGTACATGACAAGATCGCCAACTTCATATTGCTTGTGTGGACCCCAACCACCACGGTTTACTTGTCCCACAGTGTGCACAGTCCAAGCATTACCAGTTTTGCCGGGTTCGTATAAATACCCTTGCAAATTGCCTTTTCTTAGAGCATCAGTATTACAATAATATGTTCTTCCACGATGTTTTACAACATCACGGTAATCATATATGTCATTTGGTGACCATGCTCCTTGCCAATTGTACTTAAAAGCGGCAGGGTTTAGCGATTGTCCGTGACCCAACATTTATTATGCTCCTGTATTTGCGGATTCAGTATTGGCAGATTCAATATTAACTACGTTAGAATCCCAAATTTCTATTAGATTATCTTTCCATTCTGTCGGAACAGTGAAACCAAGTTCGTCAACTCTTTGGATACCTGTATTACCAGATATTCCATAAAATTCTGCTTCATGCGGTGAGTATGTTTCTACTAACATCTCATACATGTCTGGGACTTGGTTTCCGTTATCATCTATCCGACTAATAATTCTCAATGTAGTTTCTTCGGTAAGAGGGAAACTTTCTTCTTGCCATTCTAATGGTAATGTGCTTGCATTAGCACCACCAAAATTGGTAATATCAATTTCTGATCGACAAGAGAAATACTCTCTTTCATTTTCCGTATCAATACCAAGATGAATAATATTATTATTTAGCAAGTTATTATGATCGAAATCAGGATCGATGAATTCTTTCTGTACGACTCTTTCCGTACCATCTCCCCAAATTACCGTAGTATTTGCATAAATGTACTCTGCGTAAGTTGGAACATCCCATCCGGGAAAGACAATTCCATCGCGAGATGCGGTTGTGTTAATTGAAAATAATTTACGTGCCATTTATTATGATCCCCACCATACTGCGTTTGTTGGTCCTANACCTGCNGTGCCTNNCTGAATGCCCATTGCGCTACCACCACCGCCACCATTGTTCATCATATACATTCTTCCATCTTCTGTAAGAAGAGTAAAGACTCGCTCGCTATAACTACTACTACCTTCTGTGTGATATTGTGCTTCGCTTCTAATATCTATAATCGTTCCATTTTCTGAAAGACCACGAGGTAAGGCAATTGCCTTCCATGAAAATTGACTTTCTCCACTTCTCTGATGCACGTTGTAATTGTTGTTAAGAGTGGACGCAGTTGCCCCAAAACCATTTGGCATCACACCCATTGGTATCACGTATACTTTACCTGTTGTGGTTAGAGCAAATATATTACAGTAAGTGCCATCCCCAACACCAGTTATTTTTACTACATGTCCACTGTCAATGCCTGTATCGACCGACACTGGTGTGTATTGATCCGTGGCAGTTCCAGTAAGCAATTGATACTGTCCATTTTCTCCCATTCCCCACAGTGTATTATCTGTTTTCTTAATCCACAGATTTTGCAAAGAGGTTGTGTACATGTTTGTTGTCCAGTAATTTTTAATACTTCCTGCGAGTCCTGTCCAACCAGTTCGTTTATGATCTGTTGCATTGAGTGTAATTGTGTTATCATTATTTGTGGACATCACCTGTACCTAAACGACCAACACCATTATATCCCCAACTCCACATGTATCCATCACCATCAAGAACATAGCAAGTGATGTATTGCATACTCCCTTCGACCGTCATCTTCTGAATACCGTTGTAGTCTGCCCAATTCAATGTTTGGTTTGCACCACCGACTTCACGAGGAGCAGCACACCGATCAGTGTTTACTGTGCCACTATCTGTTGGATGTCCAAGTTGACCATACTGATTATATCCCCAAGACCAAAGTCTTCCGTCTTCGGTTAGAGCATATGATACCCCATACTGAGNCCCTGCTGCCCAAATATCAACAACTTTCTCACTATCAAAGTGAAACTCTCCAGTAGGGTCTTTGTTAAGTGAAATGCATACTGGTGCGTCCACGTGGTCCAATCTGGAATAATCAAAACCACCAGAGTCCATTATGTCATTTGTTTCTTGATAAGCAGAAGTTCCTATTGAATATTCAGGACCAATACCACACTGACCGTAACTATTATTACCCATTGTCCAAACATTCCCGTCTTCGTCTAAGAAGAGAATGTGGGAAATCGCCATATTGGCAACTTTTCCTTGATGACCAAACCCCGTTGCTACTTTAACAATTCGTTTGCCTCCAAAATGCGTTCGATTCAACGTTAAACCTATACTAAGAGCGGGCCAGGTTGGTTCACTCTCAAAGTTTAACATGTAACCAAAATAACCTTGAATCCAAACAGTTCCGTCTTCATACAAGCATCCAGTGGTATGATATCCTCCAACCGTAAAATACTGAATGATTCTTGGTGTTGAAGAACCAAAGGGTTCTGTTGTGGGATCTGATGCTGGACGAGCAGTAAAGAAGTCAACATTCTGTACATAATTATTTGCATCGACAGAATAGTTATTATTTTGACCGCCTGTCCACCACGGGGTTGATAAAAGTGAAGCATTCCAATACGGTATAAAAGACTGAGTAAACTCTATAGGCATTGGATGGTAACCGCCTTTACTGTTTGTTGCCCCCCTCGGACCACCATACTGACCAGTTGAAGAATGCACTACAGGACGACCATCCCATCCAATATGAGTAAAACCTGCGTGATAGACGACACCGACATCTGCGATCCAATCATCACTGATCTCATCCGCAGTCAATGAGGGAGGAATGTTTCCGTTCCAATCGTCGCCACCAACCGCAGTCCATTCTGTGATCGGTGAATTTGGAAGTCCACGCCAACCAATCGGATTAAGGTTCGGACCAAGACGAGAGATTTTTCTTTCATGTGGCACATAACCACCTTCAATCAATAATTGCCAACTTCCGTATCGATTTAATTCTGGTCTATCACCGACAGATTTGCGAACTGCGTAATAACATGCACCATATGTACCAGTGACTACATCACCGATATCATAAGTTGTTCCTTCTGCCCAAGTTCCTAGATACTCACCAAATGCCGACTCATTCTCAAAGTATTCCCAATAGTCACTATTGAGTCGATACTTTTTGAGCGCGGTTGCATTATCTGGATTTACAGTTGGAAAAGCATTGTCCCAACCAGATACAGTATCAAGAATAAGAGGAGCATTACCTGAACCAGAAGAAGCATTTACATAAATGAACTTCATGTGATCATAAACAACAACATCATCTTTATAGTAGGTAGTACCTGCTCCGTACTTACCCTTAAACTCAAATTTGATTTTTCCTAGCGTTATATCTGCCATTGATTTTCCTCAAATCTTAACAATATGGTAAAGGTTGGAACTGCCAACCGCCATTCAGCGCATCTGCTGTGGTTGGTGCAGCATCTGAATAGGTATGCACAGGACTGTTATACAGTAAATACCCTGATTGGAATATGCGCCCAACATCTCTATCGTACACAAAGACTGATGCTTGGAATTGATTGTATCCCGCAGGGACAAATTCGCAACGATATGGATTAATGCCCGGAGGGTAATAAAAATTATCTTGATAGTGGTAACGATCTGTTGAATTGACAACACTATCTTGTTGATGATAGTTATAGGATGCAGTGGTTGCAGTATAACCAACCCAATTAGTACCAGAACCTGAAGTGTAACCTTGATTGTACCACTTGGTCTTATACCAACTTTGATTAAATTCAGTGTCTGCCAAATACTTTTCTACACCAAACAATGCACCACTTGGATACCCACCTGAAATTTCTCTAACCTTAATAATATTGGTCAACTGATTACCATCAGCATCTTCTGATGCCGTGAATGTGTTTTGATTACTTGTTGTTCCAGTACCCAATTGATAATGTGCACCATATCCACACGCATATAAAGAGTTACTGAATCTTGATGCTCCTTTACACGCAAAAGAAATACCAGAAGTTGTACTATACCCCATACACCACACATTCTGCCAATCGGTATCTGCTCCAACTTGTGTTGGTGATGTTCTGTCTGTGGTATCTCCTTGTCCTAACTGTCCAACGTTATTTTCGCCCCAACTCCACAGTTTACCATTACCAGAAATGAACATACAATGTTGAGCATTATACCCACCTGATTGGGCAAACTTCTTAAATCCGCCTTCACCACTCCAATCTTTCGTTAAAGTAAACGAACTCTTATTTGTCGTGTCGCCTACACCAAGTTGTCCTTGAGCATTATATCCTGCCGCAAACATCTTGTCGGTGTCAGTGTAAATGAATACCGAACAATATTGAACACCACTTGACCAAACATCTATAATTTTACCGTTTGTTGCTGCGTCCCAAGTGATTGCTGTGGGGACGGTTCTTTGTGTTGTGTCTCCATGACCCAATTGACCATAACCATTGTATCCCCAAGAGTATAATGTGTTTGTGCTATCGCCATTATCGATCAGAGCATAAACACTGTCATTACCGTTGGGTGTCGATCCGGGTGTAGCAGCAATTCGTATTGCCTTTTTACCTTTCAGAACCGTTGTTTCACCAACTCTATTGACATTCGCATAACCACATCTTACAAATCCACTTGGATAACTTTGTGCAGTCGTGCCAATACCCAACTGTCCGACAGTATTATATCCGCATGCGTGAACCTCTCCATTGTTAAAAAGAACCCACCGAGTATAAGTTCCTAGAATCAACTGCACTGGTTTTGGTGCTTCGCCATCAGAAGTGGTTAGTTCATCGTCTTCCCACTCTCTATGATGGAATGGATATTCCATCGTTGAATTATACTGATATTGATCAGCATTGACTGCACCACAACCTCCTCCTTGTTGAAAAACTGGAGGACCACTTAAACCCAAATGCTTGTTTACGAAAAATGTCCGATAGTATGGTGTCCATGCTCCTGCGTTTGCCCAACCAAGAACATCTCGTGACCAATTAGTAGCAGGGTCAAGTATATAACCTTCATTTGGAAAAGCATGAACATAGTCTGGATGTGTTGTTACGCTTCTACTGTAAAGATTACCGCCCCATGCGATTCTATCCCAATCTGTTGTGTTGGTTGGAGCATTTGTAGTTGATGCTACCTTCACACGATATGTGCCCATGATACCATCGGCATCAATGTAGGTTGCGGTATCACCAAAGTAATAAGTACCACTTCTGTAGTGAGAGTTTGTTAGGTGACCGTGAGAGTAATCTGATGTTAGAAAGTCTGCGTTAGCATAACCATCTGCTCCTCGATTGGCATCTCCACCTAGACCTCCGACTGAATACAATGTCCAAACTGTACCTACAGAACCCACATCATCATCGTTTGTTCCTAAACGAGATTGAGGGTTTGTTGTATCGGATGTATCGGTGTTACAAATGTAAAATTCACCCTTATAGGATACGATATCATCTACCAAGTAGGAAGTACCACTTACCCACTCACCACGCCAGTTAAATCTTATTTTTCCTATTGCTGCCATTAGATGCTCACCACTAGATTTCCGTTAGAGTCGATTGAATATGAAGTCGCAGTGTTGTTAAACGTAACCACTGCATAGGGATCGTTTTCGTCGAGAGATTGAGTCGAGTTTAAGAAATCCATGTTTAATCCACCATTTGAGTCTTCGTACATATGTAGTAAACCAAAACCAACATCATCTGCGGTAAGCATATTCTTAAAACCGTCAGTGATATAAGTCTCTACTTTTGATGTAGTCGTATTGAAACGAATCATACCATCAACAGGAGACCCCGGTCTATTTCCCGTAGTATCATTTGGCAGTTGGATATACTGACTACTAAGTGTAATGTTGCTTGCCATTGATTAACCTCGTTTATGTTCTGATCTATTTATACTCACTGATTCCTAAGTTTTTCAACTTCGTCAGAGAGTTCTTTGATTGCTTCGATGAGAAGAGGAACGAGTTTCTCATACTGTACAGTCAAATATTTATCATCGATTGGAGCATTTTTTACAATCTCTGGTAATACATCTTGCACTGCTTGAGCACTTACGCCCACTTGTCTTGCATCGTTATTGTATCCAAGTTCTTTCGCAGTCTCGTTCTCAGTGAAATAGAAACCACTCAAAGACTTGACTTTCTCAAGTGCATCTGGTATAGTGCCTTCGATGACCTTGAGACGTTCGTCCGAATAGTGTGCCACGATGTCGTTGGTTGCACGAATTTCACCTGTTGTTCCAGATGCCGCAGTGCCAACGCCAAGCGAATCGAACTGTCCGTTAGCAAATTGCACGTCATCTGTCGTACCAACTGCTTGTCCGATTTCGATACGAATTGCGTCATTCGTCGCATCAGCATCAATGTCTACACCAGTTCCGCTTACGAATGTAACAGTATCGCTGTTTGTATCTGCGACGACTGAACCAGTTTCTGCCCAAGTGTATCCACTATCTGTATCTGTTACAGAAATGGTCTTAAAGATGTTTTGATCCGAACCTTTGTCTGTGTTTGTTACAGTGAAAGTTAGATCATATGGATCACCAATAGTTCCATCTGAGGTATCAGTAAAGTCAATGTCAATTGATGCACCAGTTCCGCTACCTTCAACAAACTTCATGTACTGATTGTTTGTCATAGTTACGCTAGTGGAATCGCCATCAACAAATGTCAGATCATCGAATGGTTTGGTATTCGTGATTGTTAATTCATCGTCACCAGTAAAGTTGGAATCAATACCGTTGCCTTCTTTGATAGACAATGTGTCTCCAGAAGTGACTGTGTATGTAGTTCCATCATGATCTGCTATTGTCCAAGAACCGTAATTATCGTACTCAGATGAAATTGGAATGTTGTAATACAATGAACCGTTATTGGTGAATGTCCAACGATCTGTTGATTCATCCCACTGCATCTCAACGTTTGCAGAAGAACCACGATTAACGATGAGTCCTGCGTCTTCGGATGGAGCAATACCAACTCCCAAGTCTCCATTGAGTACAACGTATGTGTTGGATACCTTCAGTTGAGTTGTCTCGACCGATGTTACCGTTCCTGAAACAACAAGGTTACCACCAACTACGAGATTCTCACTAACGTTTAACTGACCTGCAACTGTTACATCGTCTGGTAATCCAACTGTGACTGTTCCATTAGAGCGAGAGACATTGACTTCGTTTGCTGTGCCAGAGATCGCAAGGACTGCACCAGTTGTCGCATTCTTGAGAGAGACAAGTCCATCTGATACAGTGAAATCTCCAGAATCAAACGATGCAACACCACGATTAGTTAAACCACCGTTAGAACCATCGGTGTTGGCAGTCGCAGAATTAATCGTTGCATTGTATGTAACACCAGTTGCCGTTCCGATTTCAAGATCGTTGTTTGCAGAAGTGTAGGTGAATGATGTGACACCTGCGACAGAGGTATTAGAAATACCGATTACTTGACCTTGCTTGTTGACACGAATGATTGGCACTTGAGAAGCAGAACCGTGGATGACACCACCTGCTCCCAAGTTCATTGTGTTCGCAATTTCTGCTGATGCAATACCACCATCTTTGATAGTGACAACACCAGAGGACACTGAGAAGTTATCAGTGCTAAATGACGCAACACCTTTATTCGATGTCGATGCTTCCTCTGCGGCAATTGTAACCGTATTTGCCGTAAGCGTGACATTAATTCCTTCGCCTTCATTGATGTTTAATGTCTCACCAAGTGCAACATCGAAATTAGAACCAGTGCCATTAGTTGCAAGTGCCACATGATCATTGAGTATCATTGAGTTGAGAATGTTGTCGTCACCAATGGCATTATTGGCAAAGATTTCACCATTGTTACTGATGATCTTAGTGCCATCGTTTGACAGATTGCCTGAGATATCAACGTTGTTGTTGATATCAACTGCCCCAGTGAAGGTAGAAGTCTCGTCAACTGTCAATAAGTCAGTCTTAACTGTTCCAGTAAACCATGCATTATTCCATTCTGCAGATGCTGAACCAAGGTTTCTTGTACCAGTTGGCAGAATGTTTGAGTCAACAAGACCGTTGAATGTAACGGTATCACCATCTGTGTCACCTAAATCAACATCTCCATCAAGAGTTGTTGCGCCTGTGACATTCAGTGTACCAAAACTCGCATTACTAACGGCAAAGGTTTGGTTTGCTGCAAAGGAAGTAGATCCTTCAACCGTTAAGTTACCCTTGACAGTTATGTTATTATCTGTTGTAATATTGTTTGAGAACGTATTGTTCGCATAGACATTGTGCCAACGAGTCGCAGTCGCACCGATGTCATATCGTCCAGTACCGTCATTTGTTACTGGAATGAAGTTAGAGTCAACCTTCGCAGTGATTGTGAGAGTATCTGAAGACTGATTCCCAAGATCGACCGAACCGTTGAATTGTGCTAAACCATCGGTTGACTGATTGGCAAAGTTACCCTTAACTGTAATCGTATCTGTTGAATCATCACCAAGCGTGACATCTCCATTTAGAGAAGTGTTGCCAGAGACAACCACCTCATCGCTAAAGGATGCATTTGCAGAGAATGTTGCTGATTCAGCAAAGGTTGATGTGCCTGTGACTGCTAATGTATTCGATGTGCTGATTGAACCAGTGACAGTAAGATCACCATTAGCATTGAGATTTCCTGATACACCTAAACCACTGAATACACCTGCACCTCCGTTTGTGGTATCTGCCCAAACAGTACCCCACTTACGAGTAGAAGAACCCAAGTTACCTGCGGCATCAGTCACAGGAATCAGAGAAGCAGAGACACCTTGTGTTGCTCCTGTAGCAACTGTCAAAATATCAGTGGTGACTGTACCATCAAAGTATGCGTTGCGGAACTCACGATTAGGAGCACCAATATCTACAGAATCATCAGCAATCGGTAGAATATTTCCATCGGTTGTGAAACCAGTTGCAGTGACGTTTGCTACCGCATAAACTGTACCATCTGCACGAACCGTAAACTGTTCTGTGTTTGATGCATTGGTAATAGTGAACGTTGCATTTGAGGTATCGTCCGACAACTGAAGGAATACATCTGCTTTGTCTGATAGTGTAGAGTTAGCAGACATAAACATGTAAGCACGTTGTCCACCACCTGCTGAGAGGATAAGGGCAGGACTATCACCCGTATCTGAGAAAGTAGCATTAGAACCAGAAAGAATAATGTGAGCAGAGTTTGTTGACAGATCCGAAATATCGCGTAGAGTAAGTGCCTTGAAGTCTGGAGTATCTGTCTCTGTACCGATCCGTAAGAACTGACCTTGACTACCACCCGTGACACGAATACGAGAGATATCTCCCATAATGATACGATCTGTACCAGATGTGGCAAAGTTTACATTGCCTTGGAATGTAGCATTTGCTGTGACAGTAAATGATGTTGCATTGATCGACGTGTTAGAGGCAATCTGAATGAAATTGCCTTCGTTACTCGTATTACCTGAATGCAATCGAACAGTACGCAACTCATTAGCAGTGAATGTGCCTGCTACGTGACCGTTACCCTTTGCAACTCCACCACGATTGGCAGAACCATCACGTGATACAGTGACTACGTTATTAGAAATAACCGTAGCAGCAAAGTTGGTATTCAACCGCCACGTGTTAAAACTATCGTTTAGATTTGTGTTAGAGACTGCTACTGTCATTTATCTACTCTGTCCAATAGTTGATGCAGAAGTGCTTTGACCTCAGATATTTCCTCTTTAACTGCGTCCAACTCTTTGAGTTTCGTATGCAGTTCCCATTGTTTGTTTCTTTGTTGCTTATATTTATCAAGCGCAGATAAGTCCGTATTGAGAATGGCATTATTTTTTACATCTCTAACGAGACTTTCATTTTCCTCGATAATCAACTTTTCTGGTTTCATCATTTCTGCAACGCAATTGCTCTCATATCATCAACAAAAGGCACAACTTGACTACCTGATGCAGTCATAACGATCTTCAACTTATATGTCTTATACGATTTGTACACTGCTCCATTAGAGTCATTATATCCAACGATGTTGCTATCATTAGTGTCAAGCAACGCAGTAGTTAATTGAGAGTTCGCAAGGAAGTTCTGTCCATCAGTGTTTGCACTGAAGGTAAACTCAAACTCGCGGAAGTTTGTTCCATCAAGACCTTCTGAGAAAGTATTACTTGCTGTGACCTGACGCATTTCTGACCAAGTTTTGTCGTCAATGCTTTCAGGATCTTCAGCATTTAGAATCTTCGCATACAGTTTGATGCCAGTTCCAACTGGTTTGTATGCAGTAAGGAACACGATCATATCTTCTGCGTCTTGTCCGTCTTCCAATTCGATTGTCTTAGAGATATATCGAACCAATGCATTACCGTTGTTGGTTTCTTCGTTTGTCGAATCGTTATTGATTACGTTATATGCACGAATACCATTCATACGAGTCGTATCGATAACTGGAGATTCGGTATCCTTATTTGTTGACCATGTTCCTCTCAGAGTCAATGTCTTGGTTGATCCACCAACCGCACTGAGTCCCTGTTCATTACTTACAGAGTACACGCGCTTGGTTGCATCAGTAAAGTCGTTGTCTTGACTTAAATCAACACTGGTATAACTTGAACTGATCACGCCAGTATTTGATGTGAGACGAGCATCCCATCTCGCACTTGTTCTTGGTGTCTTAATTTGAGGAATCTTAGGAACAAGTGTGTTCATGTCCAGATTTTCAATTGATGTCATACGCAAAGACGAACCAGAACGCTGTCCACGCAACCATGTATTGTTGTTAGCAAAACCATAGTGTCCACCTGCACCAGTTTGTTGAGTTGTAACCACATCGGTTACATGCAATTTGCCAGTTGTGGTATCAATAAAGTGAACCTTTCCTGTTGCAGTGTTCGCAGAGAATGCCGAGGTGTTACCAATCCATGCGGCATCAGCACGTGATGCACTGTTAAGATATAGACAGTTGGTGTTAGAACTTGCCGTTGTTGGGAAGTTGCCGAATGCATCAACCTTAACTGTCACTGATCCAGAACCACTTGCAACAATCTGGCGAATCGTACCGTTTGCATAGTTTGCACTCAGAGTATTTGCTGACTCTTTTGAGAAAAGAATATCACCAACAGACACTGAGTCATTGTTAGAGAATGTCAACACTGATTCAGCACGAACCGTTTCACCAATACGTATAGTACCAGTTCTGTTGTCAATATTCATGAAGTCCATATCATCGTTTTCAACATAGACTGTGCCTGTGACAGTTGTATCAAACTTGGCACGATAAATCTTGAACATTAAATCTTCGGACTGAATAGGATTCCACGTGTTATCGTTTGCGGAGGTGAATAGAATGCCCGGATATGTTTGCTTAGGAATCAGCAAACCAGTTACGGTATCGATGCCACCAAGTTCTGCAGTCCAAACAGCATAGTCATCTGAGTTACCACCCGGAACAACAACTAGAGCATAGTCTACGTTATTCAGCAGTTTGACAGGATTATCAAATGTAAATGTGGTTGCGGTTGGAGTACCAGTTCCGTCCCAAATGTTTATTTCACCTGGTTGCAAAGTCTTCTGTCCGTATGGGACAATTGTTGCAATTGGGAAACCAGTTTGCATTTCACGAATCTGAAGTGTGATTGGCAATGTGCTAGACTTTCTTCCAAAGAACAAGTCTATCTTAGTAACAAACACACCATCAGTTGCACCAGATACGTTGACGGCAAATGATTGTGCAATTGGGTCCCACCAACCACGGTCACCATCCGCAACTGTATGCCATGTCTGTGTTTCGGTAACGACCTCTTTAGAAATCTGAGGGAACACCATATTCACAGATGCACCACGCTGAACAATATCTAGTCCTTGTGAGGTGAATGAACCAATAGCAGTCGTTGTCTTAATATCGATTTCAGTAATTGGATCTTCGATATCCATTAACTTGAATTCTTTTGTTCCCACGCGGAACTTAAAGTCATCATCGTTTGGCAATCGGAATAAACCATATACTGTTCCACTTGCATCCGTAGTCAGTGCATCGCCTTCTTCTCCTGTTGGATTAAATGACGAGTCTGTTGGAGTACAGTATGCTGAAACTTTTTCATTATCAAAGTACGCATACACGCGAGTGCTTGGACGCATACGCACACCCGTAAACTGAATCTCAATTGAACGCATATATTCGCGTACCGAGACATCAGTAATGAAATTACCAAAATTGATACTCTCAGATGTGGTTTCAACATTAAAGTCTATACCCGTTCTTTCACGAGTTCTCCCAACCGTTGTCCAATCGCCCCAAAGATTTTGTTCTTCAAGTCCAGTGAATTCGATCAAAGATTGTAAGGAACTATTGATCCCCTCAAAATCGATCTGAATATCTGGAAGCGTTGTGATGTCTGGAGTGTTATCTGCTTCTGGATTGAGTACCACTTGTCCACGCCAGTTGAACAAAAGTTCTTGTACTGGATTACGCAGTTTGGTTGCGTATGGTTGATCAATCAATGTCTCATGCGTGTATGGAAGTGTTACCAATGCACCAGTTTGAGTTGCATTGGTTGAAGTCAATCCAACATCTTTTGCCAATTTGATATCTGAACGTCTGAATGTGGGACGCAGAACTTGGCGAATCTTATCGATTGCAGCACGATAGTTACGATTTCTAACATCAGCATTTTGGTGTCCACTGAAGTTATCAACAAAAAATCCATTCTTAAATCGATCCAGTCCAGAGTCGTTAAACAACTGCTTGTTCTGAGTTGATGTTTCAATCGCATTCAGAGTTGAGTAATATTCAAGGTTTTTAATACGCTGTTCAATACCACGCAAATCGCGCATCGTATATCGACGATTGTTTTCCAACTCTAACAAAACTTGATAGTCAGTTCTTCCATAGTCTTTTGCCACATAAGGAGACAAAGATGGATAAGGAGGAACTTCGACAATTGCCAGTGTCATAACACCTGACGGTTCTAGTGGAGTTCTTGGATTAAGAGAAGGAATACCCTTTTCTATAAGGAATGTGCCTCGTTGAGATACCACAACACGATCTCGACGAGGGAGATAGTATTGAATATCTGCTTGGAAGTTCTCATCAGGAGTTGGCATGTATATGCCATAGTTGCCTGTATATGAGAATGCAGTCGTAACCGCAGGGTTTGTCGGTGCGGATACAACTGTGCCTGTACCTGATGGAGTTACTACGTTTGTCTTCTTTGGACGAAAATCTATGCAGTCTCGTAAGTCGTAACTAATACCAGTGGTTGGTGAAATATATATGGGGACTGTCTGAGTAACAATAGAAGATGCTGCTTCTGGATTGTCATCATCAATGATATCAGCATATGAGTCAAATGTCAAGAACCCATAACCAGTAGAAGTGTCGCGTCCAAAGTAGTTAAACTTAACCATGAGTCCGTCTGCATCTGCCAAAGACAGAGACGCACCGTCTCGTAACTTCAGATAAGAAGTATCGTACATTGAGTCTTTCTGACCAGTAACGATCTCAAAACTACTTGTCACATCAGTATCTGAAGTGGTCACCGCAGTGTTAGAACCCTTGTAAACTGCAACCAACTGATACGCATCCGAAACACCAAGTGACCAAGGACCAGTTTGTCCTGCACTATGCGAACCGATGTTTACATGAATAAACTTATTCTTGAATACTGTCTTCTTCGTTGGATTAGCAGATGTACGCAAAACATTGTAGTAGATCTCAGCAGTGAATCCATCCAGAGTCGCTCGCTCTAAATCGATAGTAAGCGTTCCTGAAGGTTCTGTCAATGTACCACGTGCTTGTGTATCCCAAATGTAACCAACAGGATAATGAATCCTGTGAGCATTCGTTGCGCCAGAGAATGTTGCTAATGCTGTATTCTGAAGCGTCATCGCAGTCGCAGATTCAATAGAGGCAACATGCCCGATGACTGTCCATGCTGCTGCGATGTTTACTTGGAAAACATCACCCACGCGATAATCGGTATCAAATGCTGTTCCAGAACCAGTGACGCTTGTGCCACTGACATCAGAAATTGTACCAGTCAAATTTGCTGAGTTGGTAGCAGTCTTGGAGATGATGATGTAGTTACGCTCATCTGTGTTAGAGATAGAGGAACCACCATCGTTAAAGTCTTCTGAACCACCCGGTGCTGTATTACCAACTGTGATACTAGCAGTACCATCAGTTGCTACCGAAACAGAAGATAAACGCTTACGAACAACCCACTGTGTATCTACAGTGTCAGTCGAATCAGCATATTTCTTCGTTCCAAAGAAACCGTTTGTGAAAATTAATTTAGTCAAACTTGGTTCTTTAACAACTGCATTACCGCTTTCTAGTACGGGATCAGCAAATGAGTGCTGACTTGATCCTGTACCATCATTAATGAATAAGCACTTGGTATCAGAGAATGACGAACCTGCTTCCATCTGAATATCGAAAATGTAGAAGCGATATTGTCCAGTTGGTGTGCCTTTCGTGCCGTTGTGCCACTGCAAACCGCGCAGTTTTGCTTCACCGATTTTGGTTCCCGCGCCTTTGGCAGAAGTTCCAGAGTATGTTCCTGCTGAGACAGCATTACCTGCGGTGCTATGAAGTTCTACTGTGACAAGAGCATCAAAGTTCCAAGAACCTGCGACCTCATTACAGATAACATAGTTACCCATTGCTTGAGAGACTGCTACACCGTCTGCTGTGTCGTAGTCTGTTGCTTTATCGATATTGATGTATGATGCACCATACTGCTCAATCTTAAATCCATTAACATAACCACGACCCTTTTCGATTTCTGCAACCAATAGAGTCCCATCACCACCTTCAGCAGATGTGTAGCGTCCAAGACTACGAGTCTTTTTAAGATGCTCACGAATCCGAATATTAAAGGGATCAGTGACATAGTTACCATTTGTGTCGTATGCTTGCGCGGCAATATATTTACCAATATCTGAATATACGGTATCTTCGTTACGCTGTTCTACCGAACCATCTTTGATGGTTGCGATTTGGAAGAAGTTGACTGTGTTTGCAAAATCATAATCGTAAGTTGTTAGCGTCGGAGTCAATTTGAGACGTGACGCGCCCGGTGCGGCAAAGTTAGTCGCACCAGTGGCATTGTCTAGTAATGAAGAGTCTTCGTTAGAGTCAACAATTGATTCAACTGTGCGAATACCAACTTTCTTGGATGGATTGCGTGTGTACTTTCCAATGATGACAGACTGTTGAGCAACGCGAATGAAATTGCCTTTGTGGTAGACGATACCGTCTGTGATACCACCCTTCAATCCCAAACCAGTTGAACTGGTATCAATAGTAACTACGTTTGCTAATTGAACACTATCAGAGTTTCGTTTAACAAGCAGAGTTTCGCCATCCACGAATGCTTTGGTTGTGTTGTTTGCACCAGAGTTTGTGTAGTGAACGAATAGCGTAAAGTAATCAGGAGCAGCAAGTTCTGAACCATCTGCTACGTCTGCCAATCGTGCTGTCATACCAGAAGTAACACCTTCGACGACTGCGTTGGCAACAACTCCACTTTCATAGAACTGACTGAGTAGAACAGTACCGCCACTGGCATTCTTATCTTTTACTTTGACGTATCCAACGGTGTCGGTAGAAAGTCCACAACCACTGATTACTGTACCGTCAACCAAAATCTCATTAGCAAAACGTTCGATTTGGTTTTGCAAAATACTTTGGAGTTGAGTCAGTTCTCTTGCTTGAACCGCATATCCCGGACGAAACAGAACTCTATGAAAGTTCTTGTTTTCGTTGAAGTCGTCAAAATATGGACTTTGATTAAGGTTGGTTTCGATTGCCATTTACTCTGCCTTTAGAAATCTAATACGATTTTAATGTCTTCAGTTTGATCGGGGTCTCTCGTTACTGCTTGAACGTTCTCTACAAATAGAATTTCGCCAGAGAATGTGTTTGCTTCTGGTCCTGAGATTGCCTCAACAGTAGCGACTTCTTGTTCGCTCGTACTCTTTAGAATGATATCATCCTTTGTAAAAGGAATATTATCAGCATATCCTTCTACATTATTTATATAGACTGTATAGAAGGATGGATCAGATTGTGTCTCATCTTCACGAATATATACAATATTTGCGTTTGCGCCTTTAACAGCATTTGCTAATGCCTCATTTGCGCGTCCTGTAGGAGACAAATTCGTTACGAACTGGAGTGTTCCAAGTTCTGCTTTGAGACGTGTTCTTTCGTTTGTAATGATATCACGAACTGCTAAAGGATTTTGAGGTTCAGAACCGTCCATCTGACTATATGAGATTGTCAATCTTGTTGTCAGTCTCAAAGTTGCAGGGGAGTTACTTGTATTTGCAATTGACTCTACTGATTGAAGAACGTTATTTGAGTTGACCTTTAGCACTGGATCGCGCATCAAAGAGATTGTGCGGAACTCTGTGTTTGATGGAATGTAACCCGCGCCAGTATTTGATTGCCCAGAATTGTCGTTAAATTGTACATTTAACAATACTTTATCTGCCATCAATTCACGAACTGGATTCGCACCATGCCCACCAACAGGAGAGATAACCACGTTTGCGGTAGCACCCAATCCATGAATATTATTGGATGTGATGAGTGCTTTAGCACGTGTATATTGCGAACCAACAGTAATCATGTTGATGTTTGCAACACCACCAGTTGAGGTGTTTAGAATTGAATATGCTTTTGCTCCACGCCCATCACCAATGATAGTTACGGTTGGAGAAACCACAACACGCGAGTCAGTATTACAAACAATCGCAAATGCAGTGTTGACTGTCAATGTACGAGTAGATCCCTCATAGTCAATGACTCGACGCAATTGCCCTGCACCTGTACCAGACTTAATGTAAACTGATGCCCCATTATAGAAGTTATCGATTGGAGATGCTTCAGCATCACCTGCAGTGGATAGTTTAAGTGTGAACTTACCACCTGCTTCAACGACACCATTTGCAACTTGATGATAACCAGAACCCGTGTTGACTGTTTCAACAACTTCAATTGAACCGTTTACTGCCGCATTCTGAACTGCAAGTTGACGATCAGATTCTGTGGAACCATCACCAACAGTAATTGTTTTAACAGGAATGTGTAAAGGAGTCAAAAATTTATTTGCATCTCCTAAAGAGACAGTATACATATACTTCCATGTGTAACCGTCTGAAGTAGAGAATGATGAGGTTGAGAATCCAGTTGGTTTAACTGTAGATGTCGCGCCCTTATTATTGTATAAGCATTTATAGACATTATACTCGTCAGTAAACACATAAAAAGGACGCTCGTACATGTCTTCATCGGTGTCGCGATACATCGAGTACACGGTTCCAGATGTCCAGTTGTATCTTGGCGAAACATGACTGGCATCTTCAGTCGTTATCTTTTTGGCACCAATGAAATCTCGGTGTGCTTGATACTGAAGATATTGCTCGTTGTCGTCTGGATTGACTGGAGTAGGTTCATTCGGATACTGAAATACCTTTCCGATTGCAACATACAGAATCGTAGAGTTCTTTGTGCTTCGACCATCAGTCGCATTCAGTGCTTTGATAAATGCCTGTGCGTTGTTGATCGATAAATCTTTGGTTGCGTATCTATAAACTGCCATTAGATTGTTCCATTGTAGTAGTGTGCATTGGCACCTGATATATTAGAGTTTGCCCATGCAATAGTCAGGTTTGCTGATGTATCACTTGATACTATATTTAGTGGTATTTGATAGAACTGATTATGGGCATATTCAATTGTAAATATGCCACCATTCGCAAATTCTGCAAGGAAGTCCGTTCCAGAACCAGTAATATCAAAACTTCCACTTACAAGAGATACCGTACCATTTGATGCCATACGAGTTCTCTTTGATGAAGTTGCCGTTACGTCAACTGCCGCGTTCGACTGAAGTCTAAACTTGCCAAAGAGTGCTTGTCCTGCAGGGTGCACCAAATCAAGAGCAATATCTCTGAATCGCGATAGCGATACTGGAGTCACCACTTGATAAGAGAACTCTTGATAGAATCTGCTATCTTGAATATATCCGCGTGATGACGAAACATGAGATCTTGTGGATGCGTAGTAACCTTCTGAGTTGGCAACACCCTGAAGATCAATCGTAACCTCTGCACTTGTTGCAAGTGGTCTATTTGTCTTCTGAATAATCAGAATTTCTTTATCGCGATATGCGAAACCAGAATCGAGGACACGTAGTCCTGTAATTGTACCGTTGGCACCGACCCCTGCGGTGATACTTGCGTTTTCACCAAGGACTCCGCGATCTTCCAGACTCACAAGTTTGGCAGTACCAGTTCCTTTAAGGACATCTTGTGCCGCAGAGTCGTAGATGTTGAGCGTCACATAACCATCATTGACTGCATAATTAATGTTGCTTGGTTTCCTCTGCAACTGATCTTGGAATATACGAACAACCATTTCGTATGTACCATTAGCATACTGCACCGAATCAATTGCTTGTCCTGATGTACCACTTCCCTTAACATCACCAGAAGCAGAAGTATTTGCTTGAACAACACGGTCATTAGTGTCCAACTTAGTGATTGATGAGTTACCAGTTCCCCAATTTTCATCATCGGACTGAAGCGTGAGCACTACTTCACCAATACCCAAAGATGCAATATTATTTTCTCGCACACGAATGGTTGGTGCGATAGTATAACCTGCGCCTCCGACCTCTAGTGACAAATCATCAATTGTGCCAAACGTTGTGGCAGAGAAAGTAAAGGCATCTGATAACTTCGTATAGATATTTTCGATCTGTGTATTAGAAGTATCCAATGCCACGTTAGCAATTTCTGTAACTGAACCCACCTTACGAATTGGTTCGTCTTCAAGAAAACGATTCATAGGACCTGTGTCAAACTGAGAGGTCAGATTGGCAGTTGTATTTGCAGTGACTTGTAATGTAACAAGATCACGTCCACTATCACCTGCTCCAACGTCTGTGTCAACAACCTTTTTAATCACACCAAACGATCCACTTGTCACACCGACAAGTTCTTCTCCTTCGCCCACACTGTACGAGATGGGATCAATACTAATTTGTAAAACGTGATATCCAATCGTGTTTGCTTGGAATGCAGTAACTGTACCAACCGATGCACCACCACTTGTTCCGATATTTACTGTCTCGGTGCCTGTGAACTGACGATAGGTATCAACGCGGAACCAAGCATCACCTGCTGTGTTATCGACAATCGAAAGCACTGTGGCATTTGCGCTAGAGGTGACACCAAAAAGAGAATCACCCACACCAATATCCGCAGTGTTAGCAATATTAATAACAGCATTCGCATGATCGCGATAGTTGACATTACTGACTTCTTCACCCGACTCAGGGAAACCATAGTTTGCTGCACCTAGTAGAGTGTTTGCAAACTGAACCATCTGCCGACTTACACCATCAGCATATGTCACTGTGGGTGCCGATGATCCAAAAATATTGTTTGATTCAAGGCGATTGTTGTTGATTGATAAAGCAAAGGTATCTACAATATCTGTGTCTGCAATCTGAAAAGATGCAGGGGACGAACCATCGCCTCCAATGAATTGAATATTTGTTCCACCGGGGTCTGTTGATGGTGTGTAACCAGATCCACCATTGACAATTGAAAAGGTTAGTGTACCACCCAAGTCTTGAACAGAAGTAACAACCACCTTACCAAAGTCACCGTTGAGTGCAGAAATGAGTTCAAGCACATCGCCTGGTTGATACTCACCGCCCGGAGAATTGATGGTGACATTAGAAATACCTGCTTCGATGATTGGAGCATGTCCAGTTGACCCAATATCCGTTAGCAAACGAACGGGTTCTAGGTTATTAAATGAACCTTTAATATTCGATACAAGAATCTGATGAATGTCTCGTCCTTTCACGACAAGACGCTTAATATCTTCTACCAATGCCTCGGCATTTGATTCTGTTCCCTTGATAGTCTTACCAATAAAAGCAAAGTTATTTGGATCATATGAAGTAACCAAATATCTATCAATTCGATAGTCGCCATCAGAGACTTTTAGAATTTGTTCTGCAGGATATTCAATCTCAAGATCTTCGTTATACAATGCACGAAAAAGTAGTTTATATGCTGCTTCTGTACCACGTGCTTGGTTACCGTACTTAATATACTTGACAAGAAGTTTTTTATCTGCTATAGCAGAAACTGGAATCGATGGTAGAAATGTTGTGATGAAATAATCAATGAACTCGTCAGTCGTCGTTTCAATAGACCGATACGACTGAAGATTGCGAATCTCGTTTGTAAGTTTACCTTCTTGTTCAAGATACTCGTAGTATGCTTCAATGAACGCAAGAAACTTCTCACCTTCTTCTTTATAGAATGAAGGAAACTGATTTGCAACAAGTTTTGATATTTTCGCAATTGACATTAGACAGATTCACCCACGACTGTAATAATAGCATCGCCAGAGTTCATAATCAGAATCTGCTCTCGTACAGGCACAACATCAAAATTCTCTGGAGTGACAGTTAATTGAATTTCAATACCAGCATATGCTGTTGGTAAAAATTCATTGACATTTATTTCACCTGTGGTATAGTTGATTGTCCCTGCGGTTGCATTGATGACAACCTTCTGGTTAGTATCGCTGTAGCGGAAAATACGAATATTTCCACTACCGTCATCATCAAGAAAAGAAGCAAATCCGTCAAATGTAAATTGTGTTGAGATAACAGATAATGTACGAATCGGATTATTGAATTTAAGACGCACTAACTCTGCCGCGTTGAGATTTGGAACGAATCGCTTCTGCAATTTAATTGATGCATCGTTGTTCAGAATTGAACCAGAGGAAATATTATCCAATGCTCTTACAAAACGCGAGTAACGTAAACGGTTACCAAAACGCTCCAAGTTATTTGTTGAGAATGAAGCAATCGCATTACGAACTGCTTGTTCGATTTCTGATGTCGTATCAGTAGTACGTGTTAAGTCATAGTTCGTCTGAATCGTTGGAATGAGATAGGTGTAATCCGCATCGATGATCACAGGATCAACTGCCAATGGAGTACGATCAGAGATAGACTCTTTAAGTTGTTGCTTTCTCGTAGCAGTAGTGAATTGCTCATTAAATGGTTTTGTTGCAATGTACACCTTACCATAAACTGCAGGGTCTGCTTGCTCTCCACCAAACGCAATCACCGATTGTAAATCTGGATTCTCTGCCAGAAGAATACGCTGATAGTCATTGTTGATAACTGCACGATTCTGTGTCTGATAGTTGCGAGGAGCATTGAACTTAATTGATTCAATCGTTTCTTGTGGACGACCACCACGAGCATTAGTAACTGTTGTTAATGCCACCGATGTATACTCTGGTTCAATTGTCAGTGTATCAACTGCGAACGTGGTTGCACCATTTGTCGCGTCACCGTTGTTGACCAGATATTCGACAATGATAATGTTACCATTAATAACTTTCTTACCAAGCGAACCTTGTCCGAAAATAATTTCGTACTTTCCATCATATGCTTCTTCAAGGAAGTATACTGGTGTGGTTGAATAAATTTGTGTAATATTTGATGCGAGAGTAAACTCTGTGGTTTCTGTATCGCTCACAGAATTTTGCACACTCACTCTAATGCTTGTTGTGTCTACATTAGCATTAGGCAAAACATACCGAACTGGATTAGCATCGTTTACTGTAAACCGATGTGTTAGGGGTACGCCTTCTTTGATTGTGAAAGTCTTAGAGTAAACACCATCTGAGGCAATAACTGTTTCTGCTCTTGGTGTCACATACGTGTATTGAATGTCATCAATTGTTGTAGAGAACTTAGAGTTTCTCGGAATTGTAAACTGTGCTATCGTACTATCAATGCCAGTGAAAGTCAATGTAATTTCTGCTTGAGCACCAATAGCAGACACTGGAGTGTATCCAAGTTCCTTAGCAAAGGATACGACAGAATCGCGTTGCTGTGCTGTATCAAGGAACATTTCATTTGCTACCATGTTCAGATAGTAGGCATTATAATGAGTGTTATATGCCAAGACATCAAGCAAGGTTGCCATGACCGAACCGTCAAAGTTGTAGTCTCGGAACTGCGTTTGTGTGGACAGAAACGACCTTAGATTGGAACGAATATCCTCAAAGTCGAGTTCTGATACCTGTAGATAACTGTTTGCTGATTGTGCCATTTATCGGACTCTTTCTAGTATTACATCAAGTACCACTGGGTCTGGATCGTTTACAATGTAAAATGCAAGCGAGACTGTGACTGCGTGTAGGTCTGGTCTATCTTCAACCAATATATCAATAATCTCAGCGCGAGGTTCATAGTTTGTAATCACCTCTCGCACTGCATCTTCCATCTGCTGACGAGTAGCAGGGGTAAATAACTCAAACAAATAGTTACGCACACCACACCCAATATCTGATTGGAATGGACGTTCGTAAAAATCTGTAAGCACAAGTGATTTCACAGACTGACGCACTGCCTCACGATTAGTTTTTCGTGTCAGTTGCTGAGTGATTGGATGGGCAATAAATCCCAAGTCCAGATCACTGAAAACTTCTGCTTTCTTATCTGCCATCTCTTGCTCTTGTAATAATTCGTTGTACTATTTATGCAGAGTTTTTAATCTCTTGGATCTCTGCACGTCTTTCTTTGCAAAGTTTGGCGATTTCTGCTAATGCTTTTCTCGCTCTAGTCCCTGCAGTCTTATTTCCTTGATCAAACTTTTCACTTTCTGCCATGTAAATCTCAAACAGTCCGACCAATGCATCATGATTTTTCATAAAAACCTCTTGACAACCTTTTCAATATTGTGTATAATCTATTTGTGGTTCTTCAGATACTAACCATTGCAAAACACATTACCCGAACCAGAGGTAACTTTAATTCCACACCCATATGAATCACCTAATCTTGCCACTTGCTTACCATTCGCATATACATTAGGACTCCCTTTTGTAATCTTTGTCTGGTGCTCTGGGCATCCTGCTGGAGGAGGTGCAAACGGATGTGATGTATTCTTATCTTCCTCTCGATGAATAGAATTACCATTCACCTTTACATTATCGCTACCCGTGTCACAGTTTGGTATAACGCCACACTCGTGCACTGATACCGTATCTACTCCATCTGCTCTTGCTACTGCGGGCATTAGTTTAGATCAATCCTTGGTGCGCTGAATGACATATTACCTTGACTTGATATACTACAAGTTCCTCCGATAGTAGCACTGAAGTTTCCCTTAACATTTAGATTGACATTTTTATCTACAATAATTGTTACATTTCCTTTCACATGAAGTGAATCATTTTCTGCTATCACTGTATAGTTATTCGCAACGATGTGTGTCGTTTTGACACCATGCGTATTGATCTGATAAAATGTACCAGAGGCATGACGTTCTCTAATCCTTTCGTGATTTGGAGTGTCGTCATATTCCTTCACATGTCCACTGACAGTCTCCATCACATGATTGTATGGATACTGTGCATTGTATGGGTCAGGTACTTCATTAATGTCTGTATCTGGAGTGTACCCTTTTGTTTGAGTACCTCTTGCTAACTTATTAGTATCTGGTACAGGATTGTCTCCAGAGGTGACATATCCTTCCCTTGGAAAATTTTCATCTGGGTCATTAAATCCGATTTTACCGTTCGGTAAGTTAATTGGCAATCCTGCAAGACTGCCAAGAATAGCAGGTTCTTGTGCTTTCTCTCCATCAATGAAGAAACCGATTACCCAAGAACCTTGCACCAATCCAGTTGGTGTTTCACCAACGCCACTTACACTTGCACTCGTCACGGGATTCACAGGCATTGCCCACGGCAATGCTTCTGTTGGAATCTGTCCCTTATCGTCTGTGTGCCAACCATAACAGCGAACACGCACACGACCAAGTTGTACAGGATCATTAATATCCTCTACAACTCCAATGAACCATGTAAAATTATTTTGCCCGATGAAGTTTCTCATCTTCTACCTTTTCGACATACTTTAGGAATCTAAGAAGACCGTTTCGCAACGACTCCTTAGTTACTTCTTGCTCGTCAACCCAATCAGTGAGCGTATCCAATCCATGATCAGTTCTTTTTTGAGCGTTTACGTCTTTTTGGTTTTTCTTCAACGATTACTTCCTCATGAACTGGTTCATTAATTTCTTGTAGAAACTGCGGTTCTTGCGGTTCTACGATTTCTTGAAGCATCTCTTTTTGCTTCACATCTCTTTTTGATCCCGGTAATGGCATTGCTACCTCCTTACTGTTTAGGGATGTCGATTTGACGCAGTGCGTCCTTTGGTACATTATCTTGTATCCAACTGAATACTTGCTTCTGAACTGCCGCATCGTTCACGAATGGTTTGCCAGATTTTTTCAACGTGACATAGGTAAAGTCCTTGACAATGATCTTACCAGAACCACTACCCTTAATAGGATTGCCTTCCGCGTCAGTGTAAGGAATCGTGTTACGACGATTATTAAGAATGACACGAACCTCACCGTTGACACCACGAGGAAGTTTTCCTTTGATAATCTCACTCATTGTCTTCGATGCGCCCACGTGTGTCTGTAGCAGAATGTCGTCTGGCACAACACGATCACGCTCTTGGTTTGCCTTGACTGCAACATAATAGTCAGTCAGCACCCAAGTCACATGAATGTTCTTACCATCGTATCCTAATGCATTCAGCATAGGAAGCATTTCTTTGATATCTTCAATCTCTTTTAGTGTAACATCAAACATGAGGTTTGGCAAGGTTTCTTTAGACTTGGACTGAGAGACTGACTTTGCAAGAAGATTGAGTCGCGCATCCCTTACACCAGACTTTTTCACCATGTCGTGCAACTTAGCAACATCATCTGGATTACGTAAATCCATGTCGAGATCACGAACCTTGATGAACAACTTCTTGAGTTCATCCACATCAAAAACCTTGAACTTGTCGCTTTCCATGAACTCTTTCTGAGCAAACCCTTTACCAGAACCTGCACCACCTGCGAGAAATACGACTTGTCCGTATCGCTTACCTTGGTTATACATGATAAGTTTTTCGTCGAGTTGCTGATAAAACAGCATGTCCCAATATTCTCTGAAGTTAAGCATTAGATATCAATCCCCGTGTCCTTTATACACTCTAAAAATGTTACAAATTGAGTTCCAGATTTGCCGCCAAATTTATGACGAACCGATGTAATTAAATACTTTCCACTTAAATATTTATCTCTCTTTCCATCGTCCTCTTTTACAGTTGTTGCGTTGGGTATTCTGACATAAATAACATCCCCTGCATTTAGTTCTGAGTTACCATGAACAGTTAATTCTAGTGTAAAGTTACTGATGTGTCTTTGGAAAGAGACCTTTCGATTTATGGTAGAGTTAATTCTTTTTGGTAAATGATTTTCAGAAGCAAATAGATTATCTGCATCGTGTCCAGTACGAGACTGCATCATAAACAATAATGGTATTCCATCCACCACGCCCGGAATCTTATAATTCTGAAGAGTGTTGAATTTATCAAATTCTCTATCATAATTAAAATTGTATTCTGTTTTATTTTTCTTGAGAATATCCAGATTGATTGTCTTTGACCGATACAATCCACCAATCGTATTCTCTAGAATATTCGTTTGCTTCGGAACATAAAAAGATATTATTTTCTGATAGTCTCGAACTGCTAACTCTGGATCTTTTTCCTCATCCTTGACATTTGTTGAGACATACGTGTAGGTATCTTTGGGTTCTTGTTGAACCAAAGAATTCACATCGCGAAAATTATATCCCGTACTGTTTTCGTAAAAAACATAGTTTGGTATGTGATTATCGCTATCTGCCTCACTCGATAAGAAGTCAATTGCATCATCGGGTGTCATATTTGGAATAATGTATCGTTGCAATCCATTCGTCGGATCGATGGTTACTGTTTTTTCAACACGTGTTCCAGTTACCTCACGATAGTTTCTGGTTATGTCTTTGACTTGAGAATCATATACAAACTCATTGACGATTGCTCTGATCATGTTCGATATTAGATTGCCATTTGGATGACCAAAAGCGCGTGACACTGTTTTTGTTGACGAGCGATATGCTTCGATGCTTATACACTCCAACACATATGCCTCGCCCTTATCATCGAGTCTCTGACGATCTGCAACATTATAAATGCCAAACATGTGAGTAATGTAATCTAAGTCATCGCTCTTTGTTTTGTAAGACACAACAAGAACTTCACCACCGTTAAAACCGCCTTGCAAACCATTGTCTCGATCTCCCTCTGAGGAATTGAGAAGAGCAATCGAATCGTTAATGACGACATCACATGTCAAATAATGACTTTCTATGTCTTGATAAACACTAACTTCTTTGACAAGACCATCTAAGTCGATAACTTCGCCAACCTGATTGATCAGCGCAAGTCTTTTAATATCGATATCGCCTGCAAAGCGATATCCACTGATCTTTTCAGTTGGCATTAAATTCCATCCCTAAGAACTGTCAATACTTCGTCGCGAACCTTGTCTGCAAAACGTTTGTCGAGCAATCTGATTGTGCGTCTTTCTTCGTTGAGTTCAACTTCATGATCGTACTTTGTGATCACTTCACGTTCTGATTCTGAGAGAGTATTATATGTGGTTTGATCAACCACAACAGTTCTCTTCTCAGTGACTACACCATCGTACCTAACACTTCTATCACTAAGAACTTGACGGTACTCATGTATCTCGCTTTGTGCACTAGCAAGCGAACCGTACTTTCCTTTAATGTAACCAGTAAAGTCTTGATCCGTCAAGTACCATCCGAATATGGGATCATTAATATTATTAAAATGAAGAACTAACCACGCGAGTTTTTCATCTCCATAATACTTTTCTGCAATGGTGTCTGGACGATCCCCTGCTTGAATGTTATACTCGTAGAAAATGTCAGAACGTTCGGTGACATCCGAACGCACGATAAATCGTCTGAGTATATTGGTGAGTTTAACTGTTTGACCAATGTTGGTCAAATCGTGATCTGTCTTTGGAAAATAAGAAAAATATTCAGACATTAGTAGTTAATCCTCTTTTCCAAACGCTCCTTGGTATGAATCTGAGTTTCCTTAAACGTCAGAGCAAGCGTGACAGACACAGGTGCACCCGTGTTCTCAAAGAACAGTGGAATGCCTTCACCATTATAATTGACTTGTACATCTTGCAATACACATGTTCCAATATCGTACAGATACTTTTCTGTTGCTGTCGAAAACTTGATCTCAAACTCTTCAGGATATCGGAATGCTAGTCCACCTGCTTCATAACTTGGAAGCATGGCATACTTGAATGTATTAATGATGTCTTTAATCTCATCGGATTCATCTTGATTACGAGCAATAAATTTGTAAGTGAAGTTGTGTGTGCGAAAACCTACACCTTGAAATACAACTGCCATATGAGGATTCAGTGCCAATCCAGTTGAAACTGAAACCCCTGAGACCACGCCACCTGCTGTACCACCGAGTGCCAACAAACCACCAACTGACCCACCAAATAACTTACCTGCTCCAGTTGCTAATGCAGGTGATGTAATGCCCACTCCTTGTACCATTGCGTCGGTATCACCACTCTTGAATGCATCGGTTGCGTTCTTAATCGTAGTCCCAATAGCATCAGAAAGCGAGGATGTTGCATCACTGATGTCTGAGGCAGAGATTCGTCCTGCCGCAGCAGCACCAAACATCGTCAATGCCGTATCAGCATATGAAACACCTTGCTGTACTTGAAGATTTGATGGAATCGGTAAAATGATATTTTGATATGTTCCGATCTTTGCTTCGTCTTTACGACTCTTACGTCTACGCTTCATAACCTTATAGATCATGTAGTGTTCATCATCCAAGTCGCTTGGATATTGTAGAGACTTCTCAAACTTATCTCGATCAAATAACTCCTTGACGGGAGACACCACGCGGTTACCAGTAACAGTATTTTTTAATACTTCATTAAAGTTTGCTGAAATGGAAACACCGTTCGGTCCTGCTGAAGCAGAGAATCCTCCTCTTCCTGCGGCACCTGAGATTGACTCCAGTGTACCAGAAGTTTGAGATAGCACATTCTTGCCAACGTTATATGCTGATTTTAGGTTAGTTATCTTTGGCATCTAAATATCCAATGGTAATTGTTTTCGACTATTTATAACGCTATGACCAATACATACAAAGGAAAATACCAAGTTAAGAACCCTGAGAAGTATAAAGGCAATCCAAACAATGTTGTCTACCGTTCTTCGTGGGAATTAAAGTTTTTTAACTGGTGTGACAAAAATCCAGACATACTACAATGGTCTTCAGAAGAGATTGTAATACCATACAAGTCTCCGCTTGATGGACGGTGGCATCGATACTTTCCAGATGTGTGGATGAAGACTGCTACCGATACCTACCTCATCGAAATCAAACCATTCAAGGAAACTCAAGAACCTAAGAAAAGATCACGAGTCACTAAGAAATACTTATATGAGGTTAAGACTTGGGGTATAAATAGTAGTAAATGGAAAGCGGCACAAGAATTCTGTGATGACCACAAATGGAAATTTAAGATTATCACAGAGAAGGAAATGAAACTTTAATGGCATCACTATTCGATGATATCTTAGTACGAGGTGTTCGACAAGGACAGATTCCTGCACGTACACAGGATGCGCGAGATTGGTTTCGCGAAAAGGCAAGAACAAATCGATCTGCGGCAGGGTATCCTGCCAATCTGATGAAAGATGGTGGTAGTAAAGTTGACAATCCTAAAGTGGGCAACATGTATCACTTNTACTACGATCCAAAAGGTAAAGGCACACTCCCATACTATGATAAGTTTCCTCTAATTTTTATGGTAGGTCCTGCAAAGGGAGGGTTCTATGGAATCAACTTGCATTACTTGCCACCAAAACTTCGTGCCGCACTTATGGATGGTTTATACACAGTTGTAAGTGATAAAAGGTATGATCAAAACACAAAATTAAGACTTTCATACAATCTATTGAAGGGTGCGTCTAAATATAGATATTTCAGACCAACATTCAAGCATTACCTTACAGATAATGTCAACTCAGAATTTCTGAAGATTGATTCTGCGGAATGGGACATTGCATTGTTCCTACCAACAGAACGCTTTGAGAAAGCAAAGAAGAGCAAGGTATTTGCAGACAGCAGGAAAATGATCACATGACGTTTAATGTCAATAACCTAGTATCATCAATCAACAAGACAGGTATTGCCAAGACTTCACACTTTGAGGTACAAATCACTGGTGCAGGAGACTCAGTGCTTGAAGAAGCAATGATGACACGAGTTGAAAGCATTGAATTGCCCGGTCGATCATTAATGACTGCCGAGCATAAGTTCAGCAACTACGGTCCCGTCAACAAAGTCCCCTACGGTGGACAGACATACGGTGATGCAACACTCAGCATTATTCTATCAGAAGATATGCGCGAGAAAGAATACTTTGAGATTTGGCAAAACAGCATGGTGAATACTGGTGCATTTGAGGTTGGAGGAAGTCAGCAAGATTTTGTTGGTGGTTACGTACAATCAAAATTCAACACCAAGTATTTCGATGACTATTTTGGTACGGTTACAATTCGACAATATGGTTCAGCAGGTGATCTACGATCCATATATACATTGAATGAAGCATACCCCTTGATCATTAATCCAATCACAATGAATTGGGGAACAGACGAGGTAGCAAAAATGTCAGTGACATTGGCATATCGAAACTACAGAACAACCTTCTTCAAGCAAGACCAACCCGGACTTGGATTTGGTTTTTCATTCAGTCTTGGACCCGGAGGTGTTTCTGCATCTGCTCGACTTCCGGGAATTGGTGACATTTCAGGTACGCTGAACAAAGGTGGACTGAAGACAGTACAAGCAACGATTGGTGACGTTACAAACAAAGTGGCACAAATTCGTAAATTCTTTTAATTAATGAGGTTTTATCATGGCACTACCAAATATATCAACCCCCGAATTTAAGACTAAGGTTCCCTCCACTGGTGAGGAAATTACCTATCGTCCATTTCTAGTCAAGGAAGAAAAGATTCTTCTGATGGCAATGGAAGGAGGAGAAGCACAAGAGATTCAGACTGCGATAATGAACATTCTGAATAACTGCATTCTATCCAATATTGAGGTGGACAAGTTAGCAATTTTTGATGTAGAGTATCTGTTTCTTCAGTTGCGAGGAAAGTCTGTTGGTGAGGTTATTGACTTACAAGTGACACACCAAGAGGGCGAGTGTCCCCACAGAACGGCACTTAAATTAAACATCGACGACATTAAAGTGGAAGGCGAAATTTCCGATCCAAAAGTTATGTTGAACGACGAAATTGGTGTGATGCTTCGGTTCCCCAATCTAACAGATATGTCTTTTGCTTCAACAGGAGACGATACCGAAACACTCTTTAAGTTAATTAATCGTTGTATCGAGTATGTGTTTGACAGTCAAGAAGTATACAATGACTTCACGGAGACTGAGATTGATGAATGGATTAATAGTCTGAATCAAACACAGTTTGAGAAGATTGTAGATTTCTTTCAGAAGTCACCGAAACTACAACACGATATAACATTTAAGTGTGATGCTTGCGGTAAAGAAGAGACTGTGCATCTTGAAGGGTTGCAAAGTTTTTTTACGTAAGCATGGTGCATGACTCACTTGCGAATATGTACCAGTTGAACTTCGCACTGATTCAGCATCATAAATATAGTTTGACTGAACTTGAAAATATGATCCCTTTTGAGAGGGATATCTATGTGACTTTGTTAAAGAACTTCTTGGAAGAACAAGAAGAAAGACAAAAACAACAGAGGTAATGTCACATGGCAGAAGAAAAAGAAGTAAAGGGTTTCCATCCTGCAGACACAAATGGCGATGGAGTAGTAAGTGAAGAGGAGCGTCAGATGTATCTTGAGTTCAAGCGTAAAGAACTTGAAGACCAAGACCAACAGCGGGATGCTATTCGATCCATGGCATGGTTCGCATTATTTGGACTCCTATTATATCCAATCGGAATCTTTTTGACTTCTGCATTTGGATTGGACACTGCGGCAGGATTGATTGCAGACATCGCGCCCACTTACTTTGCCTCAATCGCAGTCCTGGTATCCAGTTTCTTTGCCGCAGATGCAATTGGAAATAAGAAAAAGAAAGAGCAATAATAAATGGCAGACCTACCAACAGTCAATGCTTTAGATGAAGTCCGAGACCAGTCTGAGAAAACAACAGAAGCAATTCATGGATTAGATAAGTCCATATTTGCAGGGTTAGATTCTCTCAAATCTGTCTCGGATGGAATGTCTGATACACTCAAAAAGATGCTAAGGATTGATGAAGATGCTGCACGTGATGCTAAAATTGCACAGTTTCAGTTAATTGAATCATTACGAGAATCAGCAAGACTGAATAAAGAATCAAAGAAACCTACGGGCACAGATATCAAATCACCGTCTCTCAGTGAATTATTGAAGGGTACGGGACTCATTGGGTTGGCAGGTGTTCTCATTGCTCTCGGTGGTGCAGTTGCAGGACTTCGCGGTTGGGAAGGAAAAGCAATCAAAGAAATCAATAAAATCACTAAGACTAGCACCACCATTACCAATGGAATGAAAAATTTAAGGTTCAATATACTCAAAGTATTTGGACTTACTCCTACAGGTCTTCCTATTCGTGATCCTGAAACTGGAAAGTTTACTAAGGGTATGCCTGTATCACAGCAGATTGCTCTCAGATTCCAAGCACTCAAAGCAAATGTTCTTAAAATTTTTGGATTGGGAATTGATGGCAAACCACTTGCCAATGCTCAAACCAAATTACCAAAACCATTACAAGGAATCGGACAAAGAATTACTAGTATTACTTCTTCTGTAACAGAATTTGTAGGAAGAATTTTCTCTAGTATAGGATCGTTTTTTGGTAAAGGCGGTAAGGTGCTTGGAGATATTGTAAAAGCAGTTGGTAGAACACTACGAGCAATTCCTATTGTTGGGCAGATTATTGGGTTCTTGTTTGCTGCATTTGATGGAATATTAACGGGATTCAACACAGAAGGACCTTTGTGGAAAAAGATCACGGCAGGTATTGCCGCGTTCACGGGCAACTTTATTGGTGCTCCACTTGATTTGCTAAAGGATATTATTTCATGGATATCAGGCAAACTAGGATTTAAGGGTGTAGAATCTTTCCTCGATTCATTTAGCATTGAGGATCTGATTACTGATGCACTGACTGCCATACCAGATATGATCGGTAAAGCAGTCGATTGGATTGGAACATTGTTTACTGATCCAACAACTGCTCTTAAACAATTGTGGGAAGGGATAGTTGGTGTATGGGACGGTATTGGACAGTTCGTTATGGATAATGCGGTGACCCCTGCTTGGAATTGGTTTAAGGGACTGTTTGGTTTCAGTGAGGATGAAGCAGTCATACCAGAAGATTTCAATCCTATAGGATATCTAATGGATAAAGTCAAGTCATTGATGAAATTCATCTATGATCCAGAAACAGGAAAAGTCTTTGGGTTAGACTTGAGCGTTGAAAACCTCATGAAGCAACTGCCAGAGTTCAAGTTGCCAGATATCAAATTTCCTGAGATAGACTTTCCAAATCCATTTGAGGGTATTGGTGAAAAGATTCAGAGTTTAGACTTTAATTCATTTAACTTGGGTAAGTGGTTTGGTGGTAGACTTGACCTTGACCTTGGTGATAGGTTAAAGAACACTCTTTCCGAACTGTTTGGTGGCAGTGGCACACAAGCAGTCTCAGGTGCCGCAACTGGTTCTGGTGTGGGTAGTGGTGCTGAAGTCGATGTACGTTCACGTGAGGTAGGCGCGNCACAAGCGCAACCAAACGTAACTGTCGCGGCACCACAGACTACTTCTGTGAACAATACTAATACCAATGTTAATCAAACAACAGTGGCACCTGCGTCTGCGCGTAGAGATAGGAAAGTCCATAGGTTCCAAAGAACTGGAAACATAGACAACTATCCTAGATCATACGGATAAAAAAAGGGGGACATTACGTCCCCCTTGCTACATTGGCATTGTAGAATTAGTCGTTTGCCAACTGCTCAAAGAATGATAAATCATCATCGTCTTCAGTGGCAGTAGAAGCAATTGCCTTTGGCGGTGCTTCCTTTGGAGCAGGAGCAGGAGTCACATCTTCCACGTCCTCATATGCAGGACGAGGTGCCACGCTCAAACCCAACACCTTGTCGAGTTTTTGCTTGAGTTCGTCGTAAGACTTGAACTTGTCTGGTGATACCAGATCTTGCAATGAGTACAGTGACTCATATGCCTTTTCAAGTTGATCGTCATCACCATCGAACAATGCTGATGGTGTGTCGAACTCAGACTTATCGTAGTTACGATAACCTTCCACATTACGAATCTTCAACTTGAAGTCTGCGCCTTCCCAGAAATCAAATGGATTTACTGGTGTTTCATCCTCAAACTCTGGTTGCATAAGATCGTTGATCTTGTCCCAAATCTTCTTACCGAACTGGTACAAGAACACCTTACCCTCGTTCTGAGGATTCGATGGGTCTTTAATAACCACGATGTTTGAGAAATATTTCAAGCGACGCTTTTGCTTACGTGCTTGCTCTTTACCTGCATCGGTGCCGTTGTTCCACAGTTCAGAGTTGAACTCTGACACAGGGTCTTTCTGACCGATAGTAGTCAAAGAGTTTTCGATGTACCAACCACCAGGTCCTTGAAACCCGTGATCGAATACACGAACCCAAGGCAAGTCTTCGCCCTTTGGTTCTGGAAGAAAACGAATAACGGCATAACCGTTACCTGCTTTATCGACTGTTGGTTTCCAGATGCGTTCGTCTGGACCATTGGACTGTTGCTGTCCACCTTCGGTCAACTTAGCAGTTTCTTGGAGGAGTTTGTCAAGCGATGCGTTGCGTGACTTCTTGAGGGATGCGAATGAATTTGCCATATCGTATTTTCCTTGTATTGCGTTGTATGTTTCGTGTCCACGTATTTCATAATATAGTCTGTATATATTACACCAATTTGGGGATGGTGTCAACCCTTTTTATTTATATTAACTAAATTCTTTCTCAGAGCGTTCTTTTGTTTTTACTTGAGCAACAGCATATGCCCAATTGACTTCAAGTTCTTTGATTCGCTTCTTGAGTTCTGTATTCTCCTTTTTGAGTTCACTCATTTGATTCTGCATATCGAATAGTTCGCAGTTGAGGTTTTTTCTAAGTTCTCTAAACATACGACTCCGAACATCCCCTAAGTTTGATAGTGCTTCTTTGATCATGAGTATATCTCCAATACTATTTGTTTCAGTTTGTTGTTGTCAGCATTAGTGAAGTGATATAGAAACGGACGATACTTTCTGATCAACTCGACGAGTTCTTTCAGCATGATGTCATCTTGTTTCTCCCACACCCGTGTAAAGTTCACTAGAGCATCCAGTAAAACCAAAGTCTCAAGCGAAACCTTACGCCTACTATAGAGTCTGAAAAGCAATGGGTGTCTACCATCCTTAATCACAAATAGATGATTAAATTCAGACTCGGTATCATATAATTGTGATATTTCCTCTCTGAAGTTATATGAAAGCGATTCAATGCGCTTACGCCATTTCTTGTAAGCGATTTCGTTTTTGGCAGTGAGTAGTTCTCCTATCCATGTTGTGCCATCCGTGATGTTGGCAACGAGGTATTTGATGAAGTCCTCGCGCTGAAACTTACGCGATGCCTTCTCAAAAAAATATTTATCTTTCCTTATCTCGTATGAGGTAGGTTTTACGGCAATTTTTCCATGATACTTAAAAAAATCATAGGACTTCTGCTTGAAGTGATTGCTCACTGCAAGGTAAGTCTGATAACAATCGAATCCACTCATGCTTTCACTCAAATAGGCAACCTGTTAGGTTTTTCTAAAAAATTTAACTCTTGTGCTTCATATCTCAGTTTCTCTTTGATGACTCCATTGCACAGTTTTGCGGCAACCTCGATTTCCATTTCATTTTTTTCACACCACCAAACGATAGCATCCATGTAGGACAATCTTTTATCCTTCACAGTCTCTTCAATCATGATTGAAAATTTTTGTGTCGTCATCAGATCAAGCATTAAATTTCCTTACAGTTTTATTAAGATTTGTCGATTATGGTATGATAATAGCATGGAATGACCGTTGTGTCAACTTTTATTTATAAATAGGAGTGCAACCAAAAGTTGTATTCCCAACAGGAGAGAAATAATCATGCGTAACGCAGTTACTGCAATACTCCTTGTTATGCTTACATCATCAGCGTTGGCAGAAACCATCGTCACTGAATCGACTTCCACAAGTACAATTACTACTAATAACAATACGACTACTGATAACACGAACACCAATAATAGTACCGTGAACAGTACAAGTAATGTTACGAGTAGTAGTACCAATAATAACACTAATACAAACGTAAATACAAATACGTCCACGTCTACAAGCACGTCTACCAATAATGATACTATTAATTCTACGAGCACTAGCACAAATACCAACACTAACAGTAACACCAATAATAATACGAACAACAACACGAGTAGCAACACCAACACCAATAAGAGTGATGTGACTCAGAAAGTTGAATCGCCTCCTCCAAGTGCTATTGCTCCAAGCATTAATAACTCAAACTCTGATGTCTGTACCGTAGGATTCTCTGCGGCAGTCCAGACTCAGATTTTGGGATTTTCTGGTGGTGGAAATGTTCGTGATCTAAACTGTGAACGACTCAAACTATCCAAGACTCTTTACGACATGGGTATGAAAGTTGCGGCAGTCTCTGTCATGTGTGGTGACGCACGAGTCTTTAATGCAATGGAAATGGCAGGAACACCATGCCCATATGAAGGTAAGATTGGTGCTGAGGCAAAGGAACTTTGGGATGCTAATCCTGAGTTAAAACCTACCGAACAGGAACAGGAGACAAGACGCAATGACGTACTCAAGGGTATTGGCATTGGTGCTGTGTTGCTTTACGGCATCCCATTCCTATTCTGATACAACAGGTAACCTCTTAGATCCTTCAGTTATTGAGGGTACGTACAACAATTGTACGCCTGGAGTTAATTGCTGGAACGGTACAACTGGTGGATATTATCCTAACTGGGATGGAACAACTGCTTATTGGGGATACGGTGGTGGTACGCTCAGATGGAATATTGCATTTCAACAAGCACTAGAAAGTGTTGGTATCCAATTAGATGGTTTCAACTACAGTTGGTATATTAAGAACGCAGATACCAATGCTGAACAAAATGATGGTGATGATTACATGCGAATCTCTGTCAGAATGTATGATGAATCTGGTACTCAGTTATGGGGTAAACAGTACAACTATGATGGAACATATGAGTGGTCATATTTTACTGGTCAAGAATTGTTCACAACACCACTACCGATTGAAAACGTAGATAAGATTCTCATCAGAGCAGAAGGTGATGATCCTGGTTTTTGGGCAGGATATTATGGTCCAGAGTTTGATGTCTCAGCATCTAGTTTTACTCTAATCTATTCAGCAGATCCATGCTATACAGACCCATTATCATCACCTACATGTGATGGATATGCTAATGCAATTGCTGAAATGTTAGCAGAACAGCAAGCATTAATAAGTGCATCATTGCCTACCATAGAGGAGACCACATCAAATGCAGTCCCAGACATCACGACGGAAACGAACCCAACAACTCTTACCACAACCCCTACGATTGCCAGTGGAGGAACAAGAACTGATGGACAGGACACAGGAGATACGGGATCAGTTCCAATTGAAGAAACAGGAGATAAAGACGATGATAAAAAAGAGAAATTGGACCTTGCACGATCTTTAGATGCTACAAATAATTTTGATGTAAGTTCTGTATCTGGTGCCCCATCAGCAATGGAAGATCAAATGGCAATGGACATTGTATCCTCTGTTGAACAACAAACCATAGGAGGAACCTTGAATGGTTCAATGGATCAAACAATTTCTGGATTGGGTGGACTACCATCGAGTAATATATCTTCAGTCCAAGATAAACAAACGTCTCAAACAAGAGAGCAAAGACAAGAAAGAAGAGAAAAATTAAAAGAGTTGGTTGATCAACGTGCTAATGAAATCTCGGATGAGAATTCTGGTGCTGAAAGCATGGATGAGCAATCTAAACAGCAAATGGAACAACTTGCATTGATGAACTACGTTCCTGGATTTAATACATATAGTAGAGCATTGAATGGTGGATATCTTCCAGATGCAGTTGGGTATCCAAATTCAATCGTTCCAGAATCAAGAAAAGGATTAAGAAACGGACTAGCACAGCAACTCCTCCATGAACAAATGGTGGATATGCAATACGAAAGGAGCAAGTAACGTGGACCCGATTACGATAATATCGGGGGCAACGGTTGCATTTAATACCGTGAAAAAAATGATAGAAGCAGGGCGAGAAATAGAGGATGTCGCAGGACAACTCGGACAATGGTTTACTGCAGTTAGTGACTTTTACCATTTAGAGGAGCAATCTAAGAATCCCCCTCTTTTTAAGAAGATAGCACACGGAAGATCAGTCGAGCAAGAAGCACTCGACTTGATGATACACAAGAAAAAAATCAAGGAGCAAGAGGATCAACTCCGCGAATTAATTATGTGGACGTATGGGCAAGATGCCTATCGTGAAATGATACAGTACCGCAGAGAGATTCGTGCGGCAAGGGAAAAAGAAGTCTATCGACAAAAAGAAATTCGTAGACAAATCATGGATGGAATTATTATTGTTACGGTGGTTGGGATAGGTCTCGGCATTTATTCGGTGCCGTAAATTGGATGTTATCACTAGGAGCACATTAATGAAAGTATTAATACTAACATCTGCATTACTCATCGGTGGATGCTCAATGATCCCATCAATGTGGGACGACAACGAGTCGTATGCGGTGGCAAAAATTCGCCACTCTATCGATGCAATGGACTGTAGTGGCAACTATTTGCCACAAGCAAAAGTAGTAGTCAGCGACATTCGTTTTCTTGAGTTGTATAGTTCAAGCAAAGGGTCAAACGATTTATTAAAAATGGTTGTGCCAATGAAGAAAACGGCAGTTGGACTCGTGGAAAAAGAAGAGAACAAGGTATTCTGTACTCTAAAGAAAAAGCAATTAGTCACACAGTCAGCAGTCATTGCTGATGCGGCAATGGAGAGATTCTAATGATTGGAGAGATTCAAGCACTGGTAGAGTGTGAAGATAAAGAAGTAGCGGCAAAAGCAGATGAGATTTGTATGATCCATGCCGCATACGAAAGTGGCGACATTACTAAAGAGATGTACGTCGAGTTATTGGAAGATACTAAGCGTACCTTTGAGATTATGGAAGAAGCAGAGGACATGAAGTTCAAGGCAATGCTAGTGACAGGTGTGTACGGTATTCTGCAAGTGATCTAAATGTGGATTTTAATGTTGTTAATTGTCACTTCCAAGGGAGAATTGATTATGTACGATCAAGGAATTTTTGAGACAATGGATGAATGTATTTCGGTTCGTGTGGCAATGGAAAAAGACATGAAGGAAACAGATTATCGTTTGACTTGTTTCAAGTGGGATAACTATGGCAAATAACGAGCACGATAAATGCGGTACGGACGAATGCTGTATGAAATGTGACACTGCCAGTTTTGGCAATGATTGGTATCTGATTGCTATCAATCCTTGGTATAAGATTTACTATAATCCATTGACTGACGAACATCGTCAGATACCATACAAAGAGGTAAAGTGATGTCTTGGTTTATTCTTTTCGTAATGATGACAGCACCGCAAGAAGAAGGCAAAGAAATCTATACGATTACGAATCAAGCGTTCACATCTGAGCAAGAGTGTCGTGAGTTTGTAGGTGCTAATAATCGTATTCTAAAAGATCACATACTGACTGTGTATCCATTGCGTCCAGTAGACGAGGTGTATTGCATTCGGCAAGATGTGTTAAACAAAGTAATGAAAGACTATAAGAAGAAGGAAGAAAAGTAATGGCAGAGTTTGAGTTTGGTGGTATGACATTTCGTGGAGGAAAAATGATGATCATTCTCACCGCACTCTCTACTGCAGGTGGTGCCGCTTGGGGAGGTTTTGAGGTCTACAAAGACTACATGGATATGAAAGAAATCATTCAGAACATCGATGTCCAAGCAATCGAAAACTCTAACAATAGTGTGCTTCTAAAAATGGATGAGCAAATGATTCGCATTGAAGAAGCAATCGAGTATACTCGCGATATCAAGCAAGGATTACGAGATGATATTCTTGGTATCGAAAAGCAAGTAGATCGTATGGAAGATAAGATACGTGAAACTGAAGAAGATGTACGCCAATCTATTGCTAATGCTGAAGAGCGTTTTGAGAATAAGCGAGATGCACTACAAAATGATTATGATGAAAAAGCAAATCGTCTTGCAGAGCGTAACGACAGTTTGAGAACCGATCTTGAAAATAAAGTCGAACGTGAGATAACGGATCTTGAGGATCGTTTGGGCAAGAAGTTACAGAGAGCATTAGATAACCCTCTTGCTAACTAGATTCCCTCGCGACCTGGAAAGAACATCTTGAAGTTGTCACCTGATGCAATAATGCAAGTGACACCAATGTCTTTGTTTACGACAAGAAACGTCCAAGTCTGTGTTCCTTGGTTGATCCATAGTGAATGAAAGAGTTCGTGTCCATTTGCATTTGCACCTGCCGACATCATGACGATTTCTTCAGTATATCTTTCTTTCAACCCATCAATAAGATGTTCGGTATCTCCACAAGAGATTGGAAGTTCTTTGGTGTCTGGTTGTATGCCATTATGATCAGCATACAATGCTGTCGTCCATAACAACATGAGTATTCCTACGATTATTCTCATGCTTTTGCCTCTGAAGGGGCAAGGAAATTTCCTTGCCCACAGTGTTTACTTCTGAGAAACGAAACTGTTCATCTCATCAGCAAGTGCTTTGATCTCAGCAAAGGTTGGAAAGGAAGGGAATGTAGGATACTCTGGTTTGAGTCCTGCTTCCTGTTCAGCATAATACTGAGTTCGGATGTTATCTACTTCTGAGTGATATTGTTCAGTAAGTAGATTTTTTGCTTCTGTAATCATTGAGAAGCGTAGATCAAATGGATTTGACATAATAGTCTCCTTGTGTGTTTGTGTGTAAAATGGTGGGTTATTCTGTTGCCAAGAAACCCACCGAAACTCCGCTAACCTTTATCAGGCAGCAAGTGCAAATGTTTCATCGTTTGCATTTACTATTTTGTAACTCTCGTCTAACCGCCCATCTGCCTGTCGAACCCGTGACACCCCCATCATAAACACACTACAACTTGCAAGGTTTTCCCCCAGTAACTCCCAGAGGTGTAGTGTGCTTATGGTGGAGGTGGCGGGAGTCGAACCCGCGTCCAAACACCTTCTTGTCAGCGTCAACAAGTTACTTACTATTTATATCACATTTTTCCTTTTCAATCAAGTCAATAATGTGATTTGTGACATCGATTTCATGGCGTACCCATGTCATCTTCTGTGTAAGGATTTCTAACTGTTCTTGATAGTACGCAAGTTCTTCTTCTTTGCGTTGTCGCATTTCAAGAACATCAGTGATAATAATAATGCTCGTATTAGACATACTTCGCAGACATGTATTCGATCCACATTACTGCATCATATTCAGAATCAAACCACTGTATTTGAGATTCTTCGATGTAAAGGTGCCACATAAATGCCATCACTTGATCTCCATACTTTGATACCTTGCATCCCCAATCACCGATCATGACTGCTTCATAGGTCTCAAAGTTTACCATGTTAGGGTGGGGTACGTTTGACACTTTGTTCTCTCCTGTATCGAGCAATGGTTTCAACGCATTCATAAATGTAATTGTCGCGTTTTTCCTCAAACACTTGAGGTTCTTCACCATCAACTGCGATTACAACTACAATTTTATTTATGGGAATACCAGTTCTCTCCTCCCACATAACGGCATATGCCGCACACTGTTGGAAGTAATTGGAGATATATTCTTTCTTTTTGAGTTTGCGACTTGTCTTGAAGTCGATTACAGCAATACGACCATTCCACTCAGCAATACAATCAACGCGACCTGCCACACCCAAATACTCACTCCAAAGAGGGACTTCTTGAGCATAGATGTTATCGATATGTTCTTCCAAAATTGGTTTGAGAGAATTAAAGGTTTCTCTGTCGTTTGGAAGATACTTCTTTGCATCGAGATCATTGTTGAGAAAATCTTCGCACATGGCATGGACGTTTGTTCCGCGTCTTGATGCTTTGGTGCTGATTTTGTTTGCTTCTTCTTCACCGACTCGTTCTCTCCATTTCTTGATAGCATCTCTCGACAGAATCGACAAGACCGTTGTAATAGAGGGCAACTTCCCTTTTGGCGTAACATAGAATCGCTTCCCATCGATTGTCTCAGTATTCAGTTCTTCCAGTTGAAAGTCTTTGTGCGTAAAACTCATGCGTCAGGATTATCCAAACCGTAGTTTGTCCCTTTCTTTAAGACCCTTTCGCCTGTGTGTTTTTTGATTGCTTCTTGGGTTTTGACTGTTTTTGTTGTTCTTCCTCCAACTCTGTCTGCAAGTGCAGACGTTGGATGCGCCTCCGCGATGCGCGTAAGATTTTCTTTCCAACCATCGTCCATCTTTCCTCGTAATCCAGTGCCACTTATCATCTTGGGTGCTTTGAGCAACCGTTGTGATAAATGAGGATTTTCAATCTTAAACTTATCGAGTTCGGATATTCTTAATTGATGAGACTCCATCTCACCAGTCTCTTCATTCATAAAATCATATGTCGGCATTCTGAAACCACTCTGGTATATTACGTTTAGTCCACTTCGCAAAATCTTTCTTCTCTCTTATGTAGTAACGCTTGTACCCCTCTATCGTGTCAAGCATCTTACATGTATATGGCATGCACTGTGGCGGTTCAGTAAAGAAACCAGTGGGTATGTTTTTTGGTGGTGTCGTCAGTCTGCCATAGAGTTTACGCGCAGTCTCATGCACACGCCCATAGCGATGCTCATACTCCTTACAGAGTGCCAGAAACAACTGATTCAACCATAGATAATTATTGTGATTCTGTCGAACCCAAATGTTGTCGGGATGGTTTACATGCGATGCTTTGTATAGCAGTTGCTCACGGTCATCGTCAAGTCTCCATCGCTTGATCTTACGACCACTTGAGTCGTCAATGTATTGCTCACCATCTAGTACACGATTGGCAGTAGAGAGCAACTGAGCATACTCAATGATCATCTTTACGACATGCTTGTCGCAGTGTTGCTTTGCACATTCAATTGGATTCTTGTCGAGATAAAATACATTCATACTATAAAGTCCACAACCTGTTGAGATGTCATAATCACAGTCTTTATATTACCACCTTTGTCATAGGTTGTCAAGTGTGTTGTGTCAATTATTTCTTTATCGGCAAAGACTCGCCTCGACTCATAACTCTGTCGCTCGACTATCGGTAATGGATCTTGTCTTGGTTCGTACCGTGTGTTAATCCTTGCCGCTTGATTGATTGGGGGAAATAATTCGCTCATAGTCTGGTCTGTATTCCTTTTGCAGATACCCATGCTGTAATCTATACATCTTTTTTAGATACCATTTGTTCTGTCTAAACCAATCCTTGTAATTGGTTGAGAACTGATTTATAGCAAGGCACTCATCCATATATGCCAACCAAGATTCATAACAATAAGACTTGAATGTCAAAACAGATTGCTCCACTTTTTTAACTTCTCGTGCTTCATCTCTGCATACTCATCCAACTTGGTGTATGAGATCATATCCTCTCCATGTAAAAGATCAACTAAGCAGTATAAATCACCAAGTTCCTTCTCAAGACGATCCATCGCAGTTTCGTTGTCCCACACTGATGATTCGCCAAAGCGTTTAATCTTCGATGCGGCAACAATTACTTCCGCACACTCTTCCATCAAAATGGTTAGCAGTTCTTCTCTACGAGTCAATGCTTGTTCTCTCCATCAAAATAACGATAGCACCTACCATAACTACTCCTGTGGATCACTGCCCGGATAATAAAACTTATCTAAATCAATATCACCATCTTGATCTTTCATGAAATCAAAGGCAGTGGTAAACTTCATGTCACCCATTTTTTCGTTTGTGGACTCTTCCGTGAGTTCCTCTTCGTAAACTCCACCACACATTTCTTCTACCTCTTGAGGATACAATCTATAATACTGAAAACTTTCTTCTGGATACCCTTGTTCGACTATCCACTTTGCCAAATCAAAACTTGGATTGATAAACAAGTCATATGCCTTTCCACCGCACATCACTGCTTCTTCTGGTAATGCCTTTGGGAAACCATATGCCCAACCTGCGGGGGTTGGATCAACCATCAACTGATACTTCTTCTCACTCATAACTCTACTATCTCCAACATGTCGCCATACTTCTCTTTAAGTTGGTTGTAGATTCCTGCGTTGCTCATACGCAACCCTTGACGACTCTTAAATAAAGTATAACGCGAACCACTCTCCGTGTCAACCGTGAAGAAATCTTGATTGATTTTAATGTTGAGTTCTTTGATAGGACTTGACATTCTCCAAGAATCACCATAGAGATAACCACCAGACCAACCAGAGAGGATCTTCTGAAACTGTTCACCTTCGTGGTTGACTTCAACAATCACCCAAGAGTCTGGTGTGATGCCTTTTTCTGGTTCTAAAGCAGAACTTGCCTCAAACATTTCCATCTTCACCTTATCATAGAGTTCATCGTGGATTGTTTTCTTC
>JGI11705J14877_10000133_pt1 | contig 45867 bp, 29 predicted proteins | sample Etolaghawater15m_FD_14877 | JGI IMG/M metagenome (IMG submission 14877) | reverse complement strand
ACGTTTATTCTCCATCGTCAATTTGACACGGAGGCCTTTATTGAAACCGTCGAACGTGAGAAGGTGACCCATGTGATGATGGTACCATCCCAGGTTGTGGGAGTGCTTCATTCCCCCAATTTCTCCGCCAAAGCCCTCTCTTCACTGGAAATGATCTGTTCCGTGGGTGCGCCCCTGCACAAGGAACATAAAGAAGAACTGATCAGGCATCTGCCCGACCGACTTTACGAACTTTATGGGTTGACCGAAGGGTTCATGACCATTCTGGATCGGAATGATTACGAAAAAAAGACCGGTTCCGTGGGGGCGCCTACCGCCTTTTTTGATCTTCGCATCGAGGATGACGAAAAGAAGCCGGTCCCCGCGGGTCAAGTGGGGGAAATCGTGGGCAAAGGCCCCATACAGATGGTGGAATACTACAAACGTCCCGAAATGACCCGTCAGGCCATTGTAAACGGATGGCTCTACACCGGAGACATGGGGTACCTGGATGAAGACGGTTTTCTCTATTTGGTGGATCGTAAAAAAGACATGATTATATCCGGCGGCGTCAATGTATACCCCAAAGACATCGAAGAGATTTTGGTCCAACATCCGGAAGTCTTAGAGGCAGCAGTGTTCGGTGTCCTCGACGAAAAATGGGGCGAAACCCCCATTGCGGCCGTCACCCTGTCCAAAACAGCGACCATTTCCCCCAAAGACCTGGTTCAATGGACCAACGAGCGGGTGAGTGCCAAATTCCAGCGCATAAGACAGACCATTATTCTGGAAGACTTTCCTCGAAATGCGGCCGGAAAAACCATGAAGCGAACCATTCGAGACAAATTTCTCGCGAAAATGGCATAAAAATACCGGGCTGTTGGCTAACAGCTAAAACACATAGGAGTCACGACCATGAAACTTGAAGATATTAAAAACGTAACGGTTCTGGGATCGGGCATCATGGGGCACGGCATTGCTCAGAGTTTTCTGATGGGTGGGTACCCGGTGATGCTCTTTGACATTTCCGAGCCTATCCTTGCAACTGCCAAAGCGCACGTCAAAAAAAACCTTGAACTGTTTTTCAAATCGGGACTCATCGAAAAAACGGAGATTGAAGCGAGTCTTCAAAGACTCACCACCACTACCGACCTTGAAGATGCGGTTGGCCAAGCTGATTTCATCATCGAAGCGGCCCCCGAAGATCTGAATCTCAAACAGGACCTTTTTGAAAAAATCGAGTCCTTTTGCGGCAAAAAAACCATCATCGCCAGCAATACCTCCTCTTTGACGCTAAAGGAGATCGGGGAACGGGTGAAAAATAAATCCAGACTGGTGGTCACCCACTGGTTCAACCCCCCCCATATCGTCCCCACGGTGGAAGTGGTGAAAACCGAAGACACCAGTGATGAAACGGCAGACATCGCTTACGGGCTCATGGAAAAGATCAAAAAATCCCCGGTTCTGGTCAACTGGGAAATCCCAGGGTTCATTGTCAACCGCATTCAGATCGCCATGGTGCGCGAAGTGCTGAACCTTTACAAAAAAGGCGTTGCCAGCGCCGCGGACATTGACCGCGCCGTTCGAGGTAGCATGGGCTTTCGGTTGGCCAGCATCGGCCCCCTCCTCACCATCGATCTGGGAGGCGTAAAACTCTGGCGGAGTGTCTGCGCCAACCTGCTTCCCCACATAGAAAGCGGCACCACACCATCCGCGGCACTGGATGACCTGATTGCAGAAGGAAATGACGGCATCAAGAGCGGCAAGGGATTTTACGATTATACGGTGGATTTTTCGGAAGAAGACATGGACAAGGCCATTGCACAGCGGGATCAGGAGTTCCTGAACCGACTGAAGAATCTCTATCTTGATAGGCAGGAATCATGACGGAAGCATCCAGACTGGCGCTCAACCATTTAAGGGACCTCTCTACCCTCAAATGGTACGTCATTCCTCTTCTGGCCATCGTCTTCTACATTTACGCCAGGGAAATCAAGTCAGCCCGGTCCACCGGCAAATGGGATGCCGTCTATGCGGGACTCACCCTTTTCGGCATGGATTTTGTCAATGAGACCTGGAACGGCTGGGTCCTGCATTTCACCCAGGTGTCCGCCTGCTGGACCGTTCCGGGGGAAACGGCGCTTCGCACCCTGGTGGGCTGGAACATCGAGATTATGTTCATGTTCGCCATCGCGGGCCTCATCTATTACCATACCCTATCAGAAGACCCGGCGGAAAGGATTCTGGGAATCCCCAACCGGTGGTTCTGGGCCATCGCCTATTCGGCCTTCTGCGTCTTTGTTGAATGCGGCCTCAATATGGGCGGACTGCTGGTCTGGGAATACCCCTGGTGGAACCGCAGCTTTGGAGGCATCTGGCTGATCTTCTTTTTCGGTTACTTTCATTTCTATGTGGCCACGATTTTTGTCCTCTGGCTCAAAAGCCATAAAGCCAGAATCTTCGTGGTGGCTTGTCTCTATCTTTCGGCCGCAATCGCCAACACGATATGCTTGGGATACCTTGGATGGGTCTACTGAGAGGATAGAACTTTTCCCGAATCCGAATCTATTCAAGGCAAAACTTGGAGGTTCCCTTTTCGATGGGGACGGGATATTCGCCGTTGAAGCAGGCGAAGCAGAGATCCTGATCGGGAATGGCGGTGGCTTTCTTGAGGCTGTCAATGGGAAGGTAGCCCAGACTGTCGAGGCCCACGAAATCCCTTATTTCCTCAACAGACTTGCTGGCGGCAATCAATTCGCCGCGGGTGGAAAAGTCAATGCCGTAATGGCAGGGATGAGCATGGGGGGGGCAACTCACCACCATGTGGACCTCTTTGGCGCCGATCTCGCGAAGGGTCTTCACCCGAGTCTTGGCCGTAGTGCCGCGGATAATGGAATCCTCCATGATCAAAACCCGTTTCCCCTTGAGCAATTCCTTCACCGGATTCAGCTTTACCTTGACCCCGAAATCCCGCATGCTCTGAGAGGGCTGAATGAAGGTCCTGCCGATGTAGTGATTTCGAATCATGCCCATCTCCAGGGGGATCCCGGACGCCTGGGCGTAACCGATGGCCGCGTAATTCCCGGAATCGGGAAAGGGCATCACGAAGTCCACATCCAGAGGATATTCCTTGGCCAGTAGTGCTCCCTGCCGTTTTCGAAAGAGATAGACATTTTCACCGAATACATTGCTGTCGGGACGGGAGAAATAGATCAGCTCGAAAATACACTGGCTACGCCGGGACGAAATGCCCGAGTGAATACTTCTGATGCCGTCCTTATTGATGATCACGATTTCCCCGGGTTCAATAAACCGGATAAATTCTGCTTCCACCAAGTCAAAGGCGCAGGTTTCGGAGGACAACACATAACTCCCATTGAGCTTTCCAAGACACAAAGGCCGGAACCCGTTGGGATCCTTGGCGGCGATAAGGCTGTCTTCGGTCATGACCACCACCGAGTAGGCGCCCCGAAGCTGACTCATGGTCTCGATCATGGCCTGTTCCATCCCCAAATTCAAACGCCGAGCCATCAGGTGCAGGACCACTTCACTGTCCATGGTGGTCTGAAAAATAGACCCGTTTTGTTCCAATTCCGAACGGATTTGGTGGGCATTGACGATATTGCCGTTGTGGGCGATTGACATGGAGTGGCCCGAATGGCGCACCCTGAAAGGCTGCGCATTGCACAGCAGGGAAGATCCCGTGGTGGAATACCGCACATGCCCCAGCGCCATGTTTCCCTTGAGTTCGTTTAAGATCTGTTCGTTGAAGATCTCGGGAACCAACCCCATGGCCTTGTGTTCCACCACTTTGTTTCCATCGGAAACCACAATGCCTGCACTCTCCTGGCCACGGTGCTGAAGAGCATAAAGCCCGAAATAGGTCAGTTTGGCCGCCTCTTCGTGGCCGTAAACAGCAAAAATGCCGCATTCATCCCTGGGTCGTCTGGACTGTAATTCAGTCATTATGGTATTCCTGTATGGTTCTGACCTTCATATCTTCTTTCGACATGGACCGGATGGCCTCAAGGGTCGCTTTCGCGCCGGCCAGTGTCGTGGTGTAAGGAACATTCATGGTCAAAGAGGCCCTGCGGATGGAATAGGACTCAGCAATGGCTTTTTTATCGCTGGTGGTGTTGATCACCAGGTGAACCTCTCCGTTCTTGATCATGTCCACCACATGGGGACGACCTTCCCTTACCTTGTTGACCGATTCATTGGCCACACCCTTCTCCATAAGAAACTTTGAAGTCCCTTTCGTGGCCAGGATCTCAAAGCCCAAATCAAAAAGTCCCGTGGCAACAGAAAGAACAGCCGCTTTTTCCGTATCCTTCACACTGATGAACACCTTTCCGGAAAGGGGAATTTTTTGCCCGGCAGCCAATTGGGATTTCCCGAAAGCCAGCCCGAAATTGTGATCGATCCCCATGACCTCGCCGGTGGATTTCATCTCCGGCCCCAGGATGGTATCCACCCCCGGAAAACGGCTGAAGGGAAAAACTGCTTCTTTCACGGATACATATTCAGGAATCACTTCCCGAGTCAAACCCAGTTCCCTTAGGGTTTTCCCCATGATCACCTGGGTCGCCATATTGGCCAGCGGTACACCCGTGGCTTTGCTCACAAAGGGAATGGTCCGCGAGGCCCGAGGATTCACCTCAATCACATAGATGATACCATCCTTCACCGCATACTGAATGTTCATGAGACCCACCACCGACAACTCTTTGGCCAGCGCTCGGGTATGTTCCATGATGGTCTCAAGGATATCCGGTTCAAGAGAAACGGGGGGCAGCACACAAGCACTGTCACCGCTGTGAATGCCGGCTTCTTCGATATGTTCCATGATACCGCCGATAATGGTTTCATGCCCGTCTGAGATGGCATCCACATCAATTTCAATGGCCCCGTCCAGAAACCGGTCGATGAGGACCGGTTTTCCCGGTGACACCTTGACAGCGGTCTCCATATAATATTCCAGATCTTTCCGGTCGTAGACGATTTCCATGGCCCGACCCCCCAGTACAAATGAGGGCCTTACCACCACAGGATATCCGATCCGGTCCGCTATTTTTATGGCCTGCTCCTTGTTTACCGCGATGCCGTTTTCAGGCTGAAGTATCCCCAGTTTCTTGAGCATCACCTGGAAACGCTCCCGGTCCTCGGCCCGATCAATACTGTCGGGGCTGGTACCCAGAATTTTGACACCCGCGTCCGAAAGGGGAACGGAAAGGTTCAGGGGGGTTTGCCCACCGAATTGCACGATGATCCCCTCGGGTTTCTCCTGCTCCACGATATGCAGCACATCTTCCCGGGTGAGCGGCTCAAAGTAGAGCCGATCGGAGGTATCATAATCGGTACTCACGGTTTCCGGGTTGCTGTTCACCATGATGCTTTCAATGCCCATCTCCCGAAGCGCCAGAGAAGCATGAACGCAGCAGTAATCAAATTCAATCCCCTGGCCGATACGGTTGGGGCCACCACCCAGGATGACCACTTTTCTGTTATGGGATGTTCGAATCTCGTTTTCCTGCTCATAGGTGGAATAGAAATAGGGGGTAAAAGCCTCAAACTCGGCAGCACAGGTATCCACCAGTTTGTAGACCGGTTCAACGCCTTTTGATTTCCGGATCTGCCGGACTTCCTCCTCAGTGGTCTCAAAAATACCGGCCAGCTGAACATCGGAAAAACCGTATTCTTTAACCTCTTTCAGAAAATCCTGGTCCCAGTGTTCGGGGCCGTTTCCTTCACGGGCCATTTTCCGCAACCGGGTTTCAGACGTGTGAATCTGCTGAATATGATAAAGGAACCAGGGATCAATGTTTGAGAGTTCATGGAGCTTCTCGATGGTCATGCCCCGGTTGAAAGCTTCGTAAATATAAAAAAGCCGGTGAGAGCTTGGGTGAATGATGCCTCTTTCCAGTTCATAGTCGTCTGTTTTTGAAAGGGCGCACTCAGGCGTATCGGTTCCCATACCGAATCGCCCGATCTCCAGTGACCGCACCGCCTTTTGAAGCGATTCCTTAAACGTCCGGCCGATGGCCATGGTTTCACCCACGGACTTCATGGAGGTGGTCAGGGAATCTTTTGTGCCGGGGAATTTTTCAAAGGTCCACCGGGGTATCTTCACCACGCAGTAATCGATGGTAGGCTCAAAGGAAGCAAGGGTTTCCCGGGTGATATCGTTCGGGATTTCATCCAGAGTGTAACCCACCGCCAGTTTGGCGGCAATCTTGGCGATGGGAAATCCCGTGGCTTTGGAGGCCAGGGCTGAACTTCGGGAAACACGGGGGTTCATTTCAATGACCACCATTTCTCCCGTATCCGGATGAATGGCAAATTGAATGTTGCTGCCGCCTGTTTCAACGCCGATCTCCCGAATAATGGCGAGAGATGCATCCCGCATAACCTGGTACTCACGATCGGAAAGGGTCTGGGCCGGCGCCACGGTGATGCTGTCCCCCGTATGAATGCCCATGGGATCGAAATTTTCAATGGAGCAGATAATCACCACATTATCTTTGAAATCCCGCATGACTTCCAATTCGTATTCTTTCCAGCCGAGCAAGGACCTTTCCATGATCACCTCGGAAATCATGCTGGCATCAAGGCCCGTCTTGGCGATCTCTTCCATTTCCTCCCGGTTGTAAGCCACACCACTGCCGATACCGCCCAGGGTAAAACTGGCCCGGATAATGACAGGGTAGCCGATCTGCTCCGCCGCATACCTGGCCTCTTCCATGTTTCTGGCAATGAAGTTATCGGGCACTTTGAGACCGATTTTTTCCATGGCGTTGCGAAACAGCTCACGGTCCTCCGCCTTCTGGATCACCGGCAGAGACGCGCCCAGCATCTCCACGCCCATTTTCTCCAGGACCCCCGACTCCGCCACTTCCACAGCGGTGTTGAGGCCTGTCTGCCCTCCCAGGGTGGGCAGGATGGCCTGGGGCCGCTCGCGCTCGATGATTTTGGCCACCACGTCGGCGGTAATGGGCTCAATGTAGGTGCGATGGGCCGTTCCCGGATCCGTCATGATGGTGGCGGGGTTGCTGTTAATGAGGACAATCTCAAACCCTTCCTCCATCAAGGCCTTACAGGCCTGAGTACCGGAGTAGTCGAACTCGCAGGCCTGGCCGATGACAATGGGACCGGAACCGATAATGAGAATTTTTTGAATGTCGGTGCGTTTGGGCATAGTAAGAACCAGCGGTTAGCTGTTAGCAAAAATCTCACGCAAAGGCGCAAAGGCGCAAAAACTTTTTGGCCTAGCCAATACTGGGCGCTTACAGCAAAGAACCAACCTTTCTTTGCGGCTTTGCGGCTTTGCGTGAGCATAAAAAGGATCTTCCATCTAATTTCCAGACCCTGTTTCCATCATCCGGATGAACCGGTCAAACAGGTACGCCGCGTCGTGGGGCCCTGGCGATGCCTCGGGGTGGTACTGAACAGAAAAAAGGGGATGTTTCTTGTGCGCCAGGCCTTCCAGGGTATTGTCGTTCAAATTCAGATGACTGACTTCCACGTCCGAGTCTTTCAAAGTGCCGTGATCCACGCTGAAACCATGATTCTGGGAAGTGATTTCCACTCGGCCCGTTTTCAGGTCCTTTACCGGCTGGTTGCCGCCCCGGTGACCGAATTTCAGCTTAAAGGATTTACCCCCCATGGCCAGCCCCAGCAGTTGATGTCCGAGACAAATGCCGAAAACAGGCCGTCGGCCTATCTGTCTTGAAATGGTCTCAACAGCGTAGGTCACCGCTGCCGGGTCTCCCGGGCCATTACTCAAAAAAAGACCGTCCGGGTCGAGCCGGTCGATAACATTCGAATCGGTCGTTGCCGGAACCAGCAACACCCGGCATCCCCGTTCCTCCAGGGAGCGAAGGATATTGTATTTGATCCCGAAATCCATGGCCACCACACGATGGCGGTCATTCCCTTCCGGCCAGGTGAACAAGGACAAATCGGTCTTAACGGGCACCGGTTTCCCCCTTTGCCACAAAAGCGGTTCTCGGCAGGTTACTTCTTTTACCAGATCCGACCCGGTCATTTGAGGCGATGCTTTCGCCTTTCGAACCAGAGAAGCGGGATCCAGATCCTCGGTGGAGAGCACCCCCCGCATGGCGCCGGAAAGGCGAATATGGCGTGTAAGGGCTCGGGTGTCAAGCCCTTCAACCCCGGGAATTTCATTTTCTTTCAGATAGTCCCCAAGGCTTTTCTGAGACCTGAAGTTACTGGGATAGGGTTGGTATTCTTTCACCAGGAAAGCCTTGACCTGAATCCGATCCGATTCCACATCCGCTTCATTAACCCCGTAATTACCGATCAGCGGATAGGTCATGGTCACCATCTGGCCACAGTAGGAAGGATCGGTAAGAATCTCCTGGTAGCCGGTCATACTGGTATTAAACACCACTTCACCGGTGGTTTCCCAGTGGCCCGTAAATGAGCGACCCTTAAAAATGGTCCCGTCTTCAAGAGCGAGTATTGCTTTCATGAAACCTTTTTTCTCCCCAAAAATTCCATTATACCTTGTGCCGTTCGCCTGCCGTCAGCGATGGCCTTGACCACCAGAGACTGGCCCAATGCCATATCCCCGGCCACAAAAAGCCCTTCCACGCTGGTCATTCCCAGGCTGTCAGCCTGGATGTGCCCACGTTCATTTCGCTGAACACTCAGTTCATCAACAATGTTGTTCCGAGTCGGCGCTGTAAAACCCATGGCCAGGATGACCAGATCCACGGTCTCTTCAAACCCTGTTCCCGGCTTTTCAACAGGCCCTTTCGAGCCGCCGTCTTCTGCTACGGGCCAGTCCACTTCCACACATTTAACAGCCCTTACGCGATCTTCTTCCCCAACAAAGGCCTCTGTCATAACGGCCCAGCGGCGTTTTCCACCTTCCTCATGGGCGTGGGTGGTCCGCAGAATCCGTGGCCACAGAGGCCAGGGATCTGACGTCGATCGGCTCTCGGGGGGTTTTGGCAAAATCTCAAATTGCAATACCCTCCGAGCTCCCTGGCGCAGGGCCGTTCCCACACAGTCCGAACCCGTATCCCCGCCGCCGATGACCAACACGGTTTTTCCGCCGGCATGGATCTTCTCAGAAGGTGAAATCGCCTCACCGGAGTTTCTCCGGTTCTGCCCGCACAGGTAATCCATTGCAAAATGGATCCCTTTGAGATGTCGGCCAGGAACTTTCAGATCCCGGGGTTCTCCCGCCCCGCAGGCCATGCACAGAGCATCAAAGCGTTTTTTCAAAAAACGATAGGACAGGTCTTCCCCAACGATCACGCCCGTTTCGAAGTTGATCCCTTCTTCCCTCATAAGTTCAATACGGCGTTCTACCACCCATTTCTCCAGTTTGAAATCAGGTATACCGTATCTGAGAATCCCTCCCGGGCGCTGGTCGCTTTCGTAAACCGTTACCGAATATCCGCCTTTGTTAAGGGTGTCGGCCACAGCCAAACCCGCCGGGCCCGAACCCACCACCGCCACTTTCTGATGGTAACGCTTCTTGGGCGGCGCAGGGGCCAGATACCCGTTTAAAAATCCCTTTTCAATCAGGGCCAGTTCAATCTGCCGAATGGTAACGGGATCTCCGTAAATCCCGTCCACACAGGCCGCCTCGCAAGGGGCCGGACAGATACGTCCCGTAAACTCGGGGAAATTATTGGTGCTCAATAAAATCTCAAGGCCTTCACGCCACTGCCCCCGCCTGACACAGTCATTGAACTCCGGAATCACGTTGGAAAGCGGGCACCCGTATGCGTGACAAAACGGCGTACCGCATGACATACACCGGGTGGTCTGGGTGACCACATCCTGATCGTGCAACTGCCGCTCAACGGCCTCATAATCGTTCAACCGCTCCACAACGGGCCGGTAGCCGGGATCTTTTCGTTTTTCTTCCGTCATGGCGGCCGCTTTAACCATGCTGCACCTCTTCCCGTTCCGTCTCTTCGTCTTCCTTACTCATCAGGCCGAGAACCCGTCTATACTCCATGGGAAACACCTTGACAAAAAAGGGCAGGCTGGACTCCCACGATTCAAGAATACCCCGAGCCCTGGGGCTTCCCGTATGGTTCAAATGGCGCGCAATCAAATCCTTCAGTTCCGCCTCATCTTCCGGGTTCCCCACCAACTCCAGGTCCACCATATCCAGGTTGCAACGAAGATCAAACTGACGATTCGGATCGTACACATAGGCAATACCGCCACTCATGCCGGCAGCGAAATTGAGACCCGTATCGCCTAAAACCACCACCCTTCCGCCGGTCATGTATTCGCAGCCGTGGTCCCCAACTCCTTCCACCACCGCCAAGGCCCCGCTGTTTCGAATGGCAAAGCGTTCCCCGGCCTTGCCGTGAAGGTACACTTCGCCTGAAGTGGCCCCGTAGAGCAGCACATTTCCGGCTATCACATTATCAGAAGGCGTAAAGCGCGCACCCCCATAAGGTTTGACGATGATCCTGGCGCCGGAAAGGCCCTTACCCAGATAGTCGTTGGCTTCCCCTTCCAGCAAAAAAGTGATCCCTTTGGCGCCAAAAGCGCCGAAACTCTGCCCGGCAGCACCACTAAACCGGCATAAGATGGTATCGTCCGGCAACCCCCGGTTTCCGTAACGTCTGGCAATTTCTCCGCTGAGCATGGCGCCCACAGTCCGGTTCAAATTTCGAACGGGTGACGAAATTTCCACCCTTTCACCGTGTTCCAGAGCCTTTTGGGACCGAACAATCAGATCACGGTCCAGCACATCGCTAATGGGATGAGCTTGCGATTCGGTGCAGCGTCTGGGGGAGGTATCTCCTGGCTTTGGAAAATAGAAAATCTTTGAAAAATCCAAACCCTTGGCTTTCCAGAAACCAATGGCCCCCGACATTTCAAGAAGGTCGGAGCGTCCGATCATATCCTCCATTTTCCTGAAGCCCAATTGGGCCATGTACCCTCGCACCTCCTCCGCCAGCATGGTAAAATAATGCTGCAGGTGTTCCGGTTTGCCCGCAAACCGTTTTCGAAGTTCCTCGTCCTGGGTGGCAATGCCCACGGGGCAGCGATTGTTGTTACACTTTCGCACCATGACGCACCCCAGAACCACCAGGGCTGCCGTGGCAAATCCATACTCTTCGGCCCCCAGAAGGGCCGCCACCACCACATCCCGACCGGTTTTCATCTGACCGTCCGCCTGTACTCGAATGCGGCTCCTCAAACCATTTAAGATCAGCGTTTGCTGCGTCTCGCTAAGCCCCAACTCCCAGGGCACCCCGGCATGGCGGATGGAGGATAGGGGCGATGCACCGGTTCCACCATCGTAGCCGCTGATCAAAACCATATCCGCATGGGCCTTGCTTACCCCCGCGGCAATGGTCCCCACGCCCACCTCTGAAACCAGTTTTACCGATATTCTGGCCTGCGGGTTCACGTTTTTCAAATCAAAGATCAACTGGCTCAGATCCTCGATGGAATAAATATCATGGTGCGGCGGGGGCGAAATCAGCGTAACGCCGGGAGTGGAATAACGGACCCGGGCAATTTCCAGATTCACCTTGTGGCCGGGCAGTTGACCGCCTTCACCGGGCTTGGCCCCCTGGGCCACCTTGATCTGAATCTCTCTGGCATTCACCAGGTACTCCGCTGTCACACCGAACCGCCCGCTGGCCACCTGCTTAATGGCGCTGGACCGGCTGTCGCCGTTGGGGAGCGGCTCATATCGGGCCGGATCTTCCCCGCCCTCACCACTGTTGCTGCAGGCCCCCATTCGGTTCATGGCAATGGCAATGGTCTCATGGGCTTCACGGCTGATGGAGCCGAAACTCATGGCCCCGGTGACGAACCGCTTGATGATTTCTGTTGCCGGTTCTACTTCTGTAATGGGCACGGGATGGGTACTCTGAAATGTAAACATCCCCCTTAAAGTGGACTGCTTTTCAGACTGGTTGTTGATCGCTTCCGCATAGCGGGCATACAGCGTCGAATCATTTTCCCTGACAGCCTGCTGAAGATGAAAAATGGCCTCAGGGGTCCACAAGTGTCGTTCGCCGTCGGCGCGCACATGGAAATGCCCCCCGCTGGGCAGAATCTTTGGCACATCGGGCGCCGAATCGGTTGCCGAATTGAATCGAGCCATGGCTTCCCCGGCAATCTCGTCCAGACCAATCCCCTCGACCCTGCTATCGGTTCCCCTGAAATACCGATCCACCACATGGGTGTTGAGGCCTACCGCTTCAAAGACCTGAGCACTGCGGTAACTTCTGAGGGTGGAGATACCCATCTTGCTCATAATCTTAAGGAGACCCTTGCACAGGGCTTTTATATAGTTTTCAATGGCCACTGCAGGGCTCAATTGCCGGCCTAACGACTTTCGGGCCGACATGGCGGCCACGATTTCAAAGGCCAGGTAGGGATTGACCGCTGTTGCTCCGTAACCCAGAAGCAACGCCATGTGCATCACTTCCCGAGCTTCCCCGGTCTCCAGGATAAGGCCCGCCGAAGTTCTGACGCCCCGTCTGACCAGGTGCTGATTCACAGCGGACACCGCCAGAAGCGAAGGGATAGGGGCCATGTCTTCCGGCAAGTCCCGATCACTTAAGATGATCACCGGGCAACCTTTTGAAATGGCCACTTCGCTTTCCCGGCAGATCCGATCCAGAGCCGCTTCCAACATGACGCCGCCCCCCTTGATGGGGAATCCGATATGAACGGTTTTGGCGCGAAATCCTTCCAGATTGAGATCCCTCAACCTGATCAGATCTTCATTGGTCACAATGGGGTGAAGTAATTTGATCAATCGACTGCTGCGAGGGCTTTCAACCAGAATGTTGCCCGGATTTCCGATAAAGGTCATGAGGCTCATGACCAGCTCTTCCCGAACCGGATCAATGGGTGGGTTGGTCACTTGAGCAAAGAGCTGCTTGAAATAACCGAAAAGCAACTGATTTTTTTCGGAAAAAACCGCCAGCGGCGTATCCGCACCCATAGCCCCTACAGGCTCATGGCCCGCCTCGGCCATGGGGGCCATAATCAATTGGAGATCTTCCCGGGTATAACCGAACAATTTCTCCAGAAAAGGCAGCCGCGCAAAGTTCGGTTTGATGGAAGCCACCTCCCCGTAGAACCCTCGCAGGGTAATCCGGTTTTCCTCCACCCACCGTCGGTACGGTTGACGCCTGGCGTTCAAGGTCTTGATTTCACCGTTCTTCAACACCCGTTTTTTTTCAAAATCCACCAGGATCATCTGCCCGGGCCCCAGAGCGCCTTTTTCCAAAACGTCTTCGGGAGCAAATTCCAATACGCCCGCTTCCGATGCAAAGGCCATCATTCCCTGCCGAGTAATGGTGTAACGGGCCGGTCTGAGCCCGTTTCGATCCAGCATGGCCCCCACCTGGGCACCATCAGAAAAAGCCACGGCTGCCGGGCCGTCCCAGGGTTCCATTAGGCCTGCATGATATTCGAAAAAACCCCGTTGGTCGGGACCCATGGGGTATTTGACGCCCCACGCTTCGGGAATCAGCATCAGCATGGCATGGGACAATGATCTGCCGGCGCTGGTCAGCAGTTCCAGAGCATTATCCAGACATGCGGAATCACTTCCCCGCTCATCAATGATCGGCGTCAGTTTCTTGAGCCCGTTTCCAAACAACCGGGATTCGAGAGACTTCTCCCGCGCCCGGACCAGGTTCAGATTCCCCCTGAGGGTATTGATTTCACCGTTATGGGCCAGATAGCGAAAGGGCTGAGCCAGTTCCCAGGACGGGAAGGTGTTGGTGCTGTATCGCTGATGTACGACGGCAACGGCACTGACCATGTCCGGATCTTTCAAGTCCTCGTAAAAGTCAGCCAGCTGCGTCCCGGTAAACAGCCCTTTGTACACAATAGTGCGACAGCTCAGGCTGGGCAGATAACAGGTCTTTTCCGACCCAGCAACCGCCCTGGCCCGCTTTTCAATGGTCTTGCGCACCACATAAAGCTTTCGTTCCAGGTCCGCGCCCTGAAGGGTTCCCCCATCCACGAAACATTGGCTGATCCAGGGTTGCGTGGCTTTGGCCTGGCCGGCAATAACCTCGTCATGTACCGGAACATCCCGCCATCCCAGAATTTTCAGGCCTTCCCCGAAAACAGCCTGTTCGATCTCCCGAATCCACTTCACACGGGAATCAAGTTCAAAGGGCAAAAACACCATGCCCACACCGTATTGGCCGGCGGCGGGCAGTGTGAAGCCCAGGTCTCCGCAGATCTTTTTGAAAAACAAATCCGGCAATTGAAACAGAATCCCGGCCCCGTCACCGGTGGTCTGATCGCCGCCCACAGCGCCCCGGTGCATGAGATTTTGCAAAACCCGTAATCCGTTTTCAATGATCGAATGGTCTTTGCGGCCATCGATATGGGTCACAAACCCCACACCACAGCTGTCATGTTCATATCGGCCGTTGTAAAGGCCCTGGGCGGAAGGAAAAGCCCCTATTTTTTTTTCGTTTCGATTCATTTGTGATAGATTTTAATTTCCTGGTTCACTTAACCCAAAATCGCCATCAGTCGACTTCTGACTTCATCCATTGCATCCGGTTCATAGAGTTTTTCACCGCCCGAATCCCGTACGTAAAAAACACCGGTCATTTTTTCTCCGTCACTGTTGATCTTTGCCGTTCGAATGTCAAGGTCCATGGCAAAAATCACGCACGCCAAATCATAAAGCAGCCCCAACCTGGCAGCGGACCGAATCTCTAAAAGGGTAAAAAAATCCGACTCTTCATTGTTGACCACCACTTTCTTTTCAACCTGACGTCCGTATGCCGCGTGCATTTTGGCATCTCTTTTCTCCTGAATTAAACGATCCAACTGAAGATGATCGTCCAGGGCTTGCAGAAAATCCTTTTGCGCTCTGGCCCACTTTTCCGTTTCACGATAGACATCAGGAGGGTTGGTCACCTCATAGGTATCAAAAGCCAGGCCGTTTTTCAAAGTAAAGATGTTCGCGGACAATATCTCCATATTGTTCAGGGTAAAAGCACCGGCCATTTTACTGAACAGACCCGGTTTGTCGTAGGTCACCTGAATGACCCGTGTAACGGAGTGACCGGTTCGTTTTTCCAGTTTCCACGCATTCTGTTCCTCTCCCAGGTTTAACGCCATGGTAAACTGGATTACCATGTCTGAAAGAGGGGTATTCAGGATATAACGACTGGACGTCTGATCAATGAGCTGGTTGACTTTTTCCAGCTCAAAATCCTGTAAAAGGAGCTCTCGAATACGCCCCCTTTTACGCTCAATTTTTTGTGTGGCATCGGGCGTTGCCAGGATACCCCGCTCCAATATGCGCTGAACCTTGTGAAACAGCTCCGCCAAAAGCATTATCTTCCAATCGCTTCGGGCCATGGGGCCGGTTGCGAAACTGTCAGCAAACGATAGAATAAAAAGCATTTTTAGCAACTGTCGATCCTGTATGGCCTGGGCCACCTGGACGCAGGTCTTCTCCTCCCGAAGATCCCTGCGCTGTGCCACGCGGGGCAATAGCAGATGATGCTGGACCAGGAAAGCGACCAATCGAACGGACTTTTTTGGAAAACCCAGACGCGCAAGAATCACGGGAATCATTTGAGGTCCCTGAACACAGTGGTCTTCTCCGTACCCTTTTCCGATATCGTGCAACAACGCCGCCAGAAAAAGCAGGTCCGGAGATTCAATTTCCTCGAAAACGGCTTTTAGAACCGGCCATTTCTCATCATAGATTCCCTTTGCAATTTCGCTGATCACATCGACAGCCCTCAGGGAATGCAAGTCAACCGTCATCTCATGATAGAATCCGAACTGGGGCAGATTTCGAATGTTTTTGTATTCGGGGATAAAAAGGCTGATGAGTCCGATCTCAAGGGCCAACCGAATAATTTCAGGGTTTCGAGGCTTCAGAATCAGATCCAGAAAAAGGGCCTTTCCCTCGGCCGACCGGACCAGGCTTATGCGGCTATCCCTGATGATCTTTTTGGCCTCCCAAATAAATCCCGAGCCCAGAAAAAGCCCCCGCTCGTTGGCTTCCCTGAAACCCCTTAGAATCACCAGAGGATCCTTTTCAGACAACCCTCCCTCTCGCAGAACCACGTTCCCTTTCCGAACCACGAATTCAGAGGGGAGGTTTTCCCGGAATGGTTCAACAGGAGATGGATCGATCATATCGAGGATCTTCACCTGAAATTCTTCATGCCGGTACCGTATCCTGTTTAAATGAAGGTATACGTCACGCATAAACTTTTCAGGGCCGACGATACGCGGTTCGTCCTCATAGCCAAGAATTTTTGCAATCTGATCCTGATAGGTAAGTCTGAGGCTGTCTTCTTTACGATGGGCCAACCAATGAAGGTGGTTTCGAATCTTGAGGAGAAAACTTTTGCTCACCCCCAGCTTCTGAATTTCAAAATGTCTGAAGGCCGCAAACCGCTTCATCTGACCCAGGCGTTCACAATCGAACCATATTCGGGCCATCCAACTCATAAGATGGATGTCTCGAAGGCCGCCAAGACCCTCTTTCAGATCCGGCTCCACGAAGCACCCTTCTCCCTTGTTGCGATCAGCCCGCTCACGCCTTGATACCAGGAACCGACCCAGCAGGGAGTCCTTTTCACGGGCCAGCCGGGACCAGAACGCCTCCTGGTAAAGGGTGTAAAAAGAACGGGAGCCCAGCAGAAAACGACTGTCCACCAAAGAAGTGAGCATTCGGAAATTTCCCATGGCCAGCCGGATACATTCCCGAAACGTCAGAATGGAATAGCCCACTTCCAGTTTTGCATCCCATAAGGGATACAAGGCGTCACGGATCACCTGCTCCATTTGAGGCGACAAGTCACCCTGGTGGATCACCATCAGGTCAACATCCGACCCGAGGCAGAGCTCCCGTCTTCCGTAGCCGCCCAGCGCAACAACCGCCAGAGCATGGTCGCCTTCCGGACGGTTGTGCAGCTTAAACCCGGCCACCCGGAAAAGATCCCGAACAAACCGATCCATCATATCGGTATATTGATGGGAAAATCGAAGGCCGGTTCCAGTCTGGAGTTCTTTTTCGGTCAGAGCATCCCTTTCAGAAATGAATGACTCGACCCTTTTCCGCGATCCTTTCAAAATGTCCGCCTTAAATGGCGTCCCGGTCTTCTTCTCCCGTTCGAATGCGGATGGCCTTCTCGACAGGAATAACGAAAATCTTTCCGTCTCCGATTTCGCCGGTGTAGGCCTTTTCCTTGATGGCTTCCACCACCTGGGTTACCAGGTCCGCGGGAACGACCACCTCCAGTCTTATTTTAGGCAGAAAATCCACCACATACTCTGCGCCCCGGTAGATTTCCTTATGCCCTTTCTGCCGGCCGAAGCCTTTGACTTCGGTCATGGTAATACCACTCACACCCAGTTTGAGGATGGCGTCTTTCACCTCATCCAGTTTAAACGGCTTGATAATAGCCTCGATCTTTTTCATATTGTGCTCTCTCCTATCTCCTCCAGGCCATCTTTTTCGAGATCCACAGCCTGAATGGGTATAACTTTTCGATAGATCTCCGTCGGGCTTTTAGCCGCCCCATCCACCACCAGGAGATCCTTTTCAATGGAAATGCCGAACAAGCGCTCATTCTCTTTCAAGTAGGGTAAGATAAGATCCCAGTCTTTCTTTTCAAGTTTTGTCACCATGCCACCGTTCAGCTGCTGATCGTCTATCAAGTGGTGGGGGTCTCGGGCATAGATGGCGCCGCCTGATGCCAGGCTGAAGAGGTTGGAACCGGGATAGGGCGTCTCCTGGGGCACAACAGCCCCATCATCGTCAAAAGCCATCCCGTTTAGAACCACAAATCCACCCCCATTGTGGGGATCTCCCGCCATAAACGACTCCCCCAGGTAATCCAGGCACGTTCCGTTGATCACCACTCGGGGCCGTCCCACCGCATTGATGAGAGGCCGACCCGCGGCGTTTCCCATGACGTACACCTCGCCGCCTTTTGCTCCGTACATAAAGGTCTGGCCAGTGTCTCCATAAATCACCATTTTGCCGGCTTTCATGATCTGCCCCAGTTGATCCTGAGCGTTGCCGTGCACATGGATGCTCATCCCATCGATTCCGCTGCCCAGATAATCCCCCGAAGACCCGTAAATGTCAATGCGAACGCCCCCTGAATCCGGCCCCAGGCCGCATCCGTGAAAGCGCTGCCCTTTCAGACCGAATACAATAAACCGTCGCCAGCCCCGCATAAAGGCCTCTGCCATCAGACGGCTGTCGCAATGCTCCCCTTCCGGCGGAAACAGGGAGGCATCAATAATCAGAACCTTTTCATCATAGGAAGGTCCTCTGAAAAATCCTCGGGACTCCCAGTCGATCAAGCGATAACTGGACTTCACATCATCCCGTCCCAGAGATGGAAAATGGCGAAAGATGTTTTCAAGGGTCTGGTTCACCATCTGCAGAATGGAGCGCCGCTTTTTGTCGTAAGTGGGGTAACGCCGGTCCAGAAGGCGGGTCAGTGCGGAGATGGAAACCTCCAGATGCGCATCTCCCTTCAGAGCCCATGATCTGACTTCTTTTAAACAATCCATAAAGTCGGAAAAATCCCAAGTCTCCAGCTCATCCCGCATGTATTCAAACAGCAGATCATCCCGCTGAAGTTCAAAAAACCGGGACACATTAAACCGCTCTTTCTCTTCTGCTTCATCCAGGTAATAGACCCGTCCCGGGAGATAGGCCTTTTGGTTCCCCTCGGGCGCTTTGATCTCTCGACCGAATTTGTCCATGCAGGTGATCTTCCGTTCATTGGAACCATCACCTGTCTTGTCCAGATTGAAAATAAAGGCCCCGCCGTCCGTATGGCTTCCGCCCCGCGCGTTCCAGCATCGATCCGCCACCGTCCCCACCCGGGGATCCTCATCAGCCAAGCTCTTGAGGGTGGCATCCAATGCCTGCTTCTCCGAACAGACAAGCCCCACCTGGACCTGACCGTCATGGAGACCAAACACTTGCGGCCGCAGCATGGCCGTATCGGTGATGCCGATCAACTGAAATCGATCGTTTTCCGTGTCATTTCGGGCAATAATGAAAAACCAGGGGCCGTCCGGAGACCCGTGCACATGGGTGGCCTGAATGGCCCGATAAACGTGCTGTTTGCTTTCGGGCAATTGATCAAAATCCCGCTCCATGGTGGGAGCCAGGGCTTCAATCACATACTCCAGTGGGTAACGGTAGGTCCGGCTGTAGAGATCAAAGAGAAGCGCTGAGACTTCCGTATCCGTCAAGAACTGGGGATAGAGATTCTTCTGGGACAGGTATTCCGCCACAGAGTGGTAGTTTGCAAAATCGCCGTTGTGCACCAAGGCCTCGTTGAGGCCAACAAAAGGGTGGGCGCCGCCGGGATGCCAGACGCGCCCCTTGGTGGGGTATCGCTGGTGGGCAATCCACACATGGGCCTTGAAATTATCCAGTTGGTAATACTCCACCACCTTTTCGGCATATCCCACTATTTTGAGGATAAAGAAATTCCGGCCATGGCTTAGCACAAAAGCATGCTGTTCCTTATAGGCATCATAATAGGCCTTATTAATATTGAAACTGTTCTGGTAGACGAATTCATCCTCAACCCGCCGGATGGGCATTTCCTCTAAACCGTTTTGGACTGTAAACTGCTTCAGTATTTCCGGTTTTACCCTTACAAAATACCTTAGGACTTCAGGCGGTTTCACATCCAGGCCTCGAATATCCCGGTAGTCCGGCACATGGGGAATCCGCTCGGAAAAGTGCACATCAAAAAAGGCATCAATAAAGCGCTTCTCGAGATCCGCAACCACATTTTCGTTGAGTACGGCAACCTGAAGGATATAGTTCTCTTCGAGGATTTCATCTGAAACGCCCAGCATTCGCGACTCAAACCCCATGGCGGCGATACCACCCCCACGACCGTTTCCCCGGTTGTGCATCTGCTTGCTGGGTTCGTAAATATGTTTTCCCCTGACCGGGATACTGCACGCAAATCCGGTAACGCCGCAGCCTCCCTCAGTCTCCGTTTCAAACAGGTCTTTTGGAGGCAGGTCTTCAACCAGGGATTTTCTCGATCGAATGATTCTTTCTACGTTCGTATTTTTCATGGTTTCCGCCAAAATTATTTCATATAGTCCAGATGCACCAGACAATCGGTGCGCCCCACCAGTTCATGCAGGCTTTTCATGCCCAGTTTTTTCAAAATGCGGATGAGCTCTTTTCGCCAGGCCAGAAACAGGTTCAAAATCCGCTGAGTGCCCCATTCCACCTGGATCAAATCCATCAACTCCGCATCGGTGGAGGCAATGCCCCTGGCACAGCCCCGACCGCTTTCACAGTTATGACACCGAATGCACTCCAACGCCACCAGGTCGGCCGTTCCCGTACAGACCCCGTCGGCTCCCAGCGCAATGGTTTTCGCCACATCGTGGGGCGTTCGAATACCCCCGCTGGCGATGACCGTAATCTTGTCCCGTACCCCTTCTTCAGTCAGAAACTGGTGTACTTTGGGCAGGGCGTATTCGATGGGCATGGCGATATTTTTCTTGGCAATGTCGGGGGCGGCCCCAGTACCCCCATAGCTGCCGTCCAGATGAATGATGTGGGCACCGGCATAATAGCTTCCCACCGCCACCATGTCCACGTCCGTTGGCGTGGAAACTTTTACGGAAACCAAAGCTTTGGGGTTGATGGCCTTGATCCAGTCCACATGCTTCTTATGATCCTCCACCGAATAGACACTGTGAAAGGGAAAGGGTGAAAACAGCGGGTACCCCACCACCGCTTCACGCATGCGCGCTACGCCGGGCGTCACCTTGTCTCCCAGCAGATGCCCCCCCAGGCCCGGTTTTGCCCCCTGGGCATACTTGAACTCAACAATCTTCACCCGCTGTATGGTCTCCTCACGCACCCCGAAAAGACCGGTGGCCACCTGCGTGATCACGTGATCATCGTAGGGCTTGAGCTCATCGGGATATCCCCCTTCGCCCGTACAGCAAAAAGTGCCCAGCGCCGCCGCCGCTTTCATGCGGCTCAGCATGGTGTTGATACTGACGGAGCCGTAACTCATGCCGCCGCCGTAAAAGGGGACTTCAATTTTGGCCAGATGCGCATGATCCCCTCGACGGTTCAGAAGGACACTCAAATCCACATCATCGTCATGCCAGTCGGCCGATCCGATCTTGCTTTTCTTAAAGGCGATGCGCAGTTTGTCAAATCCCCCTTCAGACGCGCCGATCCTGCACTCGAGACCCTTTTCGGGAATTTTACCGAATTCGGCCATATGCCAGGAAGCGGCCAGCAGATCCGCGGGCCACCGGCGATCGCCCAACACCTCAAAATCAGGATTCCGCTTTAAGCTGAGCGCCTGCTCCGGGCATGATTCAATGCAGGGGGTTTCGCAGTCCTTCCCTACACAACGATAAGCGTTTTCAATCCGAATACGGCCTCTTCTCGCAACATGAACATCGTAGGGGCATATTTCCACACATTTGCCGCAGGCAACACACGCGCTGGTCCGGTGGAGCCGGTATTTCCCGATGGGATTTCTGAATCGGGATGGCATGCGTTTGACTTCAGGCAATTGAAAATTTTCAGAATTATTCAAGTTCACAGTCCTCCTCAACCGTTCCCATGGCGCCAAAGGTTTCCCGGTCCAATTGGTCAAAGAACATGGCCCGACCCACTTCGCCACGCAGGCGACGCGCGTCCCGAATCCCCATGGCACCCATCACCTCCAGGAGCTGGTTGTGCCAGGCTCCGGTCAAATTAACAACCCTTCCGGCCGTCCATTCCGATGACGCATCCTGAATGTCCACCGGGCAGGAGAGACCCTTTTCACATCGCCGGCACATGCGGCACTCCATGGCAATGAGCATGGGAAAATCCACAAAAACACCGTCCGCACCACAAATAATCGCTTTCGGAACATGCTCGGCCATGGAAATCCCGCCACTGGCCAAAAGGGTTACATTGTCCCTGATCCCGATGTCAACCAGCTTCTGGTGAACGGAACGGATGCCGTCTTTTAGAAATTTTGCCGGGTCATCGAATCCTCTGCCCTGGAATCCGGCTTCCAGATGAATAACGGAGACACCTGACGCCACAAGTTGTTGCGCCCGTTCTTCCATTCCCTCAGCCAGGGACACCCTTGCGGAAACCAAAACCGCCGGGTCAAGGTCAATGAGTCGCTTTGCCACGTCAACCCCATCATCAAAGGCCAGCTCCACCATGCGGATCCCGGAAGGCAGCCCTTTGAGGCCATCGGCGTCTGAGAAAATGGACGGCAAAAGCCATGGCGCGTAAGCTTCCGGTATTTTGCCCAGCATTTCCATGGGCAGGGAAAAAAATGTTCCGAGCCTTTTGGCCGCTTCAGCCCATCCCAGAAGGGTTTTTTCACTCATGGCCCCGAAACCTGGGATCTTGAGGATAATGGGCAACGGAATATCCAGGAGCGATGGTTTGCTAGCCTCAAGCCCGCCTTCTGAATCGAAAACCAGGTATGGCGGCGTTTTCCCCAAATCGATGGCCGTGCTGATATATTCGCGGCCGTGGATGCCGTCCCGTGTGGGCCTCACAATCTCGGACATGTCGGTCCAGATCGCATCGAAACCGGGGCCACTGAAAGGACCCGGATAGCCGGCCCCGGATACGGGGATTTTACCACTGTCTGACTGGGCCCACAGGCTGGCGATAATATTGGGGGTCCAGTGTTCATCCCCCATGGCCATAAATTCAGGATTAACGGATTTATGAATCAACTCGTTGGGGCACCCCTGTACGCACCGCAAACAGTTCATGCACTCATTGTCGATGGACTCCACCATCTGCCTGGCATCCAAACCCCGGTGGTCATAAACGCCGTAAACGCATTTTTTTTTCACGCAGACGGCACATTTCAGACAACCCTCCTCCCAGGCGATAATGCCCGATTGGATCAAAGGTCGAAAGCGGCGGGGAACGGGTTCGGTATGGATTACATATTTGGACGGCATAACCAATTCCCCCCTATGCCCTGTCCAGGGCCGGCCTGGGATAAAGCCCTGCCCTTTCCACGATTTCGCCCACGGCCTCTTCCCATTCAATGGCCATGATGTGCACGCCGCTGACGCCTGGCAGTTCCTTTAGCCGCAAAATAGTCTCTACGCAAATGTTGATCCCTTCCTCCCGCTGTTTCTCCTTGGGAACCCCTTCCATCCGTTTGATGACGTCATCGGGAACATCCATGCCCGCCACTTTGGATTTCATGTACCGGGCCATGCCCACCGACTTAATGGGTGTCACACCCCCCAGGATATAGACTTGTTCCGTCAATCCCCGATCGGCTGCCATGGAAAGCCATGCCTCAAAGCGGTCCAGGTTATAAATACACTGGGTCTGTATGAAATCGGCACCGGCTTTGACCTTCTTGGCCAACCGAACAATTCTGAAGTTGAGCGGATCGGCAAAGGGGTTGGCGGCTGCACCGATAAACATATCGGGCTTATAATCGAGGGTTTCGCCTCCCAGAATAAGGCCATCATCCCGCATCCCTTTGACGGCTTGAACAAACTGGATGGAATCCAGATCAAACACGCCCACGGCCTGGGGCTGATTGCCGAAAATCTGATGATCTCCCGAAAGACACAGCACATTGCGAATGCCCATGGCGGAAGCCCCCAGAATATCAGACTGAAGCGATATGCGGTTGCGGTCCCTGACCACCATCTGCAATACCGGATCCAGACCGACCGTCTTCAACAGGCTGCAGGCAGCAAGGCTCGACATACGGACAATGGCCGTCTGATTGTCGGTCACATTTACCGCATCCACCTTTTCCTTCAGCAATTGGGCTTTTTTCAACACCACCTCAGGGTTCGCGCCTTTCGGAGGACCACATTCCGCTGTTACGGCAAATTCACCCTGAGCAAGTACTTTTTTTAGCTGGCTTTCATGGTTCACTTTTGCTGATCCTCCCTGATAATCTTTCTGGGGCCGCCCCCCTGTTTCGTAGACCAATCTTTGGGGGGGTAAATTTCTTCCAGCCGATCCACTGCGCCGAATTTATCCAAACGATCTATGATCAGTTGCCAGGCGCATGGGATGTCCGGGTTTACTTCGCAACGGCCGTCCACGGAACCACCGCAGGGTCCGTTTAAAATCTGTTTGGAACAGCGGGCCAGGGGGCAGATGCCGCCGAAGTGATACAGCATGCAATCCCCGCACCCCAGGCAGGTTTCCGCCCAGACCCCCTGGGCCTTTGTCTCTCCCAAAAATTCCGTGTTGAGCCCCGGGATAATCGGCACTTCCGGGACCATATCCGCCACGGCCTGTACACCCGCCCCGCACCCCAACGAAAGCACCGCGTCGTAAGGATCAATGGCTTTATCCAGTTGAATCACGAACTCCATAACGCACTGCCGGTCCAGTGTCATTTCCTCAATGATAACATCCTCATTATTCATTCGAGCCGCCATACGCAGGGCTGACGCAAGCATGGCAGTTTCCTTTTCACCGCCCGCCGCGCATTCGGCAACGCAAGAACCACAACCCAGCACCAGTATCCGTTTGTACGGGGCAATCATTCGCCTGATCTCTTCAACAGGCTTTTGTTCTGCTGTGATCATTTCCCTATTCTCCTCGTCATTTACACTTCGCCGGTCAATCTTTGGGCATCGCTTTGGGACCCAATACGGGCGACGGCCCCAAAGAAGAAATCCCCTCCATGATCTCTTCGGCCAAACGGGCCAAAGATATGGGGTTCTCCTTTGAACAAACGACCAGCCCCACCCTTTCCCTTTCAAGACCGATGCTTTCAATAATCGATTTGGTCTTTTCAATCCGCTTAACTGCCCTTAAATTCCCTTCAAAATTTCGGCAGGCGCCTTCGGGACAAGCGATCACGTAAGCAGCGTCAGCAAACTCTTCCAGGGCCCGGAGGAGATGGACCGGCTCTATTCTTCCACTGCAGGGCATGGGGAAGAGCGAAATGGCATCCTTCCAAGCCTCTTCCAAAGCTTGCCGATCTTTCTCTCGGCTTCCAGGGACATTCCGGCAATAAAAAAGCGCTAATCTGCGCCTCTTCGCGTTTATCATTTCCTGGCCTAATCCTTTCCGTGGCTTTTAACAAGATAAAGCCGCTTCCCCTGGCAAACCAAGGTGAAGCGGCATGTCTTTTTGAGAATGGAGCGCATTACAAGTTGGGCAGATACTTGTCCAGCTCAAATTTACTCACATGGGTTCGATAGGCATCCCATTCAATGATTTTGTTGTCGATAAACTTATTGAATACATGGTCTCCCAGCACTTCCCGTACCAGTTCGCTCTTTTCCGTCGTCAGAATGGCGGCGTAAAGGTTTCCCGGAAGATCGGTGATACCGTGGGCCTTTCTCTCAGCCAGATTCATCTCAAAAATGTCTTCTTCCACGGGTGCCGGCAGTTCATAGTTGTTTTCGATTCCCTTGAGACCGGCACCCAACATCACCGCAAAAGCCAGGTACGGGTTACAGGCAGGATCCGGGGATCTGAATTCAATCCGGGTGGCATTCTCCTTACCCGGCTTGTACATGGGAACACGAATCATGGCCGAACGGTTACGCTGGGCCCAGGACACGTAAACCGGCGCCTCGTATCCGGGCACCAGACGCTTGTAGGAATTGACCCACTGATTGCACACAGCCGTGATCTCCGGCGCATGACGCATCAATCCGGCAATATACTGCTTGGCAACGCTGGAAAGGTTATATTTGTCAGAAGAATCATAAAAGGCGTTCTTATCTTTAAGGAACAGAGACTGGTGCACATGCATGCCGCTTCCGTTTTCCCCAAAAATGGGTTTCGGCATAAAAGTGGCGTAAACGCCGTTCTGGTGAGCGATTTCCTTGACCACCAAACGGTACGTCATGATATTGTCCGCCATACGCAGGGCTTCCTGGTACCGAAGGTCAATCTCATGCTGGCTGGGAGCCACTTCGTGATGGCTGTATTCCACCTGAATCCCCATATCCTGAAGGGCAAAGATGGTATCACGCCGTAAACTGCTTCCCATATCCAAAGGCCTGGAATCAAAGTACCCTCCCTTGTCGAGCACTTCCGTGCATTTGTCGTCCTTGAAGTAAAAGTACTCGGCTTCCGGCCCCACGTAAAAGGTGTACCCCTTTTCGGCAATCTTTTTGAGAAGCCGTTTGAGCACATACCGGGGATCTCCCTCATAGGGGGTTCCATCCGGATTCATAACATCGCAGAACATACGCGCCACAGGCCGGTCGCCGCTTCGCCAGGGAACCAACTGAAAGGTGGTGGGATCCGGTTTGGCGATCATATCGCTTTCCTGAATCCGTGCAAAACCCTCGATGGACGAACCATCAAAGCCCATCCCTTCCGTCATGCCTTCTTCAAGTTCGGACGGGGTAATGGCAAAACTTTTCAAAACCCCCAGCACATCGGTGAACCAGAACTGAACAAAACTGATGTCTTTGTCCTTTACGATCTTTCTCACATCATCAAATGTTTGACACTGCATTTTAAGTCCTCCTTTTTTGATAAACGGTTGCCGGTTTTCGGTTGCCGGTTGACAGTTAATTTTTTTCAATGAAGTTGTGGGGTGAAACAATGCAATTGCGGTGCCAAAAAGCCAGGTTGGGGGTAAGGGGAACTGATGCACAGAAGTAAAAAGGAATGTGAAGCAAGTCTCTATTACTAAGGAGTATCGGTACTTTTCCTTTGAGAACACGTATCAACAGGAAATTGGCAATTCGGTCAAACTTCAGTGCCCCAGCCTATGGTTTCTTAAACGGCAGCCGGAAACCGGCAGCAGAAAACCATTCAAAAACACATTTATGTCGATTCAACACCCCGGAAACTACAAAAATGTGTGAGAGTGGGATCACTCCACCGTAACACTCTTTGCCAAATTCCGGGGTTTGTCGATATCCCTCTCCAGAAATTTTGCGCAGTAATAAGCCAACAGCTGGCAGGGGATCACATTTAGCATAGGGCTTAAAAAATCAAGGGTGGGTGGCACTTCGATAACATCATCCGCCAGCTCCCTGACCTTTTCATCCCCCTGGGTCGCGATGGCAATCACAGGGCCTTTGCGGCTCTTGATTTCATGGATATTGCTGAGCATTTTTTCGTGCATCTCATCATTGGGGATAATGGCCACGGTAGGCATATCCGGGTTAATGAGCGCAATGGGGCCATGCTTCATTTCTCCCGCCGCATATCCTTCGGCGTGAATATAGGAAACCTCCTTCAGCTTCAGGGCCCCTTCCAATGCAATGGGGTAATTGTATTTTCGGCCCAGGAAAAGCCAGTTGGTGCAATGATGATATTTCTCTGCAATCGCTTCGATATGGCTGGACTGGCCCAGTAATTCACGAACCTGTTCGGGAAGGGCTTCCAGAGCGCGAATGGCCTGAATCCCCTCCGTCAGTGAAAGATGCTGATGACGGCCCAAAAGCAGCGCGATCAAAATGAGCGTGGTCAGCTGGGAGGTGAAATTTTTTGTGGAAGCCACGCCGATTTCAGGGCCCGCATGGTTATAAATGCCGGCTTCTGTTTCCCGGGAAATGGTGCTACCCACCACATTAACGATGCCCAAAAGTCGAGCGCCTTTGCGCTTGGCTTCCTTAATGGCGGCAATTGTGTCTGCGGTTTCCCCGGACTGGCTGATGGCCACGACAAAGGTGTTGGGCGGAAAATTCAATTTTCGATAACGGAATTCGGACGCCAGGCCGACCTCCGTATCAATTTCAGTGAGCTTTTCAAAAATGTATTTCCCGACGCAGGCAGCGTAAAAAGAGGTACCGCAAGCCACCAAAACCATATGCCGGCAGTTCTTGAGATCCTCCCAAACCGGCATGATTCCGCCCAGTTTGGGCACGCCTTCTCCCGGTTCAAGACGGCCACGAAAGGCATTCTTGATGGTGTGGGGCTGTTCATAAATCTCTTTTAACATAAAATGGGGGAACCCGTTCAACTCCGCATCTTCGGCACTCCATTCAACCGTTTCCGTGCCCCGCTCAATGGGTTGCGCCGAAGCCGTTGAAATGGAAAAATCATCCGCTGTAACCGTTGCCAACTCGTTTTCCTGAAGATGCACCACTTTATTGGTGTAACGAACCATGGCGGAGACATCCGACGCCACAAAATGGCCCTCATCGCTCACACCGATAATCAAGGGGCTTCCCCGTCTGGCCACAACGATCTGCCCGGGAACATGGCGATGAATGACACCCAGTCCAAAAGTCCCCTCGACCTGACTCATGGTCTTTCTAACCGCGTCCGCCAGATCACCGTCAAAGTAAAGGCCAATCAACTGGGCCAGGACTTCCGTATCCGTTTCGGAACGAAAGGCAATACCCTCTTTTTCCAACTTTTTTTTCAAGATATGGTAGTTTTCAATAATGCCGTTGTGAATGACAAAAACGTCTTCCGCCTGATCCCGCTGCGGGTGGGCATTTTGCACCGAGGGCTCACCGTGGGTTGCCCAGCGAGTGTGGGCAATACCGCAGGTGCCTTCCATGGGCTTGCCGCTTACCAGTGCTTCCAGACTTGCTATTTTACCCAGCTCTCGGTAGCAAGAAATTTTGTTGCCGTTTTGCACCGCCAGGCCCGCAGAGTCATATCCCCTGTATTCAAGCCGTTTCAAACCCTCGATCAGAATTGGCTTTGCATTTTTCTGCCCCACATAACAAATAATTCCACACATGTTAATATTCTCCTCAGATGCCCCAGACTGAAAAATCCTAAATGGGCTTCTTCATGGGGTATCAGGCCCCAACGTATCGCTAATGTTAAAAAAACGGCATATTCTAACTTTTTCCTAATGAATATACAACCTGAAAATTGACCGCAATCCCTATTTCGAAGATCATCACAAGTATGGCATACAGGTTGCAAGGCTCCTCATTTTATCAGACGCAAAACATTCAGGCGTTTGAGACAGTGAAAGCGTTGAGGAGACCCCTTATCATGTTGTCCGCAAAAAAAACAGACCATAAAGCTATTGAAAAAACGCCTTCGGCGGTGGCGCTGGAGGATTCACGGAAAATCCTGGCCACACAGTTTGCAAATGGCGAATCGCTCAATTCCTTTTCAGAAGCCTATACCGAAACAATGGATCAATATTTCAGACAGAGCCATCAAAACAGCGAAACAGGGCGTCTTTTGTTCAAAAAACGCGGCGCTTTCGCACTCCTGGCTGTGGGCGGATACGGGCGAAAGGAACTCGACTTTCATTCGGACATTGATATCCTTATTCTGTTTGGGTCCAAAATACCCACTTTGGCAAAAGAACTGGTTGAGGAATTTCTTTATCCGCTATGGGATTTGGGCCTCGACCTGGGATACGGCGTGCGGTCCATCAAGGATTGCATTAACCTTTCCAAAAATGATTTTGAAGTTCTGACATCCATGATGGACGCCCGTTTCATATGCGGTGATTCCCCGTTGTACTTCTCCCTCATGGAATCCCTTGACAAAAAAATTGCCAAGAAAAAGGCGGTTCAGATATCCCACTGGCTGGAGGACTCCCACAAAATTCGCATGGAGACCTTTGGCGATGCGAGTCATCTCCTGGAACCCAATCTCAAGGAAGGCATCGGGGGGTTAAGGGACTATCATCAGATCCTGTGGCATGCGAAAGCACTTTTCGAACTGAGAACCCCCAGGGATCTGGAATACCATGGAAAGCTCTCCCACAGAGAATACGAACGGCTCAGGGAAAATCTCGAATTCCTCTGGACGGTTCGAAACAGACTGCATCAACTGACCGGAAGAAAGAACGACCGGCTCAGTTTTGAGTATCAGGAGGATATCGCCGAATGGCTGGGGTACCGTGACGAAGGTAGTTTCCTGGCGGTAGAACAATTTATGGGTAAACTCCATCGCGCCATGGCATCCATCAAAAACATGAACCGTTCCTTTTCCCTGGCCCATCTGCCAGGACGTCACGGTTCCCCCAAGAAAACCGGGGTCCATGAACCCCTGCGGGATGGCCTGAACATTCAGGATGGTGAAATACAGTTTGACTCCGCCACGGCCATTTTAACCGAACCGTTCCTCCTGATGAATGCATTTGAACACCTGGCTCAATCAGGCTATGCTTTTTCAATGGAAACCGAAAGGTTGATTCGGGAATTCTTATACCTGGTGGATGAAAAATTCAGATCGTCCAAACCCATGGGAGAATGTTTTCGAAACATTCTCAACAGTGACAATGCCTTTGAGGCCCTAGATAAAATGTTTGAACTGGGTTTTCTGGAAGCCTTCATGCCCGAATTTTCAAGAATAAGAGATCGGGTGCAGTTCGATGCCTACCATATTTTTCCGGTGGGACGGCATTCGCTGGAAACCCTTAAGCATCTGAAAACTATCGGCAAAGGAAAGGATATTCTTCTTGTAGACATCTTCAGCGACTTGCCTGACCCGGAACCGCTTTTCCTGGCAGGGCTTATCCACGACATTGGAAAAACCGAAAAAAATCATGCGGAGAAGGGTGCTGAAATTTCTGAAACCATATTGAAACGACTCCATTATCCCGAAATCGAAACAGAACAGGCTCTTTTTCTCATCAGACATCACCTCCTGATGATTGAAACCGCCACCCGCAGGGACTTGGGCGATGAAAAAGTGATTGTTCAATGCGCGCGCACCATCGGGGACATTGACAAACTTAAAATGCTTTATGTTTTGGCATGGGCGGATGCCCGGGCTACCGGGCCCAGAGCCTGGAACACCTGGACTGCCAACCTGATTCAGGAGCTATTTTTCAAAATTCTCAATATTTTCCTGGGAGAAGAGCTGGCCACTCAAGACGCGTCGCAAAGGGCGCAGGAAACCCTTTTGCAGGTCCAGAGCGCCTTTCCAGACCTGGCGAACGCGGAAAGGGACGAACTGTTTTCAGCCATGTCCCCCCGCTATCTTCTAAACTGTTCACCCTCTGAAATTATTCATCATGTTCATATGCTGGAAGGGCTGCGGAAGCGCCAGATGAATGAAGAAGCCCCTCAATTCGCGGTGGAAATCAAGGAAAATGAGATGGAAGGCTGTGTGGATATCATTTTCATTTCCAAGGATCGGCCGGGGATATTCTCCCGAATGGCCGGCGTACTGGCCATCAACCACTGTAACGTGGTGGCGGCCAATATCTACACATGGGGAGATGGAACCGCGGTTGACATCTTCAGGGCAACCCCCCATCCAGACCCCCGCCGTGCTCTCGAAATATGGAAAAAGGTGGAAAAAGATGTTGAAAACGTCTTTGGGGGAAACTTGCCTCTTGAAGACCGCATCAGAGAAAAATCAAAGCCATCCATTTTGAACAATGACTACACGCCTTCCCATCCACCCAAAATCCGGGTGGACAATCGCGCTTCGGATTTTTTCACCCTGATCGAAGTGTTCGCCGATGACCGCATAGGACTCCTTTATGACATTACGCGAACCCTATTTGAACTGGGCCTGGATATTCGAATTGCCAAGATCGCCACCAAAGTGGATCAGGTTGCTGATGTTTTTTACGTGCGGGACCTGGAAGGGCAAAAAGTGGAAGACGAAGACCGGTCCAAGGAAATTATTGATGCGCTAAACAAAAAACTCGCGGGCTGATGTCCGATTCAGCCCCTTGGCGGATTGGCCCTTGACGCTGTATGACCCATCTCCTATACTCCTGATCCAAGAAGCGGCTGGGGTTATCCATCATGTCTTTTGATTCCCAAACCCTCTATGGGAGCACGGTTATTCGTTATGCATCGAGTACTTTTTATTGCAGGCACGCGTCCCGAAGTCATCAAGATGGCCCCTGTGGTAAAAGCAGCGCTTTCCCGGCTTGACACTACCTTTGTACTCACAGGTCAACACCGTGAGATGGCAAGACAGGTATTGGAGGCCTTTGCGCTTACACCGGATACGGATCTTGACATCATGGTTCCGGGCGCCGGCCTGGCGGCCCTCTCCTCCCGGCTCATGACCCGTTTCGATGCCTACCTGGCGGACAAAAAGCCGGAGATGGTTGTGGTACAGGGAGACACCAGTTCCGCAGCCCTCATCGGGCTGGTCTCCTATTATCGGCAGATTCCCGTCGCACACGTGGAAGCCGGGCTTCGCTCTTTTGACAACTACAGCCCGTTTCCCGAAGAGGTCAACCGTAAAATCGTCAGCACTTACGCCAGCCTCAATTTCCCTCCCACACGGTTGGCAAAAGCCAATCTTCTTCAGGAGCGCATCCCGGAAATATCAATGGTGACCACCGGAAACACTGTGGTAGATACTCTGGAAATGCTCAAAGACAAAGTGCTAAGAGTAAGACCTGATGGAAAGCGGCATATTCTGGTAACCACCCATCGCCGTGAAAGCTGGTCCAGTGAGATTCACCACATTTGCGAGGCACTGCTCAGGATTGTCAAAAGAAACCCGGACGTTCAAATAACCCTTCCTGTCCACAAAAACCCCATCGTGGCTGAACAGGTCCACGGGGTATTGGATAGCCAACCACAAATCCGACTCACCGAGCCGCTCGATTATCTGAAATTGCAGGAAACCCTGGCCAGCAGCTATCTGGTCATGACCGATTCAGGCGGCATCCAGGAAGAGGCCCCGTCATATGGTGTACCCGTTTTGGTGCTTCGCACGGTAACCGAGCGACCCGAGGCCGTCAACGCCGGCATGGCAAAGGTTGTCGGGACTGACGTAAACACCATTGTGGATTGCTGCCAAGAATTTCTGGATGACAGAGAATTGTACCAAAATGCTTCAAAACGCAACAACCCGTTTGGAGACGGGCTAGCCAGTCAGCGAATCGTACATGCAATTGATTGCTATCTTGAAGGCCAAACGGTGCTGACGGGAAAATATGGCGAATTCGGAGGTTAGCTGTGTGGATAGAAGCGGCCGCGGTTTACTGGCTCTTTGTTAAACTTCTGCTTTACGCAACGGCAATTCTGATCCTGATCTCCGGAACAGACGATGCCATGGTTGATCTTATCTACTGGATTCGAAGGCTCACCGGGCACCGCCCATACACCCGCTTGGACAAAAAGCGCAAAGCTGAAATCATGGCCCTGCCCGAACAGCCGATTGCCATCATGGTTCCGGCGTGGCAGGAATGGGCGGTTATCCACAAGATGGTGGAACTGGCCGCATCCTCCTTCGACTATAAAAATTACCACCTCTTCATCGGAACCTATCCCAATGACGAAAAGACCCAAGTTGCAGTCGATGACATCGCCAAAACATATCAGCATGTCCATAAGGTGGTCACCCGGAATCCGGGTCCCACCACCAAAGCGGACTGCCTCAATAACATCATTGAATTCATTTCTACATTTGAAAAAGAAAACCAGATCCACTTTGCCATCATCGGTTATCACGATGCAGAAGACGTCATCCACCCTCTGGAACTTAAAATTTTCAACTATTTCATTCCCAAATACGATCTGATCCAGCTTCCGGTTTTTCCCCTGCCAAGGTCCCACCGCCGGCTGATCGCCAACCATTACATGGATGAATTCGGTGAGGCCCACTGCAAGGACATGGTGGTTCGGGAAGCGTTAACCGGCAATGTTCCCTCAGCCGGCGTTGGAACCGCATTCAGCCGCAAAGCGATATCAACCCTCGAAGCCCTCAACCACCAACAGGTATTCGACACCAACAGTCTGACCGAAGATTATCTGATCGGTTTCCGGCTGCACGCTGAAGGGCTCAAAGAACATTTTGCCTTGATGGCTTTGCCCCGGGACAAATTCCCCTACATTGCCGTGAGAGAATACTTTCCCGCAACCGTCAAGCGGGCCGTCCGGCAGAAATCCCGCTGGATCGTGGGCATCGTATTTCAGGGCTGGCGGACCCTGGGCTGGTCACGAAAGCTCCGTCTTTCCTACATTCTGATGCGGGACCGCAAGGCCGTGGTCACCAACCCCACCAACCTTGCCGGCTACTTCATCGTGGTCAACATTGTCTTCATGGAGCTGTACACGGGGCTGGACGATAATGCCTGGTGGTTTCCCAGCCTGATCCCCTACGACTCCTGGCTCTGGGACCTGTTGTATATCAACGGTTTTTTTCTCCTCAACCGAATCATTCAGCGTTTCTATTTTACCGGGAACTTATATGGATGGGGTCACGGGTTCTTGAGCATTCCCCGAATGATCATCGCCAATATCGTCAATTTCATGGCATATTTCAGAGCGTTGAGACAAGTGAAAGCGGCCAGACGCGCGGGAAATGAAGTGGCCTGGGATAAAACGGATCATGAATTTCCTGAACTCTCCATGCCGCCCGGGCAGAGGCGGGCTTCCTGACCATGCGGTATAGAATTCTGATGGCGGGACTTCTGATTTGGGTTTCGGCAGTGATGGAACCGGCAGAAGCCCACGGGTCATGGCTGGTCCAGGAATTCCGAAACTTCTCCACCTACCCTCGCATTCAAAAAGCCTACGATTATTATGACAAGGGAGACTATCCCAAGGCCCTCAAACTCCTTGAGAGTGCCGTTAAAATCGACCCCAACAACGTGGAAGCCCGCAGCGCCCTGGCCGAAACCTGTCTGAAGCTAGAGGACCTTTCCTGCGCTAAACGCCAAGGAAAGGCGCTGAACCGGTTGAACCCCAAATCCCCTGCGGGAAATTTCATTCTGGCCCGTGTGGCAAACCTTGAAAAAGACCCTTCGGAGGTCATAATTGCCGCTGAAGCCGCCTTGCAGCTTACGGGCCTGACCCCGGCAGAGCGAAGCCAACTGGTTCAATTGCTGGTGGATAATCTGATCAAGGCAGGCGACATGGACCAGGCGGGAGCGGAATTGTTGAAGTTGAAACAAACAAAGACCGATCCGGATCATTTGAAAGCGGCTTACGACAGGTTAATCGATTTCTGTTTCGTAGAAAATGACATCCCGAAAGGGCTGAAATGGTACCAGGAATATGTGGAACAGTTCGGGCCGGCGAGCGAACGTACTCTTATTTACTGGTCCAATCTGCTGGTGCAGCACGGAGATATCAAAAACGCCTATCAGATCATCGAAACGCTCCCCTCCCGAGGAACCATCCTTACACACAAGGTCAATCTGCTCGAACAGCTGGGGCAATATCAAAAGGCCGCTGATCTCCTTTCCGGAAATGCCGCGTCGGCGGAAAAAACAGAGGTTCAATACTGGAAGCGCCTGGCAATACTTTATAACAAAGCCGGCGATATTGATCGGGAATTCAAGGCGCTCGTTCAGGGGATTAAAACCGTCAAAGAAAATGCCCCACTGTACACCATGGCCATCGAACATCTGATAAAGCTGAAGGCTTACAGCAGGGCCATTTTGCTGCTTAAAGCGGAGATAAAAGAGGGCGGCACCGAAGCTTCCCGCATGGAACTGGTGCGCCTCTATGAAAAAGAGGATCAGTATAAGAGAGCCATTGGCGAGCTCTACCCATTGTGGGAACACCATAAAGGAACCGAAACAGAACGGATGAAACTCTCACACCAACTCCTCTATCTGCTGCAAAAAGAAAAGGAATGGCCGCTTTATCTCAAGGTGATGCTCCATGAACTGAGGGCGAAACAATCTCAGGGCGGTGAAAAAGGGGATTTACAGCTTCCCAACGAGCTTTTTACGGAACACCACTTGAAAGAAAAAATCAGGGAACTTGAAGCCGCCTATCCCTTCCAGGATATTTCGGAAAAATACCGTTTTGAGCTCACCATGGCCCTCATCCGTCTGGAGCAAAGGGCTCATAATGAGGATCGCGCCAGAAAGATGATACGAGAACTGGCCCAGGGGGAAACATTAAGCCTGGAACAGCTTGAGCACTTGGCCTCGCTGGCCTACGATCTGGCCATGTACAAAGAAGCGCTTCTTCTGGCCCGAAGGGTGATTGTCCAAAACCGGGAGTCCGTTCAAGGGCATCTGATTGCCGGTTACTGCTCCCAGAAGTTGAATGAACCGAAAGAGGCCATCGCCTTTTTAAACGAGGCGGCAAAGATCAACCCCGATATTGCGACCCGAGACTTTCAAATCGGACTGGGGACCCTTTATGCCGAGGTGGGAGAAAAACCGAAAGCCCTTTTGCAGTGGAAGGCCGCTCTTGACAAGAAATTCGATCCCGAACTTGCCCTTAAAATGGCACGATCCTATTACGATCAAAAGGAGATAAAAGAAGCTCAGGCCCTTTTATCCAGGATCGAACCGATGCATTTTCCCCGTAAGAAGAAGGCGGAATTCTGGTCGCTCAAAGGGCTTGTGGCCGATGAAATGGGTGACTTAAACGCAGCGGCCGACGCTTACCGAAAATCCCTTTCCCAGTGGGAAACGGCACAAACCTGGGCCCAGTTAGGCTACAACTATATCCGGCAGGAAAAAAAACCGTCCGCCATAAAGGCGTTCCAGGAAGCGGCGCTCCTGGCTCCCGACAACGGCAGTTACCGAGGTTCTCTGGCATATCTATTCTGGGAAACGGGAAAGTCTGAAGAAGCCGCCGCGGCTTTCAGGGAAGCCATTTCATTGGAACCCGATAATATCGCCCTTTATAAGGGGCTCGGCTACGCCGACATCAAAACCGGCAATTATCCGGAGGCCACGGACGTTTTTAAGCATGTCATCGATTACTATGCGGACAACCCCGCAAAAGAGGACCCCAAAACCGCTGATGAAGTCTACCGCATCAAACAAACCATTAACAACATTAACCAGCGCTGGCATTTCGACTTTGCAGAGGTCATCCGACTGGACAACAGCCATTTTCAACCCCAGCCCAGTCTTATTCCCAACAGCAGCTATTCGGGTTTCGGTGTCCTTTCCGGCGACTATCGCGTACTGCAGAGCCTCGGCCCCCTGAACACCGAGGTTTCGGTGTATGGACGATTGCTATGGACCAACCAGAATCGCTCCCTGGCCATTGAAAAGCAATTAACCCAGGCAGGACTCGGTTTTAGTGTCAAACCCCTGGGCGATTATGATATCCATTTCTCCATGGAGCGGATTTTCGGAGTGGGAAGTGACACCCAGGATGACGTAATGGTTCGCGCCAGCGGTTCTTTTAATGAAGGGACCTACTGGCATCCCGGGGAGAATGCGTGGGTTTACTACGATCTTTACCTGGATGCCGCTTACATGATTGAAAGCGGCCAGCATTATCTGACCTCCAATCTTCAATGGGGCAGGGCATACAAAGTGAGGGATGCCTGGGCGCTGGTGCCCTACTTCACCAGCGGTGCTGTTGACAGCAACGGGAACACCTGGATTGATGCCGGCGCCGGGATTACCCTTGCCATCTGGGGGTTCGAAGATCACTACCATGCCCATCGACTCCTGACCCGGATCACACTCGAGGGAAGGCAGCAATTGGCGGGCAATAGCCCGGATGAGCATACGGTTCGGTTGAAATATGAAATGCGCTTTTAAATACGGTCTTTTGGGACTGATAGTGATGGCCGCAACTCTGTGCGAGGCGGGAGAATTGACCCGGCAGAACGGTCCGGTGAAGGGAATTTTTTATCAGCCATGGCAGTCGGATCTGACCCTGACCCGATTGGATTGGGAGCAACGGATGGTCAGACTGCATGAGAATGGCCTGGATACGCTTTACCTTCAATGGCTCAAATACGGTGAAATCGATTTCCTGAATGCGCACCTCCAAAAAGACGGCCTCTTTATTCAGGTGCTATTGGACGCCGCTGCACAACAAGGGATCGGCATTTACATAGGGCTTTTCAGTGACCCCGAGTATTTCCATTCCCTCAACCTGTCAACAGCCGAACTTGACAAATATCTGTTCAAACTGCGTGAAAAAACGTTGCACATAGCCGTAAAATTTCAAGCCCGTTACGGAAAGCATCCTGCTTTTCAAGGATGGTACCTTCCCGAGGAAATCGATGATCTTAACTGGCAGTCAGCCCCCAGACGGAAATTGTTGAACACCCACATACGCTTACTGGGTCAAGCCCTCAAATCCTTGGGACAAAAAAAACCCGTCGCCTTTTCCGCCTTCTTCAGCGGTGCACTCTCACCTGAAGCGTTTGCCCAGTTCTGTCAACAACTCCTCGAAGAAACCGACTCCTACGTGCTGGTTCAGGATGGGTTGGGAGGACGGATGGACATCCCGACCACTCGAAGATATCACGAGTCCCTTAGGCGTATTGTCAGTAAACAGGATCGACTGTGCTGGATTATGGAACTTTTCAACGATGAACTGCCCGGGCCTGCCTTTAAAGGAAAAGCCGTTGAAGCAAATGAGTTCAACGAACGGTTTGCCGTCGTTCACAAAAGCTTCATGGGAAAAAGGCTGGCTCTTTTCTCACTCCGATACTGGTTGGATGGAAATGCCCGGCTTTCAAAACACTACCGTCAGCATTTTTTCAACACGGTCGGAAAAGAGACGCTAAAAGCCCCTCGGTAATATCCGTATTGGCCAACACTTGAACCATCGTGTCGTGGTAAACTTGAGCTGGTGGCGGCGAGTAAATATATGTCGACAAGGCAATGGAAGCAGCAGGTGTCAAAACTTTCAAATCATGTGACAAATCCCGAAGATAGGAACAGAAATCGAGGCTGGAACATCGTTTAGCGATAGTCAATGGCAGTAGCGGCTGCAAGATGCCATCATGTATCTTTTTATTGCACGTTTACCTCAACCGAATCAATTCCCCACCAGGGGCCTGTTGCGACACCGTCTGGATCATCGATTGCAAAATAGAAAGTGTACTTCCCAACAGGCAGCGTTGTATTAAGCGCTTCAAATTCGGATAGAACAAAGAGTGGCGACTGAATGCATAAATTGATGCCGGTCATCCACCCTGTTGGGTAAACATAGCTGTACCAGTCTCCGGGGTAATCAAAAGACGTTTTAACTACGACCCACCAGTCAGCATTTTGACCGGATAGATTGTTCGGGTTCAAACTAACTGTAATCGAAACCGGCGTGCCCGATGAAACCGTAATAGAACCATCCTGAGCGTTTGCTTTAATGTCGGGGTCGGGAACGTCTGCGTATTCGTATGCCCCCATGTCGACGGTTCCATTTTGGATCCGCCCCCGACCAGCGATATCCGTTGTCAAAACGGCTGGAACGGCAGCGTTCGAACCCGTGTTCATGGAGGGACTTGTTGAGGTAAGATGGAGACCGTCGTCAATAGTGCCAAAAACTCCATCTGCACCGGGTGGATCAGCCGCACTGAAGAAAAGGAGATCGTCATCGATGCATCCGGTCACAAACCAGGATTTGCCCGACCCGCCCTCGATATTAGAGTAAGTAGCCGTTAATCCTCCGGCTCCCATATTGGAAATGGACCCCGGTTTGTTATTCCGATAGATGTCATTGGCGATAGTCAAACTTCGTCCCGCCCCTTCGGTATAATAGCCCAGGCCGCCCCCATCATTGGCACTGTTGTTATAAAAAGTGTTATTGGCCATTTTCACGTCGCATTCGCCGTTTAGCATCAAACCGCCTCCGGAGCCATCTCCGTTGCCAGCCTGGTTATTGACAAAGAGGTTCCCTGCCAAGAGCGACTGGGTCACCGCATTCGCCACAAATAAAGACATCCCTCCACCATGCTGTTGGCTGGTGTTTCCAGCGAAAACGTTGTTGATGATTTCACAAGTCCCGCTGTTTTCCATTGCCAAATCTACTCCGCCCCCATTGGCCCATGGGCCGATTGCGCGGTTATTCAATATCTTGTTTTTAGAGAAAGTGACCGTTGCGACCTCCAGTTGAATGTGAACGCCGCCACCGGAAACGCCGACTTCTGAACGGCCTGAAACATTTCCGTCGATCGTATTGCCGTCGAACACAAGGGTAGATTCCACCGGTGCACGTAAATAAAAACCCGCAGGCCCCCCAAGAGCGGTATTGTTGGAAATGGTGTTGTTTCGCACCGAGATAACACCACCGGAACCCAGATGATACATGAACACGCCTGCTCCGTCCGGGCTTCCTACGGCGCTGGGGCATTCTCCAATATAGTTGTTGGTGATGGTCGAGTTTTCGAGTGTAATGTCAGCTGTCCCGCCAGTATCGATGTAGATGTCAAGCCCCCCACCGTCATCTCCCGTTACCGGATCAAGCGAGTTGCCGTCGAACACACACGAAGAGACCGTAACCGCACCATTTAACCCCCCAATATACGCTCCGCCGGCCGAACGACCACTCACATTGTTTTCAAAGCGACAATTACTCAATGTTATGGCGCCGTCAACGCAATTAATGGAGAGACCGCCCCCAAGGTTATCCGACCGTCCGTTTTGAAAGATCAGGCCCGATATGGAAATGCCCCCGCCACTGTTGTTGCTCAGGTTCAAACACTGCCGTCCCCCGCCTCCATCAAGGATGGAGGTCGCTCCCGCACCCATAATGGCGAGATCAAAATTCTCCTCTGAGGAGTAGGTCAGTGTAGAGCCGACTGCATAGGTTCCGGCTGAGACGTTAATGGTGTCGGCTTGGCCGTTGGATTGGGCTGTTGTCAGCGCGTTTTGAAACTCTGCCGGATCGGTGACAGTGAACGTGGCCGCCTGGAGCGTTGTTGAAAAGGAGAAGATCAACAAAGCGATTGAAACATTGAAAAGATTCGCAATCATTTTTGACAAGGACACCTTTGAGCGGGTTCTAAGGGCCGCGGAAAAAAATAGATACACCATAATGCGCCGTATTTTGGCTCGTATACAAGGCGCATCCGCCAGTGCATATTTGTGGATATATGCCGGCGGATGCAACGCAGTAGACGGGCAAAAGGACAAGCAGGATGGTGGATTTATTTTTGGCCGAGGCCCTAACCCATTACCCCGAGTTTGCCGGGTACATCAAGGAGGCGGCAAAAAAACGGCGCACATCGGACAGTGAAAACCTCCATATTTAAGGATAGGCTAATTTAAATTATTTTTCCCGCCAAACCGGAAGGCGTTTTTCAAAGAAAGCCTTAACGCCTTCTTTTGCATCGTCTGTGCTGCACAATCTGGCAAAGGTTTCATTCATATAAGCAAACTGGTTATCGTAATTCATGTCTTCAGAATTATAGAAGCCTGTTTTTGCAATTTGGACTGCTATGGGGCTTTTCTGGGCAAGTTCGCCTGCCCATTCAAGAGCTTTTGATTCAAGTTGTTCTTTTGGAACAATTTTATTGATCAGGCCAAGGGACAATGCTTCCTCTGCCCTTATTAGGTTCCCGTACAATAGAAGTTCCAGGGCTTTTTTTCTGCCCACACATCTTGCAACGGGAATCACCGGTCCGACGCAGTTAAGCCCCACATTGATGGCTGTCAGACCCATGCGTGAATTGTCTGCTGCAATGACAAGGTCCGCTGCTGCAATAAGGCCCATTCCATTCGCCGCAGCGACTCCATGGAGCTGTGCAATAACAGGTTTTTTAAGTTTAGAAATATTTGCAAGGGGACGTTCCATTCTGCTGATCCATTCCTGATATTCCATGGGCGTTTGCCCCTCAAGCTCGCTTACGTCAATTCCCGCGCAAAATGCTTTGCCAGCCCCTTTTAAAAGGATTACCCTGACTGACGGGTCTGCATCCAAATCAATGAGCGCCTGATTAAGCTCTATTGCCATCTGACTGCTAAATGTATTCATATGGTTCGGGCGGTTTAAAGTGATTGACGCAACATAGTTCTGTCCTTTTTCAATAATAATTTCTTTAAATTCCATAGAGCCTCCAACAGGTATCAATAATCTTTTTGGCCAATTTAAGCCGGTTTGGGGACACTTGTAAACCGATAAAACTGAGAAACCCTTTTTAAGCCTCCAATTTACCTTTTTTTTCCATTTCGGCGGTGAGGCAGTAAATGCCCTTGCCTTCCATGCCCGGCTTGAAACACGCGTTATCCGACTTGCACAAGGCCTTGCGGCGATCACCGGACTTCCAACGGTTTACCAGGTCGGGCTCGCGAATAAAAGGGCGGCACATGGAAATAAAATCCGCCGTTCCGTCGTCCAAAATCTTTTCGGCCGGTTCAAAGGACCGCATGCCGCCAACCAGGATTAAAGGGATATTCAACTCTTTTCGAAAGGCCCGGGCTTCGTTTTTGAAATAGGCTTCCTGCTCCTCGTTCTTCACCATTCGGCTGGGACTCATCCGGCCACCGGTGAGCAGGCCGCCGCTAATCTCCAGGGCGTCCAAACCGGCCTCCGCCAGCAACCTTCCTGCCTGGAGCGCGTCGGTTGTATTCAGACCACCCTCGACGAAGTCGCCGCAGTTGAGTTTCGCCAGAACGGGAAAGTCGTCACCCACCGCCTTGCGGACAGCACGCAGCACCCCAAGATGGATTCTGGACCGGTTTTCAATGCTGCCTCCGTAATCATCCTTACGTCGATTATACAGTGGGGACAGGAACTGGCTGAGCAGATAGCCATGGGCGGAGTGGATTTGAACTCCGTCAAATCCGGCAACCTTAGCTCTTCTGGCCGCTTCGGCAAAAGATTCGGTGAGGGCACGGATGTCATCGCCGGTCATCTCATGGCGGGGCGTTTTCGCCAGGCCCTCGTAGTCTGAAGCCACCCAGGGCACGAGCCCCGTGAGTTGTTTGGCGGAGAAATGGCCTGCGTGAGCGATCTGCATGACGATCTGACTCCCGCTTTTGTGGACAGCCTCCGCCATCTCTTTCAGCCCATCGATAAATTCATCCTTGTACACGCCGATCTGCCAAGGTCCGGCCTGGCCTTCCTGCCGGACATAGGCGTGACTGGTTATGATCATTCCGACGCCACCTTTGGCCAGGGCAACCATGGTTTCTATCAGTTTTGGAGTCACCGTGCCGTCGTCTGCCGCCATGCCTTCCCAAGTGGCCGAACGGACGAAACGGTTCAAAAGTTCCATCCCGTTAATTTTTCCGGATTCAAACAGTTTGCTCATGATATATTCCTCCTTATAAGGTTATCCTTAGAAACTGTTGGCCCTCCATTTGGTCGCTAAAATATGAAAATATAGCAAATACTGTGAAATAACAACCTATAATGTAGGTCCTGACAACCACCTAGGAACAGGCGCTAAAATACAGCGAGGAATCATGTTGCCGGAGATTGTATGATATTGTACGATGACCCGGCGGCTATGATTCTGGCTCATGATGCTGCCGAGGCCACGAAGCAGAATTTTGCACCTAAATCCTGCAAGCGCCTCTTTTGCCGAAGATACAAGGCAGCAAGCGCGCAGCTGTATACCATACAGCAAGCGCTTGATAACGCAGTAGATTCGGTAAAAGAGGCGCTCCCGAAGGGTTCAACTTTTTGAAAAAAGCAGCTTGAATTTCTAACAGCATTTCGATGTCGCCCAAAAGTTCTTATGATTGAAATAACATTTTGAAATTTATATGTTTATATTCATTTTAGAAAAGTTGAATGCAGGTTTTAGGTTGCACCTTATGAGGATGCCTTGATGATGGGATGGATGCTTTTACAGTGATTATGAGACCACGTAAGAAAAAAAGAACAATATACAGAACAGCTATCGTCGTCACCTCTCTGTACCTGTCTGCCATTATCGTATCACTTGCACTCATGTTTATGACGAAGGGTAACACCGCCATGTCCGGGATTTTTCTAGTTCTGGTAACCATGCCGTGGCCCCTGGTGTTGTCATGGATTCAAAAGGCATTGCATTTCGATTCTGTGGCTATGACGACCTTGCTTCTGGTGGCTGGCGGCTTGGTGAACAGTCTCATCCTATACAAAGTTATCTCACTTTTAACGGGAAATTCTACTGGCCCCACTAAAAACGACTGACCATTCATTTCATCGAATCTCCGGGAGACCTGAGTGGTCGAAACCGAGTTCATTGAAGGAGAGACTTTTTGCGGTAGAACTCCTTTTTTTAGGTTTGCCAATGATAATACGGATGGTAGACAGCGCGAAATATATGGCTGATGAGATCGACATAAATATAATTATCTGGAACAACATGCTCTCTAATCATATTATTCAACAATCTCAGAAAGAAGTATTTGGTGGAAGGGATCGCGTTCAACACTGGAAAGAGGTACTTAAACGAACGGATGTTCGGTTCAAATGTTAGGGAGAATTTGATCAATACGCATTTGTGGTACACTAAAAGCGGTCTTCGTCGGTTTGACAATGGTGATTATATGAACTTTGGATCTTTTGATTCTGGACTATAAACTAGCAGATATAGAAAGTGGGGTGCAGGATGAAAAAATGGGTAACACCAGGTGCCAGATTAATTATCGCGGTGACCTTTTTAGTCCAGCTTCAGCCATTGGGAAACAATAGGGCGCTATTTGCGGGAGTATCAATTGCGCAGCCGGTGGATGCTCCTGGTAAGGTGCAATACCTTCTCCTAGCAAAAGGTGACGGTTGGGAGCCGCTTAACAATGCGGGAAACACGGATACCCGTCAAAAGGCCATGCAGGAACCGGCCCGGGCTGGCAGGGACGAATGGCAGTCTTTAGGAGGGCAAGACCCCTCACTTCAAAAGCCTTTTAATCCACCGCGATCAACGATCAAAACAGATGGAACTGTTGCCCCGACACCTGCCCAAAACACCCCTCCCCAGGTAACGATATCAGGCGCCGATCCGGCGGTTCTCAAAAAAAACGGCCTCGCCATTGCTTTCGCACCGGGTTCCAGAGCAGCAGAGCGGATTCAGGTCTCCCGGGTAAGGACGTTCCCTCCCATCAGAGGCACCGCAGCGGAACTTAAAGCCTATAAAGGGCTTCAGCGGATCAGTGACGTGTGGGAAATCAAGGAGCCCCCCGGCGCTGCCGAGCCTTTCGAGATTGAGTTGCGGTTTGATCCTTCCGCCGCCCGAGGAAAGGATCTGATGCTGCTCGCCGTCTCGGACGGCCGGGTCTGGACACCTTCCGTTCTGGCAGCAGGTCCTGACTATGTCATCGCGGAGAGTGAACACTTCTCAACTTGGTTTGTGGTGGTTTCGACCATTGCTCTGGCGGCACTTGTGGGTGTTGCCTGGCAAGCCAAATCCTTTACCAACAATGAGGCGACTCCGTGGAGGCTTATTGAACCGGGACATCCCAAAATAAAAGAGTTCATTCAGAAAAACAACCTCTCTCTGCCCAGTTTTCCGCCAGACACCCAACGGGTGAATCTGAAAAACTACAATAAGGTTTTCAAAGAGCGAGAGGATACACATTTCAACCGTGTCGTCCACCTCACCGGAAAGAGAGGCTCAGAAGTTTTGAATGAGAGCAAAGTCGCCTGCTGGGACCTGACAACTCTGTTTGCATCGATTCTGTACACGCTGGACCCCAGCATAGGCCCACGAATTCGGATGGTCAAGGGAACAGCGGGAGGGAACTCGACACTCCTGGATTGAAGTGGTGATTGATGGTCAGGTCTTCGTTGTGAATACGGGGGCCAAAGGGCTTACAGACTTTCAGTTCGTTTCCCGTGATGTACTTTATAAGGCACATAAACTCGAGCCCAGCCAGTTCTACACAAAAGACATCAACTCCCTTCACCCCTACGACGCGAATTGGTTTAAACCATACCTCGGGACCAACGGTGAAACCCGGGCGAAAATCGATGCCCTCAAAGCAAGGCACGCAGCCCTTCAGGACGAGCTGGAACAGCTGCGTGCGTTCGGCACATCAATCAAACCTGCACAGGAAGCGCGCATGGATGCGATCCGTGCCGAGCAAAAAGAAATCTACAAGGAGGTAAAGGCGCTCCAGAAGACACTCAACCAGTGAAATAACAAAAGGAGAGCCATAATGACAGTATGGAAAGGCGTAACACAGCATGAGCGAATTGAGATGGGCCCTATTGAGAGAGCAGTTGTTATAGAAGAATAAACTCTGAGAAAAACTTCCCGTCGGAATGGCTGGTTTTGAATGACATTCCGAGAGGTTGTGGTAGTGGGTAGATGTTGGAGGTATTGCAGGTTCCGCTAAAAATATGGGAACCACAATATCTTGTATGGCCACCCAATATTGAAAAAGCCTTTTTTGTCAGGTTTGATGACTGTTTATT
>JGI11705J14877_10000132_pt1 | contig 45973 bp, 41 predicted proteins | sample Etolaghawater15m_FD_14877 | JGI IMG/M metagenome (IMG submission 14877) | reverse complement strand
CAGACCGCCGTAATTCCCCGCTTTCATCGATAAATGCATCGATATTTTGGCGAACGAGCCTTTCGAAATTGGGGATGTTGCGTCGGAAAAAACACTCTCCACGAATTGACTTGGCACCCTTTCAAAAGATGGGTGTCCTATTTATTATTACCGGGGCAGAGCAAATTTTCCGCTAACATTAGAGGGTTCTTTGCTCTGACCCCACTTTTCTACCACTTTTTCTCAATGAGCGAAAACGCGTTCAAAAACTGCCTGCGCCAAAACAGGCTCTTATCGACTTCGCTAAGCTCAGCCTGTGAGCACACGCTGTCCCAATGCTGCTCGATAACCCCGATTAAATGAGCGGATATGGCGCGAGCTTCATCCTGCGAAAGCAGAAAATTATGAGCGGCCTCAAGGCAGGTCTTGAGCTGGCTCAGATTATTGCGGCCTGATATCAGCATGGCCTGAGAAGCTTCATTGCCCGCGCGCCCCTGCGGACAAATATCGTAGGCAGGCGTCAAACTGAGCGCCGATCCATCCCAAAAGGCGGCATGGTTACGGGCATGGTCATCGGTATTGCCACACAGAATATTGAACACCAGACGGGAATACAGCTCTTTGAGCGTAACCTTGGGATAAGTGAAACGATGACGGATAATTTCGGCCAGCGTTTCATAACTGGCATAGCGCGCGCTCATATCCTCCAGCCCAAGAATGGTTAGCACCGAAACCATGGCCTTGCGCGACCATCCCCCTTCCACCAATTCACGATCAAAACGCTCAATCAACAAGACATCTTTACCTGCGGCCTTAACCAGTTTCACCGGGGCAACATTGAGGCCCGCCAGAAAGGCCAGGCGCATAGCGATAAATTCAGCTTTCACCACGCTGTAAAGGTCGGAAGTGGATGTGAATTTCGCGACATACTTTCTGCCCTGATCCTGGATCAGGGCTTTGGGCCGCGCACCACCGATAGAACTGCCATGAAATAGCGCCTGGTCCAGTTCCGGGGTCAGGGGCAGGCCTTTTTCAACGCGCTCGGCTGAAGCAATTAATTCATCCATACTCACATTGTTCCCGCCGCGCGGGACATACTCGGTGGGCGAGCGCTGAAAATCCAGCGCCCCAATCCGGTCAGAGCCCGATTCCAGCAAATAGGTCAGCTCATCCAGCACGGCAGTATCCGTATCCGCGCCCTTGATCCCGAGCTTCTTATTGATAATCACGCGCCGCCCCCAGGCATCGGGAGAGGCATCGCGAATACAGCCGGGCATGGACAGCCCATCATGCAGCGGCAATGCGCCCGCGCGCAGCGGCAGTTCGGGCTCATAGATGGGAATAGCTGAGGGCCTGCCCCCTATTCTCCCCAGATAGCTCTGACCATAGTTAAACAGAATATTGCCGCCATCAACTTCCAGCCGCCCCGCCACAACCGGCGCGGTTTCACCGGGCAAGTAAATCCAGATAAAGGCTTCCTTATAAGCATCAGAAGTCATCGCGCACCGCTCTGGTTTTCTTGCGAACGGATTTCGGCAATAAAGACAGCTTGTCTCTGGTCTGGCTCAGATGTTTGGAAAGCCCGGCCTCATCAGATTCAAAGAGCTGAACCCCGACGATGCTGGCCACCTCAAACACCGCGCCGATTTCACATTTAAGATCGCCTTTTTCAATACGCTGTAAAAGCCCCCTAGATATACCCGCTCGCTCGGCCACCTCCTGCATGGTCAGCTTGCGCTCTTTGCGCGCCGTGCGAACAAGGGCGCCCAGCAAGAGGGCTGCATCTCGGCTATAGCGTGAATAGGTGCGTTTGATGGATTTTGGCATCGCCCTATTTGCTCCATACATAGTCCACAAGAAATCCCTATGGTCTTTCTATGATTCAAATTAGAACTTCACACCCGCCCTGTCAAGGTAAAATGATCCCTATATAGATCACAAAATTTGCTCGCGATCCATATATGACTCATTTTATAAGAACTTCCTGGAGAACTTCCCGGACACCCATATTTCAAGATTGACAATGCCGCGATGATCTCGTGACGTCAATCCAGACCTGAAACTCAAGGAGCGAGCCATGCCCAAAGCCAGGAAGACGCTGGTCGGTTGTGCCCACAACATCCGCCAGGCCTGTGAGCAGATGGGTAAGGCCTGGGTGCATGGCTTGCGACGATGCGCCGAAGTCTTTCCGGATTCCTGGCCCCGCATAAAATCCACACCGGTAAAATTCAACTTTGAACAGCCGTTCAACGGGCGCTTATTGCCAGACGCCGTAAATCCCCGTTTTCACCGATAAATGCATTGATATTTCGGCGAACGTGCCTTTCGAAATTGGGGATGTTGCGTCGGAGAAAACACTCTCCACGAATTGACTTGGCGCCCTTTCGAAAGGTGGGTGTCTTAGTTATTTAGAAATATAAGGAAACCTGAACTATTTGACGGGGCAAGAAATCAACGCGGCAGATTCGGGCTGAATGGATACAAGCCTTTGTTCGAAACGTTTACGTCCAGGCGCGCCTATTCTTCTTCAATCTCGATCCGTTCGATATCCGCCACGTAAACGGTTTTTCCTTCCAGCGTCTTGAAGCTGTCGCTCTTGATGTCCTGCTGTTCGGCCTGGTAGCTGACACGCTCGCCGGTCTGGGTGTTGACCACATGCACCTGGACGGTTTTGTAACGCTCGCCGATTTCGTAATACATCATGACGGCGGCGCTGATGGCCATGAACAGCAGGAACAGGTAGGCGCCCTGGCGGAACATTTTTTGTCCTTCGCTTTCGGATTTGGGTTTGGCCGAGCTGGCGGGGGCCTTGACTGCCTCGGCATTTTTCATGCGCAGGAAGATGATCGCGGCCATGATGATCAGAATGGTCAACAGTATCTTGGACAGCATAGGGTTACCGGGTCATTAGCTGGGCGTCATAATATAGCAATCGCCCGGCGATTGCTTCCAGCAGGGCTGTGAAGTGCGGGTCATCGCCTTGGCATGGCCAGAATGAGCGCAGCACATAGCAGGGTCAGCGCCAGCATCAGGGCAATGAAACCGCTCCAGCCGTAGGCCTGGTAGACCAACCCCGGCGCGAAGGAGCCGAGCGCGCCGCCACTGTAATACGACGATACGTACAGGCCGTTGATCAGGCCCTTGCGGTTGTGTTCGATGTGGTTGAGGTAGCCGGACAACACACTGTGCAGGGTGAACATGCCGGCGGCAAACACGAACATGGCCAGGAAAACGGTTTGCTTGTCGTCGCTGAGGAAGATCGCGGTGCCGATCAGGTAGATGAACGCGCCGGTCAGCAGGGTGCGCCGTTCTCCACCCAGGCGTATCACCAGCCGGTGGGAAAACACCGAGATCAGCACGCCGACCAGGTATCCAGTGTAGACCATCGACAGCGCGCCGGTGGAGGTCGTCGGGTCGATTTCGAGTATGCGGAACGGCAGAAAATTAAGCATACCGGCGAACACGAAGAACAGCACGAACGCGGTCATCAGCCCGAGCCGGTTGTTGGGCCGGGCGATGAGCGCGCGCAACTCCGAGGCGGTGGGCTTGACCAGATTACTGCGCGGGTCGGACTCGAGGCGGGTCAACGCGATCAGGCCAATCAGCGCCAGCAGCGACCACATCCAGAACGCGGTCTGCCAGTCTGACAGGCTGGTGACGAAACCGGTAAGGCTGCGCCCGCAATAGCCGCCGACGATGGTCGAGGCGATATACAGGCTGATATTGCGCCGTGCATGTTCGACGCCACCCAGCGCCGAGGTGTAGGTCATCAGCGAGGTGAATACCGCCGGCAGCACCAGGCCCTCGATACCTCGCAACAGCATGAACAGCGGGTAGTCAGGGCCGGTCGACAACAGGGCCTGGCTGACCAGCAGCAGGGCGAAGCCGCCCATCAGCATGGAGCGTGACGAGAATCGTTCGAGAAAGTAGCCATACACCAGCGGTGCCAGCGCCAGCGGCAGCATGGTGATGGTGGTCAGCAGCGCGGTATCGCTGATCGACCGCCCCCACTGCGCGGCCAGCAACGGCAGCAGCGGCTGGTGTTCATACAGAATCGCAAAGGCGATGATCGTGCAATAGACGATGATGATCTGATTGCGGTTGAACATGTCACAGCAGCGCAAAACAGGCATACTATCCCATTGCCTCGCGGATAAGAACACAACGGAGAACAACACATGCGGGATTGGGTCAACCAGGCCATCGCCCTGATCGAGTCGGATTTTCAACGCTCGTCCGACACCCACCTGATCAAGCTCGATCTGCCGGCATTGCCGGATATCGATTTTTACCTGAAGGATGAGTCCACCCATCCCACCGGCAGCCTCAAGCATCGCCTGGCGCGGTCGTTGTTTCTGTATGGCCTGTGTAACGGCAACATCGTCGAGGGTACCACTATCGTTGAATCCTCATCCGGCAGCACCGCGGTGTCCGAGGCCTATTTCGCGCGCCTGCTGGGCCTGCGTTTCATCGCCGTGATGCCACGCGGCACCTCGCAGGAGAAGATCGACCAAATCTGTTTTTACCAGGGCGACTGTCACCTGGTGGATGACGGCGATATCTACGGCGCCGCGCGACGTCTGGCACATGAACTGAAAGGCCATTACATGGACCAGTTCACCTATGCCGAGCGCGTTACCGACTGGCGCGGCAACAATAACATCGCCGATTCGATCTTCGAGCAGATGCGCTGCGAACGTTATGCCGAACCGACCTGGCTGGTCATGAGCGCGGGCACCGGTGGCACTTCGGCGACTCTGGGACGTTATTTGCGTTACCGCAAGCATGCTACCCGGTTGTGCGTGGCCGACCCGGAAAACTCGGTATTCTTCGATTATTTCCGTAACGGTGATTCCGAGGTCACCATACAAAAGGGCTCACGGGTCGAGGGCATCGGCCGTCCACGCGTCGAGCCCTCGTTCATCGTCGATCTGGTCGACCACATGATCAAGGTACCCGACGAGGCGTCGTTCGCAACTATTCATTTTCTGCAGAAATTGCTCAACCGCCGGGTCGGCGGATCGACCGGCACCAATGTGTATGCAGCGTTTCAATTGATGGCGGAGATGCACAAGCAGGGGCAGCAGGGCAGCGTGGTGACCCTGTTGTGCGATGGCGGCGAACGTTATGCGCACAGCTATTACGATGACGAATGGCTGAGCGCGAACGGCTATGACCTGACGGCTTATTGCAATCGACTCGACGCCTTTTTTCATCACGGCGAGTTTCCGGTGGTGTTCTGAGCTTGTGTTTTATTTCAACGGCAGGTAGATCGAGGTCAACAGTTCGCTTGAATCGGCCACGGATTCGAGGTCGTTGTCGTAACATTCCAGCGAGGCTCGCTTGTCGTCGACCTTGAGACCGAGCATTTGCAGGTGGTTGTAGGCCTTGTACCAGGCCAGTTCGAGAAAGCGGTATTCGCCCTTGAGCCTCACCCGGTAATAACGCCCGCCGGTGCAGTGGCGTATTTCGCCGCGTTCGATACGGCTGCCGGTCCTGACCGGAACGGCCATGTCGCACTCGTACCACGGCTTGATCGGATCAACCTTGAAATACAGCGTACAGGGCCGGCCCTCGGCGATATGGGCGCGCCCGGCCTTTTCGCCCAACTCAGCGAAGCCCCTGGTCATGGCCTGTTGCATGTCTTTCAAATTGCCCTTGAAAGCGCGCGCCAGGTAATCAAAAGGCTCCATAGTGGTCTCGCCGCGGAAGCTGATCTGCGGGTGCGGATTATCCGGGTCGAGGTAGCCATTCAACAGGTGCAGGCCAAGATCGTAATCATGGCCGATCATGTCCTTCATCATGCCGGTCATGAATCGCAGGGCTAGCGGCATACGTCCGGCCATGCGCCAGCTGACCTGCGTGCGCATGCCCTCGGCGCGCAGTTCCCAGCTGACACGGCTGCGAGACTTGAAGGGTCGACGAAACTCGATGTCCTGCTCGACCCGTTCATTGACCAGTTGCCGACGGTGGGTCAGGCGCCCGGCGCCGATCAGCTTTCCATCCCACTCGTACCAGCCACCGACTTGTTGATGACTCTCGCGAAAGCGCAGTTGCGCGTCGGGTTCATGGATCAGCCACGGGCTCCATTTGGGCCAGGTTCTGAAATCGATAATGGCCAGGTACACGGCATCGATGGGCGCGTCGAGACGCAAGCTGCGCGATACCTCGTAGTCGCCTTCCTGCATGAGCAGAAACAGCAGCGCTGCGGCCAGCGCCAGTGCAAGCAGGATCAGGACGGTGGTCATGGTGGCCTCCTGTGCCATTGAGCTTGGGGGAATTGTAACCGAATATTCGCTGGGCGAATGGATACGAAGTCGGCATGGACGAGGGTATTGCTCTGGGCAAGCGGTTAGCACTGACTTGTTTTTTCATGATTGGGGCTTACGGCTACCGAATGGTCGGCATCGGCCTCTATAGCGTCGGCTCCGGCTTATTCCGCGTGGATACCCGCCTGCGCCGGTATGACCGTATTGGTAGCGGTCACCTCTCTCCGCGAGTCATTGCGGCCTGCGCCGGTACGACGAAGCTTTGTCAGTGCCGCGTGCCGAGGTAAACCCCGGCGGAGATCATGATCGACCCGGCGACCCGGTTGAGCCCGGTCATGGCGCGCTCGGAACGAAAATAGGATCGCGCCCAGGATGCGCCCAGCGACACGGCCATGAGACCTGTCATCAAGCCGACAAAACAAATCATCGAGGCGATGACGATATCACCGCCATTCAGTGCTGTAAGGTCCATGAAGGTTGGCAGGAAAGCGATATAGAACAGGATAACCTTGGGGTTGGATGCCGAGATCAAAAAGCCCTGTATGAACCCTCCAACGAAGGATTGCCTGGCCGGTTGTTGCGTCGCATCACCGAGGTGTGAGCGGTCGCGCCACATGCGCCAGCCCAGGTAGATCAGGTAGATCGCGCCAAGGATGCGGATGACCGTGAACAACAGCCCCCATTTCTGTGCGATCACGGCAAGGCCCATGGTGGCCGCCACCAGGTACACGATATCGCTGATCGTCATACCCAGCGCCAGCGCCCAGCAGGCGCGCGCGCCCTGGCTTAAGGCGCGCGCCAGCAGCGCGAACACGCCGGGGCCGGGCGTAATGGAAAAGATAACGATGGCGATGAAGAATGCGATGCCGCTTTCAACTGTCATGAATGAAGACCCGCGATGAACGCATCAGATGGGATTGGGAACCGGCTGGCAACTGTAGCGCTGATCACCGGCATAGTCACCGAATTTCCATTCGCCGCTGATCTCCTCGTCGTTTGATGAATCATAGAATACGCCCTGGCCATGACGATGGCCCTTGCTGAACTCGCCTCGATAACGGTCTCCGTTGGCGTAATTCAGAACCCCGACGCCATCCCAGTAGCCATCCTTGTACTGGCCGACATAGGTCGAGCCTGAGGCGAAACGCGTGACGCCGTTGCCATTGACCTCACCATCGCGGTAATCACCACTGACTTCGTCCCCATTATCGTAACGGCAGGTCGCCTGCCCGTTCAGATGACCGTCGCGGTATTCACCTCTGCACACGCTGCCGTCGATCGCAGTGTAAGTACCCTGGCCATGAAAGTTGTCATCCTTGAACATGCCGACATATCTTCCGGTCTTGGGGTCGTCATATACGCCCGGGCCGTTGGCCGAGCCGTCGTTGAACTGGCCCTGCATGGTCCAGCCGGTGCTGCTGATATATTTACCCTGGCCATGCATCAGTCCGTCCTCGAACTCGCCCTCGTACACCGCGCCATCGCGCCAGGTCAATTTGCCCTGTCCATTGAACAGGCCGTTTTCGCAGTTGCCTGCATACACGGATGAATCCGGCAGGCGCGCGTTGCAGGGCTCGGCATGAATATCCGCTGCCAACATGAATACCGGCCATAGCCAAAAAGCCTTGTGTAATGTTCGAAACATTCCGCCCCGTTTTTACTGCGCAATTTTTTACCGGCACATCGTGGTATTCGACTACCGGTAGCAATAGGTTACACTTTACGTGACGCTTCAAGAAATGGAAAAAATCATGTTCAGACCCTTGCTCTTTTGTCTCCCGTTCATCGTCACATCCGCCAGCGCCAACAAGGCCGATGTTGTCGATGTCTCGGTACGCTGTGATGGCGACTGCAGCTTTGACGTAACCCTGAAACATGATGACAGCGGCTGGGACCACTATGCCGACCGCTGGGATGTGCTGGCGCCGGACGGCACTGTTTTAGGCACACGGGTGCTGTATCACCCGCATGTCAATGAACAGCCATTTACCCGTTCATTGGGCGGGGTGGAAATTCCCGCCGATATCAAGCGGGTCACCCTGCGCGGACGCGATTCGCTGCATGGTTATGGCGGTGTCGAGAAAACGGTCGATTTACCCGGTCGATAACAAACCCGCACGAGCGCAAACCATGCAGATCAGACTTTTCATTACCGGCGGCACCATCGATAAATCCTACAACATGCACAATGGCGAATTGCATTTCGTCGATTCGCACATTGCCGAGATGCTGGGTGAAGCGCGTTGCCGATTACCACTGCAGGTGGAAACGCTGATGCTGATCGACAGCCTGGATATGAGCGCTGAACAACGCGATCACATCGCAAGCCGATGCCTGCAGTGTCACGAGTCACGCATCGTCATCACGCATGGCACGGATACCATGGTTGAAACCGCGCGGGTGTTGCAGAAAGCTGTGCCCGGCAAAACCATCGTGCTCACCGGGGCCATGATTCCCTACGTGTTCGCCAGGAGCGATGCGCTGTTCAATCTCGGCGCCGCGCTAGCTGCGGCGCCGATACTGAAGCCCGGTGTTTACATCGCGATGAACGGCCGCGTGTTCGATGCCGACAACGTGGTCAAGAATCGTGATGACGGGGTATTCGAAACGCTCGACTGATCAGCAACCGGCCACGCATTTGCCGCGCCCGTCGAAGCTCATGGTAATGCCGCTCAGCGGCACATAAGACGGCACCCACGAGGCCTTGATGAAGGTATCGGTGCGCGTACCCTCGATGACCTTGCCATTCTCGGTTGCCACCTCGTTGGCATGTGACGGGATCACCGCCACCGGTTTGATCATCTCGTTGATGACATAGGCCGCCTCGGCAGGCCCGGTGGTAAAGGTATCGCCGATGTTCATGACCACCAGTTTGGCCTTGTAATGGCCGCGCACCACCAGGTCCTGTTCGGCGGTAATTCCGGTGTCACCGGACAGGTACACCACCAGCCCGTTGCTGAACCTCAACACATAACCGGTGGGCGGGCCGACATAGGCAGTGATACCCGCCGCTTCCAATGAGGCCCCCAGATCGCCGCCGATGAATTCATGCGACAGACCGTTGGAATGCACCGCCGGTACCGTCGTGATACCCACCCCGCCGATGGTTTTCATGGCGCCGAAACGCACCAGTTGCGAATCTTTGGGATCACCGCCAGCGGCCTTCATCCTGGCCGCGAAGAACTTCGGCATCTCGCTACCGGTGACGATTTTGGCTTGCTTGGCGACGGCGATCTTCACGCTGTTGGACAGCGGCGTTGCATCGACCGAGGCGTCCGGTGCAGCGCAGCTGCCCGCGTTGGGGGCCTTGTTGTGACGGTTGCCGATATGGTCGCCATGCACGTGGCTGACCAGCACGATATCGATCTTGCCCAGACGCGGATCGTCAGGCCCGGCCACGGTGCGCCCGGCATCGTACAGGATACGGGTGCCATCCGGGTCTTCGAACAACATCGCCCGGTCCATGCGGCAGAACTCGCCATCATGGCTACCGAGCGGGGTAATCTTGACCACGGCCTGGGCCTGAACCAGGCCGGGACTGGCCAGTAAAACAGCCATAACAAGGTTTTTGAACAAGCGATTCATGGTGGATTGTCTCCGTTATGCAATTGGTTCGGGCATCGCCAGTCATTATGCGCAGCGATGTCTCCGCCTCCAAGACCCTGAATCAGCAACTGTGTGTGTCAATTCCATAATATTTGTGGCCTTACCTGAAAGATTGGCGTCTATACTCAATCGGATCGGGAGCGGATTTATTGCGTCAGAGTCCACCGCCCGCTGCCGCCACTGCGGGCCAATATAAGCCTTCGGAGTCGCGCATCGGGGGGGATTCGGCCAGCATAGATAACATGGGTTATTCATTAATTCAGCTGAAATCCTTACAATCCGCGCCCCGGATAAAAAAATCGGCCGGATCACTTGCCTGTTCCATTAATGCGGACAACGGGCAAGCTACAGCGAATGCACGCGGTGCCCCGGCCGCATCGATTACTGCTACTAAAACGAGGATCTGTAAATGAAAAAAATCCTGCTGCTCGCGCTGGTCATGATAGCGTCACCCAGCCTGTTCGCCGCCAACATGGCCAATGGCGAGAAGATCAACAAAAGCTGTGCACTGTGCCACGGCGCCTATGGTCAGGGCGCACCCGGAGAGCTGTCACCGCGTATCGCCGGCATGCCCAAGGAATACCTGATCAAGGCCACCAAGGAGTACCGCGACGGCAAGACCCGTAAATACGGACTGATGGTATACACCTCTCGCCTGGACAAGCTGACCGATCAGGATATCGAGGACGTCGCCACCTATCTGTCGTCGCTCCATCTCAGTTCAGACGCTCGATTCGACATCAAGAAGATTGCCGGTGATGAGGCAAAAGGCGAAGAAATCTACAAGGACGAGTGCCGCAACTGCCATGCGAGCGATGGATATGGCAAGCCGAATAAGGAAGCGCCACCGCTGGCGGGTCAGCATGCTACCTATCTTTACACCACGATGAAAAACTTCGTTTCCAAGCTGCGCATCCACGACAATGACCCGGAAGATGATTCATTCGCGGATTACACGGATCAGGACCTGATCGACATCACTGCGTACCTGTCGACCCTCGACGACAAGAAGATAGTCGCTGGCTACGAGTTCGTATTGCCGGTGATTCGTACGGCCGCGGTCACGACCACTGGCTATGACGCCACACTGGAGATTTCGGACATTACCCAGACCGTGGTCAAAATGGCGCTGGAGCCCGGCGTCGATCGTGAAGACGCGATTACTGCAATGAACGACAAGGCCATCGATCTCGATCTGAAACTGGTCGGCCAGCAATTCGTATCCCGGGTGCTTGAGAAGCAGGGTGTAAAAACGCCTTACCTGTCGATTCACCAGTACTGCAACCCCATGGATGCACGCCTGATGATCATCGCCAACCCGATCTTCTCCAGCTACATGCCCTGCCGTATTTCCATGGTTGAAGACGGCGATGGCAAGACCTGGCTGATGATGCTCAACCTCGACATGCTGATCAACAGCAAGCTGCTGCCGCAGGAAGTGATCGAAACCGCGGTTAAGGTCAACCAGCAGATGCTTGACATCATGGTCGCTGGCGCCAAGGGCGAGAGCTGATCTGAATCGAGCGCCAGTGGTTCCGCCACTGGCGCACATTGATTCAAACCGGGTGGCGTGGCAACACGTCACCCTTTTTTATGTTGGCGATCAACCAGTTGGCGACCAACCAGCCGACCATCGCGCTCAACAAGTGCCACACAAAATGTGAGCCGGACAGCAGCCACTCGCACACGAAGGCGTCGAGCGTACGAAAAACCAGCGCCAGCAGGAAAATCAGCAACGCAGCCAGCATCAAACCGGGGCGCTGCAGGTCCCTGACATACCCGTAGGCAGCCAGCGACAGCAACATGAGCAGGCTGGGCATATAGATCGCTGATCCATGAACCAGGTGATTGTAGCGGCTGGCGATCAGGATCGTGAGCGTGAATACCAGGAGTATCAAGGATGCGGAAAACAGGCCCCTGTTCTCGACACGGCGCCAATAGATCCACAATCCACTCAACTGGAACAGCAGGATGAACAGCACATCCAGCAGTTGCGTGGCGCGGCTGGCGAACAGGTGAAACAGGATCGAGCCGAAGCCGGTCAGCGCCAGGGTCAGTGGCAACAACCATAACAGGCGCGGNGGCCCGGNCTGCCAATCGAGTTTGCGCGCAACCAGATAGGCGGCAATGAAAAAGGCGAGATTGCTGAGGACATTGACAGGTTCAGCGAACAGGCCGGGGCCCGTTCTCTCGCAGTACAGATCGATCAAGGCTTGAGTTCGACCTGTAACATGCCATCACGCACGTTGATATTGTCGACGCCCTCGGCAAAGCCCTGCCAGAATCCACCGGCATCACCGAACTCCGAAATCAGGTCGATGTTTTTCAGTCCACCCAGCCAGGCCCCGGGAATGGGAATTCCCATCAGGCTGACGCCTTTCAGAATGACGCGCGGGCGACCGTTGGCAAAGGCCATCTCGACACCGGCCGATACGCGCAGGGTTTTACCGCCCAGAATCGGGAAATCGGCATCCAGCGGCACCAGCAGGCGCGCACTGATCAGATCATCGCTGAGATCGACCGCCAGCTTGCGCGCCAGGTCGCGGTTGTTGGCGATGACGGCATTGAGCTCGCGTTCGGAGAATTGCACGCGCCGCTGTGCGCCATCCTCCGTGTAACGCTGTGGGCGCAGCCACTGCTCATCGCTGTCGCGGCCAGCGCTGTGGCCTGGACTGCTGTCACTGGCGCTTGGCTCATAACCCAGCACGCGCAATTTGTGGTCAAGCTGTTGCTGCTCGCCGTGATCGAGTTCAACGGGTTTGAAGTCGGCAGCATAGATATAGCTGCGTACGAACCAGAATGTGACCGCCACTGTGACCACCATGGTGGCCATAACAATCATTACAACCTGCGAAACGCGCAGGCCGGTTGCGGGCGTGCTGGACCGGGAAACGGGGGTAATCTGTGTCATGCGATATCCAATAATGTCAGGCTAACGGGTTCAGCCGGTTACAACTCGATTAAACCTGAGTCAAAGTGAATTCTACCTGAACGCCATATCCGGTAATATCCCGGTATCGGAATAAACCCATCATCCGCCATGTCCCCAAAACCCCGCAGCCTGCTTCGACATATCGAGGCGCTGAATAGCTGGAACCCGTCCAATTTCACGCCCTGGTTCATCAACGACACACGCGTCGGTTACCTTAAAGCCCCCATGTGCGACGCCCTCCGCCAATGGCCTGAACATTTCACCATGGGCGAGCAGCGTATTGATTTTCTGCCAGGTTGCACCTCACCGGATGAACGCAGTCAGGTACTCGATGGAATCGTGCACGCACTGGTCCAGCAGGGGGTTGTTCGTCAGACCATCAACGAGATCTACCCGATAACAGGACCCGCAGGACGGCTGGAGCCGTTGGCCCGACTAGACCGTGCAGCCGCCGGTTACTTTGGCATCAAGACCTACGGCCAGCACATCAATGGCTTTGTGCGCGGCGCGCAGGGTCTGAAGATCTGGGTCGCACGGCGTGATCCCAGCCGTGTGCATTTTCCCAACAAGCTTGACAATATCGTTGCCGGGGGGCTGCCCCAGAACCTGGGCCTGCAGGAAAACCTGATCAAGGAATGCCGGGAAGAAGCCGATATCGAGGCCGACCTGGCGTTGCAGGCCATACCTGTGGGCGCCATCAGTTACTGCCGTGAGAACGAGTTCGGTCTCAAGCCCGACACCCTGTATTGTTATGATCTGGAGTTACCAGAAAACTTTGCACCGACCAATACCGATGGCGAGGTGGCCGAATTCATGCTGAGGGATGCGGAAGAGGTGGTCGAGCGGGTGCGTGACAGCGACGATTTCAAGCTGAATTGCAACCTGGTGTTCATCGACTTATTCATTCGTCATGGGCTCATCGGACCGGACGACTCGGATTACCTGGCCCTGATTAACGGCTTGCACAGGGATCATTGAACAAGGCATCCCGGTTGTCTGAGCGCCACAAAAAAGCCGGGATAACCCGGCTTTTTTGCTGACGGGCTGAACGCGTTTAGAAATTCATCTCCACGCCCATGCTGCGTCCCTTCTCGGCTGAACTGACATAGTCGGGCAGACGATCAAAGTTCAGGTACTTGTAGATGTCCGAAGCCATGCTGTCAATCGTGTTGGCGTATTCCATATACTCCGCCACACTCGGCAGGCGACCCAGTACCGCCGCCACCGACGCCAGCTCGGCCGATGCCAGATACACATCAGCGCCCTGACCAAGGCGGTTGGGGAAGTTCCGCGTCGAGGTCGATACCGCCGTCGAGTTCGCGGCAATACGCGCCTGGTTGCCCATGCACAGCGAACAGCCCGGCATTTCGGTGCGCGCTCCGGCCGCCGCATAGATGTTGTAGATGCCCTCTTCCATCAGTTGCTGCTCGTCCATCTTGGTTGGCGGGGCAATCCATAAACGGGTCGGAATCGTCGCGCCGGTGGCTTCCAGCATCTTGGCGGCCGCGCGGAAATGACCGATATTGGTCATGCAGGAACCGATGAAGACCTCGTCGATTTTCGCACCAGCCACCTCGGACAGCGGACGGACATCATCCGGATCGTTGGGGCATGCCAGCAGCGGCTCCTTGATTTCGGACATGTTGATCTCGATGACCTCGGCATACTCGGCGTCCGCATCGGCACGCAACAGGCTGGGGTTGGCCAGCCATTCTTCCATCGCACGCGCACGGCGCTCGAGGGTGCGCGGGTCGCCGTAACCATTGGCGATCATCCAGCGCAACATGACTATATTGGAGCGCAGGTACTCTGCTACCGATTCCTCGGACAGGTCGATGGTACAACCCCCGGCAGAACGCTCGGCGGATGCATCGGACAATTCGAATGCCTGTTCGACGGTCAGATCCGGCAGGCCCTGGATTTCCAGGATACGGCCGTTGTATACATTCTTTTTGCCTTTCTTCTCGACGGTCAACAATCCACGTTTGATCGCCTCGTAGGGAATGGCGTTAACCAGGTCTCGCAGGGTGATTCCGGGCTGCATTTCACCTGTGAACTTGACCAGCACAGACTCCGGCATATCCAGCGGTATAACGCCCAGCGCGGCGCCGAACGCGACCAGCCCGGAACCGGCCGGGAACGAAATGCCCAACGGGAATCGGGTATGCGAATCACCGCCGGTTCCCACCTGGTCAGGCAGCAACATACGGTTCAACCACGAATGGATGATACCGTCACCCGGACGTAGCGAAACGCCGCCACGGGTCTGGATGAAATCGGGCAAGGTATGCTGGGTATTGATGTCGACCGGCTTGGGATAAGCCGCGGTATGACAGAACGACTGCATGACCAGATCGGCCGAGAATCCAAGACAGGCCAGCTCCTTCAACTCATCACGCGTCATGGGGCCCGTGGTATCCTGGGAACCCACTGTGCTCATGCGCGGCTCGCAATAGGTGCCAGGGCGTATACCCTCTACACCACAGGCGCGGCCAACCATTTTCTGGGCCAGCGTAAAACCTTTCCCGCTGTCCTCTGGATCCAGCGGACGACGGAATACGTCGCTTGGGCCAAGGCCCAATGACTCGCGTGCCTTTTCGGTGAGCGAGCGACCGATGATCAAGGGAATTCGGCCACCGGCCTGAACCTCGTCCAGCAGCACATCGGTCTTGAGCGAGAACTCGGAAATGACCTCTCCCGCCTCGTTGTAGATCTTGCCTTCATAGGGCTTGATGGTAATCACATCACCCATGTTCAGGTTTTCGACCGGGCATTCGACTGGCAGTGCGCCGGAGTCTTCGACCGTATTGAAAAATATCGGTGCAATCTTGCCACCCAGCACCACGCCACCCATACGCTTGTTGGGAACGAAGGGAATATCGTGGCCCATGTGCCAGAGCACGGAGTTGGTTGCGGATTTACGCGACGAACCCGTACCCACAACGTCACCCACGTAGGCCAGCGGATGACCTTTCTGTTTTAGCGACGCCATGCTCGTAATCGGACCCACCTTGCCCTGCTCATCCGGTGTAATGCCGTCGCGCTCGTTCTTGAGCATGGCCAGGGCATGCAAGGGGATATCAGGCCTGGACCAGGCATCCTGGGCGGGTGACAGGTCGTCGGTATTGGTTTCGCCCGTGACCTTGAATACTGTCAGGGTCATGCTGTCCGCAACCTTGTCACGGCGCTTGAACCATTCGGCATCGGCCCAGGATTGAATTACCGCCTTTGCATGGGCGTTTCCGGCCCTGGCTTTTTCTTCAACGTCGTGAAAGGCGTCGAACATCAACAGGGTATATTTGAGCTGCTCACCAGCAACACTGCCGAGCGCGTCGTCATCGAGCAGGTCGACCAACGATTGAATGTTGTAACCACCCATCATGGTGCCCAGCAGTTCAACGGCACGCCTGCTATCGATCAGCGCGCAGCTTGCTTCGCCCCTGGCCAGAGCNGCTAGAAAGCCGGCCTTGACATAGGCGGCCTCGTCAACGCCCGGCGGTACGCGTTCAACCAGCAACTCAAGCAGAAAATCTTCTTCTCCAGGCGGTGGGTTTTTAAGTAACTCAACCAGTTCTGCGACCTGTTGAGCGTTGAGTGGTAGCGGGGGAATGCCCTGGGCTTCCCGTTCACTGACGTGTTGACGATAGGCTTCTAGCATGGTTTATCCTCTGAAATATTCTTGGCGCCCGGCTGCTATAAAGGCGCTGCAATATAGCTAAACAAGGCATTCTTTTCAATTTTACACAAGCGCGCACCTGATTGGTGACGCGTTGATTCAGCCGGCGCTGGCAACCTTATTCTGACAGCTTTCATCGAACAGATTGGCTGACAGAATTTCCAGGAAACCGCGCGCCTGGGGAGTCAGGAATTTTCCGCGGCGAATAACAGCACCGTAAATCTGATTCGGAAAATATTCCTTAAGCGATGTGGCTGAAAGCTTTTCTTTACCTGTTAGACACAGGCAACTGACGATCGAGATTCCCATCCCTTCTTCGACATATTTCTTGATGACCTCCCAGCCACCCACTTCCATGCTCACTGCGTATTCGATTCCATGTTCGGTAAAGATCTTGTCGACCTTGCGCCAGGTAGACAACTCGCGCGGCGGCAGGATCAGGCCATAAGGCGAGATGTCCTTCAGCGTAACGTCTTTTTTGCCCGCCAGCGGATGATCCAGCGGGGTAATCAGCACCGGCTCATATTCAAAAAGGGGCTCGAATACCATGTCGTCACTGTTGGCGGCCATGGTGCCCACGGCGAAATCGACACCGTCGGATTTCAGCAGATCACGACCAACCTTGCCGGAATTGTTCGACAGCTTGACGTGAACGCCCGGATATTCCTTCTTGAAATGTTGAATATATTTCGGCAACAGGTACATGCAGGCTGTTTGCCCGGCAGTGATGTGCAATTCACCGGATTCGAGCCGACCCGCCATGGAGTTGAAATCCTGGGCCAGGTTATCGATGCCGTTGATAAGCGGTTTGGCGAGATCGTAGAGGATCTGCCCATCCGGCGTCAGGTTGATGACCGGACCGCGTCGTTCGAATACCTGAACACAGAGTTCTCGTTCGAGTGCGCGAATTTGCAGCGAAACGGTGGGTTGGGAAAGAAACAGTGCTTCGCCGGCTTTGGATATGCTTCGCGTTTCTACCGCTTTGCAAAAGGCTCGTAACTGTTTCAGGCGATTCTGTTTATAGCAAGGTGGTGAAATGCTCATTTTTATATGCCCTCTCTTGGTTGTTTCAGTATACCCCTATCGAGGCGAAGAATCCCGACCCGGTCATATTCGACCGGGCCGAAACTCCCTGAATAAAAAGGCGCCCCGGAGTGGAACGCAACGGACAATGAGGCCGATCACTATCACACAAGAATTACTTTTGCTCCGTGTCGTTTACGCAGAGATAAACAGACCGCCATTTACCGGAATATTGGCTCCGGTGACATATGCTGTGCTCTCTTGAGCCAGCCAGCTTACTACATCGGCGATTTCTTCCGGTTTACCCATCCGACCCATGGGTATGCCACCAATGATGGCTTTAAGTACGTCTTCCGGCATGGCTGAGGTCATGGCCGTTTCGACATAACCCGGCGACACTGTATTCACAGTGATACCTTTTGCTGCGGTTTCCTGGGCAACGGCCATGGTAAAACCGTGCAGGCCGGCCTTGGCGGCTGAATAGTTGGCCTGGCCGAACTGACCACGCTGACCATTGACCGACGAGATGTTGATGATGCGTCCAAAACCCCTGTCGAGCATGCCTTCAATGACCTGACGGGTCACGTTGAACGCGCTGTTCAGATTGGTGTTGATGACAGCATTCCACTGCTCGGCTGTCATGCGCTTGAGCGTTTTATCGCGAGTAATGCCCGCGCAATTAACCAGCACATCAACCGGACCAAGATCTTTTTCGATACCGCTGATCATTTCGGCGCAACTGTCAATATCAGTTACATCGGCCGCTGCAATGTAGAAAAACTCGTTGTTTTTACGTTGTTCGGCGAGCCAACTTTCCGCCTGATCTTTCTCAGGCGGAAAGTAGTTGGCGACCACGCTGTAGCCTGACGCATTCAGGCTGTTACAGATTGCCGTACCTATACCACCTGTGCCACCGGTGACGAGTGCAATGCGTCTGCTCATGAGGATCCCCGTTTTATATGGTTGAATTAAGCGGCTTTCTTGGCAGTCTTCTTGACTTCGGCGACACCCGCCTCATAAGCCATGGAAGCGTACTCGCTGTTCAGCTTGACCGCGCCATCGATAACGGCTTTCAGTTCGTCACGTGCAGCAACAGTTTTCTCGCTCGACTCTTTAACAAAACCGGTCAGGCTGTCGGCCCAGGTCTGCATCAGTTTGGTGGCGCTTTGTGCTGCGTCAGTCGGAGTCTTGGCCGCGGCGATTTCTTTCTGGCCTTCAACACCGGCTTGCATCAGGGTGCTGTTCAGTTGAACCTGCTTGTCGATGAACCACTGTACGTTGGAAACGCTCAGATCGCCGAAAGCGCGCAGGGTTTCCATGGCTTTGCTGTTGTATTCGTTGAAAAGTTCAATACCGTTGGTAGTCATGATGGAATCTCCAGTTATATATTTAAGTGTGGACAAGGGTTGTGCGTTGCACAATATGTTGCGATGCACAAATAATATGTGCACTGCAACAATTGTCAAGCCTGATCGAAGAATTTTTTTGGAATATTTTAAGTATTCTGAATTATATTCAATAAATACAATCGCTTATCTATGGATTACTCGGCGAAGAATTCGCTTGTATAACGCTGGAAGTGAATATCGCGCGGCCATTCGTGGCCGCTGAGCCCTGCTTTCAGTTTGAGATGTTCGAGAAATTGGCGGGGTTCGGGTAATTGCTCCCACACCGAGGGCAGGAAGGTTGCGCGATGCGTTCCGGCTTCGAGTATTAGCCCGTCTATGCCGGGCCTGAGCTGATCGATCAGATCTTGCTCGGATTCAAACTGCAGCGGCTGTGGTGGCGACAACACGGAGATATCGATATGCACTGCCGCCAACTCATGGCGGGCGAGAGGCGAGAATCGGGGATCACGAAACGCGGCGGCAAAGGCGTTCGCTGCGACATCCTCGATCAGTGGACGGCGCGCTTCGAGGCTACCGATGCAGCCGCGCAGTTTGCCCTCGCTGTGCAGGGTGACAAAACAGGCTCGCCGGGCTCGCAGGGTTTCGCTGTAGTCAGCCGCGCCCACGGTCAGGGCGCAACCGTGCTGCAGGCCGTGCTCGATAGACCGCCTCGCCAGTGATAACAGTACGCATTGCTGGCCGGAATCAAACATGGTCAAGAAACCGGTAAGCGCCGTAACCCACCACCCTGTCCTTGCTGCCCGCCGTATCGCCGGAATTGCGCAGATCAACAAGCTCGGGCACAAGCCCATGTTTGCGTGCGGCCAGCAAAAGGCCGTTGACCGGATTACGGCCACAGGCATCNCCATAATCGATNTGTTGCGGTTGCAGATCGAGGATGGCGCGGGAGGTGCGCTGGTCGCGCGCCCTGGCCTCGTCATAGCTGTGAAAATGGCTCAGGTCAGAGCTGATCACAATCAAGGTTTCAGGCCCTCCCCATAACCGCTCTAATACCTCTGCAACCGCTTCCGGGGCACAGTCTCCCACAACCAACGGCGCCAGTTTGAAGTCGGGCAGGATTGTNTGCAGGAAAGGCAACTGAACCTCCAGGCTGTGTTCCTGGGCATGCGCCTGATCCAGCACGACGACCTGCGGCAGGCGCTCGATGGCATGCAGCGCCTGTTTGTCGATGGCGATATTGCCCAGCGGGGTGCGGAAGGAGTCGGCGCTGCTCATGGCAACACCATGAAAACCGACATGATGCGATGGCCCCAGCAATACCACGCGGTGAATAGCGGATGCCTGTACCTCGATTTGACGATAGATGGACGCGGCAACCGGGCCGGAATAGATGAATCCGGCGTGCGGGGCGATAAGCGCCTTGATGGGAACAGCCGCCGTATCTGGCGCCTGCTTCAAAAGCCGTTGAAGCAGGTCGGACAACTGTTCAGGGTCTGCCGGGTAAAAGTGGCCCGCAACCGCAGCAGCACGATAGTTTTCGGATTGATGGGACTTCATGCTCATTCTCCACACCAGTGTCGCCGGTATAGTGCTATTCTAACACTCTGTTTGACCTTGCGGGCGGTAACGATCACGCTGAGAGGCGGTACGCTAATTCTCTTCGGCGCAATCGATTCGGCGCGGGTCAGACAAAGCCCTGGCGTGACGTCTGAAACCATGAGTAGTGAAACCTTTGATCCCCGCTTTACTGTGCCTGCCCGGTACTGGCATGCCGTAGATCAGCATCGTATCCAGTGCGACCTTTGTCCTCGCTACTGTCGCTTGAAAAATAACCAGCGCGGACTTTGTTTCGTGCGCGCCAATCACGATGGCAAGCTGGTGTTAACCAGTTATGGTCGATCGAGTGGCTTCTGTATCGACCCTATCGAAAAGAAACCGCTTAACCATTTTCTGCCCGGCACACCGGTACTGAGTTTCGGTACCGCCGGTTGTAATCTTGCGTGCAAATTCTGCCAGAACTGGGATATCAGCAAATCTCGCCAGACCGACCGTCTGGCTGCGCAGGCGCAACCTGAACGCATCGCCGAGGTCGCCGCCGCGCATCAGTGTCGATCGGTGGCTTTCACCTATAATGACCCGGTGATTTTTCATGAATACGCCATCGACGTCGCTGCAGCCTGCCATGAACGCGGCATTAAAACCGTTGCTGTCAGTGCCGGGTATGTCTGCCCCGAACCGCGCAAGGCGTTTTATGCCCACATCGATGCTGCCAACATCGATCTTAAGGCGTTCAGCGAAGACTTTTACGTAAATTTAACGGGTAGCCACCTGCAGCCCGTGCTCGACAGCCTGATCTACCTGAAACATGAAACCAGGGTTTGGCTTGAGATCACCACCCTGCTGATTCCCGGCAGAAACGATTCACCTGCTGAAATCGATGCCTTGACCCAGTGGATTTTTCAAAACCTGGGCGCGGATACACCGCTGCATTTCAGCGCTTTCCACCCTGACTACAAGATGATGGACATTGCCGCCACACCCGCATCAACCCTGACACGCGCCCGCCAACAAGCCATGTCGAATGGCCTGCAGCATGTATACACCGGCAATGTGCATGACAAACACGGTGGCAGTACCTATTGCTCAAACTGCGGTGAACGCCTGATCGGTCGCGACTGGTATGTGCTGTCGGATTGGACTCTTGACCAATTTGGTTGTTGTCAACACTGTGGTAGCCTTTGCCCCGGTGTCTTTGATACGCGTCCCGGCGATTGGGGCGCCAGGCGGCTGCCTGTAGACCTGCATTGACCTCCAACCAGACCGATACCTGGCAGTATATGAAGCGTTTCGTTTTTTTATTCCTTTCGTTCAATCTGTTTATCCCTGCGGCATGGTGTCTCAACGATACCTATCGTATTGGCATACTGCTATGGGATGACTCGGCCCAGGCCTTGCAAACCGCAACCGGTTTTCGCGAGGGGCTCGCTCTGAGCGGCCTGCAACACCAGTTCGATCAAAAGATTGCGGAAGGCAATATCCACCACGTCAAGTCCATTTTGAACGGCTGGAAAGAACAGCGCTTCGACCTGATTTTTACGGTGGGCGACCGGGCAACACGCTTTGCGCAGCAAGAAGTCAAACACATCCCGATCGTTTTTTCGGCCGTAACCAACCCGGTTTCGGACGATATCGTGGACAAGTGGACCATGCCGGGGGGGAATATCACCGGCACCAGCAGCTGGATCCATACCGAAAAAAAACTCGAAACCTTTCGCCGCGCCAAGCCTCGCCTGAAAACCCTGGGCGTTCTGTTCAACCCGGAAAATGCCGTTTCGACCGACGAGGTTTGCACCATGTTCGCGCTGGCCCAATCTCAGGGTCTGCATCTGCACTCCGAATCGATTCTGGATAGCGATCATGTTGCCGAGGCATTACAAAAACTGCTCGACAAAAACATCGATGCCCTATGGCTGCCGGAAGATGAATTAATCTTCAACAGTATGAAACAGATTGGCGAAATCGCGACTCGCAATAAACTCGCGGTATTTTCGAGCACCCTGAAAGGCGTTGAGAATACCCCGGATTACACGGCCTTTGCCCAGGTTGGGCTGAATGTCGATTATCACAAGCTTGGTCACCGCAGTGTTTATCATGCGGTTAGCATCTTGACACAGGGCTTCCCTCCCCAGCACCTGCCAATTGAGACCCTGCCCGCGATCGTGGTCGCCAATGTGAATGCCGCCAATGCCATCGGCTATGTATTACCCCCGTTGTTTCTGGCATACAGCGAACGGGTTATCAGCGGTTTTGCCGGCGAAAACCTGATCGTCGGAGGTACCGGCGACAGCCAGACCTTGCTGCGAGCGCTGGCCGAAGGGCTGGAAAAGACCCTGACCCAGGGCAAGATTGAGATACCGGACAGTATAGGCTCCACCGGTGGGATAAAATCGGTACTGGCCGGTCGTATTCAAATGGCGCGTACAGCCCGCCCCCTGCGCGAGGGCGAAATCGAACAAGGCCTGCGCAGCATACTTTTTGCTAAAAGCCCGATTGTATTCGTCGTGCACCCCAGCGTGACAGGCATCGATAATCTCAACAGCCGGGATATAGTCGAAATCTACTCCGGGCGTATCGTCGACTGGCGCGAGGTCGGTGCGCCGCGAAACCGTATCTACNCCGTTTCGCGTGAACCTGGCGATTCGTCGTTACGGATAATCCTCGAGCATTTGCCAGCATTCAACGATACTGCCAGCCCGCATACCAAGGTTATCTATAACACGCCGGACACCGTGCGCACCCTTGCGAACCATCGATTCACCCTGGGTTACGTGCCTTTATCCGCCATCCAGGGCACAGATCTGGTGACAATGAAGCTGGATAATGTCTATCCATCGGCCGAGAACATCGAAAGCGGGCTTTATCCACTGGTTCTGCCTTACTATATCGTGTACCGCGAGACCCCGGTGGGGCTCGCGCAGGCATTCATTGATTTCATCTTCAGCGAGGAAGGAAAAAAGATAATCGAGAGTTTTGGCGCTATTCCCGTTAGCCGTTGAATTCGGGATTTCTCATGTTTAAATCTGTCAAAACCCGAATCATGGTGCTCCAACTCTCCATGATCATGTTGGTGTCTATCGCTCTCGGGTACCTGTTTTATACCCTGTTTGTGAGCGCAATGGAAAGTATGCAACGCAATCAACTGGTATATGTGGCAAAAACAGAAGCTAAACACATAGACTCCGTAATCGCAGAACGCCAGGAACTCGTCCACTCCATTGCCTTCGATGAAAATGTTTTGCGTTATTCCCAGGCTTTTAATGACAAACAGTTACTCGAATTCTTCAATAAGTTTCAGGATGATTTTTTCAGCCTGAGCTTCATCAATCGTAATGGTGTAGAAGAGCTGAAGGTCATACAAGGCCGCAGCCAGTACTGGCTTGATGATATCTCCAGAACCCGATTATTCGAAGATATAAGCTGGGAGCCCAACAAGGTTTTTTCTATTTACCGTCTCGATACCAGCAAAGAGCCAGCNTTCGTCCTGAATACCGGTGTTTACCGTCAGAACTTCTTTGGCGTGTTCGAAGGCGTGGTCATCGCAACCACTGATCTTGGACGCTTATTGCAGGAATTCGTTAATTTCTCGCTGGGTAATTCGGGTTACCTGATCATGCTGGACAGCTCGGGAAACACCCTTCTTCACCCTGACCCCAATTTATTGTATAAACGCCCTGCTGATGAAAAAGAGATCAATACCGATCTGTTTCTTGATGCAATAAACATGAACAGCGGATATGGCAGAACCCAATTGTTTGGGGTCGATTCATATGTCGCCTATGCGCCGGTCGGCAACCATAACTGGACCTTGATGGCGATACTGCCGTATAGCGAATTTATCTCTGAGCCCACTCGTTACCTGCACTTGTTTCTGTTTTTGCTGGTTTTTGTCACCTTTTTTGGTCTCCTGTTATCGCTGTACCTGTCGGTCTCTATCACCCGACCGATCCTGGAACTGACCGAGTCTTCCAACAGCATCGCTATGGGCGTACTGTCCGAACGTGTCAAGATAGGCCGTTCTGATGAAATTGGGCGTCTGGGCGCATCATTTAACGTCATGGCTCACAGCCTGCAGGTATCCAAGAACAAGCTGGAAGCCGAGGCGCGAATTCGCGACGAATTAATTGCTGAGCTTGAAAGCAAAAACGCTGAACTCGAGCGCTATTCGTACACGGTTTCCCACGATCTGAAAAGTCCACTGGTAACGGTCAAGGGATTCGTCGGCCTGTTAAAGAAAGACGTGGCCGATAATAACCAGCTAAGGATCACCCAGGATCTCGACCAGATATCGGAAGCCATTGACCGCATGGCTGAAATGCTTGAAAACCTGCTCGAATTGTCCCGCATCGGTCACCTTGTCAATGAGCCGGAAAAAATATCCCTGAATCAACTGTTCGAACAAACGGTCAAGCTGCTGACATATCGTGTTGAACAGTACCAGGCCGAGGTCAAGATTCAGCCCAATATGCCGTTCATCCAGGCAGACAGGCAACGTATGCAAGAAGTGGCTCAAAATCTGCTAGAAAATGCTTTAAAGTTCCATCGTCCTGGTGTCAGCCCTAAAGTTGAGATTGGCGCCTCGGTTAAAAATGGCAAGGTTTGCTGCTGCGTCAGTGATAATGGAATTGGTATTTCTACAAAATACCAGGAACAGATTTTTGGCTTATTCGAACGTCTCGATCTGTCCTATGAAGGAACCGGCATCGGATTGGCCTTGGTCAAACGTATTATTGAGGTACATAATGGCAGCATATCCGTTGCATCAGAAGGTGAAGGTAAAGGCGCCAGGTTTTGCTTCACCTTACCCGTAATCAGTCAGGAATCATAGATAATGGCCGAAACGAGTCATAAAGAGACTTTTCATATTCTGCTGGTGGAAGACAGCCTTGCCCATGCAGAACTGGTTAAGCGCAGTTTTGAAGATCTGCGTGATGACATTCGCATCACACACATGAAAGATGGACAGGCCGCCATCGATTTCCTTTTCGCGGAAGGCAAATACCTGGGTCACGATCTGGATATTCCGCACGTCGTTTTGCTCGATTTACGCCTGCCCAAGGTTGATGGACTGGAGGTTTTAAAGCGAATCAAGTCCGATCCCGGCATGAACAAGGTGCCTGTCGTGGTGTTGACCACTTCGGCAGCAGAAAAGGATGTGGCGATGTCATACTCCGTTCATGCCAACAGCTACCTCGTTAAACCAATGGAGTTTGACCGCTTTAAGCAACTCATGGAAAGTGTCGCCAACTATTGGCTGGGCGCCAATCAGGATCCCTGGGACGGCGATCAGAGCAGTTCTGAACTTGGCATCAAGGATCTGTTATAGGCCCTTGATGCCAATACTTTGTTAAAGCAGGATGGATTAAACCGGTAGCGGTATTTGTTCAGCGTTTAGCTGAACGTCAATACATCTGCTGACCGCCATTGACGTCGAGCGTGGAACCCGTGATGAAGCCGGCTTCATCCGCCACCAGAAACATTACGGCCCTGGCGATATCTTCCGGGCTGCCAAGGCGGCCAACCGGAATTCGCGCCACGATCTTTTCCAGCACCTTCTCCGGCACGGCTCGCACCATATCGGTTAACACATAACCCGGCGCGACCGCATTAACAGTGATGTTGCGGCTTGCGCCCTCCATGGCCAGCGCCTTGGTAAACCCATGAATGCCTGATTTGGCTGCTGCGTAGTTAACCTGACCATATTGTCCGGCACGTCCATTGATAGACCCGATATTGACGATGCGGCCAAATCCACGATCTCGCATACCATCGATCACGCAGCGGCTCATGTTGAAGCACGAGGTTAAATTGGTCGCGATGACTTCCTGCCATTGTTGCGGCGTCATCTTGTGCATGGTGGTATCCCGAGTGATACCTGCATTGTTTATCAGCACCTCGACTGGACCCAGTTGTGCTTGGATCTCGGCAACGCCAGCCTGACAGGCATCAAAATCCGCGACGTCAAACTTGAAGCTGGGAATACCGGTTATCTCTGAAAAGGCCCTGGCCGATGCGTCGTTTCCAGCGTAGGTGGAGGCGACGGAATAGCCGGCCTTTTTCAATTCGATACAAATCGCTTCACCGATACCTCGTGTGCCACCGGTAACTACAGCTACTCTTCCCATGTTCGACCCTCTCTTGGTTGGTTGTTTTTCAGGTTTCTACCGGTGGTTTATTGTTGTTCCGGTATCATTTCATTTTAACGTATCGCCCTGGCGCATCCTCGATAATTTTGAGAGACCCAGCACCTGGCTGCCTGGCTGGGATCTTGTCACCGGCATACTGGCCTACCCATTGATCCCATGCTGGCCACCATGAGCCCTCATTCTTTTCGGTTTTGTCTTTCCAGGCTAGCGCATCTTTACCCAGTTTGCGGGTACTGATTCGATAACCGTACTTGTTATTGGCTGGCGGGTTACAGATACCCGCAATATGGCCGGAACCTCCAAGAACGAATTTAACCGGGCCAGCGAATTTGAGCGCTCCAGACCAGGTGGATTGCCAGGGCGCTATGTGATCTTCTTCCGTGGATACGAACATGGCCGGTGTCTTGATCGCTGACAAATCGATCGCGGTGCCATCGATTTCGATATCTCCAGGCTTGACTAAACGATTCTTCAAATACAGGTTACGCAGATACCACTTATGCATCCTGGCCGGCATCCGGGTCGAATCGGAATTCCAGTACAGCAGGTCAAATGGTCTCGGATCATTGCCCAACAGGTAGTTATTGATATAGAAGGACCATATCAAATCGTTAGAGCGCAGGAGATTGAAGGTCGTGGCCATCTCCTTGCCATCAAGAAACCCCTTTTGATCGATTTTCTCGTCCAGACTATCAAGCTGTTCATCATCGATGAATACGCCGAGTTCACCCGGATTGGAAAAATCCAGCATCGTTGTTAAAAAGGTGGCCGAGTTTACCCGGTTGTCGCCCTTGCCCGCCATCAGGGCCAGAGATGTCGCCAGCAAGGTTCCGCCGATGCAATAGCCAATGGCATTGACCTTGTCTTCACCCGTGGCCTGTCCAATCTGCTCAATCGCTTCAACGACCCCTTCGAGCACATAGTTGTCGAAACCAACCTCGGCGTAACTTTCGTCAGGGTTCACCCATGACATGACGAAGACCGTGTGGCCCTGAGAGACCAGCCAGTGGATGAGCGAATTCTTCTGCTGCAGGTCGAGTATGTAATACTTGTTGATCCAGGGCGGAACAATCAGTAACGGAACCTTTAACACTTCTTCGGTTTGCGGTTCGTACTGAATAAGCTGAAACATGCGATTCTCATAAACCACCTTGCCTGGTGTTGTGGCGACATTTTTGCCCAGCTCGAACGCTTCATAATCGGTCATGCTGATACGCAACTGGCCATCACCAGCCTGCATATCCTTGAACAGGTTGTTGAAACCATTGACCAGATTCATGCCATTGGTTTCCAGAATCTTTTCGATTACTTCCGGATTGGTGCCCGCAAAATTAGTCGGCGACATGGCATCGAGAATCAAACGCGTGAAAAATTCGGCGCGCGCGGCGGTTTTGTCATCCAGCCCTTCTGTTTCATCGACCAGTCTTTGCACATGGCGTGAAAGCATTTGATAGGATTCTCGGATGGAATTGAAAACAGGTTGCTGGGTCCACGCCTCATGACGAAAGCGTCGGTCGGTGTTGGGTGCCGGATCCGCATCCTTGCCTAAAAAGGTTTCCAGATTGCGCTGATAGAGCTCAAGGCCTTCTTTCCACAAATCCAGATTCGCTTGCATGAGTTTTTCGGGATTGCGCGACATGCTGGTGAAAAGTTCACCAAATAGCTGCCCGGTATTCAAAGGATCCCAATTCAGTTGTTGCGTCATGGTTAAGTGCCCGAAAGTCAAAGTAAGTCATGGTATCTGATCCAGTCTAGCGGATCATTAATAATATAAATATTGGCTATGCAACCGACGGTCATAGGACGAATGCCCAAAGACCAAGGAGATTATGGTTTCTTCATCGCGTCCAGCGCGTCAGTAGAGTAATCGAAGGAATCGAAATGCAGTGAATTCTCGGCTATGCCAGCGCCCAAAAACGCTGATTTGCAGGATTCGATCATTTGCGGGGGTCCGGCCATGTACACTGATAGATTTCGCATATCCGGATAAGCCTGCATGACTGCTTCGTGGACAAAACCGGTCAGGCCTTGCCAGTTGTCTTCGCTCACCGGGTTCGACAATACCGGGGTATAGGTCAGACCATGTTGTTCAACCCATTGCTTGACGAGTTCCTCCTGGTATAAGTCTTTTCTCGCTCTCGATCCCCAGAACAGGTGTGCCCGATTGCTCACACCTTGATCGACCATATATTCGAAGATGCCCTTGATCGGGGCGAAGCCGGTGCCGCCAGCGACCAGAATCACCGGTTTATCCTGTTCCTGGTAGAAGAAGTTGCCATGTGGCCCTTCAATGCGCAATAGCGCGCCCGGTTTCAGGTTATTGAATACGAAATCGGTGAATACACCGCCCATCGCATGGCGAATCTGTAATTCCAGCTCATGGCTGTCATTAGGCGCGTTGGCGATAGAGAACGCGCGCTTGCGGCCATCTTTGAGCACAAAATAAATCCACTGCCCGGCCTTGAAGCGGAAATCCTCAACCGCCGGCAACTGTAACATCAATCGCGCGACATCATCGGTCAGGTAAGTGATCGATGCGACCTTGGCCGGTAGCGTTTTGACGACTATCTCTTCCTCAATGTGCATGATCTGGGCGCGAATGGTGAGATCCGATGCTGGTGTTGCCTTGCAGAACAAGGCCTCACCATTGGCGATTTCGTCGTCGCTGATGCCCATGGGTTGGCCATCGGGGTAGTTGACCGTGCCAGCGACAAGATCGCCTTTACAGGAACCACAAAGGCCATTCTTGCAGCCATAGGTCAGGGCCACGCCTTGTTCCAGCGCTGCATCGAGTACAGTTTGATCTGACCTGCAGGTAAATGAGCTATTCTCATCAGCCAGACGAATGGTAAAAGTCATGTCAGACAGTTCGTTAGGGATGGTCGGCCGCGCAGTCTAAGTCTTTTAAAGTTAAAGTTAAAGCTTTATATAAGTCTGATTTTTATACGGTTTTTCCAAAAAATAGCGGTCATGCGATCTTGTTCTGGCAGTGTTTAGCGTTTTATTGCCTGACTACGCCGACTGTTCAACCAGGCGATAATCGGATCCCATTGTTCGAGATCACGGGAAATCAGATAAGGGGGTAATTCAAAAATACCCAGGCCGCGTTCTGCCGCGCGATTATAGTTCTGGGATTCGCGCAAAACACTGATGAATGGGGCCTTGCGCACTTTCTTAAGAAAGCCTTCCAGTTGATGATAGATATTCGTGTTTTCCCGGCAGCGATTGGCTACTAGCGCGACTCGGCATTCCTTGCGACTGACCCTGCTATTGCTCAGGATCGTCTTGATGAATTCGGTTGCCGCCCGCATGTCGATGGGTGATGGCAATACCGGCACAATGATACTCTCGGCGCGGCGCAATAATACCTGGAGTTCCTTCCCACGCACCGCCGCGGGCGTATCGTAAATGACATAATCGATGTTACGCGGGACCCTGACGCTGCCTTTGCTGCCATCGACTCCATTGATTCCGGGGCGCCCTACCGGCCGTTCACCCAGCCAGTCCAGACTCGAGTGTTGGGGATCAAAATCTACCAGCATGACTCTGTATCCGCTACTGGCGTAATAACTGGCCAGGTTGGTAGCCATGGTGCTTTTTCCGGAACCGCCCTTGGCATTCAAAACCATGATCGATCTCATTTCCAACCTCGTTAGTTATTTTTCGAGTTGACTGGATTAGACGATACCGCCTGAGGAAAGTTTTCTCAAGAATAGCTTTTGGGCTGTTTAGTCAAGATCAAGTGATTGCCAGATCTCATCGATGCGGGTTTTGACTTTGTCATCCATTTTTATCGGCGTACCCCATTCGCGGGTTGTTTCGCCTGGCCATTTGTTCGTCGCATCGAGACCCATCTTGGAACCGAGACCCGACACGGGTGAGGCAAAATCAAGGTAATCGATCGGTGTATTCTCGATCAACGTGGTATCGCGAGCCGGATCAACCCGGGTTGTGATCGCCCAGATGACATCCTGCCAGCTACGAGTATTCACATCGTCGTCGACCACTATCACAAACTTGGTATACATGAACTGGCGCAGGAATGACCACACACCCATCATCACGCGTTTGGCATGCCCCGGGTATTGCTTCTTCATACTGACGATCGCAACACGGTAAGAACAGCCTTCTGGTGGCAGGTAAAAATCGACGATTTCGGGGAACTGTTTTTGCAGTATGGGCACGAAAACTTCGTTCAACGCGAGTCCCAGTATTGCCGGTTCATCAGGTGGACGGCCTGTATAGGTACTGTGGTAGATCGGGTTCTCCCGCATGCTCATGGCTTCTATGGTAAAAACAGGGAAGCGATCGACCTCGTTGTAATATCCGGTATGGTCTCCAAAGGGTCCTTCTTCAGCCGTATCATCGGCATAAATGAACCCTTCAAGCACGATTTCGGCTCGTGCCGGAATTTGCAGATCGGATAACAATGCTCTGGTCAGTTCTGTTTTCTGACCTCTTAATAGTCCAGCAAAAGCATATTCTGACAGGCTATCCGGAACCGGGGTAACGGCAGCGAGAATGGTAGCTGGATCACAGCCGAGGGTGACACTGACCGGGAAAGGTTTATCGGGATGCTGTTGCAACCATTCGCGATAATCGAGCGCACCGCCACGGTGTGAAAGCCAGCGCATGATAACCCGGTTTTTACCTATGACCTGCTGACGGTAAATACCCATGTTCTGACGATCCTTATGAGGTCCCCGTGTGGTGACCAGACCCCATGTAATCAATGGCCCTGCATCACCGGGCCAGCAGGTCTGAATCGGTAAAATTGACAGGTCGACCTCGTCCCCACGCAGGATCTGTTGCTGACAGGGGGCATTTTTAACGACCTTTGGCGCCATGTCCAAAACCTTGCGGTAGATGGGTAAGGTCTTCAGTGCATCCTTGAATCCCTTGGGGGGTTCGGGTTCTTTCAGAAAGGCCAGTAATTTACCGATCTCTCTAAGGGCGCTCGCCTGTTCTTCGCCCAGTGCCAGGGCTATACGCCGTTCTGTGCCAAACAGATTGGCAAGCAAGGGTATATTTGAATCACCCGCCTGTTCAAACAACAGCGCAGGCCCGCCACTGCGCAAGGTCCGATCTGCTATTTCTGTAATTTCCAGAACCGGATCAATACGCTGGCGGATACGTTTAAGTTCACCCTGGGCTTCAAGTGCATCGATAAAATCGCGCAAATCGTGGAAGGTCATGCCAGGTATTACCAGACCTTTACGCCCTGAAACCGTCGACGAACCTGGGATTCAATCATGACCTTGCCTATCTGAATACCCAATAACAGAAGTATCATCGCAACGCCTGCAATCACATACCAGTATTGGATGGTCAAGTTACGAATCTCGTCCAGATCAATACCTTGATCTGTGCTTTGCTGTGCCTCGAGCTGTGAGGCGAGCGCTCGTTTTTGCTCGCTAATGTCCTGAATTTCCGTCTGTCTTTGTGTCAGTTGCTGTTTCAATGCATCGAGGTCAGCCTGCATACGGTTGATCGAATCCTCATAATCTTTGACCAGACTTTCCGTATCACCGAATTTCTCTAATTGTTGTTGTAAGCCCTTGTTTTTTTTGACTTCCTGTTCAAGTAAAAGATTCGACGTCATGGATGATACCAGGAAACCGTTTTTAACCCAGCCAATCATTCCTTCAGTCGTTCTCACCTTCGAATAGGGTCCGGTTTTTTCCAGGATATCGAGTTCATCACCCGAAATTAACAATTTCATAATGCCGCTGTTTGAGTCGGGCTGTTTGTACAGAGACAAACGTAACTTATCAGTGACATACATGACTTCCTGAACCTCAACAGACTCGCTGGGCAGGGCATCACCCGAATCATCCTGCTGGGCCAGGACTGACATTGAAACTAAACCCAACAGCATCAACAACCATCCAGTTTTCATCTTCTTCGTTTCTACTTTATTGCTGTATTCCAGTATGACGTAACAGGGCATCGATCTGCGGCGGACGACCCATGAAACACTCAAACGATTCTCTAGCCGGCCGGGATCCTCCCGCTTGCAATATACACTGCAAAAACCGCTGGCCGGTATCACGATTGAAGATACCCTCCTTTTCAAACATTGAAAAGGCATCAGCTGATAACACTTCTGCCCATTTATAACTGTAATAACCCGCCGCATATCCTCCGGCAAAGATATGTGAAAAGCCGTTTTGAAAACGATTGAACCGCGGTGGCAAAATGACCGCAACCCGACGTCTGACATCATCCAGAACCGCTTGAATCTGTTCAGCAGACTGGATATCTGTATTTTCGTGTAGCTCTATATCGAATAGGGAAAACTCCAGTTGCCTTTGCATCTGCATGGCACTCTGGAAATTTTTAGCCTTAATCATTCGATCGAATAATTCCTCAGGGAGCGGTCCATTCGTCTGATAATGTCGAGCAAACAAATCCAAAGCCTCGCGCTGCCAGCAAAAATTCTCCATGAATTGGCTCGGCAGTTCAACGGCATCCCATTCCACACCATTGATTCCTGAAACCTCGGGTTCGTCAACGCGGGTTAACAAATGATGCAGGCCATGACCAAATTCATGAAACAGGGTAATGACTTCATCATGTGTGAACAATGCCGGCTGTTTTCCGATAGGCGGCGTCAAGTTGCACACCAGGTAGGCCACTGGAAGCTGCTTTCTCTCAGCGATGACATATCGGCCCTGACATTCATCCATCCAGGCCCCGCCGCGCTTTTTCGATCGGGCATAAGGATCGAGATAGAAATAGCCGATTTCCTGTTGTTGTGTGTCGCGGATACAGAAGAACTGTACGTCTTTATGCCAGGTTTCTATATTCGGATCTTGCCGCATTTCAATTTGGACGCTGAATAGGGTTTCAGCGATGCGCATCAATCCATCGATTACGCACTGGGCAGAAAAATACGGCTTCAGATCTTCGTCCGAAATGGAATAACGTGCCAGCTTGAGTTTTTCGCTGTAGTAAGCGACATCCCAGGCCTGTAGTTCATCACCTAATCCATTGGCCCCGGCAAATTCTTTTAATTCATCAAATTCCTGCATCGCCGGTTCGTACCCACGTCTTGACAGGTCTTGCAGAAATGATTTGACCTCGGATACATCATTGGCCATTTTGGTTTGCAGAGATAGTTCAGCATAATTTGAAAAACCCAATAATTTGGCTTTTTCATGCTTTTTACGCACTATTTCGACCATTATCGCCGCATTATCCCAGCTTTTATCGAAATATTGGTCTGACGCTCGGGTTGTGTACGCCTGGTAAATCTGCTGTCGAAGCGCGCGATCATCCGCATAAGTGATAATCGCAATATAACACGGCATTTCCAGTGTCAATCTGTAACCATCCAGTGACTTTTGAGCAGCATACTGCCTGAGCATTTGCCTGGCATAATCAGGCACACCACTTAAACGAGAATCATCTTCAAGCACCAGTTGCCACTCGTGCGTGGCATCAAGCAGGTTATTCTCGAATTTTGACTGCAAATCCGATAATTGCTTTTGTAGAGACTGGTATTGTTTTTTGGCTTCCTTGGAAAGACCTACTCCAGCCAGTTCGAAATGCAGCAGGGCGTCATTTATCGTTTTTTGTCTGGCGCTATTGAATGCCGAAAAAGATGGATCTTGCTGTAGTTGCTGATAGGCCCGATAGAGTTTCTGATTTTGGCCAATTTCAGTTGAATACTCACTTAGCAAGGGCAAGCAGTCATTATAGGCCTGTCTCAGTTCATCACTGCTCTGTACAGAATTAAGATGGCGAATCGGTGACCAGACTCTATTCAGTCGGTCATCGAGCAATTCTAGAGGCTGGATGAAATTTTCCCATGAAATTTCATCCAGGTTTTCCAGTTGTTTTATCTTTTTCTGGTTTTCGAGCAGTATGGTCTCTATGGCCGGTTTTACGTGAGCAGGTTCAATATGCCTGAACGGAGGTAAATCGAAATCCTCCAGTAATGGATTATTCAAGGTACAGCCTCGTTAAAATTTGATTGTCAGCTTGTTTATTATTTAAACATCCAGATTACTGACATTTAGCGCATTGGTTTCGATGAACTGCCGACGCGGCTCAACCTGGTCGCCCATCAATGTTGTAAACACCTCATCCGCACCTATCGCATCTTCAATCCGGACCTTAAGAAGACGCCGATTATCCGGATCCATGGTTGTTTCCCACAACTGATCAGGGTTCATTTCACCCAAACCCTTGTAACGTTGAATGTTCTGTCCTTTCTTTGCCTCTCCCATCATCCATTCATACACTTCGGCAAAACTTTTAACCGGCTGCTGTTTGTCGCCACGGACGACGTAGGAGTTCTCGTTGAATAGATCTTCAACCTGTTGAATGAAGGTTTTGACCTGATTGTAATCCGGATTGGCAAAGAAACTGGTCGACAAAAAGACCTCATTAGCTATTCCGTGCACCTTCTTTTTGATGATGATGCCCTGATGGTCTGTNTCGGTGTTGTTGCGGCTCACACTATAAACAACCGATGTAGGCGCTCGTTCATTCAAAGCCTGTTCAAGTTTCTCAACCCAAAGCTGAAACTCTGATTCCGATGCGATCATACTTTCCGTAACAGCCGGAAGATTGAGTAGTTCGTTCAAAAACTCGATCGGTATCAGTTGTCTCAATCTTGCAAAAATCGCCAACAGGTTCATGTATTGACGAGACAGGCTTTCAAGCGCCAGGTCGGTTACCGGTGGCGTCTTGTTATCGATAAATAACTGGGCGCCTTCTATGGCAGTTTGCAACAGGTAGTTACTTAGTTCATTGTCATCCTTTACGTAACGTTCCTGTTTGCCTTTCTTGATTTTATACAGGGGTGGTTGAGCAATGTAGACATGGCCATTTTCGATCAATGCTGGCATCTGGCGATAAAAAAAAGTCAGCAACAAGGTCCTTATATGAGAGCCATCCACATCCGCGTCAGTCATGATAATGATGTGATGGTAACGTAATTTCTCGATATTGAATTCATCACGACCAATCCCTGTTCCCAGCGCTGTTATCAGGGTGCCGACCTCGGCCGACCCCAGCATCTTGTCGAAGCGTGCCTTTTCCACATTCAATATCTTTCCCTTCAAGGGCAATATTGCCTGGGTTTTACGATTCCTGCCCTGCTTTGCTGAACCGCCCGCGGAATCACCTTCCACAAGGTACAACTCGCTTAACGCGGGATCTTTTTCCTGACAATCCGCCAGTTTACCGGGCAACCCAGCTATATCCAAAGCCCCTTTGCGGCGGGTCATTTCTCTCGCCTTTCTGGCCGCTTCGCGTGCCCTGGCTGCATCAATAATTTTACTCGTTATCGATCTTGCTTCCTGCGGGTTTTCTTCGAGAAAATCCTTTAATGCTTCACCAACAACGCTCTCCACCACAGACTTAACCTCGGATGAAACAAGTTTATCCTTTGTCTGCGATGAAAACTTTGGATCAGGTACCTTGACCGACAATACTGCAGTCAAGCCTTCCCGCGCATCATCGCCACTCGTAGCGGCTTTGTTCTTACCCTGCAGGTTAGTCTCCATATACTGATTTAAGGTACGAGTCAGGGCTGTACGAAAACCAGATAAATGTGTCCCACCATCTTTTTGCGGAATATTGTTGGTAAAACAAAAGATATTTTCCTGGTAGGAATCGTTCCATTGCAACGATACTTCAACAGAGATGCCATCCTTCTGGGTAAATATATCGATTACCTTTGAGTGGATGGGTGTTTTGTTCTTATTGAGATGCTCAACAAAAGCAGTAATACCGCCTTCATATTCAAATATATCTGCTTTATTGGTTCGCTCGTCCTTTAAATGGATACGCACACCAGAGTTTAAAAAAGACAGCTCACGTAACCTTTTTGCGAGAATGTCGTAATGGAATTCTGTATCGCTGAATATCTTCGCGCTTGGCTTGAAACGAATCTGTGTTCCAGATTTATTCGTTTCTCTAAGGACCTTGATTGGCTCAACAGGTTCACCATTAAGATATTCCTGATAATGAGTTTTACCACCCCGATGGATAGTCAAATGAACAGTATCGGACAAGGCGTTCACGACCGAGATACCCACGCCGTGTAATCCACCGGATACCTTGTATGAATTGTCATCAAATTTTCCGCCGGCATGTAACACGGTCATAATGACTTCAGCTGCTGAGCGGCCTTCTTCGGAATGAATATCTACCGGGATACCGCGTCCATCGTCGATGATGGATACCGAATTATCCGTGTGTATAACAACCTGTACCTCAGTGCAGTAACCCGCAAGAGCTTCGTCTATTGAGTTATCAACGGCTTCAAATACCATATGATGCAGACCAGAACCATCATCGGTATCCCCGATATACATACCCGGTCTTTTGCGAACGGCATCGAGTCCCTTGAGTACCTTGATACTTGACGAATCGTATTCTGACATTACGTTCTCTAACTGGTTGAAACGGCCCGAATGATACCATGTTCCACGTGAAACAGTCGGTAATCTTCGGTTGCCGGAATCTTTAGATGATCTCTGGTTATGGAGGTTATAAACACCTGGACATCAAGCTTTTGCACCTGTGAAATGATGAGATCAATGGACCTCTGATCGAGCTCTGAACCTAAATCATCGATTAGTAGAATGACTGGTTTCCGCTTCTGATCTTGTACCAGTTTGATCTGTGCAAGATAAAGACTAATCGACAACCGTTTAACCTGACCTCGCGAAAGTATGGTATTAGCCAGTTGCCCATCGCTCACTACGCGTAAATTATCCCTTTGTACCCCGTATAAGGTGTGCCCATAACGTAACTCTCTATTCCTGTTTTTTTTATATATCTCCGATAATGGCGTGTTCAGGTCCCAGCCGGGACGATACTCGAGCCGCACTTTAAGATCTCCAACAAGACTATCTTGTTGTTCGAGTACTAATTGCTCGATCTTTTTGCAATAACGTTGTCGCAGGTCTGAAATCAGTGTGGAGGAATCCACCAATTCCCTATCCCAGTAATCGAGTAAGTGAATATTCTTTTTATCGCGCAACATTTGGTTTCGTTGCTTTAATGTATTGCGATATTTCAGCCAAATCTCACTATAGTGATGTTCCACGTGGAACAAACACCAATCGATGAATTCTCTTTTGAAATTTGGTTTTGCGGTACTTAATTCATACGATGGGCTGTTCAGAGCTCGCACCGGAACCTTTGAGACCAGCTCAGACATTCTTTTTATCCCTGAACCATTGACCTTTATTTCGCTATTGCCTTTTGTTCTCCTTATGCCGACCTTATGATTTTCATACAGGGCGTATACAACCGATTCGTTTTTATCATTTTTTATGATTTCATTGGAATTGGATGTCTTGAAGGAACGTCCTTGTGAGACGAAATTGATCGCCTCCAATAGGCTGGTCTTGCCAGCACCGTTGTCGCCGGTCACCAGGTTGAACCTGGGGTGGAATTCCAGCTTGGTATTTCTCAGAGACCGGAAATCCGTCAGGCTTATCTGTTTGATAGCCATAACCCTCGGTCATCTAATCTAATTGTTATAGCCGCATTGGCATAACAACATATTGAAACTGATCTGTATCAGCGGCTGTAATGATACAACTGCTATTAGCATCCTTTAGTTTTACATTGACCTTGTTGGACCCTAACACAGACAACACGTCCAGCAGGTAGGTGACGTTAAAACCGATATTTATTTTTTCCTCGGCATATTCAACTGTCATTTCCTCCTGAGCTTCTTCCTGATCAGGATTATTGGCTTGTATGGTTAGCGTATTACCTTCAAGACTTAACAAGATGCCTCGGTATTTTTCATTGGACAAAATGGAAATACGCTGCAGACACTGCCTGAATGATTCACGGTCGACGCTTAATACCTTGTTTCCATCAATGGGAATTACCCGATTGTAATCGGGAAATTTCCCATCGATAAGCTTTGACGTGAATATCAGGTTCTCTGTTTCTACCCGGATATGATTTTGGCTTAACATGACCTTTGCTGCCTGATCGGAGCTGGTCAGCAACCTCGAAAGCTCCAGAACACCCTTTCTAGGGATAATAAGCTGTTTGTCGCTGTTGATGTTCACCGCTTGTTTATTTTCAGATAGGGCCAGGCGATGGCCGTCTGTCGCAACAAGCCGAATACCCTCGCGGTTTATTTCGAGCAACATGCCATTCAGATAGTAACGAACATCTTGCTGGGCCATGGCAAACGCAGTCTTTTCTATTAGCAGCTTTAGCGTTTTTTGTGGGACCTCAAATTCAGAATAAAAATTTATGTCATCGAGCCCGGGAAACTCACTGGCGGGTAAGCTGGACAATTGGAAACGGGATCGTCCAGAAGTGAGAACAACACTATTGTTTTCGATCTTTAGATTTATGTCACATCCTTCTGGAAGCGCTTTACAGATATCAAGCAGCTTTCTTGCGGGAAGCGTCGTTTCCAATTCATCAGGTGTATCTATCTGAATATTGGCTAGCAACTCGATTTCAAGATCCGTTGCTTTCAGAACCATGTTCCCTGCCGAACTTTTTACCAGAACATGCCCTAAAATTGCCTTCGTCTGTTTACGTTCTACTGCACCTATGATGTGCTGGAGAGGATCGAGTAAGCTTTCTCTTTTAATAATAATATTCATTATATTTAAAATCTGTTGTTGTTATTAGCTTCTGCCCTATTTGGGGGTAAGCTAAAAATTACTTTATATTTCAGATAGTTATTGACTAAATTTGTTGTTCAAAGCTGTTACTATGGTATCAGTAATCTGTGGATAAGTTATGTGTAAATCGGTTTCAGATTTTATTCTAGCTTTATCCACAGCCTGTTCACAAATTGTCCTTGAGTTATCATCTAACATGCCTATCACTAGCTGCTCAAGGTGTGATAAAGATTATCGTAATCTTCCCTGATGACGTGATTTTCCTGGCGCAATTCATCAATTTTTCGACAGGCATGTAACACTGTCGTGTGGTCCCTGCCGCCGAAAGCATTGCCTATTTCCGGCAGACTGTTCTGTGTTAATTGCTTGGCCAGTGCCATCGCCATTTGTCTGGGTCGGGTAATGGATCGTGTTCGACGACTCGACAATAAGTCGGCCACTGAAATCCGGTAGTAATCAGCTACGGTTTTTTTGATGTTATCGATAGAAACCAGTTTGTCTTGCACGGCCAGGAGATCTCTGAGAGCCTCAACGGTAAATTCCTGGGTTATCGTACTTCCGGTAAACCTTGATAGAGCGACTACCCGCTTCAGCGCTCCTTCCAACTCGCGAATATTGGATTTAAATCTATTGGAAATAAAAAACGCGACTTCTTCGGCCAATTCGATTCCGCTGGCCTCGGCCTTGCTTTTCAAGATAGCGACACGAGTTTCCAGATCGGGTGGTTTTATATCAACCGCCAGTCCCCAACCTAATCTCGAGCGTAAGCGATCTTCCAGACCATCTATTTCTTTGGGAAAACGATCGCAGGTAATAATCATTTGCGCCTTGGCCTCATACAGGGAATTGAAGGTATGGAAAAATTCTTCCTGAGAGCGGCTTTTGTCGGCTAAAAACTGAATATCATCGATCAGTAAGGCATCGACATTTCGGTAATAGTTTTTGAAATCATCGATCTTGCTGTGCTGCAGGGCCCTGACCATATCCGAAACAAAACGTTCACAGTTCAGATACACCACCTTGCTTTGAGGGTCGTTGGCCTTGATCTGATTGCCCACCGCCTGCATCAGGTGGGTTTTGCCCAGACCTACACCACCGTAAATATACAGAGGATTGTAATCTGCGCCTGGATTGTTGCTGACCTGAATGGAGGCGGCGCGAGCCAGTTGGTTGGATTTGCCCTCAACATAGTTGTCAAAGGTCTGGTTGATGTCCAGACCCGACACATAACTGTCTTCTCGACCTGCTGACGGGTTTATCGATAATTCTGACCTGTTGTGGGATGTTGCGCCGTTGTTGCTGCCGATACTGATGCTGACATGCAGCGATTTAGTGTCATCCAGCAGAGTGATCGTATCGACAATTTTCGACAGATAGTTTTTGCGTACCCAATCCATGACGAAGCGGTTGGGCGCCAGCAAAGTCAGTTGATTGTTAATTTGTTCGACCTGCAGGGGAAGAATCCAGGTGTTGAATTGCTGTTCGCTCAACTCGGTTTCGAGGTGAGAGACGCATTGCTCCCAAAGTGGATGATTCAAGGTGTTTTGTTTCCTGGTCGTTGGACGAAAAGTTAAATATAATTGATGTAACTAAGCAGTGACTTTGTTGATTTATTTATTATTCTCATGTGCTGTATCAGCCTGGTTCTGATTGACAGTTGTATATTTGTCAGCGAATTGTCGGGCAGGTTCGTCATGCCCTATCGGTCGTGGATTATCGTACTTATCCACAGGTGGTGCAAAAGTATTTTATGTTCGTCTTCGAATTACCATTCAGCGAGCCGGACAGATATGAGGCAAGAATTTAATTATTCGGATCGCTGTAAAAAATCCGTGATCTGTCTNCAATAGCACCCATGCTACACGAGCCGGAATACCCAGCATTAGCAAAAAACAAGTTTTTTTAGTGAAAAGCCACGTTTTTCTGGATATATAAGGGGAAATTGATATTGACCTGAGGGCTTCATATCAGTACATTGTCGCGCCTGCCAGAAGACGGGCTAGCCCGGCCTGTTTGCAGCGGACTGATCAGTGACGAGGCAAAATCATGAAACGTACATTCCAACCCAGTAATATCAAACGTGCGAGAACCCACGGTTTTCGTGCTCGTATGCAAACGCGAGGTGGGCGTCTGGTTATCAAGGCCAGAAGAGCCAAAGGTCGCGCCAGGCTGACGCCGTAAATCTCGATATATGCAATCGATGGCCGGGGCATCTTTCCCCAGGTCCTCAAGACTGGTTACGGCCAGACAATTCCAGCAAGTTTTCAAGAACAGTCGCCGCATTCAGGATGACAGCCTGACCGTGTTGGTCAGCCGTTATCCAGGGGAATTGCCACGTCTGGGATTTGCGATAGCCAAAAAGCAGGTCAAAAGAGCTGTCGATAGAAATCGGCTCAAGCGGTTGTTTAGAGAAAGTTTTCGCCGCAACCAACATATGATGCCTAAACGCGACTTTGTCATTATGGTTAGATCTGCAGTGCTAAAACTGGATAACAGACAACTTAGCGAGCGAATGCAGGCCCACTGGTGTAAAGCGGCGAAATTATGAGACACTTGTTGATCTATCCGATCCGTTTCTATCGTTATGTCATCAGCCCGTTATTGGGTAGCCGTTGTCGCTATACACCGACTTGTTCAGAGTATGCAATTGAAGCCATAGAACGTTTTGGTGCAGTCAAAGGGGGCTGGTTGGCTGGCAAACGTATATTGTCATGTCATCCCTGGGGCAAACACGGCTATGATCCGGTGCCGCATGACCATCAATCAAGTAAATAAAGATTCAAAGACCCATGGATAATACGAGAATTTTCCTGTATGCAGCACTGGCCTTTGTTGGTTTGTTGATCTGGGAACAATGGAAGATCGATTATGGTCCTCAGCCGGCCGAATCAGTTTCAAATCAGCAAATGGAGCACAATCAGGCAGCGAACCGGTCAACTGATCCGTCGATGGATCTGCCCGATGCCGGTGCACTGGCTGCTCAGCCGATGTCCTCCGATGTGCCAGGCGATAGTACGGTATCGGCACCGGCACGTCTGGTAAGTGTAGAAACCGATGTGTTTGATATCCGTATCGATACTCGTGGTGCGGTGATCAAGTCGGTCAAGCTGAAAAAGTATCCGGTCGATGTAGAGCACCCGGAAGACTACCTGGAGCTTATCCATTCAGAATTCAATTCTGTCTACGTCATTCAGAATGGCTTGCGTTCACAAGAAAGCCCAGCCCCTACGCATCATGATGTTTTCCAGGTGGGTCAGGAAAGTTACACACTGAAGGAAGGAGAAGAAACACTGCGTGTGCCCTTCAGCTGGGTGCAGGATGGAATAGAAGTTACCAAGGTTTACGAGTTTCAACGGGGCGCGTACCTGATTGAGGTTGATCACCAGGTCAACAATCGTTCTGACAAGCCCTGGACAGGCACCCAGTACCGTCAGATACAGCGTTCACGACCGCTGGAAACGAGTAATTTTCTGTATACCTATACCGGCGCTGTTGTCTACAACGACGCTGTAAAATACGAAAAGGTCGATTTCGACGATATGGAAGAACAGGCTTTCCGCCTTGATTCCAACGGTGGCTGGGTTGCCATGATCCAGCACTATTTCCTGAGTGCCTGGGTCGCCGGTGAACAGGAAAACAATCTGATGTATTCGCTGGCTAACCCAAGGGTACTGCCAAATACCTATACCATCGGCATGCGTTCGAAACCTCAACAGATTGGTGTTGGAGAACAGGGCCGCTTCAACAGCCGGTTGTTCATCGGTCCCAAGCTGGTTGATCGTCTTGAAGCCATTTCTCCCGGTCTGGAACTCACTGTCGATTATGGCGCCCTGACATTTCTATCGAAACCTTTGTATTTACTGCTGGCATTTTTCAACGACATCGTTGGGAACTGGGGATTCGCCATTATTTTGCTAACGATCCTGGTCAAGGCGCTGTTCTTCAAGTTGTCTGAAGCCAGTTATAAATCGATGGCCAAAATGCGCAAGGTTGCGCCCCGCTTGAAAACGCTGAAGGAACGTTATGGTGATGATCGTCAAAAGATGAATCAGGCCATGATGGATCTGTACAAGACCGAGAAAATCAACCCGATGGGCGGTTGTCTGCCCATTCTGGTGCAGATCCCGGTATTTATCGCGTTGTACTGGGCCTTGCTGGAGAGTGTCGAGTTACGCCAGGCCCCATTCATCCTGTGGATCAACGATCTGTCGGTAATGGATCCCTATTTTGTATTGCCGTTGATCATGGGCGTCAGCATGTTCGTTCAGCAAAAGCTGAACCCAGCGCCGCCCGACCCGATTCAGGCCAAGATGATGATGATTCTGCCCTTTGTTTTCACTGTCTTCTTTGCCTTCTTTCCAGCGGGTCTGGTTCTGTACTGGGTGGTTAACAATCTGCTTTCGATTACCCAGCAATATATCATCACCAAACGCATTGAATCGGGTGAAATGAAATAACCCTGATCGGTGATGATCGATCAGGAAACCATTGCCGCCATAGCCTCCCCGCCAGGGGTTGGCGGTATTGGTATCATTCGCCTGTCCGGTCCGCACAGCTTCAGGATAGCAAGCGATCTCACCCACTCTAAACATCTGATCCCCGGACAGGTTCATCGACGGCGATTCTTCGATGGAGAAAATCGTCTCATAGATGATGGAATCCTGCTGGTTTTCCAGTCCCCCAAATCATTCACCGGTGAAGACGTCATCGAAATTCAGGGCCATGGCGGCATGGTTCTGCAGGAAATGTTATTGGCGCGGGTGTGTGAACTGGGCGCTCGAATGGCCACAGCAGGCGAGTTTTCGCACCGTGCTTTCGACAATGGCAAGCTGGATCTGGCCCAGGCCGAGGCCATAGCCGACCTGATCGAATCCGGCAGCCAGGCTGCTGCGCGGGCCGCCATGCGTTCGTTACAGGGAGAGTTTTCTCGCCTGGTACACGAACTGGTTGAAGGCGTGATCAAGGTGCGTGTATATGTCGAGGCAGCTCTCGATTTTGCCGAGGAGGAAATAGATTTTCTGTCGGATAGTGCTGTTCGGGATCAGCTGGTCGCATGCATTGAGGCCCATGAATCCCTGCTGCTGCAGGCGCAACAGGGCCAGGTTTTGAACGAAGGTATGAGCATGGCGATCGCCGGCCTGCCAAATGCCGGTAAATCTAGCCTGTTAAATTACCTCGCAGGATATGATGCCGCGATAGTGACGCCCATCGAAGGCACAACGCGCGATATCATTCGCGCGCATATCGCGCTTAAGGGTGTGCCGGTACATGTCATTGACACGGCAGGTTTGAGGGAAACCGATGATCTGGTCGAACAGGAAGGCGTCAAACGCGCCTGGGTCGAAATCGATCGAGCCGATGTCGTTCTGCATCTGGTCGATGCTGTTAAAGGTTACAGCGAACTCAACAAATCCATCGATGAGCGGCTGACACAACGTCATGTCAAGCACATCTATACCAAGGCAGATCTCATCAACGAAGCCCATCAACAAGGACAGGAGGGATTGTTGATCTCGACAAAGACCGGCCAGGGCATCCCGGCGCTGATCGATGAACTGACCGCTGGATACGTCGATTTCAATCGTAATGAATCGACCTTCATCGCCCGCCGTCGTCATGTCGAGGCGTTGAAGAAATCACTGCACTATGTGCGCAATGCCAATGATGTTTTTACCCAGACACTGTCCGGCGAGTTGATGGCAGAAGACCTGCGTCAGGCCCAGCGCGCGCTGGATGAAATCACCGGTCAGTTCACCACCGAGGACCTGTTGGGTCGAATCTTCTCCAGTTTCTGTATCGGTAAATAAATACCCTTCCTGAGTGTTCCGAGGAAATCCACGATAACCACATAAGCCAGTGTAATTACTGGCTTTTTTGTCTTTCACAGTCTAGTATGTTCCACATAAAGCCGGTTGAATGTGTGCCCATATTTGTGCCCACGGCGGAAAAAATGTGTGCCCACGTGTCACTCTGGGGCTACCTTAAGACCTTAAATAGGGCATAAAAGCCACTTTTTCGTGGGCACACACTGAGATATTAACCGGCTACAAGCCTTATGTAGCAAGGCTTTCAGAGAATGTGTGCCCACGGTGATTTGGTGTGCCCCCGTCGGCTGTTTTCGTGGGCACACATTCAGCAAAATGAGGTGAAAAAATGGCACTGACTGATTCCAAGCTACGGAAACTGAAGCCCGATACCAAGGCGTATCAAATGGCTGCAGGGGGCGGGCTGTTCCTGCTGGTGCAACCCGGCGGGGCGAAGGTGTGGCGTTTGCGCTATCGCGTGGGAGGGCGCACAGCTACGCAGGAGAAAGTGACCCTTGGCGACTTTCCCTCCTACCGTCTTGCCGATGCGCAATCCTGGCGCGATGACTGTAAGGCGCTTGCGGGGCGCGGTCTGTCTCCCATGGCATTGCGGCGGGGTGATCCGATACCGGATGACGCGACCCCGGCGGTTAAGGAACTGGCGCAATTCTTCATCCGCAAATGGTGCACAGCAACGGTTGAGAAGGCACGGCAACAAGAGATCAAAGCCAAAGTCGGCAACACGGTAGAGACCTTTGCATGGGAATGGTTCCAGAAGATTGCAGAGCCAGCGAACAGCAACCCCCGCAACATCAAGCGCGTTCTGGTGAAAGACGTTATTCCGGCTATAGGCAAGAAGCAGATAAACGAAGTGACTGTGGCCGATGTGCTGACAATTACAGACAAGATCAAGAATCGCGGTTCCGACCAGATGGCGCTTCAAACTCGCAATATCCTGAAGCGGCTGTTTTCCTACGCCATTGCGCGGGAGAAGATGACCAGCAAC